>Ga0209257_1001244_pt1 | contig 31485 bp, 30 predicted proteins | sample AraplaCvi_mCL_r2_FD_184277 | JGI IMG/M metagenome (GOLD analysis project Ga0209257, IMG submission 184277) | Arabidopsis root microbial communities from North Carolina, USA - plate scrape MF_Cvi_mCL_r2 (SPAdes) (version 2) | ecosystem: Host-associated > Plants > Roots > Endosphere | place: USA...
GCCCGAGCCTTCCGATCCCGTGTATATCGCGCGCTCGATCGGCGTCGCTGCCGGCATGTTCATCACCGAACGGCTGCATTCCGACATGTCGATCGGCGTCGGCTGGGGCACCACGCTCCACGACGCGCTGCAGACCCTGGCGCCCAAGGACGTCGAGAACCTGAAGGTCGTCTCGCTGATGGGCGGCATCCTGCAGGCCCGGCACTACAACCCCTCGGAGTTCGCCTGGCAGTTCGCGCGCATCACCGATGCCGATTGCTACCTGCTGCCCGCTCCGGCTCTGGTCGATTCGCCGGCGACCCGGACCGCGCTCATCGAGCGTTGCGGCTTGAGCGACGTGTTCAAGCGTGCCGAGCGGCTCGACATGGCGGTGATGAGCATCGGCTATATCGCCGCGGGGTCCAGCACCTTCAAGGTCAACCTGGTCTCCGAAGCCGAGCGCGCCGAACTGCTGCGCGCGGGCGCGGTGGGCGATGTGCTCTGCCATTTCTATGACCGCGAGGGCCGCCTGGTCGATCACTCGGTCAACGACCGCTGCATGTCGATTCCGATCCCGACCTTGCGCAAGGTGCCGCGGCGGGTGATCGCCTCGGGCGGGGCCGAGAAAGTCGAGGCTCTGCTCGGCGCCATGAAGCTCATCGACTGCAACGCGCTGATCACCACCGAGGCGACGGCGCAGGAACTGCTGATCCGCAAGAAATAAGGCCGCGGAGGCTCAAGCCGCGCGCCGGGAGGAAGTGGCTTATGAAGTACGATTTCTCGTCGACCGGCTTCTATACCTTCGATTGCCTGGGCTGGCCGTTCACCGCGGTGCCGCCCGGCGGCGGGTGCTATTTCATCGACGAGCTGACCCTGGCGGTCTCCGGTGCGGCCGGCACGGCGGCGATCGCCGCGGCGAAGATGGGCTTGAAGACGCTGGCGGTCGGCGGGGTCGGCGACGATCTTATGGGCAAATGGGTGCTGGAGCGGCTGGGCGATTTCGGCGTCGATGCCTCGGGCATACAGACCATCAAGGGCGGCAAGACCTCGTCCTCGATCGTCACCACGCGGGCGGATGGATCGCGGCCCGCGCTGCATATGAAGGGCGCCACCGGCGACTTCTATGTCGATGACGCGCTGCTGGACCAGGTGACCGATGCCAAGGTCGTGCATATCGGCGGCATCGGCTTGACCGAAACCATGGATCGGCGCGGACGCAATGCGGAGCTGATGCGCGAAGCGAAGCGGAAGGGCGCCATCACCACGCTCGACGTCTTCGCGACCTCGCCGGACGACATGAAGGCGGTCGCGGAAGTGCTGCCCCATGTCGATTACTTCCTGCCCTCGATCGAGGAGGCGCGCGCGCTTTCCAACATCGAGGACATGGAACAGGCGGCGCGCTTCTTCCTCGACCTCGGCGTCCAATGCTGCGTGTTCACGCTCGGTGGCGACGGCGCCTATTACCGGCATTCGAACGGCACGCGCTTCGCCCTGCCGGCCTTCGACATCGACGTCAAATGCACCTGCGGCTGCGGCGATGCGTTCAACGCCGGCTTCGCCGTCGGCTTGTGCCGCGGCATGCCGGCTGAGACGGCGGTCAAGTTCGCCCAGGCGACCTCGGCGCTGAATGCGACGGGGCTGGGCTCGCAGGCCGGGGTTCAGTCCTTCGAGCACACCTGGTCGTTCATGCAAGCGACGCCCGTGAAGCAGGCGGCGGAACTGGCGAAAGTGGGCTAGCACTTACCCTTACGGGCCTCCGCCTGCGGAAACAGGTCATCTACTTGATATTAAACGCATTTTTGAACTTTTTGGGCAGTGCGAGCCCTTGATTCCGTAAGGGTTGGGTCGGGGTTGCGGCGCAAATCGATGCTGCCGGCGCTCGCGTCGGCGGGTCGATCTCGTAAACGTCGGGTCAACGCTGCAGAGCAGCAACACGATCGGGCGCGGAGTCTGCGCGCAGCCTCATCTTCTCAAACAGGGCATCGATTATACCACGATGGGTGCCGCATGTCGCCGCGATAGCGGGCGCTTGCGCTAATACAGCGCCTTGATGCCGGCGAGCTCGGCTTCGAGCTTCTTCACGTCGTCGCGGGTGATGAGCTGTTCGATCGTCGCGAGGCGCGGGGCGATCAAGGCGCCGACGATCGAGAAGAACTTGTCTTCGTCGATCTCGTCGGTCGGCTTGCCCTGGTCGCCGAAGAGGAGCGCGACGCCGGCGACCGCGATGACGCCGGCATTGGCGTCCTTGGTCTTGGCGAGCACCGATTTCGGATCGATCATGCCGGCTTCGGCGACCGGTGCGGCGCGCACCAAGGCGATGAGCGCGCGGGCGAGGAAGACCACGTCCGAGGCCTCCGGCTGCTCGGCCGCGGCCAGGGCCCGGCGCGCGGCGTCGATGCGATTCTCCAGCACGAGATACGGCGACTTGCTGTAGCGCTGCAGGATGTGGAGCGCGGCGCGATAGAAATAGGCGTTGAACAGCGCATTGGCCGTGAAGCTCTGGCTGCCGATCGCCGCCGCGATCTCGCGCATCATGTTGCGGTTGAAGGGCGAAGGCAGGACGCGCCAATCCGGTCCCATGAAGGCCGGCGCCAGCAGGGCGGCGGCCGCGTCGCTCGACCAATTCATCACCTTGTCGGCGATGCGGGCGTTCTGGGCGATGAAACCGGTGATCAAGGATGTGGGCGCGTCGGCAGGCAGCAGCCAAGTCGGGCGCTTGCGCTGGCTTCCGCCCTGGCCGGCGGGATCGTCGGCGGTCGCCAGTTCCTGGACGATGTAATGCGCGGCGCGCAAGCCGTCGCGGGCATTGGCCGCCATGCTGGCGGCATGGGAGCCGAGGGAACCGGGAATGGGCAGGCGCGGCGGGAAGGACATGGCTCGATTCACCCTTTCACGGCGCCCATTGTCAAGCCGCGGGACAGATGGTTCTGGATCGCGATCAGCAACACCAGGACCGGCATGAAGGCGAGGAAGGCCACCATGGAGATCGCATTGTAGATGACGCCATCCGATCCGCCGGTGAAATTCGCCAGGGCCACCGACAAAGTATAGGCGCTCTTGGTCGAGGCGATCAGCAGCGTAAACAGGAACTCGTTGATCCCGAAGATGATCGCAATGACCCCCGCCGTGATAATGCCGGGCAGGCACATCGGAACGATGATCAGCACCAGGATCTTCAGATCCGTCGCCCCGTCGGTCCGCGCTGCGTCCTCGATCTCCGGCGGGATGTCCAACATGTAGGAACGGACGATCCAGGTGACAAGCGACAGGTTCATGGCGGCGTAGACCAGCATCAGCGCCCAGACCGTGTCCAAGAGGCCGAGATTGCGGAACAGGAAGAAGATCGGGATCGCAACCACAGCCGGCGCCATCATGCGCGTGGAGAGGATGTAGAACCCGATATCCTCCCGGAGCTTGAAGCGGTAACGCGCCAGGGCATAGGCAGCCGGGATCGCCAGCAGGAGGTCGATCACCACGCTGCCGAGGACCGCCACGATCGAGTTCCGGAGATAATAGCCCATCGGCCAATCGCTCCAGATCATGTTCCAGGCATCGATGGTCCAGGTCGGCCAGTAGAGCGGCTGCGGCAGGATGATCTCGGTGCGGGGCCGGAGGCCGATCGACAGGAACCAGAGGATCGGCAGCACGCAGAACAAAGCCCAAGCACCGAGGATGGCGAGGCGCAGTATCTTGGACGGAGCGCGGTGCTTCAGGGATTTCATGCGCTCAGTCCCGTCCCGACTTGAAGAAGCGCTTCACGAAGGTCTGCGCCAGGATGACGGTCGCGACCAGCAGCACGACCGAGGCCGCCGAGGCGTAGCCGAAGTCGAAGCGCTTGAAGCCGTTGCGGTAGATGAAATAGCTCACCGTCTCGGTGGCGCCGCCGGGCGTGCCGCCGGTGATGATGAAGACCGAGGTGAACATGGTGACGATGTCGATCCCGCGCAGCACCAGCGCCACCGCGACGATCGGCTTGATCATCGGCAGCGAGATGTTGAAGAAGATCTGGCGCCAGCGTGCGCCGTCCAAGCGCGCCGCCTCCTCGATTTCCATGTCCTGCGACTGCAAGGCCGCGACGAAGATGATGAAGAGGAAGGGCGTCCACTGCCAGACATCGGTGATGACCAGCGAGAGCCGCGCGAGCCAGGTATTGCCGAGGAAATCGAGCGGACTGGAGATCAGCCCCGCGCCCATCAGCAGGTCGTTGACCACGCCGCCGTCGTTGAAGGCGAGCTTCCAGATGAAGGAGACCGCCGAAGGCATGAACAGCATCGGCAGCAGGAAGACGATGCGCCAGCCGCGCACCCAGGGATCGCGATAGGCGAAAGCGGCGAGAGTCAGCGCGATGACGAATTGCAGCGCCAGCGCACTGGCGCCGATGACGAAGGTGTTCCAGAGGCTGGCCCAGAACTCCGGATCGGAGAACAGCTTCTGGTAATTGTCGAGGCCGATGAATTGCCAGGAGGCGAACCGCACCCGGAACAGGCTCTGCACCATGGCATAGATGCCGGGATAGAGCGTGATCCCCAGCAGATACACCACCGCCGGCATCACCAGCAGATAAGGAAACAGCTTGCGCCGCATGGGCGAACGGCGGCGGTAGAGGCGCGGACGGGCGGCCGAAGCCGCCCGTCCTTTGTCGCCTGTGGTGGTCGCAATGGACATGCTGGAACTAGACACTTTTAGACCGGCGGTGTCTTGCCTTTTCCAACCCAAGTCGCGTCGGCGACCGCGGCGAAATCGACGGGCGGCTTGCCGCCGTAGAAGCCGTTCTTGTCCATGATTTCCTTCCAGGCCTTGGCACCGGCATCAAGGGCTTCCTTGGGCGAAGACTGGCCGACGATCGCCTTGTTGATCTCGTTGCCGAGCGCCTGCTCCATCTCGAACATGCCGGGCAGACGCGGCGCGCACCAGGCATAGTCGAGCTCGGTCGCCCAGACCTCGGCGGGCTGCGAGACCTTGCGCAGATTCGGATTGGCAAGCACCGAGCGATAGCCCGGGGCGACGCCGTTCGCATTGGCTTCGTTCATCGCCATGATCGAGGCGGTGGTGAGGAAGCCCAGCATCAGGAAGGCGCCTTCGGCGTTCTTCGAGGTCGCGGTGACGACCGAGGTCGAGCCGGCGATGTTGGGCGGCGCGAAACGGCCGCCGCTGACGCGCGGTTCGTATATCGTGAGCACGTCGTCGGAGATCTTGCTCTGATCCGGACGCGTCGCCTGGGTGCCAGAATCCTGCCAGGAGATGTTCGAGGCCAGCTGGCCGCCGAGCCAGGCCGCGCGATTCTCCGCCCAGCCCCAGCCGGCAATGCCGGTGGGCGCATTCTTCTGCAGAGCGAGGATGGTCTCCAGCGCCTTGACGCCGGCATCGCCGTTGAAGACCGGTTCCCATTTGTCGTTGAAGAGATCCATGCCGTATTGCGCGGCGATGTGCTCCCAGGTGTAGGTCGACCAGAAGCCGCGGCCGCCCATCAACCCGATGCCGGCGACGCCCTTGCCCGCCTTGTTGAGCTCGCCCGAGAACTTGATCAGGTCGTCATAGGTCTTGATCGTGTTCTTGGTGTCGATCGAACCGCCGGTCACTTCCTTGAAGTACTTCGGCCGGAAGTGGACCTGCTGGATGTCGCAGTCGAAGGGAATGCCGTAGAGGCCCTGCCCGCCCCAATAGCCGTAGTTGAGCTTGTAGGTGTCGTAGAAGTCGTCGAGCGGCAGCTTCCACTTCTCGGCAAACTCGTCGAGCTTGGCGAGGAAACCTTGGCCGGCGAAATCGCCGAGCCAGGGCGAGAAGAATTGCAGCGCGTCGAAGCTCGCGTTGCCGGAGACGAACTCGGCCACGACCTTGTCGTAGAGCGAATCATCCGGGATCGGCACCAGCTCGACCGACATGCCGGAGAGCTGCTCGAACGGCTTCAAGCCGTCCTGGGCGGATTCCGCGTCGGCGGCGCCGATCGCGAACTTCACCGTCTTGCCGGCGAACTCGCTCCGGACCTTTTCCCAATCGACGGTGCGGATCCAATCCTTCTTCGGATCCCACAGGAGCTCGTCATCGGCGAGGCCGTATTGCTTGCGGTAGTCGGCCTTCACGTATTTGCCGACATTGATCTCGGCCAGAACCTTGGCCGGATCCGGCAGATCGGCGGCGAAGCCGCGGCTGACACTGACGAGCGAGACTCCGCCGAACCCGGCGGCGGCACCCAGAACGGCGCCCGACCTCAACATTGACCGCCGCGTGAGCAGCGATCCCCCTTTCATCGGCATGTTTATCCTCCCAAGCTGGCCTGATTGGGCCTTTTTTCTCGCGTCACGAGACCAGACATGACACGGGCCACGGTGAGCTTTTGATTTCTGCCGAGACAATACTAAATGTCTTTCATAAGATCAAATGTCTCATTTCGAGATCACTGCGCTTATGCAGCAATTTCGCGGATTTCAACGAGTTGGCACCGCTTCGGTGGCGATTTTGGGGAGACTGGCGCTTGAGAACACCGAGTAAAATGTTAATCTCAAGGACATTCTGTATCTGAATTTGCAAAACTGGCTGCCGCCGCGGCGTCCGGTAGAATACAGGCCGATTGTGCGGGAGGATCGATGCTGACCCCTTTGAAGCCGGAGATGTTGAACCAGGCCGGCCTTGCCGAGCGCGCCAAGCGGTTCCGCACCATCGCCTCCTCCTTCCATCGCAATGCCGAGCTGTTGCTCACCGGCAGCGCCTTCAGCTTCGCGATCGACGACGAGGCCCTGGCGCGGGCCTTCGGCGAATGGCGGCGCAACTTCGACGAAGTGCGGGACCAGGTCCAGACCGACCGGCGCGATCTCCTGGTCTTCGCCGGCGGGCTGATGCTGAAGGAACTGTTCCAGCATCACCCGATCGAAATCAAGCATCGCGGCGTTGAAACTCTTCGCAAGTCGCCGGAGGCGATGACCAGCTGGCCCGAAGGCTATCTCTATGCGAGCTACTGTCTCTCCGTGGTCGCCGCAGTGATCGAGCAGGAAGGCCTCGCCGCGCTCGAGCCCGCGCCGCGCACGGAAGAGCGCCAGTTCTGGATCTCGTTCCGGGAGAACGTGCAGGAAGACGCCAAGACCGCGATCGGCTTCTTCGATCTCCTCTGCGGCCTCACGCCGAACTGGGAGCTGCCGCTGGAGCGGCGCGGCGCGCCGGTGGTGGGGTAACGGAGCTCGCTGTTCGTCCTGTACGCGGTGTCAAAGAGTCCAACGGACTAAACCTCGTTCGCCCTCCCCACCAGATCCTCTTCCCAGCCGAACACGCTGCGCCCGCCGAGCGCCGGCGATTGCGCGCGTTCTTTCGCGATGAACGCGTCGACGCTCGGGCCGGAGACATGGCCTTCGAGCTGGCGGGCCTGTGCGTCGAGGCGCTGCAGGGCCGAGAGTTCCTCGTCGCGGCCGAGCTTCGCGCGCTGCACCGCGTTCTTCAGGATGCGCAGGGTTTCGTCATAGACCTTGATCGGCACCGGATAGGGATGGCGGTCCTTGCCGCCATGGGCCAATGAGAAGCGCGCGGGATCGGCGAAGCGGCAGGGCGCGCCGTGCACCACCTCCGCGACCATGGCGAGGGCCTGCACGGTGCGCGCGCCGACGCCGGGCGTCAGCAGGAGATCGGGAAAATCGGTCGGGCCGCGATCAGCCGCGGCGGCGAGGGTCGCGTGCAGGCGGCGGCCGATGATGTCCTCGGCGCGCACGTCGTGATGCGCGGGCATGATGAGATAAGGCAGCTCGGCTTGCGCCGCCGGGACCTTGTTCTCGAGCTTGGCGATCTCGGTCGCGATCCGGTCGGGACCGAGATCGGCCAGCATGTCGACCTGCGCCGCGCGCGACGCGGCGGCGCGGTGATCGGCGAGATTGACGAGGACGCCCTGGTTGCGGCCTTCGACCGCGGCATGCGGGTCATCGACGAAACTGGTCAGGCCTTCGGAAAGCCAGTGATAGCGGCGAGCCAAACGCGTGCCGCCGTTCATGCCCTGCTGCACCACGGTCCATTGCCCATCGGCGGCGAGGACGAAACCATGCAGGTAGAGATCGAATCCGTCCTGCAAGGCGGCGCTGTCGACCTTCGCCACCAGACGGCTGGTGCGCGCGAGTGCGCCGCCATCGACGCCGATGCGCTCGCCGATCGCGATCAGCTCTTGCGGCGTGCTGCGCGAATGGGTGCCGCGCCCGCCGCAGACATAGAGGCCGAGCTCGTTCTGCAGCGGGCCGAGGCCGCGTTTGAGCGCGCCGATGACGCTGGTGGTGATGCCCGAGGAATGCCAGTCCATCCCCATGACGGCGCCGAAGGACTGGAACCAGAAGGGATTGGCGAGGCGGCGCAGGAATTCCGTGCGGCCATAATGATGGACGATCGCCTCGGTGATGACGGTGCCGAGCTTCGCCATCCGCGCCGCCAGCCACGGCGGGACGCGGCCATTGTGGAGCGGAAGATCGGCGGTGCCGGCGCGGCGGGTCATGGGCGGATTCTAGCGCAGGAACGTAAAAGGAACAACCGAAACGGCGTCCGTTCAGTCGGGCTGCGCCTCGGGCCGGAAGGTGCGGAGGGTGATCGAGTAGCGGAGCCGGTCCAGCGGCGGGATGCTGTGCTCCCAGTCGAAGCGGGCCGGGCCGCGCAGCAGATAAGCGGAGCGCGGCGCCACGATCTGCGATCGGCGGATCCAGCTGCCGCCCTGTTTCAGGCGGAAGCGCAAGGTGCAGGGCGCGCCGAGCGAGAAAGCGACCACGTCCTCGAACATCGGCTTGTCACGGTGCCAGCCGATGCCGGCACCCGGCGCATATTCCGTCACCAGCGCCTGCTGGAAACGCGCCGCGGGCAATTGCGCGAAACGGGCCGCGACCTGGCGCAGGGGTAGCAGGAAATCCGGCATCGGATCGCTCTCCCGCAGCGCGCGGCCGGCATAGTCGTAGCGCCAGCCGTAAGAGACGATGCGGCGGTTGCCGAAGAAGCCATGAAACTCGAACGGCTTGAACGGCAGCGTCTCTATCTCTCGCAGCAAGGCCTGCTCGAGCACCGCATCGATGCGATTTTCGACGTAAGCAAAGCCCTCGGGCAGCGTTTCGGAGAACAGGTCGGCCTGCAGCATCATGGGAACCAGATCGGCTTCAAGGCCTTGATTTTCAAGCTGATCACTTCAATGGAGCGCATCATGGCGGCACGTAAGAAAGCGGCCAAGAAGAAGGCCGGCGGCAATGTGAAGAACAAGAAGAAGTACCAGGCGTTGAAGCGCAAGGGCATGAGCAAGACCCGCGCGGCGAAGATCGCCAATTCCGGCAAGGCGAGTTCCCGCAAGGGCGGACGCAACAGCCACAAGAACGACTAAGCGGCTGGATGAAGCCCGAGGATTAAGCGACACTCCCGCCGCAACGAATCGGCGGGAGAAGAAACGTGAGCATTGCAGCCTTCGGCGAAGCCGACGGAAAGAAAGTCCAAGAAGTCCGGCTGCGCTCGGCGGCGGGCGCGGAAGCTTCGATCATCAGCTTCGGCGCGAGCCTGCGCGATCTCGTCGTGCCGGTGGCTGGCGGCAAAAAACGGCGCGTGGTCCTCGGCTACGAAACGGTCGAAGGCTACCAAGCTGGCAAGGCTTCGGTGGGTGCCACCTGCGGCCGGGTCGGCAACCGCATCGCCGGCGGCCAGTTCACGCTGGCCGGCAAGAGCTATCAGCTCGCGAAGAACGAGAACGGCAAGACGCATCTGCACGGCGGCAATGTCGGCTATGCGAAGCGGGTCTGGGACGTTGCCGATCACACCGATACGAGCGTCACGCTCCGCCTCCTCTCGCCGGCGGGTGAAGAGAACTATCCCGGCAATCTGGAAGTCTTCTGCATCTATCGGCTGCTGGAGCCGGCGACGATCCGGGTCGAGATGACCGCGACCACCGACGCGCCGACCCTGGTCAACATGGTCAACCACTCCTACTTCACCCTCGCCGAAGGTGCGGAGATCTGGGACCACAAGATGCAGGTCGCCTCGGGCTTCATCACGGCGCTCCACGACGATCTCATCCCGACCGGGGAGATCCTGAGCGTCGCCGGCACGCCCTATGACTTCCGCAACCTGCGGCCGATCCGCCACGGCGAGGGCAAGCCGTTCGACTACGACATCAATTTCGTGCTCGGCACGCTGCCGCCGGTCGGCGAGGCGGGCGATGTCGCAGTCAAGGTCGTGTCGCCGAGCGGCGACCTCACCCTCGAATGCGCGACCAACGAGCCGGGCATGCAGCTCTATGCCGGCGCCGTGCTGCGCGACTGGGCGCCGGGCGTCGGCGGACAGAAGCATTTCCCGCATGCGGGCTTCTGCCTCGAGGCGCAGCGATTCCCCGATGCCATCCACAACCGGCATTTCGCGCAAGCGACCTTGCTGCCGGGCGAGGTCTATCGCCAGGTGACGGAATACCGCTTCAAGTAGATGCTGATCACCTTCTACCCGCCGCCGCTGCCGGGGCTCGGCCGAGATGAGCCGGGCAGCCCCTCCGGCTATCTCCGGCGGCAGTGGATCCGCGGCGCGTGGCGGCGGGGCAGCTGGCGGTCGCGAATTGGCTTCGTCGTGGCGATCCTGCTTTGGTGGCCGACCACGATCCTGCATGCGGCCTATCTCGCCGCGCGTCTGGGGCCGAGCCGTGCGCGGCAGAGCGGCAAGTCGCCGCTCCGCCAGTTCGCCGAGCAGATCGAGGTGGCGGCGAAATGGATGGTGCCGCCGCTCTGGTACTACACCTTCGAGTTCTTCGACGACGAGCGCCGCGCCGATGCCGGCGACTATCTGCAGCGGGTCCAGGTGAAGCCCTTCCTCTATCGCTGGCTGATCGACCGCAAGCAGCGGCGGGACCGGCGCTTTCCCTTCGCGAGCAAGCCTTACTTCTCGAAGCTTTGCCGCGAGCACGGCCTTCCCGCGAGCCAGGTGATCGCCACGGTCGGCAAGCAGATCGGATTCAAAGACCCGGCAATGACGGCATTGCCGCCCCGGGACCTGTTCGTGAAGATCAAGAGCGGGCGCGGCGGCCGCGGCGCCGAGAAGTGGTCCTATGCCGACGGCGCCTACCGCAATGCCCAAGGTCGAAGCTTGACGGCGGCCGCGCTCGCCGAGCATCTGATCCAACGCTCGAGATTCGAAAAGCGCGTGGTGGAGTATTGCCTGACCAACCACAGCGCGCTGGCCGATCTCAATCTCGGCGCGCTGGCGACGGCGCGGATCGTGACGGCACGCAACGAGACCGGCGGGATCGAGGTCACCCATGCCGTCTTCCGCATGCCGCAAAGGCCGGGCGCACCGGTCGACAACATCCATGCCGGCGGCATCGCGGCGGCCGTCGATCTCGCAACCGGCACGCTCGGCCGCGCGACGGATCTCGGCCTGAAGACCACGTCGCGCTGGCACGAGCGGCATCCGGTGACCAGCGCCGTGATCTTGGGCCGCACCTTGCCGCATTGGCAGGCGGCGCTCGATCTCACCCGCCGGGCCCATGCGCTGATCGGCGATCGCGTGGTGGTCGGATGGGACGTCGCGATCCTCGAGGACGGGCCCTGCCTGGTCGAGGGCAACGGCAAGCCCGATGTCGATCTCATCCAGCGGCCGCATCGCGCCGGGCTCGGCGCATCACGGCTCGGCGAGATCATGGCCTTTCATCTCAAGAACTTCCTAGCCGGTGATACCCGCAACGGCCGGCGGCCCGAGGACCTCGGTCCACCCTGACGCGCGGCGCCTTGCGGCCGGTATGCGCTCAGGTGCCGCAAGTTCGGGCCGATTTCTTGACTTTCGGGGGCTTGGGTCCTATTCAAGCGCCCATTCCGGCTTCTGGTAGAGGCTTGAATTTGCTTGCGAACGTCAACTTTGAAGGTCCCGGTGCGGCGCCCATGACGCCATCTCCCTTGCGCAAGGCCGTGCAGAAGGTCCGCGGCCTCTTCCGGAAGTCGCCTGAGCAGGCCTATGTCGATGCCATTCTGCGCAAGATCGAGCGCGGCGGAGGGCACAGCACGCTCGGCCCGAACATCCGAGACGAGGAATACACCCGCGGCAAGGCGGTGGAATGGCTGCGGCGCCTGGTCGAAGATGCCGGATTGAAGCCGGAGCATTTCTGTGTCGAATACGGCTGCGGATCGCTCTGGGCCGCCGAGCCGGTTCTCGGCTATCTGCAGCCGGGAAAGTATTACGGCCTCGACCTCACCGACCAGTTCTACGAGTTCGGCCGGCAGCGGATCGGCGATCTTCTCGCCGAGAAGCAGGCCCGGCTGGCGGTGATCACGCCCGAAAGCCTGCGCGAGGTCGCGGCGCTCCGGCCGGACTTCATCTTCTCCCGCAAGGTGCTCGCCCATGTGAAGGACGACGCCCTGCCGCGCTATCTGACGAACATCGCCTCGCTGATGAACGAGAAGACGGTCACGGTAATCGACAATCATCCGCTGATCGGCGCCGACGGCCAGATGACCGGGCGCGAATATGACGTCCGCGATCTTCGGCCGCACCTGCCTGCGAATGTCGATGCGCAGCAGGCCGAGTTCGCCATCGTCATGCGCCTGAAGCACTGAGCAAGCGCGCCTCCCGGCATCCCTGGGTCGCATCCCAGGGTCGCATCGCGGCAACCGGCTGCGGCGAAATGGGTAATTCATGGATACCCCGCTCCGCATTATTGGAGCTATTCTGTATTGGCGGTCCGGGCCGACGCGGCGCCGCGCTGGGCACTGCACTGGGCATCCTGGGGGAGCACTCGTTAACATGCTGAAGTTCTTGTCGAAAGTTCTGGAACGGCCGGCCGGTCCCGCGCCGCAGACCAAGGCGCCCGGCGCCCCCAAGGAACCCACCGGAACGCGCCTGGCGAGCTCGCCCGAGCGGGTGCGCGGGCTGCTCGCCGAGATCGGCGCGGCGCGGGTGCTGGTCCATGCGGATCGCGCCACGTTCGGCGCGACGCAGGCGGCGCTCGGCGGCGTCAGTTGCACCTGGGCCTCGCATGAGCTCGACGACATTGCAGCCGGCGCCGCCCATGTCGAGGACCTGGACTGGCGGAGCTTCGATGCGGCCGCGGTCGCCGGATCCGGCCTGCCGCGGCGCTATCGCCAGGCGATCCGCTTGATGGCGGGTGCGGATTCCGCGCGGCCGGTGTTCTGGATCGGCGAAGGCTTCGAGTTCTGCGGCGGCACCTTGAGCGCGCCTGCCGGCATGGCGCAAGTCGAAGGCCTGCTGTTCAACCACTTCGAAGCGTTCTTCGGGGTTAAGGACGCGCTGCAATACCGCATCGAGGTCTATCACGGGCCGGAAGTGAAGCGGTATTACCGCATCCTGCGCCCGAACCAGTCGCATGTGATCCGGCTCAGCGATCATTTCCCGAAGACCGAGCATCCGGTCTCGCTGGCGGCCTTCGTCGAGAACCCGGTGCTGACGCGCGACCGGCATTATCGCCTGCGCCTGGTCGGCGACGTGTTCTGGAAGGATTCGCTGACCACGCTGCACAGCGCCCATGAGTTCAACCGCAGCCCCTCGCACGAGGTCGAGTTCCGCCTGCCCGCCTGGCTGGTGCGCGAGGGCGAGGTCGCCTTGACGCTGCCGAACTACGACCGCGTGGCGCCGGCCGGTGCGGCCCTGGAGGCACTCACCGGTCAAGCCAGCACGATCGTCATCCGCGATCCCAAAGCCTATATCGAGCAATCGACCCTGCCGCGTGACGGCCTTGCGCCCGACGCCTTCTTCGGCTGGCGCTACAAGGGATTCGGCGGCTCCAACTGGTTCGTGCTGGAGAACGGGCAGTCGGTGGCGGGCAAGCAGGGAAACATCGCCGGCAACCACCATGTGAGCTGCTCCGTCCTCGAACGGAAGCGCCACCCGGCCGATGCCGAAGAGCAGGCGCGCTACGAGAAGCTGGAGCGCGACGGCTTCGTGCTGGAGGCCCATCCGGTGCCGCTGACCGACGAGAGCAGCGCGCTCGTCTTCGGCTTCGAGGCCGACGCCGCCAATCCGCACCAGCCGTTTTATCGCATCGATTTCTTCGATGCGATCGGCAAGCATCTCGGCCGCGTCGATCACGAGAAGAAGACTCCGGGACCGCTGTTTCCGCAGGAACTGGCACCGGCTGGCGCAAAGCTGGCGCTGGTCGGCAACGACTGGCGCAAGGCCGGGCTGCGCTTCAAGGGATTGAAGCCGATGGCCAACCTGATCGCGCGCCATCGCCGGACCGGGGATCAGGACTTCACCGAGTTCCAGTCCTGCTGGCGCAATCTCGGCACCACGGTGCCCGGCTATCCGCATTGGCTGACCGACGACCTCGCGGTCATCGGGCGGACCAATGTGTTCGGCCGGGCGCGCTGCGATGCGGGTCTGCGGAGCGGCGTCATGATCGTCAACGCCTCGGGCCGGCTCGCCTATCGCAACAGCGCCGAGACGACGCTCACGGTGTTCAATGCCGAAGGCAACCAGCTTTCCGGCACCGTCACCGTTCCCGCCTTCACCTGGCGCATGGTCTGGCTGGACGAGCTCATTCCCAATCTCGCGCAGCATCTCGGCCCGACGGCCAACGGCGCACTGCTGGTGCGCTCGGGCGATGCCGACCTCAACTGCCAGCTGATCACGCTGAGCCCGCAGGGCGCGGTCGCCTTGCAGCACCTCTGGGGTTACTGACGCTTCAGAAGTCCCAGGAGCGATCGAGCCAGTAGTCGATCTTGCGGCCGCGGCCGATGCCGGTGACGCGGCTGAGCTTGCGGGCGAGCCGGCCGATCCAGTCGGCGCGCTGGCGCAGTCCCGGCTTCGGCGCAGCGGCCTTGACCAGGGCGATGAGACCGTCGGCATCGGTCGCCGACCAGAGCCCCCGGTCGCGGCCCGCTTCGGCGAGCCAGAGCGCCTCGTCGAGGAAGCGGTAGAGCAGCAGGATGAGAAAGAGCTTGAGTGCGCCCGTCGCGTCGCCGGCGGCGAGCACTTGTTCCGGATCGCGCAGGTAGAACGCGTCGCCGGCGATCAGGCGGCAGGAAATGTCGCGCCGGTTCTTCAGGATGTTGAGGTGCTGCGCCAGATAGGCATGCGAGCGGTTGCCGACGAAGCGATAGCTGCGCACCGGCAGGAGATCGAAGAGCACGAAGCCGCGTTGGGTGAGATGCGCGTGGAGATCGCCGAACAGCGGCTGGCCGCGATAGAGCTCGGCGAACTCGACCTCGGTCTGGATCGCGAGCAGGTCGCCGAGATGGTCATCGCGGGTGGCCTTGAAGATATCGAGCTCGGCACCCTGGACATCGAGCTTGATCAGGTTCGGCAGCGGCCGCTGATGCCGGTCGATGAAATCCGAGAGGGTCAGCAGCGGGACGTCGATTACCTTGGCCAGCGTGCCGTAGGTGGTCGGCCCGAAGCGGAACATCAGCTCCGGATTGGGCGGATAGAGCGACGAGCCCGACGGCTTCTGCAGCACATGGAGACGGCCGTTTCCGGTGGCACCGCCGAGCGCCACGGGAAACCAGGATTCGTTGCCGGGCGCCTGTTTCGCCTGCACGGCGCAGGCATCGGGATCGGGCTCGAAGAGATCGATCTGCATGAGACCGGCATAGGGGCGCCAATGATCCTGCATGCCGCCCCGCGCACCGACGTCGATGCAGTGGAGCGGATCGTTGGCCAGCCGCTCGGCCAGGATCGGGGGAAGGTTCATCGATCGCCAGGATGGGGTCGTTCAGGGTCACGCGGCATAACTTGCGCCCCTGCGGGCGTCAAGCCCGGGCAGCCACGCTCGATTCGCGGACGCGCCGTTCGAGCCGGTTTTTCAAGCGGTTACATCGCTTGATCGCGGCGGGCCGGATGTGCAAACTGCCGCCCGCATCGGGCGAAAAACGGATACAGTGGGGCAATGGCGTCATTCTGGGAGCGTGCGGTCCAGTCTCTGCGCGGCGTCGAATCGCCGCGGGCCGCCGGCATCCGTTTCGCCCGCAAGATCGACTGGTCGTCCGCTCCGGCCGAGCGGGAAACCGTGCTGTGCCTCGACCGCAGCCAGTTCGTGAAGGACATCGAGGAGCTGCGCCGCTTCACCCGGCTCGGCTTTGCCACCCTCAACGCCGTCCGGTTGAAGAACCGGCAGGAAGCCTGGGTCCCCGAAGAGCTGCGGCAGCAGGGCTATATCTCCGCCTGGCTCAAGGAGCCGCGCTGGGCCGAGGTGCGCGCGATCCTGAAGGAGTTCGGCGTTGCGATCCTGAGCGAGGCGCTCCGCGCCCACCGGGTCGATGCGGTCGCCAGCGCCAATATCGACTACTGGCAAGACGAGACCATCAAGCTCGCCTGCACCGAGCTCGGCGTTCCGTTCATCGTGCTCTGCCGCGAGAACTACACGATCCCCTGGACCGTGCCCTGGATGCACGAGCACCTGAAGAAGTCGAATTTCCGCTTCGAGGGCGCCGGCCTCGCGGTCTTCAGCCAGGCGACAAAGGATGCCTTCGCGCCGGGTTTCGCCAATCCCGACGACATCTGGGTCACGGGCGCGCCGCGCTACGATCGCTGGCTCAACCTCCAGCCGCTGCCGGATTCCGCCAAGGACCATGTCAGCCTGATCACCTTCAACGACCCCGGCTACATGGCGGAGAACGCCTTCGCCGAGGTGGCGCGGATCTTCGAGCGCGTGGCGCGGGAATCGAAGCCCTCGTCCCAACGGTCATCACTGACCTGGCTGGTGAAGTGCAAGAAACGCGGCGACCGCGACGAAGTGCTGCAGCGGCTCGGCCGGGTCGATGCCGATGCGTTGAAATTCGAATACGACACGCCGCTGTTCGATCTCTATCCGCGCTCGCGCGCCGTGGTCGGCTACAACTCGCTGGCGCTGCTCGAAGCGATGCTGACCGATGCGCCGGTCGTGATCCCCTGCTGGGGCGAGACCAAGCCGCCGCGCAAGGATGTGCTCGTCGACTACAGCGATCCCCTGACTCGGCGCTGCGTCACCTTCGCCGAGACGCCCGAAGCGCTGACCGAGCTGCTGCAGCGCGCCGCCCGCGGCGAGAAGCTCCCCACCGGCACGCCGGAGGATCGCCGCGCTCTCTTCAAGGCTCATATCCATGTGCCGGAAAGCGGCACCGCCTCCGAGGCGGTCGAGCGCTTCGTGCGGGATTGCATCAGACGCGGCCAGCCGGCGCTGACGCGAGCCGCGTCCTAAACCCGGACGTTGAAGCCCTGGGCTTTCAGGTGCAGCTTCGCCTCGCGCGGCGTCTGCTCGGTGAAATGGAAGATGCTGGCGGCGGCGACCGCGGCGGCCTTGCCGTCGCGCAGGACTTCGGCCATATGCTCGTACTTGCCGCAGCCGCCCGAGGCGATCACCGGAATCCGCACCGCGTCGGAGACCGCGCGGGTCAAAGCCACGTCGTAGCCCGTGAAGGTGCCGTCGCGGTCGACCGAGGTCAGCAGGATCTCGCCGGCACCCGCGGCTTCGGCCTCTTTCGCCCATTCCACCGGATCCTTGCCGGTGCGGCGCGTGCCGCAATGGGTCATGACCTCGAGCTTCCCGTCCTCGTGCCGCAATGCGTCGATCGAGATCACGATGCATTGCGCGCCGAACTGCCGGGCACCTTCCTCGATCAGCTTCGGACGTTCGAAGGCCGCGGTGTTGATCGCGACCTTGTCGGCGCCGACGCCGAGCAGGCCGCCGATGTGATCGGTATTCTTGACACCGCCGCCGACCGTCATCGGCATGAAGCATTCGTCGGCAAGCTCGTCCACCTGCGCAAAGTCGGGCGCGCGCATGTCGGGGGTCGCGCGGATGTCGAGAAACACCAGCTCATCGACCTCGCGCATGTTGTAGACCTTGATCGCCTGCAGTGCGCTGCCGGTGCGGCGCCAGGAGTCGAACTTCACCCCTTTGACCAGCCCGACATTGCTGAACAGCAGGGTCGGCATCACACGCGTCTTGACCGGCATTCGGCGCTTCCGATCAGATCGCGAGGAAGTTGCGCAGCAGCTGGAAGCCGGCGCGCTGGCTCTTCTCGGGGTGGAACTGCACGCCCATCAGATGCCCGTGCTGGACCGCGGCGGCGAACTTGCCATAGGACGGCGTCTCCGCCAGTACGTCGGCGTGATCGACGGGGGCATAGCGATAGCTGTGCACGAAGTAGAAGTCTCGGCCGTCGTCGATCCCGCGGAACAGCGGCGATTCCCGGGTCGGCAAAGCGGTGTTCCAGCCGATATGCGGGATCCGGTCCTCGGCATCGTTGGAGTTCAAGGGCACGATGTCGCCGGGAATGAGGTTGAGCCCCTCGGTGTCGCCGAACTCCAGGCTCTTGGTCGCCATCAGCTGCATGCCGAGGCAGATGCCGAGAAAGGGCAGGCTGCGCTTGGCCAGCAGGTGGCGCAAGCCGGCGGCGAGACCCTTCTCGTTCATCGCCTTCATGGCGGCGCCGAAGGAACCAACGCCCGGCAGGATGATCCGGTCGGCCTGCTCCAGCTCCCGCGCATCGTCGGTGACGACCGGCCGGCCGCCGCATTCTTCGACCGCGCGGCGGATCGAATCGAGATTGCAGACGCCGGAATTGATGATCGTCACGCTGCTGCGCATCACGGTTCTCACCGGTCGAGGAGTTAGACGTTGTCGTCGGCCAGCTTCTGCAGATTGCCGAAGCGATCCTTCATCAGCTCGCCGCGATTGTCGCATTTGAAGAGCTTGCGGTTGGTCCAACGGTCGCAGATCGCCACGAAATCGTCCACCGTCATGTCGAGCGGGGCGAGGATGTCGGCGATCGGTTTACCGAGATAGGTCCAGGGGAACTTGCCGTCATGGCGCTTCACCAGCGCCAGGCCGTCGCCGCGCGTCAAACGGCCGCGGCGGATGTGATTGCAGGCGATGTCGGTCGCCCGGCCGAAGCCGTATTTCAGGAACTTGAAATAGTCGTGCAGGCCCATCTGGTGGTTGTCGAGGTTCTCGTAGTTGGCGAGCGCGCCCTCGACCATGGTCGGGAAGGTCTCGAAGCCGTAGCCTTGGGCGAAGAGCGCATTGCGATAGCCATCCCAAGGGAAATAGTAGCCGAGGAAAATCCCGGTGACGCCGACCCGCGCCAAGTCCTCGTCCGACGGATAGGTGTATTGGATGAGATCGCGCTGCTTGATCCCGATCTGGTCCACGAGATCGGAGACGCGCAGCCCCAAGAGGCCGCCGAACTCTTCCAGCCAGCGGCGGTCGAGCACGTTCTTCTGAGTGGAGGCCGCCGGCCCGCCGTATTCATGCTGCGGATTCTCGCCCCAGACGATGAGCTTGATCTGGTGCTGCACCGCGACCCGCACCGGCACGGTGAAGATGGTCACATGCTCCGGCCAGGAAATGTCGCCGACGGTTTCCAGGGTGAAGCGGTTGATGCGCCGGCGCACCACCGGGTTGGTCGTGACCTCGATGTAGTCGACGCCGAGCTTCTTGATGTTCTCGATGTTGCGCCGGCCGATGTCCGAGAGATCGTCGGTGGTCGCGGTGACACAGAGCGGGTTCATGCCGACCTCCAGGAGGCGCAGCAGCTGGTAGGTGCTGTCCTTGCCGCCGGAGACAGGCACGATGCAGTCATAGTTGCTGCCGTCCTTGCTGCGGTACTTCTCGACCACCTGCAGGAAGTCGCGCTTGCGCTCGTCCCAATCGACCTCGGCCCGGAACTGATAATTCAGGCAGGCATTGCAGATTCCGCGCTCGTCGAACCAGAGGTCGGGCTTGGTTTCCGGATAAAGGCACTGGACGCAGTAGCGCATCGCGAACTTTCCTGTTGGCTGGGCGGCGTCCTTCTAACACAGCCGCCGCGCAAATGTCATACCCACAAAGCCCGCGGGACCGGACCGAAAAACCCAATGATTTCTTGGTGTTATGGAGCCTGCGCGGGCTTATTTCTTGAGGAAGACCGCCACCCTGGTCCGGATCTGCTGGGCCAGTTGCTCAATCGCGCGCTGTTGCGCATCCCGGCGGGCGGAGAGGTCGGCATAGGGCTCGCGCAGGATGTCGTAGCTGGTCACGCTCTCGGCATGGTCCTTCAGCACCGGCTGGCCCTTGGCGTCGTTCAACTCGTACTGCGCAAGCATGGTCAGCTCTTCCCGGGTGGTCTGGCCATTGCCCAACGAGATCGCCGACCGCGTCCGCTGCCTGAGCCCGATTGCCAGGTGATAGAGCGCGGAACTGGGCGCTCCATACGGATTGAGCGCTTCCTTCAGATGATTCTGAAGCAGCTGCGCCGCCCGCGAGTCGTAAAGTGCCGTGTTGGATCCGGACAGCGGATCGAGTTCCTCCTGCGGCACCACAGGATCGATCGAGACCTGCGCAAGCTCAGCGCCGACGCCGCCGGAAGCCGGAGAGGCGGAAGGCCGTTCGTAGAGCGGCTGCCAGCCGCAGCCCGCCAGCAGCACCGCAGCAGCAAGCGCGCAGACAAGCCCGCGCCGGACGCGACTATCGATCAGCGATTTCCTCATAGCCCCCAGGCGATTCCTGTCAGTCCTGCTGAGAACACGGCTGGTTCTATCACAGCCGACAGGTCCTTGTCATATCAGCGGCCGACAAGTACGTGAACCGGCGCGCTGTCTATGCTGCAGCCGCCATCGACGAGATTCGGCCTGCATGCCTGCACGCAAGTTCCTTCGCCTCGGCGCCGCCCTGACGGTACTCGTCGCTGCCGCCTGCATAGCCCCCTATCTGCTGGAAGAGACGGGGGAAGCTCTGATGGAGCGGGCCATGACCAAGGGCGGCTATGTGATCTATCTGCGCCATGCGCATCGGCTGTCTGGTCCGAGAGAGGCCTTCACCACGGCGACGCCGCTCGCCGACTTCTCCGATTGCAGCCGCCAGCGCAACCTCACGGATGCGGGCCGCGACGAAGCCGTCCGGATCGGCCGGAGCTTCGCGGCGATGGGTATACCGATCGGCGACGTCTATGCGCTGCCGCTCTGCCGGACGCGGCAGACAGCCGAGCTCGCCTTCGGACACGCCCGGCTCGATCCGCAATTCTACGACCCCGCCTTCGTGCGCCGCCTGCTGGCGAAAAGCCCGGCCGAAGGCACCAACACGGTTCTGGTCGCGACGGAGGATCAGGTGCGGGCCTTGATCGGACTGGAGCTCGAACCGGGCGAAGCGGCGATCTTCAAGCCCGACGCCAAGGGCGGATTCCACTACGAGGGCAGGCTCGACGAGGATGATCTGATCCGTTATTGAGGCTAGCCCACTCGTGGCACGCGCAAGGTGAACCGGGCGCCGCCGCCGGGATTGTCATCGACCAGCAAATGACCGGAATGCGCCGCGGCAATGCGCTGGGTGATGGCAAGCCCGAGCCCTGCGCCGCCGGATTGCCGTCGGTCGGCGCGCCAGAAGCGCTGGAAGAGAAGCGCGCGCTGGGCTTCCGGAATGCCCGGACCGCGATCGGAGACCGAGACTCCGCCGCTCGGATCGACTTCGATCTCGACCTCGGTGTCGGGCGGCGTGAACTTGAGCGCGTTCTCGACCAGGTTGCGCAAGGCCTGATAGAGCGCGTCGCGGTTGCCCCGGACCGGCACCGGCTGCTCGGCGTTGAGCACCGCGATGCTGCGTCCGCTCTTCACCGCCAGCGGGGCCATCAGGATGGCCACCTCGGCGGCGAGCTCGGAGAGGTCGGCCTGCTCGTCGGGGCGGATGGTGAGCGCTTCCAGATGCGCGACCATCAGGAGCTGGCTGACCAAGCGGGTCATCCGCTCAACATCGGCGCGGAGCGCCGCGGTGCGGGCCGGGTCCTGCATGCTGTCGAGATGCGCCGCCAGGATCGCCAGCGGCGTGCGGAGCTCATGCGCCGCGTCGGCCAGGAAGTCGCGCTGCGCCTGGAAGCCGCGGTCCAGGCGGTCGAGCGCGCCGTTGATCGCCTCGACTGGGCCCAGCAATTCCTTCGGCAGGTCGTCGGTCGGCAGCCGCACGCCGGTCTGCGCCGGGTTGATGGCGCGGGCATAGCGCATCAGCCGTTCCAGCGGCTTCATCGCGCCGCGCAAGGTGAAGATCAGGGCTGCAATCAGCGCCAGCAGCATCGGCACCGTGACCGGCAGATACTCGCCCAGCCACTCGTAGAACAGCGCATCGAGCGCCGTCGAGGTGGGTGAGATCCGCCGCGTCACCTGCATGACCAGTGCATCGCCATCGATCTCGAGCTGCTCGGAGAGGCTGCATTGCCGATTGCGCGGCCGCACTTTCTGCGGCCGCTCCTTGCCGGTCAAACGGCAGCTTTGCGTGACCTCGTCGGGTGCCGGCGTTTCAGTCACCTGGAGCTCGTCGGCATGGCGTCCGCCGGAGACCTTCACCGTCCCATCCAGCGTGCGCACCATATAGCCGAAGCTGGGCGATAGCTTCGATTCATCCACTTTGACGCCACCGTCGCTCTGCACTGTGACGGCGAGCCTAAGGCTGTGCAGGTCATCGGCCAGCACATCAAAAGGAATCTCTTCGGAATCGGTGTGGTAGATCAGAAACACCACCATGCCCGCGACCACGAAGAAAACCACGAACACGGCGCAAAGCCGGACGATGAGGCGAGCCTGCAGGGAAGCGCGGTTGGGTGAGCCCATGCCGGGCACTTTAGCCTCCGGCACCGGCCGGGGCGACGGGTTCCAGCGGCTTTCGGCGCGCCGACGGTCCGGCGCGCCGAGTTCGAGACCGACCAAGATCGCCGCCTTCAGCCGCGGTCCATCACCATGTAGCCGACGCCGCGCACGGTGTGGAGCTGGATATCGGCGCCGACCGAGATCAGCTTCTTCCGGAGACGCGAGACCAGGACCTCGAGCGCGTTCGATCCGACGTCGTCGTTGAAGCCGTAGAGACCGTCCTCGATCGCGTTGCGACTGACCACCTTGCCCGGGCGGCGCAGCAGGATCTCAAGCAGGGTGACTTCGCGCCGGGTCAAGGAAACCGGCTTCCCGGCCACGGTCAGATTGGGACCGGTCGTATCGAGGCAGACATTGCCGAGCGTCAGCTCGACGCCGAGGGCGGCACCCGGGCGGCGCAGCAGCGCCTTCACCCGCGCGATCAGCTCTTCCATGGCGAAAGGCTTCACCATGTAGTCGTCGGCGCCGCCGTTCAAACCGCCGACGCGGTCGTTGAGGGCGTCGCGCGCGGTCAGAATAAGCACTGGGGTCTGGTCGCCGCGGCCGCGCATGCTCTTTACCAGGCCGAGCCCGTCGCCGTCCGGGAGTCCGAGATCCATGATCGTGGCATCGAACTTGACGCCGGCGAGCGCCGCATCGGCATCCGCCGCGCAGGCGCAGCGGTCGACAGTGAAGCCGCTGTCATGCAGGGCCTTTTCCAGAAATTCCGAGAGGCGATCGTTGTCTTCAACCAGCAGGAGCCGCATGTTCCTCATAACTCCGATATATAAATGCCCCGCCGGTGCGCCCTACACCGTCTCGCCCGGCCGCCCCGTGCAAGTTGGGCGGCCGATCGTTCGAACCTTGAACGGACTGTAAGCTAGCCAACGTGCCTGACAGAATCCTTACCGGTCTCATCTGCAGATCCATCAGCGACGCCGCGCCGCAAGCGCGCCGACCAGGCCTTGCCGGATTTCTCTAGTACTTTGAAAATGCAGAACTTTCCAATCGACTCCATCCTCCCGGCGATCAAGGACGCGCTCACCCGCCGGAGCAATCTGGTCCTGTCGGCGCCGCCCGGAGCGGGTAAGACCACCCGGGTTCCGCCCGCTCTGCTGTCATCTTCCTGGGTCTCCGCTCCGGGACGGATCATCCTGCTGCAGCCGCGCCGCCTGGCCGCCCGGGCGGCGGCCCAGCGCATGGCCGAGCTGATGGGCGAAGCGGTCGGCGAGACCGTCGGTTACCGGGTGCGGCTCGACCGCCGGGTCGGCCCGAAGACGCGGATCGAGAGCGTCACCACCGGACTCTTCCTCCGCCAGCTTCAGGGCGATCCCGAGCTCAAGGGCGTCGCCGCCATCCTGTTCGACGAGTTTCACGAACGCTCCCTCGACGGCGATCTCGCCTTGGCCCTGGCGCTGGAGAGCCAGGCGAGCCTGCGCCCGGATCTGCGGCTGGTCGTCATGTCCGCGACGCTCGATCAGGATCGGATCGCGACGCTGTTGCCGGATGCCCTGACACTCGCCAGCGAAGGCCGTGCGTTTCCGGTCGAGACCCGGCATCTCGGCGATCCGTCGGCGCGCTTCAATGAGCGCATCGAAGATCGCATCACCAAGGCGGTGCTGCAGGCCATCGCCGAGGAGCCGGGCGATGCCTTGGTCTTCCTGCCGGGCCTTGCCGAGATCCGCCGGGTGCAGGCGGCGCTCGAAGATCGTCTCCCCGAGGTGGCGATCCTTCCGCTGCATGGCGACCTGCCGATCGCCGAGCAGGACCGCGCCTTGGCGCCCGATGCGCAAGGGCGGCGCAAGGTCGTGCTCGCGACCTCGATCGCCGAGACTTCGCTCACCATCGACGGCATCCGGCTGGTGATCGACAGCGGCCAGAAGCGCCTGCCGCAATTCGATCCCACGACCGGGATGACGCGGCTTTCGACGACCCGCGTTTCTCTCGCCGCCGCGCAGCAGCGGCGCGGCCGTGCCGGACGCACGGCACCCGGGATCTGCTACCGGCTCTGGAGCGAAGCCAGCGAGCGCGCCTTCGCAACCTACGATCCCCCGGAGATCCTGTCGGCCGATCTCGCGCCTTTCGCGCTCGAGCTCGGCGCCTGGGGCACCACCGATCCCGCTCAACTGGCGCTGCTCGATCCACCGCCCGAAGCGCCGCTCGCCCAGGCGCGCGACCTGCTGCATCGTCTGGGCGCGCTCGATCCGCAGCATCGTGCGACCCGTCACGGTCGGGCGATGGCCGAGTTCGGCACGCATCCGCGGCTTGCGCATATGATGCTGACGGCGAAGGAGCAGGGGCGCGGCTCGCTGGCTTGCGATCTCGCCGCCCTTCTCTCGGAGCGCGACCTGGTGAAAGGCCGGTCCGATGACGCCGATCTTCGCCATCGGCTCGACCTGCTGCATGGGCAAGGCGCCGTCGGCCATGGGGCCGAACGGGGCGCCCGCGAGCGCATCCGCCGCTCGGCCGAGGCCTGGCGCAAGCAGCTCGGCATTCCGCTCGATCGCGATCCGGCGCGCGCAGAGACCGGCGCGGTCGTGGCGCTGGCCTATCCGGACCGTCTGGCGCAACGGCGCGGCGGGCCCGGCCAGTATCGGCTCTCGAACGGCAAAGGCGCGCGGCTCAATGAGACCGATCCGCTGGCGCGCGAGGAGTTCCTGGCGGTCGCGGCACTCGACGGCGATCGACGCGAGGCACGAATCTTCCTCGCAGCACCGCTGACACTGGCGGAGATCGAATCCGATTTCGAAGCCGAAATCGCAACCATCGAAACCATCGGCTGGAATGCGCGCAGCGAAACCGTCGAAGCGAAGTCCGAGCGGCGCCTTTGGTCATTGGTGCTGGAGGAGCGGGCGCTCGCGACCCCGTCCGGCGATGCCGTGGTCGCGGCGATGGTCGACGGCATCCGCGCCATGGGCCTTGCCACGCTGCCGTGGACGCCCGAGATCGAATCGTTCCGCCGGCGGGTCGGCTTTCTCCGTGCGATCGAAGGCACGGAGAGCGCATGGCCGGATCTCGGCGATGCCGCGCTGCTGGATGATCTCAAGACCTGGCTGGCGCCCTTCCTCGCAGGCGTCACGCGGCGGTCGCATCTTGCGCGGATCGATCTCCGGGCCGCGCTCGAGGCGAGGCTGGACTGGAAGCAGAAGAAGCGGCTCGACGAGCTGGCGCCGACGCATGTCGCGGTGCCGTCGGGCTCGCGCATTGCCATCGACTACAGCGACCCGGCGGCGCCGGTTCTCGCCGTGCGACTGCAGGAGATGTTCGGGGCACTGGACACGCCGCGCATCGCCGGCGGCCATGTGCCGCTGCTGCTGCATCTCCTCTCGCCCGCACGACGGCCGGTGCAGGTCACCCGCGACCTCGCCAGCTTCTGGAAGAACGGCTATGCCGCCGTCCGCGCCGATCTGCGCGGACAGTATCCCAAGCACTCTTGGCCGGACGATCCGCTGCAGGCGGAACCGACGGCGCGCGCCAAGCCGCGGCCGCGTTAGCGCTTACGTCCGGCCGCGTGCGCGCCGCCAGCCAAGCAACCCCAGCGCACCGAGGCTGCTGCCGAAAAGCAGGATTGGGGCGGGAATCGGCGTGGTCGCGAGAAACGCGATTGCGAAGTCGCCACTGAGGCCGCTGGCCGATCCGTCGGGTTCGATGTCGTAAAACAGCGTGTAGAGCGTGCAGTCGCAGGAAAGATATTGACGTGCGATCAACTGCATCGGCGTCGCACTGTCGACCAGGAACTCAAAGCCGAAACGGTCGAGGACGAAGGTCTGGTCCGGGTAGAGCTGGTAGTTGGGCGCGCGAATCGGATCCGGCCCGGCGAGCCCCGTGACGGCCGCTCCGTTCATGGCGCCGGTGAAGGACGTGATGGTGTTGGTCGGGTCGACCCCCAATGTGCCCGCACCGTTCCAGTCCGCGCTGGTCCAGGTCCATGAATAGTAGGTCGCTGCGCGCGCCGACGGAACATCCGCTGCGCCGAGGAAGATGCAAACGAGAACCACCGGCAACAACAAGCTCGCCAATCGCGAAGGCTTTTTCATGTCGGATTCTCCCTATCCCTAAGGCTCCGTGAGGAGTCCCAACGACGACACAGACAATGCGCAAGGAGCGGCGGCGTGCTGGAATCAGAACCAAAGGAAGATCAAGCGTCGGAACTGTTCACGGCCGGGCACATCCCTGCTTGGGAAACGCGGTAAGGCAGCGGCTTCATGAGGTCGGACGAACCTGGACAGCATAGCACGGTGCACCACCGGGAATGATCGAAAAGAAGACGTCATTCAGCTTTTGATTTTGCTCAAGATGAGACGACGAGAAGGCCGAAAAACCCGACTCTGATTAGAGTCCAGCCTGCATCTTGAGGTCACCGAACTCGCCGGGCGGATTGACGAAGGGTGCAAAGCCGGTGCGGCCCATCGCCTCGCGGTCATGGCCGAGCGCCCAATGCACGGAGGGAAAGGCGAGCTCCGCCCAGGGAATCTCGTCGAAGGCGAACAATCCAACGTCGGCGCTTTCCGGCCCGGCGGCGATGTGCGGGGCCGCGAGATGCGCGCGGTAGATCAGCTGCACCTGCGAGAGGCGCGGGATTGAGTAGACGGCGAGCAGCGCGTCGATCTCGATCCGCGCCGTCGCTTCCTCGAACGCCTCGCGCATGGCACCTTCGGCTGCGGTCTCATGCTGCTCCATGAAACCGGCGGGCAGGGTCCAGAAGCCCTTGCGCGGATTGATCGCCCGCCGGCAAAGCAGGATCCGGCCGCCGGGGCGCACATCTTCATGCACGACGGAGCCGACGACGATCTTCGGATTCTCGTAGTTGATGAAGCCGCAATCGGCGCAGACCAGGCGTTCCAGCGAGTCGCCCTCGGGGACGACGCGCTTGAAGTTGCCCTTCTGCGGGATCGCGTCTTCGGTCATTTCCGCTTCAGGGCCGCGACGCCGGGGAGGTCCTTGCCTTCCAGCCATTCCAGGAACGCGCCGCCGGCGGTCGAGACATAGGAGAATTGATCGACCACGCCGGCATGGGCCAGGGCCGCGACGGTATCGCCGCCACCGGCGACCGAGAGCAGGGCCTTCGATTGCGTGAGCGCCGCCGCAGCCTTCGCCGCCGCCGTGGTGCCCTGGTCGAAGGGCGGGGTCTCGAAAGCGCCGACCGGGCCGTTCCACACCAGCGTCTTGCAGGTCTTCAAGAGATCGCCGATCTCCTGCGCGGATTTGGGCCCGATATCGAGGATCATCTGGTCCGCCGGCACCGCCGCAATGTCGACGGTCTTGGTCGGCACCCCGGCCTTGAACTCGGCCGCAGTCACGGCATCGACGGGGAGCACGATGCGGCAGTTCTTCTTCTTCGCTTGCGTCACGATGCTGCGCGCGGTTTCCGCCATGTCGCGCTCGGCCAGCGACTTGCCGACCTCTTTGCCCTCGGCGAAGAGGAAGGTGTTCGCCATGCCGCCGCCGATCACCAGGAGATCGACCTTGCCGACGAGATTGCCGAGCAGGTCGAGCTTGGTCGACACTTTCGCCCCGCCGACGATCGCCATGACCGGGCGCTTCGGATTGCCGAGCGCCGCACCCAGGTGATCGAGCTCCGTTTCCATGAGACGCCCCGCCACAGCCGGCAGAAGGCGCGCGATGCCTTCGGTCGAAGCATGGGCACGATGCGCACACGAGAATGCGTCATTCACATAAATGTCGGCCAGCGATGCCAGCTCTTTCGCGAAAGCCGGATCGTTCGCCTCCTCGGCATCGTGGAAGCGGAGATTCTCCAGCAGCAGCACGTCGCCGTCCTTGAGCTTATCGACCGCCTGTTTCGCGGGCGCGCCGACGCAATCCTCGGCAAAGGCGACCGGACGGCCGAGCGCTTTCGACAACGGCTCGACCAAGGGCTTCAAGGAGAATTCCGGCGCGCGCTTGCCCTTGGGCCGGCCGAAATGCGCCATCACGATCACCTTCGCGCCCTTGCCGACCAGTTCCTTCAGAGTGGCCACAGAACGGTCGATGCGCGTCGAATCAGTCACCTTGCCGTCCTTCATCGGGACATTGAGGTCGAGGCGCACGATCGCGCGCTTAGCCCGGAAGTCGAGGTCGTCGAGGGTGCGGAAATCACTCATGGGATATCCATCCGATCGGAAGGGGCAAAGGTTGGTCCTGGTCAGGTGCCATAGACCGCTGTGGATTGCAACCGCGCCGCCCTGACAGCTAAGGTTCGCATGTCATGGGGAGAGTTTGATGGCGTTTCGATCGGCCTTCATCACGGGTGCGTCCAGCGGCATCGGCGAGGCCTTTGCCCGCGGCCTGCCGCGCAGCACCGCCTTGCTGCTGGCCGGGCGCGACCGCGACCGATTGAGCGAACTTGCCCATGAGCTGGCGTCGTCCGGGCGAGTGGTCCGGATCGTCGCCGCCGATCTTTCGGAGGATGCGGAACGCGGCGGCGCGATCGCGGCGGCCGAGAGCGCCGAGGTCGATCTCGTGATCAACAACGCGGGGATCGGCCGGCTCGGCCGGGTGATCGAGAACACGCCGGAGCGCGAGGCCGAGATCGTGAAGGTGAACGCGCTGGCACCGGTCGAGATCTGCCGCGCCCTCCTTCCCGGCATGCTGCGCCGGGCCGAGGCGAAGAAGACGCGCGCCGGCATCATCAATGTCTCCAGCGCCGCGGCCTTCGGGCCGATGCCGTTCTTTGCGACCTATGCCGCGAGCAAGGCCTTCCTCCTGCACTATACCGAAGCGTTGGCGGAAGAACTCTCGGACCGGCCTATCGATGTGCTGGCGCTTTGCCCGGGCGCGACCAGGACGCGCTTCTTCGAACGCGCCGGCATCGAGCATCCCGGCTTCAGCATGCACGAGCCGGAGCGCGTGGCGCGCGAAGGCCTGCAGGCCCTCGGCCATCGCACCGTCCACATCGTCGGCCCGGGCAATTACCTCGCCACTGCCGCGATGCGCCTGCTGCCCCGCCGCTTCGTCACCGCGGCAGTGGAGAGCGTCACGCGGAAGTGGAGCTGAGCTCAGTCCAGCGGATAGAAGTCGAGCTTCTCGGCGTCGAAGGAGGTCGCCGCGCCGACGCCCGCGGAGGCGAGGTACACTGTCGCACCCAGGATCCCATCGGCCGCAGCGCCGTCCTCCGACAGCGGCAGCATGATCCGCTCGCCGGAGAAATTGCGGTCGACCCGGCTGTACACCTTGCCGGCTCCGTGCAGGAAGGCCGGCTCCCGGACCACGCGCTGGTGCCAGGGCAGGAATTCCTTGTAGGCTTCGGGCGGAAAGAACTCGGTCATCTTCATGCCGCGCGGCGACTTGCCGAAGGCGCGGACGATTTCCTCGCCGGCCAGCCGGTTGATGAAATCCCCCGCCTCGCGCACATATTTCCAAGCCCAGACGTAACGCAGACGGCCGCCGATCGCGACCGGATCGATATCGCCCCAGGCCGGCATACGCTTGCTGCCGCGCGCCGCGTTCCAATGCGCGGCGATCGCCTGCAGGTCGGCGGAGACGATGCTGTGCTGGAAATCCTGAAAACTCATGTTGCGATCATCATGGCATATCGAGCGGATAGAACGCGACCTCTTCGGGCGTGAAATCCGGTCCCGGCGGACGGTCTTCCATGACCGGCGGCAAGGCCGTGTAATACGTGCCGCCGATGATGCCGTCGCCGACCAGCCCATCCTCGGACAGGGGCAGGCTGATGCGCTCTCCGGCCATGGTGTAACCCATGCGCGCGAACACCATGCCGGTGCCGTGAAAGAAGGCCGGTTCGGTCACCACCCGGCGGTGCCGCGGAAACACGACCGCATAGACATCCGGTGTATAGAAGTCGTCCATCTTCGTGCCGCGCAGCGACTTGCCGAAGGCACGGTCGATTTCCTCGCCGGCGAGGCGGCCGGTGAAGCTGTCATCGTCCCGATTGTATTTCCACGCCCAGACGTAGCGCAGGTGGCGGCCGATGCCGACCGGGTCGATGTCGCGGAAGGCGGGCATGCGCCGCGTCCCGCGCGCGATCGTCCATTGCCGGGCCAGCGCACGGAGGGCTTCGGATCGGATGCCGTTGAAGAAGACGTCGAAACTCATTGCCGGAGATATGCCACGGCCCCGGTCAAATTGCATCCGGCCCGGGTTCCACAGCCTGCGGCGCGGAAATCCATCGCATCGTGACTTCTGTTTCAGAAGTTACTATACTGCCGCCATGCGCTGGGACGAAATCGATGATTCCCTTTGCTCGCTGGCCCGTACGCTGGGCGTGATCGGCGACCGCTGGACCATGCTGGTGCTGCGGGAAGCCTTTCTCGGCACCCGGCGCTATGACGATTTCCAAGGCAATCTCGCTGCCGCGCCGCATATCGTGGCATCGCGGCTGAAGAAGCTGGTCGCGCACAAGGTGCTGGAGAAGCGCCGCTACCAGGATCATCCGCCGCGCTATGAATACCGGCTGACCGAGCGCGGCCATGAGCTTTATCCCGCGCTGATCGCCCTCATCGGCTGGGGCGAGAAATGGCTGAAGAGCGAGCAAGGCCCCGCCACGATCCGCACCCATAAGGGCTGCAACCACCGCCTCCACACCGTCACGACCTGCGCCGCCTGCGGCGCGGCGATCACCGCGCGCGACGTGAAGGCGCACCTGACTCCGCGCTATGCCGCCGAGCGGGCGCGGCGCATGGCCTCGGCCAAGAAAGCAAGTGCATGATGTCCCGCTACGCAACGCCGACCTTGATCGTCACCGCCGGCGCGCTCATCTCGCTGATCGGCTATGGCGTCCGCGGCGATTTCGGCCTGTTCCAGGATCCGATGCTCCGGACCCATGGCTGGAGCCGCGAGACCTTTGCGCTGGCGCTCGCCATCCAGAACCTGATGTGGGGCCTGGGCCAGCCATTTGCGGGCGCCATCGCCGATCGCTATGGCAGCGGTCGGGTGCTCGCCGCCGGCGCTTTGCTGTATGCAGCGGGGATCGTGCTCGGCGCCGTGGTCGAAGGACCGGTCGCGCTGCATCTGACACTGGGCGTGATGACCGGGCTCGGCCTTTCCGGTGCCTCG
>Ga0209257_1001248_pt1 | contig 31453 bp, 29 predicted proteins | sample AraplaCvi_mCL_r2_FD_184277 | JGI IMG/M metagenome (GOLD analysis project Ga0209257, IMG submission 184277) | Arabidopsis root microbial communities from North Carolina, USA - plate scrape MF_Cvi_mCL_r2 (SPAdes) (version 2) | ecosystem: Host-associated > Plants > Roots > Endosphere | place: USA...
GCTGGCGGAGAACGTGACGTCATAGGTGAAGGGGCTGGCTGCGGCCGGTTTGACCGACGCGCAGGCCAACGCGGCACCACACAATGCGAGCAGAAGATTCCGGATTTTCACGAGCGCCCCCGCCGTTTGAGCATTTGATTCAAAATGTATGCGCCGCGCTTTCACAGGCGACAAGGCGCAAACGCGCAGAAACGCCGGAAATCAGCATTAACGACAGGAATATAGACTTACCCTACTGCTTCTGCCGCACCAGGATGCCGAACAGGATCAGCATCGGGGAGAACACCAGCACGATGGTGAGGACGATGCTGGCGCGGAGCTCGTCCGGCGACACCTGGCTCAGATCGGTCGGCTGCGGCTGGCCCTGCATCGCGAGCGACGCGACGACGGCGGCGATGATCGAGCCGATGAAGCCGATGATCCCGACGATGACGAGGACGTTGCCGACCTTGCGCCAGCGCCGGCGCAGCGCCTGATGCGCGGGATCGTCGGCGCGCGCGTCCTCGCGGCCGCAGATCTTGAGCTCGCGCACGAACAGGATGAGCGAGCAGACGACCACGCCGAGCACGCTGGGGATGGCGATCGGCACCGCCTCCATCACCGTCTCCGGCCGGATCTGCTGGGTGCGGAAGTATTCGAGCAGCGGGCGCACCAGGCCCCAGTCGAACAGCGAATGGGCGAGCGCCGCGACCAGATAGCCCGCCAGCACCAGGTCCCAGCGCCGCCAGCCGCCGCGGCGGACGAAGGCGGCGAGGAACGTGCCCTGGAACATCGCCATCATGCTGTGCACGAAGCTCGCGACCACGCCGCGGCCGAAGGCGACCGGCACCGCCGCCTCCGGCAGCGCGCGGGCATATTGCAGGTTCTCCAGCGCGGCGAAGCCCAGCGCGACGACCAGCGCCGCCTGGAACGCTTCGGCCGGCGTCAAGCCGCGCCGGAACAGCAGGAGCGCGATCAAGGTCGCGGCGAGCTTCACCGCTTCTTCCGGCAGCCCAGCCGCCAGCGCCATCGCCTTGAGCGCGCTCCAGGCATCGGTGATGCCGATCAGCCGCTCGGAAGCCGGCGGCAGGAAATACGCATAGATCCCGGTGATCGCCATCCCCAGCACGAAAGCCGCCCCGACCAGCCCCCAGCGCGCCCGCCGCGGAAACAGCGCCTGATAGAACCAGGTGAGCAGCCCCGCGCAGAGCAGCACTGCAACGATGGCCAGGATCGGAGGAAAGCCGGCGGGATGGGGCACGTGGTTATTTCATGTCGAGGATTGATGGAGCGGAGCGCTGGATCTTCTTCTTGAATTTGCTTCGGTGCATCGCGGCTGCATCAACCCCCTCCCGCACCCTCCCCCAATCTTGGGGGAGGGGAGAAGGTGAGAGTCTTCGCACGCCGATCCAATCATCGCGTCCTCTGGGTGCAGCGGCTTCATAGAGTCCCCTCCCCCAAGATTGGGGGAGGGCTAGGGAGGGGGTTGATGCAGCCTGAGCGCTCAAGATCCAGCGCTCGGTGTCCACCCCCAACAAACTCACGCCGCCTTGATGCGGTCGCCGATTGCGGCTTCGATGGCGGCGATGGCGTTCGCGGCATTGGCAGCATCCGGCCCGCCGGCTTGCGCCATGTCGGGACGGCCGCCGCCGCCCTGGCCGCCAAGCGCGGCACTCCCCGCCTTCACCAGGTCGACCGCGGAGAGCTTGCCGGTCAAGTCGTCGGTGACGCCGACCACCACGCTGGCCTTTCCGTCGGCGGTCGCGATCAGCGCCACCACGCCGGAGCCCAATTGCTTCTTCAGCGCATCGGCCATGCTCTTCAGCTCCTTGGCCGGCACATCGGGCAGAAGCCGCGCGGCGAGCTTGATCCCGTTGATGCTCTTGGCATCGCCGCCGGAGCTTGAAGACCCACCGGTCGCGATCTGCTTCCGTGCTTCCGCCAATTCGCGCTCCAGCTTCTTGCGCTCTTCCAGCAGCGAGACGATGCGGCTCCCGAGATCCTGCGGAACGGCGCGCAGCGCCGCCGCCGCTTCCTGCACGATCTTCTGCTGCTCCTCGACGAACTTCTCCGCCGCCGCGCCGGTCACCGCCTCGATGCGGCGCAGCCCCGCGCCGACCGCGCTCTCGGAGACGATCTTCAGGAACCCGATATCGCCCGTCCTGCGAACGTGCGTGCCGCCGCAGAGCTCGGTCGAGAACTCCTTCAGCTCCTCTTCATCCTTGCCGCCCATGGAAACGACGCGCACCTCCTCGCCGTATTTCTCGCCGAAGAGGGCCATGGCGCCGGCCTCGATCGCCGCATCGGGCGTCATCAGCCGCGTGCCGACATCGGCATTGGCGCGGATCCGCCGGTTCACCTCGTGCTCGATCCAGGCGAGGTCCTCGTGGGTCAGCGCCTTCGGATGGCTGAAGTCGAAGCGCAGCCGGTCCGGCGCCACCAGCGAGCCCTTCTGGGTCACGTGTTCGCCGAGCCGCCGGCGCAGCGCCTCATGCAGCAGATGGGTCGCCGAGTGATGCGCGCGCAATCCCGCGCGGCGCTTGCCGTCGACCTTCATCTCGACCGCCTCGCCCTTGCTGATCGAGCCCTGCACGACCTTGCCCAGATGCACGAACAGCTCGCCGAGCTTCTTCTGCACGTCGTGGATCTCGACCACGCCGCCCTCGGCCGTGGTGATGCGGCCGGTATCGCCCATCTGGCCGCCGCTCTCGCCATAGAACGGCGTCTGGTTGGTGACGATCGCGACCTCGTCGCCCGGGCCCGCCGCATCGACTTCCTTGCCGCCTTTCAGCAGCGCGGTCACGATGCCCTGCGCGGTCTCGGTCTCATAGCCGAGGAAGTCCGAGGCCCCGACCTTCTGCTTCAGGTCGAACCAGATGGTCTCGGTCGCCGCCTCGCCGGAGCCCGCCCAGGCGGCGCGCGCGGTCGCCCGCTGGCGCTCCATCGCCGCGTCGAACTCGGCCATGTTGACGTCGCGCTTCTGGCCCTTGAGCACGTCCTGGGTCAGGTCCAGCGGGAAGCCGAACGTGTCGTAGAGCTTGAACGCGACCTCGCCGTTGAGTTGCTGGCCGGGCTGCATCTTCGCGGTTTCTTCGTCGAGCAGCTTCAAGCCCCGTTCCAGGGTCTGCTTGAACCGGGTCTCTTCCAGCTTCAGGGTCTCGGTGATCGCCGCCTGCGCGCGGCTCAGCTCCGGATAGGCCTGGCCCATCTCCAGCACCAGCGCCGGCACCAGCTGCCACATGAGCGGCTCCTTGTAGCCCAGGAGATGCGCGTGCCGCATCGCGCGCCGCATGATCCGGCGCAGCACATAGCCGCGGCCCTCGTTCGAGGGCAGCACGCCGTCGGCGATCAGGAAGGCGGAGGCGCGCAGATGGTCGGCGATCACCCGGTGCGAGACCTTGTGCACGCCGTCCGCCTCGGTCTTCGAGATCTCCGCCGAGGCCTCGATCAGCTTCCGAAAAAGATCGATGTCGAAATTGTCGTGCTTGCCCTGCAGCACCGCCGCGAGACGCTCGAGGCCCATGCCGGTGTCGATCGACGGCTTCGGCAGGTTGACGCGCTCGCTCTTGGTGACCTGCTCGAACTGCATGAACACGAGGTTCCAGATCTCGACGAAGCGGTCGCCGTCCGCATCCGCCGAGCCCGGAGGCCCGCCGAAGATCTTGTCGCCATGGTCGTAGAAGATCTCCGAGCAGGGACCGCAGGGACCGGTATCGCCCATGGACCAGAAATTGTCCGAGGTCGAGATGCCGATGATGCGGCTGTCCGGAAAGCCGGTCACCTTCTTCCACAGCGCCCGCGCCTCGTCGTCCTCGGAGAAGACGGTGATGGTGAGCTTGTCCGGCGAGAGCCCGTATTCCTTGGTCAGCAGGTTCCAGGCGAGCGGGATCGCCCGTTCCTTGAAGTAATCGCCGAACGAAAAATTGCCGAGCATTTCGAAGAAAGTGTGATGCCGCGCGGTATGCCCCACATTCTCGAGATCGTTGTGCTTGCCGCCCGCCCGCACGCATTTCTGCGCGGTCGAGGCGCGCACATAGGGCCGCTTCTCCTGCCCGGTGAAGACGTTCTTGAACTGCACCATGCCGGAGTTCACGAACATGAGCGTCGGATCGTTCCGCGGCACCAGCGGCGAGGACGGCACGATCTCATGCCCCTCCTTGCGGAAGTAATCCAGGAACACGCGGCGGATTTCATTGGCGGTATGCATAGGCGGCAGCGTCCGATCTTGGCGTTGAGTCAGTGGGTTAGCGGCGGTTGCGCAGGCACGGCGATAGGCGCGCGACCCCGGGGACCGAGCGCAGCAGTATACTATTTAGGGTTTTTACCGGCGGGGCAAGGGGTTGGACCAAGGCCGCAAACACGGCCAGGGACGCGAAAAGCTTCTGCAGCTTCGCGCTCATGCACTATGTACGTACTATGCATACTTATTTGACTGACAAGATATCTGTATGTACCTTATGTGAGTTCATGAGGTCGGAGGCCCGCGATGCCAAGGGTTACTGTTTACGTGTCGGACGAGTTGAGAAGGGCAATGGAACGCGCCAGCCGGATCAACTGGTCGAATGTCGCCAGCTTGGCTTTCCAGAGCGCTCTCGCAATTCAACAGCAGAAGAGAAATTCAACTATGGAAACGGCAATCGCGCGCCTGCGGGCGTCGAAGGAGAAGAGCATGCAGTGGAGCCAATTGGAGGGCTATCAAGCTGGCCGCCATTGGGCCGAACACGACGCGGAGTTTGATGAGCTCAAGCGCCTCGCCGACATTAACGTCGACGAAATCAACGAGGAGATCGCCCTCCAGGTTCTACGGAAGGCAATCGATCCGAACGACAACCTCAACGACAATCAATTTATCGAGGGGGTCTTCGGTAAGCACGGCTCGCCGCGGACCGACCGCTTTGTACTGGCATTCATGGAAGGTGCTCAGGAGTTCTTCGACGAGGTCGAGGACCATCTCTAAGTTTGTTCTCGTTTGCGGGACTTCAGCACCAGCTCGTCGCCGGCCGCGGCATAGGGGAAGGAAGAATTGGAGTCAGAATGAGATTTGCATTGCCGTAACGCCCGCACCAAAGCATCGCCAGCGGCGGCTTCGCGTCTCGCACTGTGCTGATCGAGAAGCAACTAGGAAAGCCGCCAGCGCGCGATCGCGCATTCGACGCAAAGGAGTGCCAACGCGCATGAGAGCGGCAGCCCGAGGCACGCATAGTCAAACTTCCCGAAGACCCCGTAGTCCGGATTGAAGACGGCGATCGCTCCGAAACCGATCGAGATTGCAACCAGGAAGGCGATGGCGACGATCGTCCTGATCCCATCGGGGCGCTGGCCGTTGCGGAACAATCCCTTCCAGTCCCGTCGCCGGAACAGCAGAACCAGGACGGTCACCGCCGTGATGGCATATCCGGCGAACAAGGCGGCATACTCGATCACGTAGCGACTCTTCGCTTGCGCGCCGGCGGTCGGCCCCAGCCCGCGCGTCGAATCCACCGCCGCCTCCACGCCCGGGATATCGGCAATGCGTTGCAGAATCGACGGCACCGGTCGGCCTGCTCCGGCCGGGTCGATGTCCGGCAGAACTTGCATCGCCTGCAACAGGAAGAGCGCCAACGCGATCAACACCGAGATACCGCAGAAGATCAGCCCCGCGCGGAGACTGATCAAGTACGCTCCCGAGCTACGGCGGCCGGCGCTCTCAGTCATGGGCCCAACGGAAATTATGCATCGGAAGAATTGTGGATCGGCGCTTTGCCTTCGGCGCCCTCGACAGATTGTATCGTAGTGCGCCACCGGACGCGGCGTAAAGCATGGCGCGACACCGCCGCAAGCGTTAGAGTTGTAAGGATCGTGACTCTCGGAGCCCCCATGGACCTTGCCACCCTCCTCGCCTTCGCCGGCACGTTCTTCATCTTTGCGGCCAGTCCGGGGCCGGACAACATGACCATCGTCGCGCGGACCATGTCGCATGGGGCGGCATCGGGGATCGCCTATGGCATGGGCACGGTCGCGGGCATTCTCATCTTCCTGGTGCTCGCGGCCTTCGGTCTCTCACGGCTTGCCGCCGAGATGGCGGTGGCGATGACCGTGCTGCGCTATGCCGGCGCCGCCTATCTCGTCTGGATGGGGATCAAGCTCTGGACCGCGGCGCCGGTGGTGCCGGAGCTCGCACCCCTCGGCAACCGGCGCGGCCTGCCGGCGATCTTCGCGACCGGCGTCGCGCTCAATCTCGGCAATCCGAAGATGCCGCTGTTCTACCTGGCGCTGCTGCCCAACGTCGTCGGCGCGGCGCTGACGCCGGATGAGGTCGGGCTGCTGGCGGTCGTGATCGTCGCCGTCGAGATCGTCGTGATCGGCGGCTATGTGCTGCTCGCCGGCCGCGCCCGCAGGGCCCTGCGCAGCCCGGTCATGGTGCGCCGGGCGAACCGGACCGCCGGAACCGTAATGATCGGCGCCGGCGTCGCCGTGGTCGCGACGCGCTAGACCGTCGCCGCGATTTTCCGGATCATCGGCCTTTTATCCCTTTCCGGTCACGCCTGAAGGAGCCGCCCATGGCCTCCACACCCTCCGCCGCCGACACCGCCTTCAACACGCCCGCGCCGGCCTTCTCCCTCCCCGCCACCGACGGCCGCACCTATACGCTCGACGATATCGCCGGACCCAAGGGCACGGTCATCGTCTTCATCTGCAACCACTGCCCCTATGTGAAGGCGGTGATCGAGCGGCTGGTCGCCGATGCCAAGACACTACAATCCGAAGGCATCGGCTTCGCCGCGATCTGCGCCAACGATGCGCGGAGCTATCCCGAGGATTCCTTCGACAAGATGAAAGCCTTCGCCGCGCAGCACGGCTTCCCCTTCCCCTATCTCCACGACGAGAGCCAGGCGGTCGCGCGCGCCTATGCCGCAGTCTGCACGCCCGACTTCTTCGGCTTCGACGCAAGGCGGCTGCTTCAATATCGCGGCCGCCTCGACGCCGGCCGCAACGGCCCGCCGCCACCCGGCAGCAGACGCGAGCTGGTGGAGGCGATGCGCGCCATCGCCGCCGGCCGCGATCCCGGCGACCAGACGCCGTCGATCGGCTGCTCGATCAAATGGAAGGCGGCTTGACCAGCAGCGCCGCCTAAAGCGCCGCCGCGCGATCGCCAGTTCGTCATCCCGGGATGACGGCGAACAAGCGATAGCCCGCGAACGCTGCTGGACTCCCGGCCGGAATGCTGCCCTCATGGCCTGGCCACCCCGCGACAGACGGGGACACTGGGAGAGCAGCCATGCCCGACAACAAGATGCAGAACACGGCAGCGCCGAGCGGCCGGCCCGACCACGACCGGGTCTCCGCCGACCAGACCTATGAGATCGAGGCGCTGATGGCCAAGCACCACAAGACGCAGAAGCAGGTGCTCGACGCGATCAGGAAAGCCGGCCCGCTGCGGGTGCAGATCGAGCGCGCGCTGCGGAAATAGCCTGCGGCTCCCGACCGACGAAAAGCCACCGTTCCGATCTCGCGGCCGAAAAGACCCCGCCGGCCGGCACGGCGGTTGGCACGACCATTGCTTGCATCGAATGCAGTGCGCCTGTGCCCGGCCGTCCTGGGGATGCGCCGCCAACCTTGGGAGAAAGACCATGATCACCGTCGGAGGCAGCGCCGTGGCCTCGCCGGCCTTGACCCGTGCGATCCGGGAATTCGGCGAGCAGGCGAAGAAGCGGCTCGACGAAACCGGCAGCCTCGCCGGCTTCGAGGCAGAATTTTCCGATGACAGCAGCGCCGACGGCTCGGTCACCATCTCGATCAGCGCCATGGGTGCCGCGGCCTATGGGGCGCAATACGGCAAGGACGACACGATCCTCGCCTATACGGTGACCACCGCGCAGCCCGATGGCGCCGGCGGCACCGCGACCTCGCTCAGCAGCGGCTCTTCGGAGATCATCCAAGGCGACCAGGACGTCGATACGTTCATCGCCCGGTTCCAGGACTCGACGGAGATGATTCACTACGGCGCCTTCCTCTACGGCACGCCGGAAGAAATCGCCGCCTACTCCGGCGTCGCACCGGAAGCGGAAGCCGCACCGGTTGAACCGGCACCCGCCGATGCCGCCGCGCGCGATCCGGGCTCGTCCGCCCAAGCCCAGGCCTTCGCCAAGCTCCAGGAGAAGCAAAGCGCCGCGAGCCGGCTCATCGGCCTGCTGCAAAGCTTCCTCGATGGACGGGATACGGCGAAGCGCGGGAATGCACCCGCCGATGGTACGGGAACCGAAAGCCCCGGCGCTGCCGCGGGCGACGCCGAGAACGCGACCCGCAGCCGGCTCGCGCGGTTCGCCGGGACCGACGTCAGCACCTGATGGCGGCGCGCTGCCGCGCTTCGGCAAGGCTTGATATTTAGCCCACAGAAGCCTACAATTAGGTGTGATAATCGGCCTGGATTCTGGCGTGTCCGTGCCCTGATCCCGCCGCCAACGCGCCGAGTTTGTCCGGGCTTTTACAGAACACGCCGGCTTCGACGGACCTTGACCAGACGCGCGGACCGCACCTGAGCCTGGAGAACCCGTCTGTGTCGACGTCGCCTCTTAAATGATTGCGACGACTGGATTTTTTATACGACCAACGCAGACCGGACGCAGACGGAATCCAACCCACGCAGACGGATCAGCCGACACGGACAGGATGCAGACGGAAACAGCCCAACCCGGACAGGACCCGGACGGAATCAATCCACGCACGCGGATCAGCCGACACGGACAGGATGCAGACGCAAACAGCCAACCCGGACAGGACCCGGACGGAATCGAACCTCGCTCGCACCCGTCGGCCAGCGACTTTGCCAGCGATTGCATGGGCTTGGGTCGCATTTCCAGCGCAGGCGCCGGATCGCACCGTCCGGGTTCAGCGGCCCGGCGGGTCCACCGTCTCCGCCAGCAATCGCAGCAGGCCGTCCGCGCGCGCGGCGACCGGTACCTTCGGCAGGATCGCGGTCTGGTAGCCGAGGCGCGAATAGGCGGCCAGCAGCCGCGCGTATTCCGCCAGCGCCGCCGCGAGGTCGTGCCGCCGCTCGGCATCGGCGGCGTAGATCTCCGGCCAGGGCGGCGTAAGGAAGACGCGGGCGTGATAGCGGTGCACGCGCCCATAGGTCTCCAGCGCCGGTTCGCCGGTGACATACTCCAGCGCGGCCGCGGCATCGATCAGCCCGCGGTCGAAGAACACCCAGCCGTCGTGCCGCGCGGCGGCCGCGCGATCTTCGAGGGCGATGGCGATGGCCCGCCGCGCGAAGGCCTCGGGATCGATCCAGGGCAGCGCGGTGCCGCCGCGCGCCGTCTCCTCCCGCACGATCCGGCGGCCGGGCTCGGCGACGGTGGCGAAGCCGCGCCGCGCCAGCTCTTCCAGCAGGGTGGACTTGCCGCCGCCGGAGCAGCCGGAGATCACGACGAAACGGTCCATCGGGTATCCTCATCCATGGGATGTCCTTGGGGGCGATATTGTTCATCGGGCGCGAACGGCCCATCTTGCTTCTCGGCACTGGCGGAAGCGCCGCGCCGGACCGATATTCCGGCCGCAATGATACGTGAGACGCGGACAGCGAAAGGATGCGTGAGATGAGCACCACTCTGGCAGAGATCGAAACCGCGCGCGAGCGCCGCGTCGTCGCCGTCATCCGCGGCGTGCCCACCAGCGACGGCGCCGGCGTGAAGCTCACGCGCGTCATCGGCCAGCGCGCCTTGCCCGACCTCGATCCCTTCCTGATGCTGGACGAGTTCGGCTCCGAGAAGGGTGCCGATTATATCGGCGGCTTCCCGGATCACCCGCATCGCGGCTTCGAGACCGTGACCTATATGCTCGACGGCCGCATGCGCCACTGGGACAACAAGGGCAATTCCGGCCTGCTGGTCTCCGGCTCGGTGCAATGGATGACCGCCGGCCGCGGCCTCGTCCATTCCGAGATGCCGGAGCAGGAAGACGGCTTGATGCGTGGCTTCCAGCTCTGGATCAATCTCCCCGCCAAGGACAAGCTCTGCGACCCGCGCTATCAGGAATACGCGCCGGAGCAGATTCCGGTCGCGCATCCCGCAGCGGGCGTGTCGGTCAAGGTGATCGCCGGCGAAGTCGCCGGTATCAAGGGGCCTGTGGGCGGTGTCGCCACCGATCCCACCTATCTCGACATCGCGCTGGAGAAGGGCGCGACGTTCAGCCATCGCCTGCCGAAGGAGCACAACGCCTTCGCCTATGTGTTCGAGGGCGCGGCGATGCTGGGCATCAAGGAGGTGGAGAAGAGCCAGCTTGCGGTGCTGTCGCAGGGCGAGGTCGTGACCGTCACCGCCGACGCTCAGCCGGCGCGGCTGATCCTGCTCGCCGGCCGCCCGCTGCGCGAGCCGGTCGCCAAATACGGACCCTTCGTCATGAACACGGCCGAGGAGATCCACCAAGCCATCGCCGACTTTCAGGCCGGGCGGCTCTAATCGCGCGCGCGCCGTCTCCGCCACAGTTCGACGATGCCGAGGGCGATGAGGCCGACGACCAGCGGCAGCAGATAGTAGAGCGCGCGGAAGGCGACCAGGGCGCCGACCGTCGGCGCGGCAAGTGCGGGCGACGGCGCCATCAGCAGCAGCACGCTGGATTCGAAGACGCCGAGGCCGCCGGGCACGCTGCTCGCAATGCCGAGGGTGAGTGAGACGACGGCGATGCCGAGCACGGTCGGATAGTCGGCGTGGAGTCCGGAGGGTAGCAAGACATAGGCGGCTGCTGCGAGGCACGCGATGTCGACGACCGAGCAGAGCACCTGCGGCGCCACGAAGCGGAATGGCGGGGTCTCGATGCGGCGGCCGAACAGGTTCAGCGGCTTCTGCCGCAGCGTCAGCGCGAGCAGCGCCGTGCCGACCAGCGCCAGCGCGATCCCGATGTCGCGCGTGGCTTCGTGGGGCAGCGTGACCTCGTGATCGAGCAGGCCGGGATGCAGCAGCATCGCCGCCGCGATCTGCAGCAGCAGCGCCAGCGCCAGGCTGACGCTGAACGAGGCCTGCACCTTCGCGACATCGGAGAGGCGCGCGCCGAACATCGAATAGAGGCGATAGCGCAGGCCGCCGCCGACCGCGACAGAGAAGCCGCTGGAATGTCCGATCGACTGCGCCATGAAGCCGCCGAGCGCCGCGACCGGAAAGGCGAGCGGCCGGCCGGCGGTCCTCAGCGCGAAATACTCCTGGCCGGCGATCGCGAGGAAGCTGCCGCCGGTGAACAGCACGGTGAGCCCGATCTCATGCAGGCCGACGCCGCGCAGCGCCGCCAGCACCTTCGCCGCATCGACATGTCGCAGCGCGCCGTGCAGCCCGTAGAACGCGAGCGCGACCACGACCAGCGACAGCAGCAGCGAGGCCGGCGTGCGCAGGCGGCGGATCAGGCGGTGTTTCCGTGCAGTCATCGCATTCCGAACCGTGCTGAAAGAGGCGTCACCATACCCGGCGGCTGATGCAGATCAAGGGTTGCGAGGAAGAAGCACCGGGCTCGGGACAGTGAGCGGTAAGTCCTCCCCTTTAGTATCCGGCGCGAACCACAACAGCATGATGGTAGTGATGCCCCGCAGCACGAGGCCCAATTCCAATCCGATCCTCGCCGAGCACGGTGTCCATGATCGTGCCGGCGTCGCGCAATTCATTCGCAACCGCTTCCTCAGAGATTACGACGCGCGCCTGACGCATCTGATGCCGCGGCTGTTCTCGCTGTCGAACGCAGATGGAGACATGATCGCCGCCTTCGGCCTGCGCGAAGCGTCGCAGTCTCCGCTCTTCATGGAATGCTATCTCGACGAGCCCGTCGAGGCGCGGCTGGCACGGCTCGCCGAACGCGCAGTCTCGCGGGCCGGCATCGTCGAGGTTGGCAATCTCGCGGCCCGGCCGGGCGGCGCGCGATCGATGATCGCGGTCCTGACGCGGCATCTCTACGAGCTCAATTTCGAATGGGTGACGTTCACCGGTGTGGCCCTGCTGCGCTCGGCCTTCCACCGGCTTGGCCTGCATCCGCTGGAGATCGCGCGCGCCACGCCGGACCGCCTCAGCGAGCGGGAACGCCTGGCCTGGGGCCGCTACTTCGAAAGTCGGCCCGTCGTGATGGCAGGCCATGTCGCCAGCGGCTATCGCGTTCTCTGCCGCACGCCGCGGGCGCTCGCCGCGCCTTCGGCCGCGATCGAGGCGACCGCACCATGAGCGCGGTTCTGAACGCTCTGCGGCGGCACGCCGCCGAACGACCCACGGCCGTCGCCTTGGTCGGCAGCGACGGCGTGCTCGATTATGCGGCGCTCGCCGATCGCGCACTGGAGGTCGCCTCCGCGCTGTTCGCCGGCCGGAGCCGCCGCTGCGGGCTGCTGCTCGACAACGGCATCGGCTGGGCGGTCTGCGATCTTGCCGCACGCTGGGCGCGGACCGCGCTGGTGCCGATCCCGACCTTCTTCAGTCCGCAGCAGATCGCGCATGTGATCGCCGCGTCCGGCATCGACACCCTGATCGCCGAAGCCGCGCCGCGCGATATCGAGGTGACCGCGCGCGAGGATGTCGGTGCCCTGATCGGACAGCGGGCAACCTGCCTGCGGCTGCGGCCGATGCGCACGGGCATGTTGCCGGGACGCACCGGCAAAGTGACCTTCACCTCCGGCACCACCGGAACCGCGAAGGGTGTCTGCCTGTCGGACGCCGAGATGGATCGGGTCGCGCAGTCGCTGCTGCAGGCGAGCCAGGGCAGCGCTGTCGACCGGCATCTCTGCCTGCTGCCGTTGGCGACCCTGCTGGAGAATATCGCCGGCATCGACGTGCCGATTCTTGCCGGTGCTTCGACCGCGATTCCCAGCCTGCGCGAGGTCGGCCTCGGCGGTTCGTCGCAGCTCGATCCCAAGGCGATGCTGGCGGCGATCGAGAAATATGCGCCGACCACGATCGTCACCGTGCCGCAGACTCTCGCAGCGCTGCTGTTTGCCATTGCGCAAAGCGGGCGGCGTCAGACCCAGCTTCGGCTGGTCGCCGTCGGCGGCGCGCCGATCGCCGCGGCGGTGCTGCTACAGGCCGAGATGCTGGGCGTGCCGGTCTATCAAGGCTACGGGCTCTCGGAGCTGAGCTCGGTGGTCGCCTTCAATGGCCCCGGTGCCAACCGGATCGGCAGCGTCGGCAAGCCCCTGCCGCATATCGGCCTGCGCTTCGCCGCGGACGGAGAGATCCTGGTCAACGGTGCCGTGTTCGAAGGCTATATCGGTGGCGGCGCGGATGCGCGGACGCCGGAGGGATACTGGCCGACCGGAGATATCGGACATCTCGACGAAGACGGCTATCTATGGCTCGACGGACGCAAGAAGAGCATGTTCATCACCGCCTTCGGCCGCAATGTTTCCCCCGAATGGATCGAGGCCGAGCTCACCGCTCGCCCTGCGATCGGGCAGGCTGCGGTTTTCGGCGAGGCACGCCCCTGGAATGCCGCCATCCTCGTCCCTCGCCATGCGGCTTCCGCCGCCGCGTTGGAAGCTGACCTCCGCAAGGTAAATGACAGTCTGCCGGACTATGCATGGGTCCGCCGCTGGATCGTCGCCGATGAAGCCTTCTCCCCGTTGAACGGGATGGCCACGGCGAATGGGCGGCCAAGGCGGGATGCGATCTTCGCGCATTACCGCATGCGTTTGGAACGGCTTTACGAGGGCGAGGCAGCGCATGTTTCATGATCAACTGGTGGCGTCCACTGCGCCGGATCGAAATGCATTGCTGGCGGCGCCGATCATCCAGTCGGCCTTGGGCGGCCGGGTGACCCGCGACCAGTACATCGCATTCCTGGAGCAGGCCTATCATCACGTTCGGCACACCGTGCCGCTGCTGATGATCTGTGCGGCGCGGCTGCCGACGCACCTCGAATGGCTGCGCCGAGCGGCAGTCGACTATATCGAAGAAGAGATCGGTCATGACGAGTGGATTCTCGCCGATCTTGCCGCATGCGGCGCCGATGCCGAGGCCGTGCGGCGCTCGCAACCCGGCATGGCGACGGACGTGATGGTGGGCTACGCCTTCGACACCGTGCAGCGGCGCAATCCGCTCGGCTTTTTCGGCATGGCACACGTGCTCGAAGGCACCAGCGTCGCGCTGGCGACCAAGGCGGCCGCGGCGCTGAAAACGGCACTGGGCCTGCCTGATGCGGCCTTTACCTATCTCACCTCGCATGGCGCACTCGATATCGACCACACGGCGACCTTCGCAGGACTGATGAACCGGCTGGACGATGAAACCGATCGCGCGGACGTGATCCGCTCGGCCAAGACTTTCTTTCGCCTCTATGGCGACATCATCCGGTCGATCGCATGACGGAACCGATGACAGCAACGCACCGCCATATCGTGCTGACCGGCGCCAGCGGCGGCATCGGTGCCGCGACCGCCGCGGCGCTCTGCCTGCCCGGCACCCGGCTGACCCTGGTGGCGCGCAATCCCGAGCGGCTGCGCCGGCTCGCCGATCGGCTGGCACCCCGTTCGGGCGGAACGGCAACCATCGCGGCCGACCTCGGCCTTCCCGGCACAGCGGCACGCGTAGTCGCGGAGGCGACGGCGGCTCAGGGTACCATTGATGCGCTGGTGAATTGTGCCGGGGTCAACGATTTCGGGCGCTTTGCCGATGCATCGCCCGAGCGGATCGAAACCCTGATCGTCACCAACCTGCTGGCGCCGATCCAACTGTGCCGCGCGGCGCTGCCGCGCATGCTGGCGCGCGGCCGTGGCCGCATCGTCAATGTCGGATCGGTCATGGGCGGAGTCGGCTTCGCCGGCTTCGGCGTCTATTGCGCCACCAAGTTCGGGTTGCGCGGCTTTTCCGAGGCGCTGCGGCGGGAACTCAAGGATAGCGGCGTCTCGATCGCCTATGTGGCGCCCCGCTATACCCGGACCACGCTGAATACCGCCGCCATGGATCGAATGGCTCGCGCCGTGCGTATGCATACGGATGCGCCGGAGAAGGCGGCGAACGCCATTGCCGCCGCCGTCAACGGCGAGAAGCCGGAGCACACGATCGGCGTCATGGAGCGGCTGCTGGTGCGGGTCAACGGATTGCTGCCCGGTTTCGTGGATACATCCCTCGCCAAGCTCAATCGGCGCATGCTCGATCATGCCGATGCGGCAGGCGATATCGTCGAGGAGAGCCTGACATGAAGAGACGAGTTCTGCTGGCCGCTGCCGGCCTGGTTGTCGCGCTGCATATTCAAGGTGCGGCCGCCGACGAGATGGGAACGGCCATTTCCGATCTCGGCCATGCCTGGGCCAAGGTCTATTACCAGACGCCCGAGAAACAGCAGGAGGCGCAGTACCCGGCATTGGTCGCGCAGGCCGATGCGCTGGCGAAGCGGTATCCCGCCAAGGCGGAGCCGATGATCTGGCAAGCGATCATCCTCAGCTCCTATGCCAAGGTGAAAGGCGGGTTGGGCGCCCTCGACGAGGCGGAGAAGGCGCGCGACATCGCGATGGCCGCGGCCAAGATCGACGAGAAGGCGCTCGATGCCGGCGCCTATACGTCGCTGGGCGTGCTCTACTACAAGGTCCCCGGCTGGCCGCTCGGTTTCGGCAACGATAAGAAGGCTAAGGAATACCTCGATCGCGCCATGGCGATCGCGCCGGGCTCGGTCGATGTGAACTATTTTTATGGCGAGTTCATGATCGAGCAGGGCGACAAGAAGAAGGCGCGCGCCTTCCTCGAAAAGGCGCTGCAGGCGCCGCCGCGCCCCGGTCGCGAGGATGCCGATGCCGGCCGCAGACAGGAGATCCAGGCCGACCTCGCCGAGCTCGACGGGTAGCCGTCTCGGCCAACTGTTATACAATCATTCCTGGTTGTCGAATTTGGTTCCGAGCGGTGTGAGAAAAAAATTTCTTTATTCAATATCACGCGCGGTCACCGCACCGCTTCCGCGCAGGAAATTCGCCCCGACGTCCACGGTCGGCAGGCTGCGCCAAAGCCGCCAGTCCTCAGCAACTTAGAGAGTCGGACTGAAATTATCGCGGATTTATCCCGGCATTTTCGTAAAGCGCGCGGAGCGTTTTCGGGATTATAGTCCTGACCTCTTTCATCGCTGGTAAGAAGTTGTTAAGAATCTGGCCCCTAGCTTGAACCGTAGCGCCGATGACAACCGAGGCGGGTCCCGATGGAAGCAACCGGACAGAATCGTCCAGTCACTCTGATCGTTGACGACGAGCCTGGCATTCGCAATTTCGTGCAGCATGTCGCGGAATCGGTCGGCATGCAGGCGGTCGGCGCCGTCTCCGGCAGCGACGCACTCGCCAAGCTGAAGACCCTCTCGCCGACCATCATCGTCATGGACATGCAGATGCCCAATGGCGACGGCGTGCAGCTGATCCAGGGCCTCGCCGGCCTCGGCATCAAGGCGAAGATCGTGATCATCTCCGGCGCCGACACGCGCCTCTTGGAGGTCAGCGCCGAGATCGCGCGGCAGCGCGGGCTCGACATCGGCGCGGTGCTGCACAAGCCGGTGCGTTTCGAGGAGCTGCGCCGCACCCTTTCCGATCTCTACAGCACGACCATGCCGTTCTCGGCGGCGACGCTGAAGACGATCATCGAGAGCGACGTACCGATCCTGCACTACCAGCCGAAGGTCCGCCTCTCCGATGCCAGCTTCTGCGGCGTCGAGGCGCTGCTGCGCTGCCGCGATGCCGCCGACCGACCGGTCGCCCCCGAGCTCGCGATCTCGATCGCCGAAGAAGCCGGCCTGATGCCGGCGCTCAACGAGCGCATCTGCCGCGCCGCCATCGAGCAGCGGCGTCTCTGGACCGAGAGCGGGCGCGAGATCGACGTCGCGATCAATCTCTGCGCCAGCGTTTCGTTCGATCAGGACCTGCCGGACCGGCTGAGCGCAATCTGTGCCGAGCACAAGGTGCCGGAAACCTCGATCACACTGGAGATGACCGAGCGTGCGCTCGAGCGCGACAACTTGGTCGCCATGGAGACGATGGCGCGTCTCCGGCTGATGGGCTTCCGCCTCTCGATCGACGATTTCGGCACCGGCCATTCGTCGCTGGTGCGGCTCCGCCAGATGCCCTTCTCCGAGCTGAAGATCGACCGTTCCTTCGTCACCAATCTGGAGAAGTCGGCGGAGAATGCGGTGATCGTCCGCTCGCTGGTGCAGCTCGCGCAAAACCTCGAGATGCACTGCGTGATTGAGGGTATCGAGGATGCCTATGCGCTGAAATTCGCCGCCCAGCTCGGCTGCGACGAGGCCCAGGGCTATCACATCGCTCGGCCGATGCCACCGGCGGAGATCCGCGAGTTCGAGCTCACCTGGCGCTGGCGCCGCTCCTCGCTGGAAACGCCGGTCGGCCAGCAGCCCGCTGAAGCAGAGGCGGTGGAAGTGAAGACCAGCGCCTGACAGTCACGGTCAGACAGTCTTCATGACCGCACGGCTGTCGCGGTCGAGCGCCTGCAGCAGATGATGCACTTTGCGCTTCGCCGCATGGAATGCGCCGAGCTCCGGATTCGGCGCCGCGATCTCGCCGATCTTCGACATCGCCTGCATCGCCGCATCGATTGAAGGATAGGCGCCGCCCGCCACGGCGCCCAGAATCGCCGAGCCCAGCAGCACCGGCTCCGGCGTCACCGGCAGGGCCACCGCGAGACCGGTCGTATCGGCCATGATCTGCCGGACCAGCGGGCTGCGCGCCGCACCGCCGCTGATCACCATCAGGCCGCATTGGATTTCCTGCGCGCGCATGGCATCGACCACATCGGCGAGGCCATAGGCGAGACCGCAAAGCCCGGCGACATAGAGTTGCTCGAGACTCTCGATCGTGCGTTCGAGATCGAGGCCGGCGATGATCGCGCGGGCATCGGGATCGGCGAAGGGCGAGCGGTTGCCGAGGAACTCGGGCAGGACGTGGTGGTCCTTTGCGAGGCGTGCGACATCGGAGAGAGAGGAACTGCGCGCAAGCACGCGGCGCTCCAGAAACTCCAGGATGCCCAGCCCCGCTTTCTCCGCCGCGGCTTCCGCTTCGGCGAAGGCCGGATGGGCGCGCACCAGGTGATCGATGCCGGCGCCGGCGGCCGATTGCCCGCCTTCATTCAGCCAGCGGCCGGGCAGCATCGCCGAATAGTAAGGCCCCCAGACGCCGGGCACGAAGCGAGGCTCGGCAGTCGAAGCCATGATGCAGGCCGAGGTGCCCATGATATAGGCGAGCCGGTCGAGCGCATCGACCGGCTCGCCGGCATGGCTGCCGCCGATCGTGCCGACCGCGCCGGCATGGGCGTCGATCAGCGCGGCTGCAACGGGCGTGCCCGCTTTGAGGCCGAGATCCGCGGCAGCTTGCGCAGTAAGGCCCGCACCGAGCGCGCTGGCCGGCTGGACGATCCGGCTGCCGATCCGCGCATGATTGTCGGCGATGAGCTCCGCGAGGCCGACCGCACGGAAGTAATCGTCGTCCCAGCCCTCGGCATGGGCCAGATAGGTCCATTTGCAGGTGACGGTGCAGATGGAGCGCGCGGCATCGCCGCTGGCGCGCCAGGTGAGATAGTCCGCGAGATCGAAGTATTGTTGCGCCGCGCTGTAGGTCTCCGGCAGATGTTCCTTCAGCCAGAGAATCTTCGGCGTCTCCATTTCCGGCGAGATGATGCCGCCGACATGGCGCAGCACCGCATGGCCGGTCCGGCTGATCCGCTCCGCCTGTGCGATCGCCCGATGGTCCATCCAGACGATGACATTGCGCTGCGGATCGCCAGAACGGCTGACGGTGAGCGGCCCCGCGTCCTCACCCAGCACGACCAGCGAGCAGGTCGCATCGAATCCGATCCCGCCGACCGCGTCGGGCGCGAGCTTCGCCTCCGCCATTGCGGCGCGAACCGCGGTCGCACAGGCGAGCCAGATGTCCTGGGAGGATTGCTCGACGATGTCGCCGGGCTCGTGCCACAGCCGGATCGGATGGCGGGCCGTCGCCAGCAGATTTCCGTCGCGGTCGAAGATGCCCGCCCTGGCGCTCGCCGTGCCGACATCGACGCCGATGTAGGCTCGTCCGCTCTCCCCACGCACGCCCGCTTCCCCTGTTCTCGGTTCTTTCCCCCGATACTAGGGGCACTTGCCGGGAAAGGGAAATGGCCGCGTTCTACCAGCAGGTATAGCCGCCATCGGCCAGCACGATGCTGCCGGTCATGAGGCTGGCAGCGTCGGAGGCGAGGAACAGCACGACCGAGGCGATCTCTTCGACCTCGCCGAGGCGCGCCATCGGCGTGCCGCCGATCCAGGCGTTGTACATGTCGGGCTTCGATTTCACGAACTCGTTGAGCGGCGTGGCGATATAGGTCGGCGCCACCGCGTTGACCCGGACGCCTCGGGCACCCCACTCCGCTGCGAGCGACTTGGTCAGGTGATGCACTGCGGCCTTCGACGCGTTGTAATAGGACTGCTCCTGCGGCTTATTGACGATGAATCCGGACATCGAGCCGATGTTGACGATGGCGCCGGACTTCCGAGCCAGCATGTGCTTGCCGAACTCGCGGCAGCACCAGAAGGTGCCGTTGAGATTGACGTCGAGCACGTTCAGCCAGTGCTCGTCGGCCACGGTTTCGGCCGGGGTCTCGCTGCGGGCGATACCGGCATTGTTGACCAGGATGTCGAGCTTGCCATGGCGCTTCACCACGTCATTGGCAACGCTGCTCACCTGTTTCGAGTTGGTGACGTCCATCAGCACGGTCTCGACCGCGTAGCCCTTCGCCTGCATCGCCTTCTGGCCCTCGGCGGCGACCGCGGCATCGACATCGGCGATGATCACCTTGGCGCCGGCCTCGGCCAACGCCTCGACGCAGGCGAGGCCGATGGCGCGGCCGCCGCCGGTGACGAGAGCGTTGCGGCCGTTGAGCTTGAATTTGTCGAGATACATGATGCTTCTCTTCTGGGTCTGGGAGAGGTGTTCAGCTCATCCAATTGCCGCCATCGACGTTCAGCGTCTGGGCGACCACGTAGTCGGAATCGGAAGAGGCGAGAAAGACGGCGGCGCCGGTATGATCGTCGGGCAGGCCCATGCGGCCGAACGGAACGGCCTCGCCGACCAGGCGCTTCTTCTCGCCGATCGGACGGTGCTCATACTTGGCAAAAAGCGCGTCGACCTGATCCCACATCGGGGTATCGACCACACCGGGGGCGATGCCGTTCACGTTGATGCGGTGCTTGATCAGGCCGAGGCCGGCGGATTGGGTGAGGCTGATGACCGCGGCCTTGGTCGCGCAATAGACCGCAACCAACGGCTCGCCGCGCCGACCAGCCTGGGAGGCGATGTTGATGATCTTGCCGCGGCGGTCCGGAGAAGCTTCGTTCTGGGCGATCATCCGCTTCGCCACGGCCTGCAAGGTAAAGAACAGGCCCTTGGTGTTGACGGCGAATTGCGTGTCCCAGCTTTTCTCCGTCACCTCGACGATCGGCCCCATGTCGAAGATCGCCGCATTGTTGACCAGGATGTCGATGGCGCCGGCGCGCGCGACGACGGTTTCCACCATGGATTCAATCGAGGCAATGCGGGTGACATCGACCGGTGCCGAGAATGCCTTGCCACCGATCGCCTTTGCCGTGGCCGCAGCGTCATCCGCGAGCAAATCGGCCACCACGACCTGAGCGCCTTCTGCGGCATAGCGCGCGGCGATGGCGGCGCCGATGCCGCGGGCACCGCCGGTGATGAGCGCGACCTTTCCTTCCAGCTTCATGCCGCCAGCGTCCGTCCCTCGGTGTCGAAGCGGTGGATGCGGCGCTGATCGGGACGAAGACGCACTCGTTCGCCAACCTGGATGCCGAGTTCGCCGACGCAGCGTGCGGTCAAGGTTCCAACTTGCGGCACATCAACATAGATGAATGTATCGCTGCCGAGATGTTCGGCAACGCCCACGGTGCCTTCCCAGCCTTCACCCTCGCGGGCGACGGCGATGTGCTCCGGACGGACACCGATCGTCGCGGCGCCGAACTCGCCCGCCACTGCGCGGCCGATCAGGTTCATCTTCGGCGAACCGATGAAGCCGGCAACGAACAGATTGGCCGGACGTTCATAAAGCTCCAGCGGCGAACCGTATTGCTCGATGCGGCCGGCATTCAGCACCACAATGCGGTCGGCCATAGTCATGGCCTCGACCTGGTCATGGGTGACGTAGATCGCCGTGGTGGCAAGTTGCTTCTGCAGCCGCGTCACTTCCTGGCGCATCTGGACACGCAAGGCGGCGTCGAGGTTCGAGAGCGGCTCGTCGAACAGGAAGGCCTTGGGCTCGCGGACGATGGCACGCCCGATCGCGACCCGCTGGCGCTGGCCGCCCGAAAGCTCGCGCGGCTTGCGGTCGAGATATGCGGTGAGGTTCAAGATCGAGGCCGCGCTTTCCACCTTGCGGTCGATCTCGGTTTTCGGCGTGCCCGCCATCTTCAAGCCGAATGCGATGTTGCCGCGCACGCTCATATGCGGATAGAGCGCATAAGATTGGAACACCATGGAGAGACCGCGTTTCGCCGGCGGGACATCGGTCACGTCGGCACCGTCGATCCGGATCTGCCCCGAGCTCACGTCCTCGAGTCCGGCGATCAGGCGCAGCAAGGTGGTCTTGCCACAGCCGGAGGGTCCGACGAAGACCACGAAGGAGCCGTTCTCGATCTCTAGCGAGGCGCCGTGAATAATGTCGTGGGAGCCGAAGGACTTCCGCACGTTTTCCAGAGTGATGCTGCCCATTGTGCCGTTCCCCTGCTTTTCTATTTCACGGCGCCGAAGGTGAGACCGCGCACCAGCTGCTTCTGGCTGAACCAACCGAGGATCAGGATCGGCGCGATGGCCAAGGTCGAGGCGGCCGAGAGCTTGGCCCAGAACAGGCCTTCCGGGCTGGAATAGGAGGCGATGAAAGTGGTCAAAGGCGCCGCCGCCGAGCTGGAGAGGTTCAAGGTCCAGAAGGCCTCGTTCCAGGCCAGGATCACGTTGAGGAGCAGGGTCGAGGCAATGCCGGGCAAGGCCATCGGCGTCAGCACGAAGATGAGCTCCTTGGTGATGGTGGCGCCGTCCATGCGCGCCGCTTCGAGGATGTCCTTCGGGATCTCCTTGAAATAGGTGAAGAGCATCCAGATCACAATCGGCAGATTGCCGAGGCAGAGCACGACAACGAGACCGAATCGCGTGTCGAGCAGACCGAAATCGCGGTAGATGAGATAGATCGGCACCAGGACGCCGACCGCCGGCATCATCTTGGTCGAAAGCATCCAGAGCAGAATGTCCTTGGTGCGCTTGGTCGGCGCGAAGGCCATCGCCCAGGCCGCCGGAATTGCGATCAGCATGGCGATTAACGTCGAGCCGCCGGCCGTGACGATCGAGTTCCAGGCATGGAGCATGTAGTCGCTGCGCTCCTGGACGACGCCGTAATTCTCCGTGGTCCAGTGGAAGAACAGGAATTGCGGCGGGGTGGCGAAAGCGTCGAGCTCGGTCTTGAAGCTGGTCAGCATCATCCACAAGATCGGGAAGAAGATGATGAACCCGACCAGCCAGGCGCCTGCGGTGGAGACGGCGAGCTTCGCGCCCGTGACTTTGCGTGCCATGGCTCAGGCCTCCAGGTTCCGTCCGACGATGCGGACCAGGAAGAAGGCGACGATGTTGGCGAGCACGACGGCAACCAGGCCGCCGGCCGAAGCACTGCCGACGTCGAATTGCAGCAGGGCCGCCTGGTAGATCAAGAAGGCGAGATTGGTGGTCTGCAGGCCCGGACCGCCGCCGGTCGTGACGAAGATCTCGGCGAAGACGGTGAGCAAGAATATGGTCTCGATCAGGATCACGACAGTGATCGGCCGGGCGAGATGCGGCAGGGTGATATAGAAGAAAGTCGAGATCGCGCCCGCTCCATCCATCTCCGCCGCCTCCTTCTGCTCTTCATCCAGCGACTGCAAGGCCGTGAGCAGAATGAGGGTGGCGAAAGGCAGCCATTGCCAGGCGACGATCAGGATGACCGAGAGCATCGGCACTTCGGCGAACCAGTCGATCGGCTGCAATCCGACCGAAGTCATCAGCCAGGCAAAGAGACCCGAGACCGGATGCATCAGCAGGTTCTTCCAAACCAATGCACTGACGGTCGGCATGACGAAGAACGGCGCGATCACCATCAGCCGCACGAAGTTGCGGCCGAAGATCGGCAGGTTCATCAAGAGAGCGATGAATGTGCCGAGGACGATGGTGATGGCGAGGACCGATCCAACCAGGACCAGCGTGTTGCCGATCGCAGTGAAGAATGCGGGATCGGTCAGGAAGTAGACGAAGTTGTCGATTCCGGCGAAGCTCTCTTCACCGGGATTGAGCAGGTTCTTGTACTGGAGCGAGAAGTAGATCGTCATCGCCAGCGGGACGATCATCCAGACAAAGAGAAGCGCGACCGCGGGCGCGATCAGGACTCGTCCGAGTGTCCGTGTCTGCTGTGTCGCCATGTTCCTGCCCCCGAAAAGAAGGCGGCCATCCGACCGGGTGTGCGGTCGGTCGGATGGCCCTAGGTCACCGGGCGGAGTTTACCCGGTCCACGATAACGCCGTGGGAGGCTTGCCTTACTTAATGTAGCCGGCTCGCTTCATCTCGCGCTCCACCGACTTCTGGGCCGCGGCGAGCGCCGCATCGACGGTGGTGGCACCGCTGAGCGCCGCGGAGAACTGCTGGCCGACCGTGGTGCCGAGCCCCTGGAACTCCGGAATGGCGGCGTATTGCACGCCGACATAGGGCACCGGCTTCACCGTCGGATGGCTGGGATCCGCCGAGTTGATGGAGTCGATCGTCGGCTTCGCGAAGGGAGCAGCCTTCAGATATTCCGGGTTGCTGTAGAGCGAGGTGCGAGTGCCCGGCGGGACGTTGGCCCAACCTTCCTTCGACGCCACGAGCTCGGTGTAGCCTTTGCTGGTCGCCCAGGCGATGAACTTCTCCGCCGCCTCGGTCTTCTGCGAGCCGGCCGGGATGGCGAGGCTCCAGGCCCAGAGCCAGTTGGCGTTCTTGCCGAGGCCTTTGTTCGGGGCGAGGGCGAATCCGACCTTGTCCGCGACCTTAGAATCCTTCGGATTGGTCACGAAGGAAGCGGCGACGGTGGCATCGATCCACATGCCGCATTTGCCGGCGTTGAACAGAGCGAGGTTTTCATTGAACCCATTGGAGCTGGCACCCGGAGGGCCGGCCTCCTTCATCAGGTTCACATAGGTGGTGAGCGTGTCCTTCCATTCCGGCGAGTTGAACTGCGGCTCCCACTTCTCGTCGAACCAGCGGGCCCCGAAGGAGTTCGACATGGCGGTCAGGAAGGCCATGTTCTCGCCCCAGCCGGCCTTGCCGCGCAGGCAGATGCCGTAGACGTCGTTCGCCTTGTCGGTCATCTTCTTCGCCGCATCGATGACGAAGTCCCAGGTCGGGCTGTCCGGCATCTTCAAGCCGGCCTTCTCCATCAGATCCTTGCGGTACATGATCATCGAGCTTTCGCCGTAGAACGGCGCAGCATAGAGCTTGCCATCGACCGAGAGCGCGTCGCGGATCTTCGGCAGCAGGTCGTCGACATCATAGTCGGCCGGAAGCTTATCGAGCGCGACCAGCCAGTTCTTCTTGGCCCAGATCGGCACTTCATAGGTGCCGATGGTCAGCACGTCGAACTGTCCGCCCTTGGTGGCAATGTCGGTCGTGACCTTCTGGCGGAGCACGTTCTCCTCCAGGGTCACCCACTTGACCTTGATGTCCGGATTCTTGCCCTCGAAATCCGAGGTCAGGCCCTGCATGCGGATCATGTCGCCATTGTTGACCGTGGCGATGGTCAGCGTGGTTTCCGCGAAAGCGGGAATGGCGGCAAACAGCGCAGCCGCGCTCAGCGCGGCCCCGATAAGCCTTTTCATCATATCCTCCCGGTTATCGCCCTTTTCGGCATCGCCGTGGGCATTTGCTCTAGCAATGATCATACGCTCACACCGGAACGGGGCAGAGTCAATGGCAATTCGATGACGCGGCGCAGCAAAAAGGGCCGGCGGATCGCTCCGCCGGCCCTCTATTTGTTCTGGCGTCACCCGCGGGCTTGACCCGCCAGCCCCACCCGGCACGAGAGGCGCGGATCACGTCCGCGCATGACGTCCATCGCTCTACTGGGCGGCCTTCAGGGAGGACTGAGCGGCCTTCAGCTGCTGGGCGACGAAGTCCCAGTTCACCAGGTTGTTGAGCACCGTTTCGGCGAATTTGGGCCGGGCATTGCGGTAGTCGATGTAATAGGCATGCTCCCAGACATCGAGGGTGAAGAGCGGCTTCACCCCGTCATGGGCGACCGGCGTGTCGGCGTCGTGATAAGAGGTTACGGTCAACGCGCCGTCCTTCACAACCAGCCAGGCCCAGCCGCTGGCGAAGTGACCGACCGCTTCATCCTGCAGCTTTTTGAGCAGCGCCTCGAGCGAGCCGAAGGTCTTGTCGATCTGGGTCTTCAGCTCGCCTTCCGGCTTCTTGCCGGGGGCCGAGAGGCAGTTCCAGAAGAAAGTGTGATTCCAGATCTGCGCCGTGTTGTTGAAAAGCGGCTTGTCGCCCGCCTTTGCGGCAGCGCGAATGATCTCCTCGAGCGGCTTCTTCGCGAGATCCTTGCCCTCGAGCAGCTGGTTCGCCTTGTCGACATAGGCCTTGTGATGCTTGCCGTGGTGAAATTCCAGCGTCTCGCGCGACATATGCGGCGCGAGGGCGTCGATCGGGAACGGGAGCTGCGGGAGTTCGAGAGCCATGGATGATGTTCCTTTCCTGTGATGGCAGGAGCCACAGTTGGCGCGCCCTGGGGACATTGGGACGGCGCGACAGAGCGTCCTAGCCCAGAGATGTGTCAGCCACAATCATCCAAGAGTATCGGTATCGGCATGCCAGGGATGCACCAGGCGGCCAGCACCTGGCTCAGGACTTGAGCAGCGGTCAGGTCTTGAGCAGCGCTTGGGCGGTGGCCTCGTCGGTGATGAGCCCGTTCACGATCCGGCCCTTGAGCGCGGCGCTGATCGGCACGACCTTGGATGCGCCGAGCGCCGCGGCCACGGTCAGGTTCTTGGCGGGGATTGGCAGCGGCATGCTGGTGAGGCGCTTGTTGGTGCCACCGGCGATGACGTGGCCTTCGGCATCGATGGCCCAGGCGGTCACCTCGCCGACCGCGCCCAAGCGCAGCATTTCCAACAGCTCGTCACGCGTCACGAAACCGTCGCGATAGACCTGGGCGTCCTGGTCGAGCTGGCCGACGCCCACCAGGCGCAGATCGGCCTTCTCCGCCAGCGCGCGCACGCGGGAGACCGGTGCGATCTTCAAAACCTGCTGGCGCTCGGCATCGGAGGCGAGAAATACCGGCAGCGGCACGGGGTAGTGCCGCGCCTTGGTGAGATCGGCGAGCCGCGCCAAAGTGTCGAAGAAGCTGGCCGAGCCGTCCGGCGAAATATTGCCGACCAGCGAGACCAATTGATGGTTCGGGCAATCCATCGGGGACACCTGCTCGACGGCGGCCCGCATAGTGCGCCCGGTGCCGATCGCGATGATGGCGGGCTTCTCCGCGCGCAAGGTCGATTCCAGCAGGGCCGCGGCGCGGTTGGCGACACCGGTCACCGAGTTCGGCGAAACCGCGTCGCTCGGCACCACCTCGCAGAGGCGCAAGGAAAACTTGTCGGTGAGCCGTGCCGCCAATTCCATGCAGGCGGCGATCGGGTGCTCGAGCTTGAAGGTGATCAGCCGCTCCGATAGGCAAAGCGAGACCAGGCGCTGCGCGGAGGCGCGGCTGACTTTCAGCTTCTTCGCGATCTCGTCCTGGGTGTTGCCGGCGATATAATAGAGCCAGCCGGCGCGGGCCGCGTCTTCAAGCTTGGAACGTTCGTTGTCAGCGGCCATGGCAGGTTCACCCGACAAGCTGGCGCTTGAGGTCGCTCATCTTGTCGAAGACCTCCACGGCACCGGAAGCCTGCAAAGCGGCGCGCCCTTCGCGGCCCGCATAGTGCGCGCCGCCGACGAAGCCCCAGGGCGTCATGCCCGCCGCCCTGGCGGCGATGACGCCGGCCACGCTATCCTCGATCACCAGCGCGCGCTCGGGCGACACGCCCATGACTGCTGTCGCATGCAGGAACAGGTCCGGCGCAGGCTTGCCGCGCTTCACCATCTGCGAGGTGAAGACATGGCCCTCGAAGAACTCCGTCAACTTCGCGAGCGAGAGCGAGAAAGTGACGCGATCGAGATCGCTGGATGAGGCGATGCAGACCGGTGTCTTCAGGCTGCGCAGCAAATCGATGATGCCCGGCATCGCCGCCAGCGAGGCCGAAAAGGCGAGCCGGATCGCTGCCTCCCATTTGGCGCGGAAATCGCCCGGGACCGGTTCGTTGCGCCACACGACATACTGGTCGGCGACGGTCTGGAAGTTGCGGCCGAGGAAACGCTGATAGACTTCGGCGAGATCGATCTCGATCTCATGCTGGCGCAGCAGGGTGAGCAGGCAGCCGCAGCTCAAGATCTCGCTGTCCACCACCACGCCGTCGCAATCGAAGATGATGAGATCGAAGGCGCTCATCGCCCGGGGCACCCCCTGCCCGCTCCAAACTGATCGGTGAATTAGATCATATGCTCAAGGTATGAGCAATCACTCGACCATGGACCAGTCCAACGGTTGACCGCGCTTCAGCGGCTTCGCCGCCGTCCTGCCGAGCACGGCATTGAGGTGCTTCGGCGCCAGGCCGCGGCCCGGACGGATCGAGCGGATATGCGCCTCGGTGATCGCCTCGCCGGCGGCCAGGTCCTTCACGACATAGAGCGAACGCCGCAAAGGCCGGATCGCACGCTCGCTGGCGGAGACCTGGTAGTGCACGCGGCCGACCGCCTCCCAGCCGATGCGGCAGTCATCGACCAACCGCTTCAGTTCCTCGGGCTCCAGGCTGAAATCGGAATCGACGCCGCCGTCGGCGCGGCGAAGGGTGACATGCTTCTCGATCACGCAGGCACCGAGCGCCACCGCAGCGACCGGCACCGCCGTGCCATAGGTATGGTCGGACAGGCCGACGACGCAATCGAACATCTGCGCCATGTGCGGGATGGTGGCAAGATTGCTCTCGGAGGCCGGGGTCGGATAGCCGCTGGTGCATTGGAGCAGGATGAGATCGCGGCAACCGCCCGCACGGGCTGCGGCGACCGCCTCGGCGATCTCGCCGAGTTCCGAAGCTCCGGTCGAGACGATCATCGGCTTGCCGGTCGCGGCCATGCGCTGGATCAGCGCAATGTCGCCGGTTTCCAGCGATGCCACCTTGTAGGCCGGCGTGCCGAGGGATTCCAGGAGATCGACCGCGGTTGCGTCGAAAGCCGAGCTGAAGATCGCGATGCCGATCTCCTTCGCCCGTTTGAATAGCGGTTCATGCCATTCCCAAGGCATGGCGGCGGACTGATAGAGTTCGTAAAGGCGGCGGCCGGCCCAGAGCCCTTCCTTCAACAGGAACTCGGGCCCGTCGTGATCGATGGTGATCGTGTCGGCCTTGTAGGTCTGCAGCTTGATCGCATCGGCGCCGGAAGCCTTTGCCATTTCCACGATCGCCAAGGCCCGGTCGAGGCTGCCATTATGATTGGCCGACATTTCGGCGATGATATAGGGCGGCTCGCCGGGACCGATCTTGCGTCCTGCGATGGAAATCGTGCCCATGGGTTTCAATCCTCCCAGCCCTAATCCAAATTGCCCTGATGGAAATAGCCGTCCGGCCCCAGGGCGTAGCCGCAACCGCGGAAGAGCGCAAGCGAAGCCTCGTTCTCGGCCAGGACCTTGGCATAGAAATGCGCACCCGGCGCCAGGCCGCGCGCGGCCTTGAGCAGCGCCGTGCCGATGCCGCGTCCGTGCTGTCCCGGCGCCGCCGCGATCGAGATCAGGTACTGGGTCCGGTCCTTGTCGGCCCCGAACCAGTCCAGGCGGATGAAGCCGCAAGGCTTGCCGCCCGCCTCGCCGATCAGGAAGAAGTCGCGACCGCTTCCGAGTTTCGCGCCAAGCCAGCGGCAATGGTCCTCGAAGGAGAATGGCTTCTGGTCGAGGGCATAGCGGCGTGTTTCCGGTGCCTGCTGCCAGTCATAGAGCCGCCGCGCATCCTCCATCTCGGCGAGGCGCAGCCTGATCGGCGTTCCGTCCTTCAGGCGGACGGCTGGTACGACGGCAGCGGCGAGGCGCAAAGCGCCCCGCCCGTCGCAAAGGGCGAGCGCCGCCTCGTGCATGCGCTGGTAGAGCGCCGGATCCTTGCAGAGGCGGTCGAGATTTGCGCGCAGAGCGGCCACGACCTGGTCTTCAGTGTCGGTGGTGAGGAAACCGCAGACCAGAGCGGCACCACGCGATGCGACCGCTTCGGCATTGATCTGCTGATTGGATGCGATGCCGACCAGCAGGCTCGGCAGACCGAGGCAGGCACGCTCCCAGGTGCCCGTGCCCGGCGCACCGATCACGAGGTCTGCCTTGGCCATTGCTTCGGCGACTTCGGCCACATCCAGCATCAGGTTGACGCGATCACCCATACGCGCCGACTGCTCGCGCACAGCGTCGAGATAGGCGGCCTTGGCACCCAGCATCACATCGATGCGCGGGATATCCGTGGCCTCCAGCGCGCCCAGCGCGATGCCGGTCCCGTTCACCGGATCGGTCCCGCCGAAGGCGATCAGCACACTCTCGATTTCGCGCTTCGCGGCGACACGCGCGGCAACCGCGGATCGCGCGGCAGCAAATTGCATGCGCAGGATGGCGTGATCGGGTCCGAGCAGAAAGCGACTCTCCGGCCGCGCGATTTCGCGATAGGACTCCGGCGCGATGTCGGGTGCGGGGTTGAGGATGATGTCCGCGTCGGACTGCGCCTCGACCAGATCGTCGAACACCGCGACCGTCACGCCGGCCCGCGCCATCGCCTTCTCAAGCGCGAGCGTCGCGCCGTAATGATCGACGATCAGGAGCTCGCAGCTTCCGCCGCAAGCGGCGACCATGGTAGCTACCTGCTCATCCGCCGATCCACGCGTGATGTCTATGACCGTGCCCGGCGGCGTATTCTCCTTGAGGAAAACCGCCGAAGGTTCGGAAAGCGCCCAGAATATCCGCCAGCCGAGCTGGTCGAGCAGCGTTGCGACGGCATTCGAGCGCATCGCATGGCCGAAGCCGATCTTCTTATCCGCCTCAAAACGGAAGACCGCGGCGGGCGCGGATCGGGGCTTGCCACCGGGTCCGCCGATCCGGCGATGCGCATTGATCGCAACGACTTCCGGATGGGCCGCCAGAATCCCCAGAACCTCATCCATCCCGACGATGCGGTCCTGCGGCAGCAGCGGAAAGAGCGCCGCGAAAAAGTCGTAATCCTCCAGGTAATCGAGCGTCCAGCGCTGCTGCACGGCGGGCCAGCCTGGCCCGATCACGCTGCTGCGGGTTACGTCGGCTGTGCGGCGCAGCCAGGGCGTGACATGCTCGCGATCGTAGGGAGCGGTCGCCGTGCGATCGGCGCGCTCCAAGGCTGCGCGGGTGAAGACCTCGCAGTCGAGACCGTGCGGATAGAGCCGCGGCATGTTGTTCGACGCATAATCGACGCCGGTTTCGGAGCGGAGCCGGATTACCCGCTCGCAGATGCCGGGATCGATCAGCGGACAATCGCTGGTGACACGCAGCACGACATCGGCTTCGGCCGCCTTTGCGGCGCCGGCATAGCGCGAAAGCACATTTTCCGCCGAGCCGCGATGCACCAGGGCACCGGCGCGCTCCGCGGCGGCGACGATGGCACCGTCCTCCTCGCGATCCGTCGTCGCGATCATCACCGCATCGATCGACGGAATGGCACGGCAGCGCCGGATCGCATGATCCAGCACGATCCCGTTGCCGAGGGGCTTCAGCACCTTTCCCGGCAGTCGCGTCGAGCCGAATCGCGCCTGGATGATGGCAACGGTCTTGGTCATGGCGCTTCAGATATAGCAACGCCGTTGCGGCGTCACGTCCCCGTCCGGAAGTCGTAGAAAGCGCCGGCGATCGACCGGCGGAACCGGACCAGCGGCGCCATGCGGTGGTTGCTGATCAAGAGGACCTTGCTGCCGCAATATTCGACCTGCGGCGTCATGTCCATGCCGAGGGCCTTGGCGATCTTCTGCAAGCGGCGCATGACGGCCTCGCGGTCGAGGCTCGGAAAGAGCTCGGCCCGCACGTTCTTGTCGGCGATATGCCAGCGGTACTTCTGGTCCGGACGCCAAGCGCTCGCCGTCGCTTGCGGGGCACTCAGGCTTTCGCGGCGCTGCACCGCCTCGACCAGCTTCTCAATCACGATCTGCGCGCCGAGACGGTCGTCCTCGAAGGAGGTGGCATGGTGGAACGTATCGATCATCTGCGGCGTGTAGAGATTGGCGCCGTCGGAGAGCACACGATCCGCCAGGACCAAGGCCTCGGCGACCGAACGTGCGACCGGGTTGACCCGGTTGGAGAGATAGCGCTGCGTCACTTTGGAATCGAGCGGCAGGACGCAGATCACCGGCTGGCCCAGCGCGATGGCCTCCACGCCGGTGGTGCAG
>Ga0209257_1001251_pt1 | contig 31407 bp, 29 predicted proteins | sample AraplaCvi_mCL_r2_FD_184277 | JGI IMG/M metagenome (GOLD analysis project Ga0209257, IMG submission 184277) | Arabidopsis root microbial communities from North Carolina, USA - plate scrape MF_Cvi_mCL_r2 (SPAdes) (version 2) | ecosystem: Host-associated > Plants > Roots > Endosphere | place: USA...
CGCGGCAAGCACCTCGGCGTCGCTCCATTTCGACCCGATGATCGATAGCCCGATCGGCAGCCCCTCGATGGCGCCCATCGGCACAGTCAGATGCGGATAACCCGCGACGGCGGGCATCTGGCTGACGCTCGGCCCCGTATAATGATCGCCGTTGACGAGGTCGGTCGTCCACGCCGGGCCGTTGGTGACCCCGACGAGGAAGTCGGCCTTGTTCTCGGCGAGCAGCCGGTCGATCCCCTCGGGCCCCGCGAGCCGCGCCGCCTTGGCCTTCGCTTCCAGATAATCCTTGCCGTCGAGCCCGCCCTTCGTCTCGGCCAGCTCGAACAGCGACTGGTCGAACCAGCGCAGTTCCTCCGGGTGCGCCTTGTTGAAGGCGATCAGGTCGCCCAGCGTCTTCGGTCCGTCCTTCGCGGGCAGCGACGCGAGATAGGTTGCGATATCGGCCTTGAGCTCGGTCATCAGCACGTCGAGTTCGGCGGCGCCGAGCTCGTCCTGTCCCGACTTGCTGTCCTTGATCTCGAAGATCGTCGCGCCCGCACCCTCCATCGCCTTCAGCGCGGCGTCGAACAGCGCCGCAATGTCGGCGCGGCGGCCGATACGGTCGCGCAGCACGCCGATACGCTTCCCCCTGAGCGCATCGGGCGACAGCGTCGCGGCATAGTCGGTCTTGCGCGCATCGGCTTCGGCGGTCGCGGGGTCAGCCGGATCGCTGCCCGCGATCACGCCGAGCAGCATCGCGGCGTCGCGCACGGTCAGCGCCATCGGCCCGGCGGTGTCCTGACTATGGCTGATCGGCACGATGAAGGTTCGGCTGACCAGACCCACCGTCGGCTTGAACCCGACGATGCCGTTGATCGCGGCGGGGCAGGTGATCGATCCGTCGGTCTCGGTTCCGATCGCGAGCGGCGCGAGGCTCGCCGCGACTGCGGCGCCGCTCCCCGATGACGAACCGCAGGCATTGCGGTTCAGCGCGTGCGGATTTTTGGTGAGCCCGCCGATCGCGCTCCAGCCGCTCGTCGAATCGCCCGAGCGGATGTTCGCCCATTCGCTGAGGTTCGTCTTGCCGAGGATCACCGCGCCCGCCTCGCGCAGCCGCGCGACGATCGGCGCGTCGCGGTTCGTGACATTATCCTTGAATGCGAGTGATCCCGCAGTCGTCGCCAAGGGCCCCGCAACCTCGATATTGTCCTTCACCAGCACCGGAATGCCGTGGAGCGGCCCGCGCAGCTTGCCGGCCTGACGCTCCTGCCACAGGCGCTTCGCCTCGCTCGCGGCGTCCGGAAAGGTCGCGATGACGGCATCGAGCTTCGGCCCGTAATCGTCGATCTTAAGGATGCGGTCGAGATAGAGGGTCGTGAGCAGTTCGTCGTACATCGACCCCTGGATCATTTCCGCCTGCAGCGTTGCGGCGTCCTTGTCCTCGACCGGCGGGAGCGGCGGCGGCATCGCCGCGGCGGGGGCGAGGGTGAGGAGCGACACGGCGGCGGCGAGGAAAATTTTCTGCATGGCGGCAGGCTGGCAGCCGTAGCGGCAATTGCAAGCGCGTTGTTCCGGCTTGCCCCGGCGGCGTTGACACGGTGCCGCCCGGTCTGCACCTTGTCCGTTCGGGAGAGAAAAATGACGGATAAACCTGCCCTTGCCGTCGGCATCGGCTCGCCGCCCTCCGACAGCGTCGCCGCGCATACGCGCACGATGCTGTGGATCCTGCTCGTCGTCTATATCTTCAACTTTCTCGACAGGCAGATCGTCAACATCCTCGCCGAGCCGATCAAACGCGATCTTCGCCTGACAGATACCGAACTCGGGCTGCTCGCGGGGCCCGCCTTCGCGTTCTTGTACGCGATATGCGGCATCCCGATCGCGCGTTATGCCGACAAGGCGGGATCGAACCGCGTCCGCCTGATCTCGCTGTCGCTCGCGATCTGGTCGGCGATGACCGCAATATGCGGGCTCGCGCAGAATTTCGTGCAGTTGCTGTTTGCGCGCATCGGCGTCGGTATCGGCGAGGCGGGCTGCACGCCGGCTGCGCATTCGCTGATTTCGGACAGCGTCGCGCCCGAGAAGCGCTCGTCGGCGATCGCCTTCTACGGGCTCGGCGTGCCGATCGGGTCGCTGCTCGGGCTAATCATCGGCGGGGTCGTCAACGATCTCTACGGTTGGCGCGTCGCGCTGATGCTCGTCGGTGCACCGGGGTTGCTGCTTGCGCTCGTTGTGCTCTTCTTCATGCGGGAGCCGCGCCATCTACGCCCTGTCGAGGTCGCCGCCGCAGGAACCCCCGCGCGGCTGTCGACCGGCGAAGCGATGCGCGAAATCTTCGCCTCGCGCGCATTCGTCTACATCCTGATCGCTTCGTCGGTCGTCGCCTTCCTCGGCTATGGCAAGGCGCTGTGGACGATCAGCTTCTTCATCCGCAGCCATGGCCTTTCGACGACCGAGGCGGGACTGTCGATGGCGGTCGTGCTGGGCCTCGCGGGCGTGTTCGGAACCTGGCTCGGCGGCAAGATGGCCGACAAGTTCGGCGCGCGCGACAAGCGGCACATCCTGACCTTTCCGGCCTATGGCATGGCGGTGGCGGCGCCGATCCTGTTCCTCGGCTATTATATGGAGGACTGGCGCGTCGCGGTCGCGCTGCTGATCATTCCGACGATCCTCAACTCCGCCTACTACGGCCCAGCTTATGCTTGTGTGCAGGGGCTGGTTCGCCCGCAAGCGCGCGCGGTTGCGGCGTCGATCATGCTGTTCGGGCAGAATCTGATCGGGCTGGGATTCGGGCCATTCCTGTTCGGCGTTCTTTCGGATCAACTCGCACCGACCTATGGACAGGAGAGCGTGCGCTACGTCCTCTACGGCGCGGCATGGCTCGGGTTGATCCCAGCCTTTTTCTTCTGGCGCGCGAGCCTGCGTCTCGGCCGCGAACTCAAGTCGGGCTAGTAGGGCGGGGCCTGTTTTTCGCGCTGAGCCTGTGCAGCGTCGATCCACCAGCCAAGGTCGTCGGCGAAGCGCGGGAAGGCCTTTTCTAGCCGCCCCCCGTCTTCGCCCGTCAGCTTGCCGTCGGCGTCGAAGGCGCCGCCGATCCGTGCAAGCGACAGCGGCGTCGAGGTGACCACCATTCCCATCACCGCAAGCGTGCTGCGCCACGCGGTCGCCGACTTGATCCCTGCAAAGGGGCCGGCGGAGTAGGAGGCGATCGCCGCGGGCCGCCAATAATATTGTTCGAGGAAATGGTCGGTCAGATTCTTGAGCCCCGGCTGCAGCCCGCCATTATATTCGCCCGCAACGAAGATGAAGCCATCGGCGGCGGCGATGCGCGCGGCGAGTTCGGCCATCGCCGGCGGTGCTTCGCCGTCCCTGTAATCGCTGAAGCGGCGGTCGAGGATCGGCAGGTCGACCACCTTCGCGTCGATCAGTTCGGCATTGTCACCGCGCGCTTGCAACGCATCGACGATCCAGCGCGCGAGCTTGATGCCCTGCCGGTCGCGGCGATAGCTGCCGTAGAAGACGAGGATGTCGCGGGGCATATCTGTTCCTTCAGGGACGAATGGTAATCGGGGTGCCGTCGGGCACGATGTCCCATAGCTGCTTTATCTCGGCATTGGAGAGCGCGATGCAGCCATCGGTCCAGTCGCGCGGAATGGCCGGGCCGCGCCAGGCATTGGGCTGACCGTGGATGAAGATGTCGCCGCCGGGCGAGCGCCCTCGCGCCTTGGCATAGGCGCGGTCGGCCGCGTTGGGATAGGAGATGCGCAGCGACAGGTGATAGGCGCTTTTCGGGTTTCGGCCGCTGATCGTGTAGCTGCCCTCAGGGGTCTTTTCGTCGCCCTCGAACCGCTTGTGCCCGACGGGCGCGTCGCCGAGGCGGACGTTCGTGTAGCGCACGACCTCGCGGCCCTTCGCATAGCCGATCAGCACACGCTCGCTCTTGTCGGCGAGCAGCCGGTCTACTGTGGTGCCGGAAGCCAGAGGCTGCGACTGCGCCGACCCGCAGGCGGACAGCAGAAGAATGGGGAGGGCGAGGAGAGAACGCATCGCGTCACCATAAGGCATCGCCGCGCATGGACAAGGCCGCGGCCCGCGCTAAGCTGACCGCGGGAAGAGGGGGAACAAGATGCGGATTTATCGCACGCCGGACGCGCGCTTTGAAGGGCTGCCCGACTGGCCTTACAAGCCGAACTATCTGGAAATGGCGGACGGGCTGCGCGTCCATTATGTCGACGAGGGGGCGGCTGATGCCCAGCCGGTGCTGATGCTGCACGGCGAGCCGACCTGGTCCTATCTCTATCGCCATATGATCGGCCCCGCCGTGGAGGCCGGATTCCGCGTCGTCGCGCCCGACCTGATCGGCTTCGGCCGCTCGGACAAGCCGCTGGGCCGCTCGGACTATAGCTATGCCGCGCAGGTGGCGTGGATGCGGCAGTGGATCGAGGCGCTCGATCTCAAGAACATGATCCTCGCGTGTCAGGACTGGGGCTCGTTGATCGGCCTGCGTCTCGTCGCTGAAATGCCCGATCGGTTCGCGGGAGTCGCGCTGTCGAACGGCGGTCTTCCCGAAGGCCAGCCCGCGCCGCGCGCCTTCGCGATCTGGCGCGCCTTCTCGCGCTACAGCCCGGTCTTTCCGATTGGCAAGATCGTCAAGGCGGGCGCGAAGCGCGAATTGAGCGTGGCGGAAATCGCCGCCTATGACGCGCCCTTTCCGACGCGAGCGTCGAAGGTCGCGGCGCGCGTCTATCCGTCGTTCGTGCCGCTCGGCGATAATGTCGCGGTGCCTGACCAGAAGCGCGCGTGGGCAGTGCTGGAGAAATTCGACAAGCCGTTTCTCTGTTGCTTCTCCGATGGCGATCCGATCACGCGCGGCGGCGACGCGCTGTTTCTGGGGCGCGTGCCCGGGACTGCAGGGACAAGGCACCGGACGCTGAAGGGCGGGCATTTCATCCAGGAGGACGATCCCGAAGGCTTCGTTGCGGCGATTCGCGCGGTCGCGGCCGCAAGACCCTAGGCGGCGGTGCGGCAGCGCGAGGCGATGAGGCGCAACGCCGCCGCACCGACAAGCAGCAGCGCGGGCGGCAGGTAAAGCGGATTTATGGCCGCGCGGCCGCCATAGCTGACCATGAAGATCAGCCAGATATACCAGACGCCGGCCTTGTGCAGCCGCTGCCAGTTGCGCGTTCCGAGCGCGCGAACCGCACCGTTCCACGACGTCGCGGCAAGCAGCGCGATAAAGACATAGGCAATGCCGCCCCCGATGATCGTGCGCATCGGCGGGGGCGGCGTCTCTCCGCCGTAAACGCCAAACAGCCACAGGATCGCGATCAGGTGGACAAGATGCGAGAAGGCGAAACCCAGCCCCAGCCAGCGGCGGTTGCGGATCATCCATCGCGTCGTCGGGGCGGGCCACAGGCGCGCCAGCGAACTGGCGGCGAATGCAGCGAGGAAGATCAGGAGCGAGCTGCGCGCGGTCGCACGGATCAGCATTCGCATGCCGTCGATGCCCGTGCCGGCTACCGCGACAATGATCGCGCTCATTGCGAGCAGCGCGGCGATCAGGACGAACAGCAACCGCTCGTCTTCGGCCCAGCCGGCTCTTTTGGTCATTATCGGCCCCTCCCACAAATCCGCTATAGCGCGGGGAGGGGCAGGCCGACTAGTCGCTGAACGGATCGCGGATCAGGATCGTGTCTTCGCGCTCGGGGCTGGTCGACACGAGTGCGATCGGGGTTTCGATCAGTTCCTGCACGCGCTGAATATATTTGATCGCCTGTGCGGGCAGGTCGGCATAGCTGCGCGCCCCCGCCGTCGATTCGTGCCAGCCGTCCATTTCCTCGTAGATCGGCTCGACCTCGGCCTGATCGGCCGAGTGCGAGGGGAAATAGTCGAGGATCTTGCCGCGCAGGCGATAGCCGGTGCAGATGCGGATCGTGTCGAAGCCGTCCAGCACATCGAGCTTGGTGAGCGCGATGCCGGTGACGCCCGACACCGCGCAGCTCTGGCGCACCAGCACCGCGTCAAACCAGCCGCAGCGGCGCTTGCGGCCGGTGACGGTGCCGAATTCGTGCCCGCGCTCGCCGAGCCGCTGGCCGATCTCGTCCTCGAGCTCGGTCGGGAAGGGGCCGCTGCCGACGCGCGTGGTATAGGCCTTGGCGATGCCGAGCACGAAGCCGACCGCGCTGGGACCGAGGCCCGAGCCCGATGCGGCGGTGCCGCTGACGGTGTTCGAGCTGGTGACGAAGGGATAGGTGCCGTGATCGACGTCGAGCAGCACGCCCTGCGCGCCCTCGAACAGGATGCGCGCGCCGGCCTTGCGAACCTTCTTGAGGCGCTTCCAGACGGGCTGGGCATATTCGAGCACGAAGTCGGCGATTTCGGACAGGTCGGCGATCAGCCGCTCGCGGTCGATCGGCGGCTCGCCGAACCCGGCGCGCAGCGCATCGTGGTGCGCAGTCAGGCGGTCGAGCTGGGGATCGAGCTTGTCGAGGTGCGCGAGGTCGCAGACGCGGATCGCGCGGCGGCCGACCTTGTCCTCGTATGCCGGGCCGATGCCGCGGCCGGTCGTGCCGATCTTGCCGGCGCCCGCCGCGGTTTCGCGTAAGCCGTCGAGATCGCGGTGGAACGGCAGGATCAGCGCGCAATTGTCGGCGATCGCGAAATTGTCGGCGCTGATCTCGACGCCTTGGCCGCGCAGCTTCGCCATCTCGTCGCGCAGTGCCCAGGGATCGAGGACCACGCCATTGCCGATGATCGACAGCGTTCCGGTGACAATGCCCGACGGGAGCAGCGACAGCTTGTACACCTGTTCGCCGACGACGAGCGTGTGGCCTGCATTGTGACCGCCCTGAAAGCGGACGACTGCGTCGGCGCGGCTTGCGAGCCAGTCGACGATCTTGCCCTTGCCCTCGTCGCCCCACTGCGACCCGATGACGGTGACATTTGCCATGATGCTGTCCTGCTGAACCGGGCCCGAAAACGACCAGCGTCGACCCGGCGCGGCCTTAGCGGATTTGGCCGGAGAGGCAACCCAAAGCGGGATGATTTTGCGACAATTGCGGGCAAGATCGGGTGTGCCGGGACAGCGGAGACGGACGATGATGAAACGAGACTGGTTGGGATATGCGACGGTGGCGGCCTTTGGGGCGGCGAGCTTGACGGTCTCTGCGCCCTTTGCCGACGCGCGCGAGAAGATGCGTGACCGGCTGCGCGAACGCATGGCCGAACGCATGGGCGCCGACCAAGGATCGAAAGCGCCCGGCAGCGAGACGATTTCCTATGGTAGCAACCCGCTGCAAACCCTTGATGTCTGGCGCGCGAAGGGTGCGGAGGGGCCGGCGCCGCTGGTCGTCTTCGTCCACGGCGGCGGCTGGAAGCACGGCAGCAAGGATAATGCGACCGGTCAGTTCAAACCGGTCCATTATCCGGGTCAGGGATATGTCTTTGCCTCGATCAACTATCGGCTGGTACCTGATGCGACGGTCGAGCAGCAGGCCGCGGACATCGCGAGTGCGGTGAAGGCGCTCGTCGATCGTGCGGGTTCGCTGGGTATAGACCGGCGGCGGATCGTGATCATGGGGCATAGTGCGGGTGCGCATCTGGTCGCGCTGGTCGGCACCGACGAGCGCTATCTGCGTGGCGCCGGATTGAGCTTCGCCGACATCGCGGGCGTGATCCCGATCGATGGCGCGGCCTATGACGTACCCGCGCAGATGAAGGATGGGCCGCGGGTCATGCAAGCGACCTACCAGCAAGCGTTCGGGGCCGATCTGGCGCGTCAGAAATCACTGTCGCCGACGTTGCAGGCGACCGCCCCGAACGCGCGGCAATTCCTGCTGCTCCACGTACAGCGTCCCGATGGGGTGCGGCAGGCCGAGGCGCTCGACAAGGCGTTGACGGCGGGCGGTAGCAAGGTCGAGCGCGGGAGCGTTCCGGGCGAAGGCTTGAACGGCCATGCCGAGATTAATCGGCGCTTGGGCGATTCCAGCTATGCGCCGACAGCGACGGTCGATGCGTGGTTGAAGCAGGTGTTTGCCGCGCGCTAGGGGCTAGCAGTTGCCCTTTACGCCATCGGCACAGTCACCGACGGATTCGACATCTTTGCCGGCACCTTCGACGGTGTTGCAGGCAGACAGGATCAGTATCGAGCCGATCGCGAAAATTTTCAGAAATTTTTTCATTGTCTCTCTCCGGCGACGAGGGCGATCCGCCCTCCATTTTGGTTTCGGTATTTCGGCAACCGCCGTTCGCAATGATCGTTCCGCTGATCGGCGTCGCTCTAGCCGAAGCGTTCCAAATGATCGCCAAGTTGGCGAGAATCCGGGGCTTGACCCGGGATCCTCCTTTCCCTTCAAGAGGCGTATGCTCCGGATCCAGTCCGGGACGAGGTGACCCAGAAAGCGATGCCTTTATGACGAACTCCGACGCGCCCTATCACGCCCATATCTATTATGATCCCGCCGAGCGGTCCGCAGCGGTTGCACTGCGCGATGCATTCGATGCCGATTCGGCGATCCTGTTCGTCGGGGCGCTGGCGGATGGGGCGGCAGGGCCGCATCCGATTGCGCAGTATGAGGTGCATTTCTTGGCCGGCCATCGGCCTGCGGTTGTCGCCGCGATCGAGGCGACGGGGTTGCGCGCGCTCGTCCATCCGCTCACCGACGACGATCTCGCCGATCATACCAGCCTTGCGCACTGGATTGGCGAGCCGGTCGAGCTCGATGTGACGGTGCTCGATCCGCCGGGCGTCAACCAAGGGATTCCGCGTTTCGGGATTTCGGATTTCTAGGCTTCGACGGGTCCGTCGGGGCCGAGAATGAATCCGCAGCCGAGGCGCTTTGCATCCTCGTCTTCGGTCAGCGCCGCGACGGTCTGCCAGCCGTCGGCACGCAGGCTCGATGCGAGCGCGGGATCATGGCCGAGCGGGAGGAAGATGCGGCGCTCGGCTTCGTCTTCGGCGCCGAGGCCGTCGTCGATCAGCGGGTCGGGGTAGAGCGAGAAGCCGACCGCGGGTTCTTCCTGGCTTTCGCCGACCGGGATCGCATAGCCGCCGCCGCGGCCGATTGCGTCGCCCTGACCGGGGACGAAGATCTGGAAGCCGAACCAGCTCTGATAGGCGAAGCCGTGGCGCTCCGTCGGATCGAGGGTCAGATTGACGCGGCCGCGGATCGGCGCTGCAATCTCCTCGAGCGCGTCGATGCGGCTGGTGAGAACGCCGGCGCTGTCGAAGGCGCGAAGGTCGGCGATGGCGCGGTCGAAGGGGCCGGTCGCGCGCAGCAACGGCAGATAGGCCTCGGCGCCGATACGGACGAGCGCTCCGGCGTCCTTGGCGTCGAGTTCGTCGCGGAGGCTATCGATGCTCGCCTCGACGGGGAGCGGGCCGCCTGCGAGCAGGCCGACGGCGTCGGGCAGCGTGAAGTCGATCGTGACGTCGCCGATCCCGGCCGCATCGAGCGCCTCGATCGCGACGGTGACGATTTCGCGTGCCGCAGCGACGCTGTTGCTGCCGATCAGCTCGGCGCCGACCTGCAGCATTTCGCGAGCCGGACGGAGCTGGCTGGCGCGGAGCTTGACGATCTGGCCGGCGTAGCAGAGGCGCAGCGGGCGCGGTGATTTGGCGAGCAAGGAGGTCGCGATGCGGCCGACCTGTCGCGTGATATCGGGACGCAATGCGAGCGTGCGCTGCGATACCGGATCGGTGAAGCGCAGGAGGTCGCGCGCGCTGCGATCGTCATCGGCACCCAGCGTCTCACGGAACTCGGCGAGCGGCGGCGAGACGCGGCCGTAGCCGTGCGACCGCATCGCATCGACGAGCGCGCGAGTGACGCGCGACGCAGCCTCGGCCTGCGCAGGCAGGCGGTCGCGGAGGCCTTCGGGCAGCAGGGCAGGCGCCTTGGTCATCGGGTGGCCTTAAAGGGGCGGCGGGAGCGTTTCAACCGCTCCCGCCGGATGGTCAGAACTTCAGGCCCTTCACTGTCTTCACGCCTGGAAGCTGGCAAAGTTGCCACAGAAGCGGTTCGGGCATCGGCGAGTCGAGGCTCAAAAGCAGCACCGCTTCGCCGCCCGCGGCACGACGGCCGAGGTGGAAGGTGCCGATGTTGAGTCCCGCGTCGCCGAGCGTCGTGCCGATGCGGCCGATGAAGCCCGGCGCATCCTCGTTGACGATGTAGAGCATATGGCCGTCCAGATCGGCTTCGACCTTGATCCCGAACATCTCGACGAGGCGCGGGTCGCCATTGCTAAACAGCGTGCCGGCGACCGAGCGGTCGCCGGCTTCGGTCGCGACCGTCACGCGCACGAGCGTGTGATAGTCGCCGTCGCGGTCGTGACGCACTTCGCGGACATCGAGGCCGCGTTCGCGCGCGAGGTGCGGAGCGTTGACCATGTTCACCGCGTCCGAATAGCGGCGCATCAGGCCGGTCAGTACCGCGGCGGTGATCGGCTTGAGGTTTAGCTCGGCGGCCGCACCCTCGACCTCGATCGAGATGGTGGTGAGATTGTCGTGCGCGAGCTGGCCGACGAGGCTGCCGAGCTTTTCGGCGAGGCTCATATAGGGGCGCAGCTTCGGCGCTTCCTCGGCTGACAGGCTGGGGACGTTGAGTGCGTTGGTGATCCCGCCGGCGAGCAGGTAATCGCTGATCTGCTCGGCGACCTGAATCGCGACATTGACCTGCGCCTCATCGGTCGACGCGCCGAGGTGCGGTGTGCAGATGAAGTTCGGCGTGCCGAACAGCGGGTGGTCGGCCGCGGGCGGCTCGGTCTGGAAGACGTCGAGCGCGGCGCCCGCAACATGGCCGCTGTCGAGCGCGTCCTTCAGCGCCGCTTCGTCGATCAGCCCGCCGCGCGCGCAGTTGATGATGCGCACACCCTTCTTCGCCTTGGCGATATTCTCTGCCGACAGGATGTTACGCGTCTGGTCGGTGAGCGGCGTGTGCAGCGTGATGAAATCGGCCTTGGCGAGCAGGGTGTCGAGATCGGCCTTTTCGACACCGAGTTCGATCGCGCGTTCGGGAGTCAGGAAGGGATCGAAGGCGACGACCTTCATGCGGAGGCCGAGGGCACGCTCGGCAACGATGCTGCCGATGTTGCCGCAGCCGATCAGCCCGAGCGTCTTCGAGGTCAGCTCGACGCCCATGAAGTCGTTTTTCGGCCATTTGCCCGCCTGCGTCAGCGTGTTGGCTTCGGGGATCTGGCGCGCGAGCGCGAACATCATCGCGATCGCATGCTCGGCGGTGGTGATGCTGTTGCCGAAGGGCGTGTTCATCACGATGACGCCCTGCTTCGAAGCCGAGGGAATGTCGACATTGTCGACGCCGATGCCGGCGCGGCCGACGACCTTGAGGTTCGTCGCGGCGGCGAGCACGTCGGTGGTGACCTTGGTAGCCGAGCGAATGGCAAGGCCATCATAGTCGCCGATCATCGCGATCAGTTCGTCCTTGGTCTTGCCGGTGATGACGTCGACGTCGATGCCGCGTTCCTTGAAGATCGCGGCGGCTTTGGGGTCCATCTTGTCGGAAATCAGAACTTTGGGTGCGGTCATGTCTATGATCCTTTAACCTCGTCATTCCCGCGAAAGCGGGAACCCAGTGTGGGGTCGGCCCACGCATGCTCCGGGTCCCCGCTTTCGCGGGAATGACGGAAAATTGTTACGCGGAGAGGGTTTTGTAGGCCCAGTCGAGCCACGGCCCGAGTGCTTCGATATCGGCGGTGTCGACGGTCGCGCCGCACCAGATGCGGAGGCCCGGCGGCGCGTCGCGGTAGCCCGCGATGTCGTAAGCCGCACCTTCGGCTTCGAGCAGCCCCGCGAACTTCTTGATGAAGCCCTCGTCGGCGCCCGCGACCGACAGGCAGACCGAGGTCTTCGAGCGGCTGGCGGGGTCGGCGGCAAGGTGGCTCAGCCACTCGCGTTCTTCGACGATCTTGTCGAGTGCGGTGGCGTTCGCATCGCTGCGCGCCTTCAGGCCGTCGAGACCGCCGAGCGATTTTGCCCATTCGAGCGCGAAGATCGCATCCTCGACCGCGAGCATCGAGGGGGTGTTGATCGTTTCGCCCTTGAAGACGCCCTCGGCAAGCGCGCCCTTGCTGACAAGGCGGAACACCTTCGGCAGCGGCCAGGCGGGGGTGTAATTTTCAAGCCGTTCGACCGCGCGCGGGCCGAGGATCAGTACGCCATGGCCGCCTTCGCCGCCGAGCACCTTCTGCCAGCTGAAGGTCGCGACGTCGATCTTGTCCCACGGCAGGTCGTAGGCGAACACCGCCGAGGTCGCGTCGGCGAAGCTCAGACCCTCGCGGTCGGCGGCGATCCAGTCGCCGTCCGGAACGCGGACGCCCGACGTGGTGCCGTTCCAGGTGAAGAGGACGTCGTTCGACCAGTCGACCTGCGTCAGGTCGGGAAGTTGGCCATAGTCGGCGCGGACGACGGTCGGATCGAGCTTGAGCTGCTTGGCGGCATCGGTGACCCAGCCTTCGCCGAAGCTTTCCCAAGCGAGCGTGGTAACAGGGCGGGCGCCCAGCATTGTCCACATCGCCATTTCAAAGGCGCCGGTGTCCGATCCGGGCACGATGCCGATGCGGTGGGTGTCGGGAAGCTGCAGCATCTCGCGCATCAGGTCGATGCAATATTGGAGACGCGTCTTGCCGATCTTGGCGCGATGCGAGCGGCCCAGCGATTCGGTTTGGAGTTTTTCGGGGGACCAGACCGGCGGTTTGGCGCAGGGTCCGGAAGAGAAAAACGGGCGCGCAGGGCGCAATTCGGGTGTCGGCACTTCACTCATCATAGTCTCTCCTTGCAGAGAGCTCGCGCGGCGTTGGGACCGCGTGGCCCGGCGCCGCGTTTAGGTTCGCCCGCGCAACTGTCAAACAAATTGCGCCGTCCGCGCGAAATTTCCGACGAGCCGAGGCAAAGGTATACGGCTTGTTAACTATCTTGTCGGTAATTTGACGGCCATGCCGATCCCGCCTTTCCTGAAGCTCCGGATACTGATCGCCGCTGTCGCGGCGCTGTCGCTATCCGCCTGTTTCGGGGCGCCCGAGGCGATGAAGAATACCGGCGGGAAACGTCCGGTCGCGAGCAAGCCAAGCCGTCCGCAAGTCGTCGGTACGCCGTCTTTCACCAGCGCCGAAGCGCAGCAATGCGCGTTCGATCTCAAGCAGGCGGGGGTGCGTTTCACCCCTCTGCCCAATCAGGATCATGGCGGTGGATGCAGTTCGATAGATTCGGTAAAACTCCTCGATATCGGTACGCCGGTTTCGGGCCTTGGTGCGATGACCTGTCCGCTTGCGAAAAACTTCGCGGCGTGGGCGCAGTTCGCGGTCAAACCCGCGGCGCGCAGATATTTCGGATCCGAGGTCGTGAAGATCGAGACCTTCGGCACCTACAGCTGCCGCAATATCTATGGCGGACGTTCGGGACGACTGTCGCAGCACGCCTATTCGAACGCGATCGACGTGTCTGGATTCGTGCTGGCCGACGGGCGCCGCATCATGCTCGACGGCGGATGGAAGGGCGACAAGGCGTCGCAGGACTTTTTGCGCGCGCTCCACAAATCGGCATGCCGCCGCTTCGGTACGGTGCTCAGCCCCGACTATAATGCCGCACACTATAATCATTTCCACATGGATATGAGCGGCAACGGTTACTGCCGCTAGAGCGCCGCCGTCTTGGCAAAGTCACGCGAAGCGAGTAGCCGCACCTGAATGACAAAAGACAAACAGCCCCATCGTTCGCGTTTCCACAAAGCCAAGGACGACGCGCAATTCGCCAAGCAGGCGACCACCACCCCGCAGACCGCCGACCCGGCCTACAAGCTTGCCTTCCAGGACAATGATTTCCTGCTGCGCGAGGATCTGCGCCCCGTCCGGTTCCAGCTCGAACTGCTGAAGCCCGAATTGCTGCTCGACGAGGCCGGGATCGAGTCGACGCTGGTAATCTATGGCTCGGCGCGCATTCCCGAACCCGACGCGGCGGACGGGCTGGAGGCTGCTGCCACCGACGACGTGCAGCGCAACATCGCGCGCCACCTGAAGGCCAAGGCGAAATATTACGACGAAGCGCGCAAGCTGGCGCGGATCGCAAGCCAAGTGCCGTGCGACGAGGACGGTTGTCGCCACTTCGTAGTCTGTTCGGGCGGCGGTCCCTCGATCATGGAGGCCGCGAACCGCGGCGCCGCCGACGAGGGCCGCGAATCGATCGGCCTCAACATCGTGCTGCCGCACGAGCAGGCGCCGAACCGTTTCGTGACGCCGTCGCTCAGTTTCCAGTTCCACTATTTCGCGCTGCGCAAGATGCACTTCCTGCTCCGCGCGCGCGCCGTTGCGGTCTTTCCGGGCGGGTTCGGCACCTTCGACGAGATGTTCGAACTGCTGACCCTGATCCAGACCGGCAAGATCAAGCCGATCCCGATCGTCCTGTTCGGCAAGGAATTCTGGCATCGCGTCGTCAATTTCGAGGCGCTGGTCGAGGAAGGCGTCGTCAGCGCGCGCGACCTGAACCTGTTCCGGTTTGTCGAGACGGCCGAAGAAGCCTGGGCGATCATCCAGGATTTCTACGCCAACGCCGAGCATCATTGAGGGCACTTCCTCGCGCAGAGTCGCGGGGAATGGCGCTATTTCTGGCTTTCCAGATAGAGGAACAGCGCCTTGCGATCCGCCTCGTCGATGACGCCTGCGAACGCCATGCGCGTCCCGGGCGCATATTTCATCGGGGCTTCGATGAATTGTTCGAGATGCGCTTCGTCCCAGACGCCGCCCTTGGCTTTCAGCGCTGCAGAGTAGGAAAAGCCCGTATGCGAGGCGACGGCGCGTCCAACCACGCCGTGCAGGTTCGGCCCGATCCCGTTGGGGCCGCCCTTGTTGATCGTATGGCAGGCGACGCAGCGTTTAAAGACCTGCTCGCCCATCGCGGCAGTGGGTTCGACCGCGGGCGCGGCTTCGTCGGTCGATGCGCCGTCATCGGCCGCCGGCCGGGCCGGCTGATCGGCCTTGCCGCATCCGGCAAGCAGCAACGCGCCCGCCAGTACGACGGGCGCGAGACGCATTATTTCTTGGCTTCGGCCGGAGCGGCGGGAGCCGCGGCAGCGCCTTCGGTACCCTTTGCGGCTTCGGCCGGAGCGGCGCCCTTGTCGGCGCCAGCCGCGGGGGCCGCTTCGGCGGCGGGCAGGGGCACGTTCGAACCCTGCGCGTTCAGATAGACCATCAGGTTGGCGCGATCTTCTGGGCTCGACAGACCGGCGAACGACATCTTCGTGCCGTTGGCGAACTTGCGCGGGCTGGCGAGCCACTGGTCCAGATTTTCGAAGGTCCAGGTGCCGCCATGGCTCTTGAGCGCATCGGAGAAGGCGAAGCCGCCGCGGCCATGACCGATCTCGTCGCCGACGACGGCATAGAGGTTCGGGCCGATGCCGTTGTTGCCGCCCTGGTTATCCGTGTGGCACGCGGCGCACTTGGCGAACACGGCCTTGCCCTTTTCGACGTCGGCTGCGGCGAGCAGGTTGGGCAGGGGAACCGCGGACTTGCCGCCGCCTGCGCCCGCTTCGGCATCCTCGATCGGATAGCCCGGCTTTTCGGGATTATGACTGGCAAACAACATGCCCGAACCGATCGACAGGCCCAATGCGCAAATGCCTGCGAACAAAACCCAGCCGGCAATAGTATTGTTGCGGTCGTCCATGCTTGCAGCCCCGTTCGCTCACGCCCGCCCGTGGGCGCGTATATGATTTGGTCGCTCCCTTACTGGGGCACGGTGCGCGGCGCAAGGGGATGAAATCGCACGGGCTGCGGTTGCGCGCCCCGTCATGCCTCGCTATGCGCCGCGGCGCAGTTCGGAAGGGCAGTCATGGGCAGTTATTCGGCTTCGGCGCAACGTTTGGTGGATGAAATGAAGGCGGCGGCGCTCGCCGATCCGGCGCGGGGCCTGGCCTTTCAGGGCGCTCCCGGTGCGAACAGTGACCTCGCCGCGCGCGAATATGACCCCGCCTCGCTGCCGATGCCCTGCTATTCGTTCGAGGATGCGATCGAGGCCGTGCGCGACGGCAGTGTCGAGCGCGCTATCATCCCGATCGAAAACAGCCTCCATGGGCGGGTCGCCGACATTCATTTCCTGCTCCCCGAATCCGGGCTGCACATTGTTGGCGAGCATTTCCTGCCAATCCGCTACGGCCTGATGAGCCGCGACCTCGGTCCCGTGACGCGCGCGATGAGCCACGAGCAGGCGCTCGGCCAGTGCCGCAAATGGCTTCGCGCGAACGATATCTCGCCTGTCGCGCACAGCGACACGGCGGGTGCGGCCGCGTGGGTCGCCGACAGCGACGAGGTCGGGCTGGCGGCGCTTGCGCCGCCGCATGCGGCTGCGCTTTACGGGCTGACGCTGCACGGGACGGGCATGGAAGATGCCGACCACAACATGACGCGCTTTGTTGTATTGGCACGTGAGCCGCTCGCCGCGGTGCCACAGGATGTGCCGCTGATGACGACTTTCATCTTCGAGGTGAAGAACATTCCGGCCGCACTCTACAAGGCGCTCGGCGGCTTTGCGACCAACGGCGTCAACATGACCAAGCTCGAAAGCTATCAGGTCGGGGCCAGCTTTGCTGCAACAACCTTTTATGCCGACATCGTCGGTGCGCCCGGAGACGAGCGCATCGACCGCGCGCTCGAAGAGCTTGATTTCCAGACGAAGTCGCTGCGCGTGCTCGGCACCTATCCGCAGGCGCGGCTTCGGCCCTAACCGCCGCGCGCGCGGAGCATCCGGGCGGTCGTGAAGCTCTGGACGACGAACAGCGTCACCAGAATGCTGGCAATGACCAGCCCGAAAAGGTCGAAGGGCGAGAAATTGGTTCCGCGAATGTCGCCGGGACCCACGAATGCCATCGTCACGGTCATCGCCATCAGCATCAGGCGCAGTTCGGTCGGCCCGCCGGCCATATAGGAGAGGCGGAACTCGCCGACGACCTTGGCCGCGATGAAGGTGTGGATCGACAGCAGGAAATAGCCGATCACGGCCATCAGCGCGACGTCGAGCCGCAGATAGGGGCTCATCCCGATGGCGCCGACCATCAACAGGGTCGCGACGGCGTCGACGCTATGGTCGACGAAATACCCGTAGTTCGGCCGTTCGATCCGCCGCCAGCGCGCAAGGCTGCCGTCGAGCGAGTCGCCGAACCAGTTGACGATATAGCCCGCCAGACAAAGCCCCAGCCATTCGTCGTCGATCCAGCTGAGCATATAACCCGCAGCGACCATCATCGCGCCAAGGAAGCCGAGCGTCGTCAGCTGGTCGGGCATTACCCACGCAGGAAGACGCGGGCAGATCCAGTTGAGCAGGCGGCGTTCGTGACGCGCGAGGAAATTCTGCTGGATGCGCGTCGGCACATTGGCGGCCGGAGTGGTTGTCATGGAAGTCTTTCGCCGTCGCTGTCGCAAAAATGCCAGCGGAATGTCACTGGCCCGTCATAGAGGCGAAATCGCGGCGGGAAAAGGGCGCTTCGGTCGATCTGCCGTATCAGCGCGGCGTTTTGGCTACGGCTTCGAAATGCGTCGCGGGTTCGGCGCCGCGCGTCGTCACGAGATAGTCCACCCCGAGTAGCATGAAGCGGGAATAGGCGGGGAGCTCACGGAGTTTCTTGCCAGCGAGATTATGGCGCAGCGATGCGAGCGGGATCAGCACATGGCCCTCGGCCGGGATGCTGTCGCGAGCGATCCCGGCGGCGTCAAGGATCGGTCCCACCATTTCGTCCTCATAGGGTGCGACCTTGGTGAAGGCGGTCGGCGAAGGGCTGATCTGGCGCACCGATCCGCCAAGCGGGACGTAAGCGATGGTGAGCGCGGTCCTGCCGTTTGCGGCGGCAAGGCCGGGGAGGAGCGAGCCCAGGTCGACGATCGAGGTCGGCGTCGTCCCGCGGCCGATATGATTGAGGCCCATCTTGAACAGCACGCGCGGTGCCTTGACGGGCGCAGCGCGATAGGCGGCCAGAAAATAGCGCCGCATCAGCGCTGATCTTTCCTCATTGTTCTGAAGATATTGGCCGCTGTTGTTGAGCTGATAGATGCGCGTGCTTTCGGCGAGATCGTCGACGATTTTCAGGGCTTCGGCATCGCCTTTGAAACGCGCGCGAAGGTCGGCGAAATTCCCGGGCGTCGCGTAGGACGTGAAGATCGCGTCAAATTTCCCCGCGGCGAGCGCGTCGTCGTCCTTCGCACGCCAGTCCGCGAGCAAAGCTTTGGTCGCCTTGTCCCTCGTCCGCGCGGCGAGGATGTCGAACAGCAGCGAGGGCGAGCCGACGAATTCCTGATCGATTCCCCACAGTCGCCCCTCTGCCGCAAAGGGTGCGGCCAGCCGGGCATCCTCGACGTTCGACAGGAAGGGCATCGCCCACGGTCGCCCTTTCAGCCCGTCGCCCAACGCGTCGAGCCCGCCGGTGCCGATCTGTGCCGCAACCCATTCGACCGTATGCGGGCCAACCTCGACGGCGTGGTAGAGCGGCCCAGCGCCCTGACGTTCGGCAACCGCCGCCGCGTCATGCGCCAACGCCTCGCCCAGTTCCGGTGATCCCGCGAAACCGTGATCCTCGCCGAGCGCAACGAATTGTGCTTGCTCCAAAACAGTGCGGAGCCGCTCGCCGCCGGGTCCCGACAGGCCTGCGGGTGAAAAGCCGACGGGCAGGATCTCGACCGTCTCGACCGGAGGAGAGGGGGGTGCCGGTTCCGCCGCCACGGCAGCTTGCGAAAACAGCGCGGTGGCGGCGAAGGCCGCGATCAGCTTGTGCGACATGCATCCTCCCTCGGTTCCGGACTAACTGTATTATTATTACAATACAGTCAAGCGCGAATGTGAGAATCTGCTAGTCTTGCCAAGGGCCGATCTCGCCAAGGTCCCCGATCGCGCGATAGCGCACCGCGTCGTCGACCCATGCGACTTCCCACATCGGCGCGGGCCGCGCCCATTCGCCAATGACGAACAGCGGCATCTTGTTCGCCGCGACGAAGGCAAGGTCGTCGGCAGTGGGGCCGGGTACGGTGGTGAGCGACCTCTGGTGCAGGCGGACGATCGAAAGCGTCCCTGCAGGCGGCGCGGGCAGCGACTGGCGCGTCGGGAAGCCGATGCTCGCCGCGATCGCCGGATAGCCCTTGCCATCGCGCGCGATGAGCAACACCTTGTCGGCATCGGGATAGGGACCGCCGACCGGGCGCCCGGCGACCTTTCGCCCCGCCAGCGCAGCGAATTCGCGGACGTCCGTATCGGCGATGACCGGCGCGGCGGCCTCGGCCGGTGCCGCGGCCGGCGCGGCGACGGGATCGGCCGCGAGCGCCCCCATGAACAGCAGCAGGGCGATCAATGCGCTTCGCCCCAGCTCCTGCCGATGCCGATTTCGACCTCGAGCGGGACCGATAGCGTCAGCACGGGCTCCGCAGCGCCCGACATGACCCGGCGGATAACCTCGCCGGCGGCTTCGGCCTTGCCCTCGGGCGCCTCGAAAACGAGTTCGTCGTGAACCTGAAGCAGCATCTTCACGTCCGACAGACCCGCCTCCTCCAGCGCGTTCGGCATCCGCGCCATCGCGCGCTTGATGAGGTCGGCGCTGGTACCCTGAATCGGCGCGTTGATCGCCGCGCGTTCGCTGCCCGCACGCTCGTTCTGGCTCGCCGCCTTCAGGCGTGGGAACCAGGTCTTCCGGCCGAACAGCGTCTCGGTATAGCCCTTGGCGCGCGCGCTATCGAGCGTGTCGGTGATATAATCGGAGATGCCCGGGAAGCGCTCGAAATAGCGGGCGATCAGCGCCTGCGCCTCGTCGGGCGTAACCTCGAGCCGGCCGGCGAGACCCCAGCGCGAGATGCCGTAGAGGATCGAGAAATTGACCGTCTTCGCCTTGCCACGCGTGTCGCGGTTGACCTCGCCGAACAGCTCGATCGCCGTCGCACTGTGGATGTCGTCGCCGCGCGCGAAGGCTTCCTTGAGTTCGGGAACGTCGGCCATATGTGCGGCGAGCCGCAGTTCGATCTGGCTATAGTCGGCGGCGATCAGCACATGGCCGGGCGCCGCGATGAAGGCGTCGCGAATCTGGCGGCCGGTCTCGGTGCGGATCGGGATATTCTGCAGGTTGGGATCGGTCGACGACAGGCGCCCGGTCTGCGCGCCGACGAGGCTGTAACTCGTGTGGACGCGGCCGGTCTTCGCGTTGATCTGTTGCTGGAGTGCGTCGGTATAGGTCGACTTGAGCTTCGCGAGCTGGCGCCATTCGAGGATCTTGCGCGCGATCGGTACGCCGTCGCGTTCGAGGCGTTCGAGTTCGCTCTGGTCGGTCGACCAGTCGCCCGACTTGCCCTTGCGTCCGCCTTTAAGGCCGAGCTTGTCGAAGAGGATTTCGCCCAGTTGCTTGGGGCTACCGATCGCGAAGGGCTGGCCCGCGAGTTCGTGGATCTCGCCCTCGATACGCAGCATCTCGTTCGCGAACTCGCCCGACAGCTTTGCCAGATAGTCGCGGTTCACCATGATGCCGGCGCGTTCCATCGTCTCGACGATCGCGGCGAGCGGACGGTCGACCATTTCATAGACGCGCGTGCCGCCCTCGATGGGAAGGCGCAGCTTGAGCAGCTTCCAGAGGCGCCATGCGACCTCGGCGTCCTCGGCGGCATATTCGGTCGCGCGGTCGAGTTGCACTTCGGCGAAGCTGATCTGCGACTTGCCGGTACCGCAGACGTCCTTGAACGACAGGCAGACGTGATCGAGGTGGATTTTCGCTGCTTCGTCGAGCCCGTGCTGATGCTTGCCCGCGTCGAGCGCGAAGCTCATCACCAGCGTGTCGTCATAGGGTGCGATCGTGACGCCGTGCTGCGCGAGCACGCCGATGTCATATTTGAGGTTATGCCCGACCTTCAGCACCGCCTCGTCGGCGAACAGGGCGTGGAGGCGGCCGATCGCATCGGCCATCGGTACCTGCTCGGGCTTTTCGGCGAACATGTCGGTGCCGCCATGGCCAAGCGGGATGTAGCAGGCCCTGCCGGGGCCGGTCGAAAGGCTGACCCCGACAAGCTCGCCGGTGACGCTGTCGAGCGTCGCGGTTTCGGTGTCGACCGCGACGACATGCGCGGCACGCGCGTCCTCGATCCAGCGGTCGAGCGCCTCGATCGTCGTGACCGTCTCGTAGAGCGAGCGGTCGATCGCGGGCCAGGCGGGAAGGGTGGGCGTCGTCGGCGCAGCGGGGGCGGCGGCTGCGGGCGCAGAAGCCCGCGGCAGCGTCGGCGGACCGCTCGGCGTTACGCCGGTGTCGAGCTTGGCCGAAAGCGAGCGGAACCCATGTTCGTCGAGAAAGGCCTTGAGCGGCAGCGGCGGGATCGCGCCGAGCTTCAGCGTGTCGAGCGCATCGGGCAATGCGACGTCGCGTTTCAGGTCGACGAGGATGCGCGACAGCTCGGCCATCGCGCGATGCTCGATCAGGTTGTCGCGCAGCTTGCTGGCCTTCATCGTTTCCGCGCCGTCGAGCGCGGCGGTGAGGTTGCCATATTCCTGGATCAGCTTCGTTGCCGTCTTGGGACCCACGCCGCGGACGCCGGGGACGTTGTCGACACTGTCGCCCATCAGCGCGAGTACGTCGCCGACGAGATCGGGGGTGACGCCGAACTTCTCGTTCACCGCGTCGAGGCCGAGGCGGACATTCTTCATCGTGTCGAGCATGTCGACGTGCGGCGCGCCGTCGACCGGCTCGCGGATCAGCTGCATCAAATCCTTGTCGGACGAGACGATGGTGACGTCCCAGCCTTCGCGCACCGCGGCCTCGGCATAGGAGGCGATCAGATCGTCGGCCTCGAACCCCTCCATCTCGATGCACGGCAGCGAAAAGGCGCGCGTCGCGTCGCGGATCAGCGGGAACTGCGGGCGCAGATCTTCGGGCGGTTCGGGCCGGTTCGCCTTGTACTGGTCGTAAATCTCGTTGCGGAACGAATGGCTGCTATGGTCGAGGATGACCGCGAGATGCGTCGGTCCGTCGGCGTCGTGCAGATCCTTCGCCAGCTTCCAGAGCATCGTCGTGTAGCCATAGACCGCGCCCACGGGCACCCCGTTCGGGTTCGTCAGCGGCGGCAGGCGGTGATAGGCGCGGAAGATGTAGCTGGAGCCATCGACCAGATAAAGATGATTCTTCTCGGACATGGCGGCGGTGTAGCAGCGGCGGTGCGGGCGGCCTAGGGCGCTGTTCCCTCTTTCATCCTCATATATCCGCCGAAACGAACGCTGATTTCCCGGCCAAGGCCGATGGCTGCCTTGAGGTGGTCGCCGCCGTGCCTTCTTTCGTCATCGCGATCCGGATTCCAAAGTTCAGGAAAGTTCAGCCCATTGCGTGCCCCGATCCCGACCGGGCGCCTCCCCGGGGTCTCACGCGCAAGCCGGGCCGCGACCGTTTTTGTCTACCAGATGAAAGAGCCGAAGAAAGGCTGACACAGCCGGATAATGTAGGAAAGGCCCTATTTGATCGCGGCGTCTGCTTCGGCGTGGGAAGCGGACGTTAGCTCTCAACTCGAAATGGATGCTTCGGATTGTCAGCAACGAACTTCGCAACATCGCGCAACCGTTCTGGATATGGTTCAACCTCGCGCCAGCCCGTGTTGGGGAAGAACCGAAATCCCGCCCGCCACAGCGCCTCAACCTTTTCCCATTGCTCACGGTCCGTCTTTTTTGGCGCCTTGAATGCTCGTCCCATCCAGTTGACGGACTTCCCACACTGGGGACAAATTGCGGAGCTTTCCTCAGGCAGCTTCCATGATTTCCGACAATCGAAACAAGCGTGAGCTACGAGAAATTCCGGTCCGCGGTGATAAGGCGGAATGTAGGGGTCTGTAATGACCCTATTCCCGATCGCCTTGCGTAATTCCATTCGCTCGGATTTGGATGGGATGGGCTTCATTGTCGAACCATGCTTGAATCTTTTGGTGTCCGCAATCGCTCGATTCCAGTCGTTTAACGATAGTCGATGGCCAGTTTTTCCGCCGCCGCGACCGCTGCCGCGCGGGCGTCGTCGGTCGTTCCGCCCGCGACTTTCGCAAGCGCGACGCCCATGCGGCGATACGGACGGGTGACGGGCTTGCCGAAGATGCGGACATCGACCGAGGTGTCCGCGTCAGGTGCAACGAGCGCGTCGGCGATACCGGTAATCGCGAAATCTTCTGCGTCGCGGTCGGCGAGCAGCACCGCGCTGGCGCTGGCGGCGGGCACGCTGATCGCGGGGATCGGCAGGCCGAGGATCGCGCGGGCGTGGAGATCGAACTCCGACAAAGCCTGCGAAATCAGCGTCACCATGCCGGTATCGTGCGGCCGCGGGCTGAGTTCGGAGAAGATGACTTCGTCGCCCTTCACGAAGAATTCGACGCCGAAGATGCCGTGGCCGCCGAGCGCATCGACGACCTTGGTGGCCATTTCCTCGGCCGCGCGCAGTGCGACATCCGACATTGCCGTAGGCTGCCAGCTTTCACGATAATCGCCGCGTTCCTGCCGGTGACCGATCGGCGGGCAGAAGCTGACGCCGTCCTTGTGGCGCACGGTCAGCAGGGTGATCTCGTAGTCGAAGTCGATGAACGCCTCGGCGATGACGCGCAGGCGGTCGCCGCGCATCCCGGCGGCGGCATAGTCCCACGCCGCGTCGATCCCGGCGGCATCCTTGACGGTGCTCTGGCCTTTGCCCGAGGAGGACATGACGGGCTTTACGACGAGCGGGAAGCCGATGCGCGAGGCTGCGGCCGCCAGCTCTTCACGCGTCGTCGCATATTCGAAGGTCGAGGTCTTCAGGCCAAGGTCGCTCGCGGCGAGGTCACGGATCGCGTCGCGGTTCATGGTGAGCTGCGCCGCGCGCGCCGAGGGGACGACATGGAAGCCGCCGGCCTCAACTTCGGCGAGAATTTCGGTTCGGATCGCCTCGACCTCGGGGACGATATGGTCGGGTTTGTGCTTTTCGATCGTTGCGCGGAGCGCGTCGCCGTCGAGCATCGAGAACACCTCGAACGCGTCCGCCACCTGCATCGCCGGGGCGCCGGCATAGCTGTCGCACGCGATGACATGGCAGCCGAGCCGCTTGGCCGAGATCACGAACTCGCGCCCGAGTTCGCCCGAACCGAGCAGCAGGATTTTGGCGGTGGGAGTCATGGCGGGGCTTTCGTCGCTGGCGTTTGCCGCGCTCTAGTCCGGCGCGGCGGGATTCGCCACGCCTGAATCAGAGGTCGAGCCGACGGATTTCGGGGATCAGCTTCCACCAAAGCAGCGCGCCGAGCAGCGACAGTCCCGCCGCGCTGGCGAAGGCGTAGGCATAGCCGCCGAGATAGTCGACAATCAGCCCGGTGACGATCGGGCCGACGATCCCCGAAATATTGCCGAGCGCGTTCTGCGCTCCCATCCAGCTGCCCGCAGCGCGCGGCCCGGCGAATATCTGCCCGACGGCAAACAGGTTGGTCGACAGCAGCCCGGTTCCGAACCCGGCGACGGCGAGCCAGAATGCCAGCATGGCGTAGCTGTCGGCGACGCCGATGCCGGCGATCGCCGCGCCCAAGCCGACCTGTCCGGCGATCATCAGCCAGCGGCGGACTTCGCCCTCGTTCGCGCCGCGCGCGACCATGATGTCGGACAACCAGCCGCCGGCGAGAGCGACGACGCCCTGGGTCGTGAAGCTCAGCGTCGTGAGTATCGTCATCTCGCCGATCGAATAGCCGCGCGTATTGACGAGATAGAGGGGCAGCCAGGCGAGCAGGAAGTAGAAACCATAGTTCGACAGGAAGTGGACGATGCTCATCTTCCACAGGGTCGGCAGGCGGATGAGCCGGGCGATCGAGACCTGACCCGCAGCGGGCGCCGCCAGCCCCCTGGCGCGCATCGGCGCCGAGGCGACCATCCACGGGATCAGCCACAACAGGGTCACCGCGCCGAAAATCCAGAAGACGGGTCGCCAGCCCCATTCGCCGAGGATCGCACCGCCCGCGAGGACGCCCGCGGCGGGGCCGAATGCGAGCGCTGCCGCAACCACCGCATTGGCGATGCCGCGGCGCTCCGCCGGGACTTCGGCGGCGAAAATCTTGGTGCTGCCGGGAAAGGCGATGCTCTCGCCAAGCCCGAGGAACAGACGCAGTATGATCAGCGAGACGAGGCCGCCGACGAAACCCGTGAGCGCCGTGCTGAGCGCCCAGATCGCGACCCCGGCCGCGAAGATGCGATAGACGCAGAAGCGGTCGCAGAGCCATCCGACGAGCAGGCAGGCGGGGGCATAGACCCAGAAGAAGGCCGAGACCGCGAGCCCGAAGCCTGTCGCCGAAAGCTTCAGCTCCTCCTTCATCAGCGGTGCTGCGACGCCGATGGCGCCGCGGTCGACATAGTTGAGCAGCACCGACAGTGCGATCAGCCCGACGACCCAGCTCAGGCGCGCTCCGCTGACGCGCGTTCCGATCGGTTGCGTTGCCATTGCCAAGCCTCCCCCAAAGCCCCTGACGGGGTATCACAGGAAGGCGGGAGCGCTAGCGAATTATTCGGGCCAGCGCGCCGTGTCGCGATCGGGATGCTGATGGTTGCTCGCCCTGATCGCGCCGACGACGCCGCTCATCGTCGTCTCGGTCGTTCCCTCGGCCTGGATCGGCAGATTGGCGAAGACGGGCAATTGCCCCTCGATCCCGAACTGCATCTTCGGCGTGAAGCGCGCGGGCTCGTCGAACGAGCCGGTGGTCAGGTTTATGTGCTTGCTCTCGTGATAGTCGTAAGTGAGCGGTGTGCCGCAGTCGCGGCAGAAGCCGCGCGAGGCCTTGTCCGAACTGGCGAAGGTCGCGGGCGCCCCGCGCGTCCACGTGAACGCGTCGCGCGGCACCCCGATCAGTGCGGCGAAGAAATTCCCCGCTGCCTTCTGGCACATCCGGCAGTGGCAGATATGCGAGCTGTCGTTGACGGCCGTGAGGTGCCAGCGCACTGCGCCGCACTGGCATCCGCCCGAAGCTTCGGTTTCGATCCGGTCCATGGTTCGGCTCCTCAATCGACCAGACAGACGGTGCCGGCCCAGATATCGGTCACGATCCCCTCGATCCCGTCCTGATCGAGCAAGCCGACAAGGTCACCGGCGCTGAACAGCAGGCCTAGCGAGGAATCGTCGACGATGACATCGGGATAGGCCGCATCGAGCGACTGGCGCGGCGATCCGATGCCGATGCCTTTGGCAGTGCGCAGGGGTGATGCGCTGCCGTTGATCGTCCAGCCGACGAACTTCCCCTCCTGAAAGGTCAGCTGCAGGCTGTCGCCGTACGCGGTATAGTCCACGAGGCCGGCTGCGCATTCCGAGCTGCTCCCGCGCGTGCCTTCATTCCCCTGAATATCGCCGATCGCATTTTCGGCGTTCGGGCGCGGCGTGCCGAAGGGAAGCAGCTTTCCCCGGACCAACAAACCATCCGCCGCGAGCTCGATAGCCATCGGAGTGCTTGCCGGGGATGCCTTCACGACGGGTTTTGCGCCAACGGCCGAATGATCGCTGGCCTTTTCCTCCTTCGCGGGCGGCTGTGGCGTGCCCGATGAAGAGCAGGCGGCGAGAGTGAGCAGAACGGCGAGGCCGGCGGTGCGCATTTCAGGAATCCTGCCTGACCGGAAGAACCCGGGATTTGAATCCGCTTGGCAAATAAAGCAAAACCGGGCCGACCTCCAGCCTCGGACGGGCGGAGATCTGCCGCTATCCGGTCCGTTATGGTCGAGTGGAAGCCGCGGACCTCAGGCGGCGCGTCGTTCGCCTGCGCTACCGGCGTTGGCGGGAACTTCATAGCTGAGGATACCGTCATCAAGGCTTGCAAACCGCAGCGTGGCGAGGTCGAGCGTGTAATTCTGGTATAGTTTCCACGGCTGCTTCGATCCTTGCCGCGGCAGCTTGTCGATCGCGCGCTGGACATAGCCCGATGCGAAATCGAGGAAGGGTTCCTCGCCGACGCTCGCATCGCGCCGCGGACGGACCGAGGAGGCGCCCTTGCGCTCCATATGATTGATGAGGCGGCACATATATTGCGAGGCCAGATCGGCCTTCAGCGTCCATGAGGCGTTGGTATAGCCGAAGATCGACGCGAGGTTGGGAACGTCGGACAGCATGCAGCCGCGATAGTTCATCCGTTTTGAAAGATCGATCCGCTCGCCGTCGAGCGACAGCGCGATATCGCCGAACAGGTTGAGCTTGAGGCCGGTCGCGGTGACGATGACGTCCGCCGTCAGCGTTTCGCCCGAGGCGAGGCTGATCCCGTCGCGCGTGAAGGCGTCGATATGGTCGGTTACCACCGATGCCTTGCCGTTGCGGATGGCCTTGAACATGTCGGCATCGGGAACCGCGCACACGCGCTGGTCCCAAGGGTTATAGGTCGGCGTGAAATGCTTCTCGATGTCGAAGTCCGGGCCAAGCTCGCCGCGCACCATGTCGATGATCGACGCCTTGACCTTTTCGGGGCGCGAACGCGCGAGTTTGTAGAAGAACTGGCCGAGCAGGATATTCTTCCAGCGCGTGAGCCCATAGGCGAGTTTCGACGGGAGAAGGGCTTTCAGTTTCTCCGCGATACCGTCGACCGACGGCCGCGACACCACATAGCTCGGCGAGCGCTGGAGCATCGTGACATGGGCCGCCTCGCGCGCCATCTCGGGGACGAGCGTCACCGCCGTCGCGCCGCTGCCGATCACGACCACGCGCTTGCCCGTATAGTCGAGATCCTCGGGCCAGAATTGCGGATGGACGATGCGGCCTGCGAAGCTCTCCTCGCCCGGCCAAATCGGACGATGGCCTTCGGCATAAGAATAATAGCCCGCGCACATCAGCAGGAAATTGCAGCTGAGCATGCGGGTTTCGCCGTCGCATTCGGCGGTCACGTGCCAGCGCGCGGCGTTCGAGTCCCAATCGGCTGCGAGCACCTTGTGCCCGTAGCGAATGTTCCGGTCGATGCCCCGCTCGGCCGCCGTTTCGGCGATATAGCGCTTGATTGACGGGCCGTCGGCGATCGCCTTGCTGTCGGTCCACGGCTTGAAGCTGTAGCCCAGCGTGTACATGTCGCTGTCCGAGCGGATGCCGGGATAGCGGAACAGGTCCCACGTTCCGCCGAGGTCGGCGCGGCCTTCGAGGATCGCATAGCTCTTGCCGGGGCAGTTTTCGAGGAAATGGGCGGCAGCGCCGATTCCGGAGAGTCCCGCGCCGACGATCAGCAGGTCGAAATGATCGGCGGGGGCGCTGCGCGCCTGCTGCCTGTCGAGGGTGGCAAGGCTCATTGCTGGTGTCTCCTCATGGAGAGGCACATCCACTCTGCAGGTGGAGTCAGGCCCCTCGGTCATCCCGTCTGCACGCTGCGATTCGCATCGAACTCTGACAATATGCATTGTCAGATTGATTTTGACAATAGCTCATGTCAAAGTTGCGGAATGACCGATGTGAAACAGGGAAGCGGACAGGCGTACAAGGGAGTGCCGGCCGCCGAACGGCGGGCACTCCGGCGGGCGCGACTGATCGAGGCGGCAATCGAGGTTTACGGACAGACGGGCTTTCGCGGCGCGTCGGTGAAGGCCGTCTGCGAGGCGGCAGGGCTGACGGAGCGCTATTTCTACGAAAGCTTTCCGGGTGGGCAGGCGCTTCTGGTCGCGGCCTATGAGCATGTTGCCGATCAACTCAGCCAGCGCCTTGCCGAGGCGGCCGCGACGGTTGCCTCGCCGGGCCATGACCGCGCTGCCGCCTTGCTTCACGCCTATTGCCTCGCGCTGCGTGAAAATCCCTCGTCGGCGCGCCTGTTTCTCGTCGAGATATCGGGCGCCGGGGCCGACGTCGACGCGGCGTTCGAGGACAGCCTCGACGGGCTTGCCGACCTGATCGAAGAGGCTTGGGGCGAAACCGCCGGCGCCCACGATAGCGCGCTGCGGATCGGAGTCGCAGGCGGGCTGGTGAGAATCCTCAAGCATTGGGTCGCATCGGGCTATGCGCGACCTGATGGTGAAATCGTCGCAGCCGGCCTCCGCCTGACAGCGCTGCTCGCCCCCGAAGGACGCTGAGCGGTCCGGTTCGGTCCGAGGTCGTTGCGTCCGGTGCCAAGGGACCGGCAGGCGGCGACATCCGGCGAACCGGCCCGGGCCGAAGTATCAGGCCATTGCGCCAGTCTTACTTTGCATTGTAAAGTAATTTGCCTATAGAGGTGCCATGACGGATATCGATTCGGCGCTGAACGACATCAACCGGATTCGCGACAGGCTGGCCGCCAGCACGCGGTTCGAGGGATTCGCGCCAAAGCTTGTGGCGCTTACCGGCGCATTCGCTTTCCTGCTTGCCGGCTGGCAGGGGCGTAGCGGCGATGCAAACCTGTTCGTCTGGATACTTCTTGCGCTGGTCTGCGCGCTCATGCTCGGGGTCGAGGCCATTGTCCGCGCGCGTGCGCTGCATCGCGCGATGGCCGACCGGCTGATCAACAGCACGTTGCAACGCCTGGCGCCCGTCGGACTGGCGGGTGCCATCGCTGGTGCCGTCATTCTCCTCAAGCTTCCCGAGCACGCCCGGCTGCTGCCGGGACTGTGGCAATTGCTGATGGCGGTCGGCATATGCGCTGCGCTCGGGAACTTGCCGCCGGCAATGCGGTGGCCCGCGGCCTTCTATTTCATGACCGGCACGATCAGTCTCGCGATCAGCGGTGACGCGTCGATCGACGTGGCGTGGATGATGGGGCTGCCTTTCGGTATCGGGCAGCTTCTGGTCGCTGTGACGCTTTATGTCTCGTCGGGAAGGAAGCACCATGGCTGACCGGAAAGAGGCTCCTTTCGCTTTCGAGGGGCTGGACCGCGTACTTCACGAAAAGGCTCGCCTCGGCATCCTGACCTCGCTTGCCGACTATCATGAGGGGCTGGGTTTCGGGGAACTCCGCGATCTCTGCGGATTGACGGACGGCAATCTCAGCCGTCACATCCAGATTCTCGAGGAGGCCGGGCTGATCGATGTCACCAAGGGGTTCGAAGGCCGGCGGCCGCATACGAACTGCAAACTCACCGCGGAAGGACGGCGTCGCTTCGACGATTATCTCGCGGTTCTGGAGCAGGTGCTGCTCCTCGCCCGCGGCGATGCGGTAAAGGCGCCGGGGACCAAGGGGAAGCCAGCATGATCGACCATAGTCCAGGCCCTGCCGCCGGAATTGCACCCGCCACACGGGGGGCGACTGCCCTTTTTTTGCACGCATACTCTGTATTACAAAGTTATTTACATAATTACGCTTCCGCGCGCGCGACGCGTTCGTGGCGTCGACAGGGACGGTTTTTGTTGTTTTATGGTCTGCTTGTGGGGCTGGTCGAAGCCGGAATCCTGCTGGGCAATCCCGGCGACAGGGCAAGGGCCGGCTTGCTCGGTCTCGTTTTTCCGGGTCTCGGCTTTACCGCATGGGCGTCGGCCGATCAGCTTTGGCCCGCCCTTGGCTGTGCTGGCTTGTCGCTGTCGGCATTCGGTCTCTCGCTTCTGATCTGGTTCGGAACGGGCAACATCCTCGCGCCGCCGGCGCTGTTGGGCCTGTCGGCGCTGCTCGCGAGCCATCCGGACCGGGCAGGACTCGACCCTCTTCCGCTGTCGGCTGATTGGCCCCTCGTCGCCGGGCCGGCGCTTTGGGCCGTCGCGGGGGCTGTATGGCTGCGTCCGCGGCGCCGGCGGCCGCGCCGGGTCCACGCCGCTCCAGCCGGGTGGAACAAGGCGCCGGCACCCGGTACGGCAGGCGAACTGTCGCTTGAAGACCTTCGGCGCCAGCGTCTTCTGTTCGACCGGGCGCTCCAGCCCGCCGGGGACTTTCGCGGCTTTGAATGGCGCGACCAGTTCCAGACGGCCGCGATACGCTATCAGGTCAATTTCCTGTCCTATGCGCTTGCGACATCTGGCGCGCGCCACGCGCCCGCGGCCGATGCCTGTTTCGAGGTGGCGCAGGCCGGGTTGCTGCACAAGATCGGCGATCACCGCTTGTGGCGGTATTGGCAGCTTGAAAATGCATGGGGGCGGCTTCGGCTCGATGCCGATCCGGTTCCCGACGAGAATATCATGTATTCGGGTTTCACTGCGTTGCAGATGTCGCTTTCCGGTCTGCCGGACGATCTCGTCCTGCATCGGCGAGGCCGCGAATGGCGCCGCTATTCGCTGGACAGCATCGCGGGGCGGCTTGCGGACCAATATCGCATGTCGCCTTATGGCCTGCTCGCGTGCGAGCCCAACTGGATATACCCGCTTTGCAACCTGATCACCGCTGCGGGAATCAAGGCCGCCGACGTCCGTAACGGCACCGACCGCTGGACGGGGATGGCTGACGACTTTCGGGAGGCCTTGCTACGCGAAGCGACGCGAGCCGACGGACGATTCATCGCCTTTCGCTCTGCGTTGACCGGGATTGCCCCCCCTGCGCCCGGCGGGATCGTGATGCAGAGCTTTCCCTGCCTTTTCCTCAATGCGCTCGATCCGGATC
>Ga0209257_1001252_pt1 | contig 31398 bp, 20 predicted proteins | sample AraplaCvi_mCL_r2_FD_184277 | JGI IMG/M metagenome (GOLD analysis project Ga0209257, IMG submission 184277) | Arabidopsis root microbial communities from North Carolina, USA - plate scrape MF_Cvi_mCL_r2 (SPAdes) (version 2) | ecosystem: Host-associated > Plants > Roots > Endosphere | place: USA...
GGAGGTTGAGGATGGGCTTGTTCGATTTCCTGCTCGCCAAGAAGCAGACCGCCACCATCGCCAAGGATCGCCTGCGCATCATCGTCGCGCATGAGCGCGCCGGTCGCGGCAGCAACAGCCCCGACTACCTGCCGATGCTGCAGCGCGAACTGCTGGAAGTGATCCGCAAGTACATCAATGTCGACGCCGAAGCGGTGAAGGTCGATCTGATCGGCGACGGCGAGAGCAAGGTGTTGGACATTTCCGTTGCTTTGCCGGAGAACCCGGCACAAGCGTGAAGCTCCTCCCCTGCGAATGCAGGGGAGATTGGGAGGGGGTGATGCATCACCCGTGGCGCATCGATAGCGCCTCCGCTCCGACTTCACCCCTCCCCGACCCTCCCCTGCATTCGCAGGGGAGGGAGAAAAAAGCAATGCTCACCCTCGCGCAAATCGACTTCGACACCACCGCCACGCTCCTCGCCCGCTACGGCCTGGCGCTGCATCGCATTGCCGATGGCGAGACGATTCCCGGCAGCTACTGGGGCGAATGCGAGGCCGGGCTGATCGGCCACAACGTCTATGCACGCGGCGACACGCCGGTGCATTCGCTGCTGCACGAAGCCGCGCACCTGATCGTCCTGCCGCCCGAACGCCGCGCGCAGGTGCACACCGACGCCACCGATTCCATCGAGGAAGAGGACGCCGTGTGCGTGCTGCAGGCGCTGCTCGGCGACGCGCTGCCGGGCGTCGGTCGCGACCGCGTGCTCGCCGACATGGACGGCTGGGGCTATACCTTCCGGCTGGGCTCGGCGAAGGCGTATTTCGAGAGTGATTCCGACAGCGCGTGGGACTGGCTGCACGTTCGCGGCTTGGCGGATTCGGCGACGCGATCGCTGGCGCTGCCCTGACCGTAGGAGGGTTTCGCAACGCGAAACCCATCGCCGCCACCGTTCCGCCGCGCACGAATGATGGGTTTCGCTAGCGAAACCCATCCTACGAAAGCCCGACGCGGCGCGCTTTGCGCTGCACCGCATCAAATCTTCCTTCCCTTGCGCGCATCCCGCGCCCCCTCTAGCCTTCCGGGGCGCCGTCCGTCCGGGGCGCGCAGTTCATACCGGAGAGAGCCACCATGAAACACGTACGCGCGTTGCTCGCGCTCAGCATCACCGCGGCCGTGCTCGGCCTGGGCGGTTGCAAGAAGGAACCGACCCCGACCACCACGACCACCGGTGCGCCCTCCACCGCGCCGGCCGGCGAAACCGCCGACCAGTTCATCGCCCGGGTGAACGACGAGTACCGCAAGATGTATCCGGAGATGACCGCCGCACAGTGGCTGTCGTCCACCTATATCAACGACGACAGCCAGCTGCTGTCGGCCAAGGCCAACGAGCGCTACCTCGCCCAGCTCAACAACTGGATCGAACAGGCCAAGCGTTTCGAAGGCCAGCAGATGTCGCCCGACACCGCGCGCGCGATCCAGCTGCTCAAGCTCGGCACCGCGATGCCGCCGCCGAAGGATCCGGCCAAGCTCGAAGAGCTGACCAAGATCGCCACGCGTCTTGAAGGCATGTACGGCGCCGGCACCTACTGCACCGGCGAAGGCGACGCGAAGCAGTGCCGCCAGCTCGGCGATCTGGAAGACGTGCTGCGCACCAGCCGCGACTACGACCAGCAGCTCGAAGCGTGGCAGGGCTGGCACACCATCTCCAAGCCGATGCGCCCGGATTACGAGCGCTTCGTCGAACTGGTCAACATCGGCGCGCGCGACATGGGCTTCGCCGATACCGGCGAGATGTGGCGTTCCGGCTACGACATGACGCCGGCCGAAATGGCCACCGAAACCGACCGCCTCTGGGGCCAGGTCAAGCCGCTTTACGAACAGCTGCACTGCTACGCCCGCACGCGCCTTGAAGCGAAGTACGGCAACGATCGCGGCCACGTCGCCGGCAACATGCTGCCCGCGCACCTGATGGGCAACATGTGGCAGCAGGACTGGGGCAATTTGTGGGACATCCTGGCGCCGTATCCGAACGCCAGCGTTCCGGAAATCACCAGCGCGCTGGAATCGCAGTACAACGCCACGCACAACGCGATGCTCGCCAAGCATCCGGGCAAGAATGCGCCGGCGGACCTTGCGCAGATCGAACAGGACGCGCGTCTTGCATCGGCCAAGCTGATGACCGAACGCGCGCAGGACTTCTACACCTCGCTGGGCATGCAGAAGCTGCCGGAGAGCTACTGGAGCCGCACGCAGTTCATCAAGCCGCGCGATCGCGACGTGGTCTGCCACGCCAGCGCGTGGGACATGAACATGGCCGGCGACGTGCGCACCAAGATGTGCATCAAGCCGAACGAGGAAGATTTCACGACGATCTACCACGAGCTCGGCCACGTCTATTACTACCTGGCGTACAACAAGCTGCCGCCGCTGTTCCAGCAGGGCGCGCACGATGGTTTCCATGAAGCCATCGGCGACACCATCGTGCTGTCGATGACGCCGAAGTACCTGCAGTCGATCGGCCTGGCCGGCGAGCAGCAGGTCAGCAACGAAGCGGTGGTCAACGCGCAGATGCGCATGGCGCTGGCGAAGGTCGCGTTCCTGCCGTTCGGCCTGATGATCGACCGCTGGCGCTGGGGCGTGTTCGACGGCTCCATCAAGCCGGCCGACTACAACAAGGCGTGGTGGGAACTGAAGGCGAAGTACCAGGGCGTCGCCCCGGCCACCGCGCGTGGCGAGGAGTTCTTCGATCCGGGTGCGAAGTACCACGTGCCGGGTAACACGCCGTACACGCGTTACTTCTTCTCGCACGTGCTGCAGTTCCAGTTCTACAAGGCGCTGTGCGATGCGTCGGGCTTCAAGGGCCCGCTGTACGAGTGCAGCTTCTACGGCAACAAGGAAGCCGGCGCGCGCTTCCAGGCGATGCTCAGCAAGGGCGCGAGCCAGCCGTGGCAGAAGACGCTGAAGGAACTCACCGGCGGCGAGCAGATGGACGCCTCGGCGGTGCTGGAATACTTCGCGCCGCTGCAGACGTGGCTGAAGCAGCAGAACGAAGGCAAGACCTGCGGCTGGCAGGCCGATGCGTCGGCGGCTCCGGCTCCGGCGGCTCCCGCGACGACGCCCGCAGCACCCGCGAAGCAGGAAGCGCCCAAGCAGGGCTGATTCCAGAACCTGACTGCGCGATGGAAACGGCCGGTATCCCCGGCCGCTTCCTTTTTTGCGACATCGCGCGGCTTTCCCGCCAATTCGCGTAGCGCAGCGCCCACGCCGGCACGGGTATCGTGGCCGGATGAACAACAAGCGCCTGATTTCCCTCGCCATCGCCGCCACGCTGCCGTTCGCGTTTTCCGCGAACGCCGCCGAGCACGTCGACCTGCTCATCCGCGATGCCACCGTCGTCGACGTCGTCTCCGGCAAGCTGCAACCGCATCGCACCATCGCGGTTCGTGATGGCCACATCGTCGCGATCGCCGATGCGAAGCAGGCGAAGAAGTACGACGCCGCCAACGTGCTCGACGCGAACGGGAAGTTCGCCATTCCCGGCCTGTGGGACATGCATGTGCATTTCGGCGGCGGCGATGCGCTGATCGAGGAAAACCGCAACCTGCTGCCGCTCTATCTCGCGCACGGCATCACCGCGGTGCGCGACTGCGCCGGCGACCTGAGCCCGAGCGTGCTGCAGTGGCGCGACCAGATCGCCAAGGGCGAACTCGCCGGCCCGCGCATCTTCACTTCGGGGCCGAAGATCGAAGGCTACAAGTCGATCTGGCCGGGCGACATCGAAATCGGCACCACCGCCGAACTCAACGCCGCGCTCGACCAGTTGCAGGGCTGGAAGGTCGACTTCGTCAAGATCACCGACAACACGCTGTCGCCGGAACTGTTCATGGCGGCGGTGAAGGAAGCCGATCGTCGCGGCCTGAAAACCTCCGCGCACGTTCCCTATTCGCTCACGCTGGAAGAAGTCAGCGCGGCGGGCCTGGATTCGATCGAACACTTCGACTACGCGTACAAGGCGGGTTCGCCGCTGGAGAAGTCGCTGGGCGAGAAGATCGCGCGCGGCGAGATCAACAGCCGCGATGCCTGGACGCAGTGGAACGCGACGTTCGATCCCGCGCGCGCGATGGCCGCCTACCGCAATCTCGCGCGCCACGGCACCGCGATCACGCCGACGATCAACGGCAGCCGCGTGGCCACCTATCTGGATCAGGACGACCACCGCAACGACCCGTACCTGAAGTACATCGGCCCCGGCCTGCAGGCGACCTACACCTGGCGCGTGGAGCGCGCGGCGAAGGACGATGCGCAGGCCATCGCGCGCCGTCACGAGCGTTTCGAAACCAGCGCGGGCGTGCTGCCGATGATGCAGAAGGCCGGCATGACGATCCTCGCCGGCACCGATGCGGGCTTCCTCAATTCATACAACTACCCCGGCATCGGCCTGCACCAGGAACTGGGCTGGCTGGTGCATTACGGCCTCACGCCGCAGCAGTCGCTGCAGGCCGCGACCATCAACGGCGCGCGCTTCCTCGGCCACGACGATGAGTACGGCACGCTGGCGTCGGGCAAGGTCGCCGACGTGGTGTTGCTGGATGCCGACCCGCTGCGCGATATCGCGGCGACGAAGCAGATTCATGCCGTCGTGCAGCACGGACAGGTGCACGATCGCGCGGAGCTGGATGCGATGCTGGCGGATGTGGCGCGGCGAGTGGCGGATGAACGCGAGGCGGCGAAACAGGCCACTACCTCGAAATGAAGAAAAGGCCGGCGAAAGCCGGCCTTTTCCTTGTGGACGCTTTCGATCCGGTGCCGGCATCGTGCTGCGCCAGATCACTCCGAGTGCGTCACTTCCTACGCACCGAACCGCCTTCGTAGCGTACGTTCGCGGGCAGATCCACCTGCGGCGCGACCACACGGCCCTTCAACGTCACCGAGTTCGCATTGATGCCCACCCATTTGCCGGCTTCGATATTGGCGGCGGTGACGTCGCTGGCGTTGATGAAAACCGTATCGGCCGCCCGCGTGCGGGTCGTGGCATCCTGATCCAGATAACCGCCGCTGTAACGGATGCTTCCTTCGGTGCTGACGACGTCGCCATGCTGCCGCACGCGACCCGGCGTAGTGGCGAGCGCGATGCAGCCTTCTCCCGCCCCGGCCTGGCAGATGAACTTCTCGCTCATCGCAATGACCTGTACGTCGCCGCGCGATTTCACCCGGCCGTTCATTTCGATGTCGTGCGAAACAAGCGCGACGCTGTCCGCCTCAAGGTTGCCCGTCCGGAGCCGCCCGGACCGGTACGTGTTCGAAGGAACCACCTCCACGACGCCATCCTTCTGATAGACACCACCCTGATCCGGCGTGCTGAGCGAGATGTAGTTCCCCGCGCGCGTGTTCGTGCGTTCGCCCTGATAGATGTTGGCGCCTTCCATGTTGATGTGACCCTTCGTCGTGGTCACGTTGGCCGACTGGCTCACGTCCTTGCGAGCTTTCACATTGACGTCGTAGGTCGCATTCACCGCGCCGTGCAGTCCGACCTGATCGCCGCGGAGATCGACTATCGCGCCGTTCACGCGCCCCTGCACGCTCAGGTCGCCGTCGTAAGCCGAGAGCTGCTTCATGCCTTCGCCGGTGAGGAGCGCATTCTTCGCCACGCGCACGTCGCGCCCGGTAGCGGCACGGTCGTAACGCGACATCGCCTGCATCGGGCCATCGAAATCGGCGGCGGCCTGCGTCGTGGCTTCGACCAGCCGCGATGCGCTCACGCGGCCACCAAGGTCGATCAAACCGTCCACCGGCGCCAGCAGCCGGATGCCGCCGCCCTCGTAGGTGGCGGCATATGTGGCCTCGATCGTGCCCGTGTTACGAACGACGTCGCGGATCTGGTTGCCGATGGCAGCCGCGGACATCACGACATCGCCGCCCGGAGCGCGGATCGTGCCTTCGTTCGACGCGAATGCGTTCGACGACGGCGTGGTCGGCGTCGCTTCAAGCGACTGCCCGTTCATCGCAACCACGTCGGCCGCATGCAACTGCACCTGACGCGCCTGGATCGTGCCGCGATTGACCACTTGCGGACCGATCAGCGCCACGCTCCCCGTTGCGTTGATCCGCCCCTGGTTCTGCACGCTTCCGGCGGTGGTTCCGGCGAAATGCAGATATCCGCCCCCGTAGTTGCCGACGTCTCCATCGAGCTTCATGAACTGCTCGTTGCCGGTATCCAGCGCAGACGCCACCAGCGCCCCCACATCCACCCTCGCCGTGCGCCCGAACGTCACGCCGTCCGGATTCACCACGAACACGCGGCCGTTGGCGTTGATCGAACCCAGGATCTCCGATGCCTTGCCGCTGCCGCTGACGCGGTTGAGCACGGCCGCGCTCGCGCCGGGCTGCTGGAAGTTCACGGTCTGGTTGCGGGCGATGTCGAAGTTCTGCCAGTTCACGACCATGCGGTCGCTGGACTGGTTCACCGTGGTGACGTTGCGCTGCGTCTGGAGGGTGCCGGTACCGGCCGCGATGTTGCCGCCGTCGATGGCCCATGCGGGGCCGGCGCAGCCCAGCGCGATGGCGAGCACGCTGAGGACGGGAAGTCCGGCGTGAGGACGCGAGGGACGGGGAGCAGTGGAGAACCGATTCATCGAATGCTTCCTGGGTGGGGGATGGAGGCGCACGCACCGCGGAAACGGTGTCGCGCACGATGCTGAATGCACAGCCCACCAAGGCTAATGTTTCAGTTGCAACCAATCATGAGAAAAGGTCCGAGACGCTCTGAATTGGAGGAACTTTTCCGGTGTTTTGCCGCCCCGGGACTTTGTCGCCCTCGCACGGTAGGCTGCGGCGATGAACCGTCCGGACCTGTTCGACCCCGCCGCGCTGTCCAGCCAACCGCTGGATCACGCGACCGCCCTGCCCGCGCGCTTTTACGTCGATCCGGCGATGCCGGCGATCGATCGCCGCGCGATCTTCGACGCCGGCTGGCAACTGCTCGCGCACGTGTGCCAGCTGCGCGAGGCGGGCGACCACGTCGTGGGCGATTTCGCCGGATTGCCGGTGATCGCGGTGCGCGGTGCCGATGGCGGGATCCGCGTGTTCCACAACGTGTGCCGCCATCGCGCGGGGCCGATCGCCAGTTGCGACGGTCTCGCCGCGAAGTCGCTGCGCTGCCGCTACCACGGCTGGACGTACACGCTCGACGGCGTACTGCGCTCGGCACCGGAGATGGGCACCGCGCCCGACTTCGTCCCCGGCGACATCCACCTTCCGCAGCTCGCGGTGCGCGTGTGGCAGGGGCTGGTGTTCGCGGCGGTGGATGAAACGCGTGCGCCGGACTTCGACGCGTTCGTCGAAGGCATCGACGCACGACTCGGCGCGAACCGGCATCTGGAGCGCTACGGCCATCATCGTCGGGTGGGCTACGACGTCGCGTGCAACTGGAAGGTGTACGTGGACAACTACCTGGAGGGTTACCACGTCCCGCATATCCACCCGGGCCTCAACAAACTGCTCGATTACCGCAGTTACATCACCGAAACCGCGCAGTGGTATTCGTACCAGTTCAGCCCGCTGGAAAGCGGCGACGGCCTCTACGGCGACGGCGACGCGCTGTACTACTGGATGTGGCCGAACACGATGCTCAACATCCTGCCGGGCCGCCTGCAGACCAATCGCGTCGTGCCAAAGGGCGTGGACCGTTGCCGTGTGGAATTCGACTTCTACTACGCGATGGACGATAGCGACCAAGCCCACCAGCGCCGCGAAGCCGACCGCGATTTCAGCGACGAAGTGCAGCTGGAGGACCTGACGATCTGCGAGGACGTGCAACGCGGTTTGTCGTCGGGATCGTACGAGCCGGGGCGGTTGAATCCATTGCGCGAGAACGCGGTGCATCACTTCCACGAAGTGGTGCGTGCGGTGTATCGGGCGGACAGCGAGTAGTCGATCCGCGTCGAAGCTTACGGCTCCATCCCAAGCAACCGCACATCGATCGAAGGATGTCCGCCGCGTGACAACCCCTACCCGCCCCCTCGGCTTCTGGTCCGCCACCGCGCTCGTGGTCGGCAGCATGATCGGCTCCGGCGCGTTCCTTCTACCGGCCGCGCTGGCATCGTTCGGCGCGGCGAGCCTGCTCGGCTGGGGCATCACGCTGGCCGGCGCGATGCTGCTGGCGATCACCTTCGCGCGCCTGGCGATGCGCTGGCCGCAAACCGGCGGACCGTATGTGTTCGCGCGCAATGCGTTCGGCGAGCTGCCGGGCTTCGTGATCGCCTGGAGTTACTGGATCTCGATCTGGTGCGCCACCGCCGCGATTGCGGTGGCTTTCGCCGGCAGCATGGGCGCGATCTTCCCCCCGCTCACCGCCACGCCGCTGCGCGCAGCGGCATGTGCGCTCGGCGCGTTGTGGGTGTGCAGCGGCGTGAACCTGATCGGCCTTCGTGAAGCCGGCAATCTCCAGCTGATCACCACCGCACTGAAACTCCTGCCGTTGCTGCTGTTCGGCCTGATCGCGCTGTGGTTCGTCGACACCTCGCATTACACGCCGTTCAATCCGACGAATGAAAGCCTACCGCACGTCGCCAACGCCGCCGTCGCACTGACGCTGTGGGCGATGCTCGGCCTGGAAGCGGCGACGGTGCCGGCCGGTTCGACCGAGAACGCGCAAACCACCGTGCCGCGCGCCACCGTGCTGGGCACGCTGCTCGCGGGCGTGGCGACGATCCTCGCCTGCACCGCCGTGCTCGGCCTGCTGCCGCGCGAGGTGCTCGCGCAATCGCAGGCGCCGATGGCCGATGCGGCGCGCGCCCTGTGGGGTCCGGCCGCAGGCGTGACGCTTGCCGTCGTGATGGCGATTTCCTGCTTCGGCGCGCTCAACGGCTGGATCCTGCTGTCGGCGCAGTTGCCGCTCGCAGCGGCGCGCGATGGCCTTTTCCCGAAGCCGTTCACGAAACTCGACAAGGGCGGCACGCCGGTGCTGGGCGTCATCGTGAGCAGTCTGCTGGCCAGCGCGCTGGTGGCGGCGAACTACAGCCGCTCGCTGGTGCAGGTGTTCACGTTCTCGATCCTGCTGTCCACCGCCGCGACGCTGTTGCCGTATGTGGTGAGCAGCGCCGCGTGGATGGTGCGCGGCACGGGCGCGGTGAGTCGCACGCTCGCCGCGCTGGCGCTGGCCTACAGCCTCTACGCGATGTTCGGCATTGGCACCGAAGCGCTTGCATGGGGCGCGGTGCTGATCGTCGCCGGCCTCCCGCTGTATGCGTGGATGCGCCGGCGGGCGTGAGAACAGACGAGGCCGCGCTGTCGTAGCCCGGGTAAGGCCGAAGGCCGCACCCGGGACGGCGGAGACGCGTTCAAGGTACGCGCTTAAAGGGTTTCGCTTGGCACCGTCGGCGCCGCGCCCGAACGCATGCGCGACACCCGCGCTTCCCAGCGCCAGAAGCCGAACGCGATGGTCAAAAACGCGATGGCGGTGGCGATCAGCCACAGCGCGTGGTCGCTGATCATCGGCGACAGAATGCCGGCGATCGCCGCATTCAGCACCAGACCCGTGAACGCCTGCAACGACGACGCCGAACCGCGCTGGCGCGGGTACATGTCGAGGATGGCGAGCGTCACGATGGGAAACACCAGCGCGATGCCGAATGCGTTGAGCGTCATCGGCAGCACCGCCCACGGTACGTGCGGTGCGTCGGTGGACAGGTTGTAGCCCAGGTTCATCGCCATCGCGACGGCCGAACAAGCAAAGCCGATCGACACCAGCTTCGCGCCGCTGATCTTGCCCGCCGTGCGCCCGGACACGAACGCGCCCAGGATCATGCCGCTGATCATCGGCACGAAGAACCAGCCGAACTGGCGTTCGTTGAGTTTGAGGATGTCGAGCACGAACGCGGGCGCCGAGGCGATGTACACCCACAGCGCGGCGAAGTTGAACGCGGCGGCGGCGGAAAGGCGCTGGAAACGCGGGTTGATGATGATGGCGACGTAATCGCGCAGCAGGCGTTTGGGCGCGAGCGGCAAACGCGCCTGCGGTGGATGCGTTTCCGGCAACGCGCGCCACGTGGCGACGAGCAGCACCACCGAGAACGCGACGAGGAACCAGAAGATCGCCGGCCAGTGCGCGACGCCGAGGATCCAGCCGCCGATCACCGGCGCCAGCGCGGGCGCGACGCCGAAGATCATCGACACCTGGCTCATCAGCCGCTGCGCGTCGTCGCCGTGCAGGACGTCGCGGATCACCGCGCGGCCGACGATCAGGCCCACGCCCGACGACAGGCCCTGCAACGCGCGGAACGCGAGCAGCGTCGGCAGGTCCTTCGCCAGCGCGCAACCGGCCGAGGCGATGGCGAACACGATGAGCCCGCCGAGTATCACGCGCTTGCGGCCGATCGCGTCCGACAGCGGCCCGTGCACGATGCTCATCGCCGCGTAGGCGACGAGGTAGACGCTGATGGTCTGCTGCATCGCCAGCTTGTCGGCACCGAACTGCGCGCCGATGGCAGGGAACGCCGGGAAGATGGTGTCGATCGAGAACGGGCCGAACATCGCCAGTCCGCCGAGCAGCAGGGCGAGGACGCGGATGGGGATGGTGAGCGACGCGGGCTGTTTGGGCATTGCGCGGAGAGTCGGGAATCGGGAATCGGGAATCGGGAATCGGGAATCGGGAATCGGGAATCGGGAATCGGGAATCGATGATGTTTCGACGGTTTACTTCGCCGGTGGACCTTTCAGTTCCACCAGATTGCCTTCCGGGTCGAACAGATACTGCGACGGGCCCTCGCCTTCCGCGCCGTAACGCGAGCCGAACTCGCCGATGCGAACGCCGTGCACGTTCAGATGCGCGACGATGGCCTGCGCGTCGAACGGCTCCACGCGCAGGCAGAAGTGGTCCATGTTGCGGGCCTGCTCGCCCGGCGCGGCGCCGCCCATGCGGCCGAGCTTGCCGTCCACGTCGACCAGGTCGATCAGCGAAGCGCCGGCGCGAAGCTGCGTGAGGCCGATGGCCTCCTGCACCCGCTCGACAGTGCAGCCGAGCACGTCGCGGTAGAAGGCCACCATGCCGGGGACATCGCGCACGCGAAGGACGACATGGTCGAGTTGCTGGAGCTGGAACGGAATGCTGGCCATCGCGCCCTCCCTGACGTGGGCGACAGGATACCGCCGTCCGCGTTGCGTCGCAGGGCAGATCGTCGCGAAAACGAAGCGTTGCCGGGCAAATCGTTGAGAGAGCGAAGCCATCCTACGTTCGCATGCGCGATGGCGGCGCTGTTAGCCCCTCGACCAACGGCGACCGCAGGGAGTGCAGAGCTGAGAGGGGTGGGGTGAGCACCGTAGGATGGGTTTCGCGTCGCGAAACCCATCGTTGATGCGTCCGGGCGATGGGTTTCGTTTCACGAAACCCATCCTACGTCAGCGATCGAGGCTGCTACTTCTTCGCGTTGAACGCAGCCACATACGCACGCAATCTCGACGCCCAAGGAGCCTCGAAACTCTGATCGTAGCGGGACCCACCTCCGTCATCCGGTGGGTTTTTTATGCCTGAAATCCAGGCGTTCCGACGTCGGTAGTTCTGCGTCGGGAGGGCGGCTTAATACAACACCTCGCAAGAGGAAATAGGCCCAGCCGACTGCGTACGGTTTTCGAGCCTCCTGACACCTTGCGTCGCAATCCCGCGACGCAAGCCGGCTGTTCGCTGGAGACCCCCACGATGCAAAAGGATGTTTGCTGTTCCCACGCCGCGTTTGCCGGCGTGCTGTTGCCCAACTTCGCGCATCACAAACTGAAGCAGGCGCGCGATCAGCTCGTGCTGCTGGCGCAACTCGCCGGTTCGCGAGGCGAGGGCGACGAAACCGAGTTCCGCATCGCGCCCGACGCGCTGGCGGAATTGTTCGAACGACAGGCGGCCTACCTGGACGAAGTGCTCGACTGCGTGCTCGACGCACCGCCGTAAGCGGGCCGCCCGGCGTTCGGCCCTCATCCGCCTGCCGGCGCCTTCTCCCGCTTGCGGGAGAAGGGCGACCGAACCACTGGGATCGATAGCGTCGATGCGACCGTCGAGCGCCGAAATGCCGTCGGCCAGCGTGCCGGTCGTTTCCTTGCCGTCGATGGTATAGGTCGGCTTCGTGATCATGCCGTCCGGACCCACCTTCGAGCCGCCGACGATCTCGTCAAGCTGCTTCTTGCTGACGGCATCGTTGCCATTGACGGCATCGGCCACGCCGGTGATGCGCTGGTTGGCGCCCTCACGCTGGGCGTTGTAGGCCGTCGCGTCCTTGTCCCAGTTCAGCGAATCGCCAACCGGACCGTTCGAAACGGCGGCAAACGCCTCACCCACGGTGGCGTAGGTCTTGCTGCCCACGGTGAACGTCGGCGCCTTGGCGGTGCCATCGGCGTTCATGCCGCCATTCGTGCCGCCCAGCGTGTCGGAGACGAACTTGTTGCTGGCATACAGCTGCGAGCCGTTGATCGCCTCGTTGCTGCTGGCCGAAACGGTGCCCGCCGCCAGGTTCTTGATCTTCGCGTTGGTACCGCCGTGCGAAGCCGAGTACGCGTTGGTATCCCACATCAGCGCATCCACGCTGCCGCTGTTGCCGGCGGCCGTGATCGCCTCACCTTGGTGTTCGTGCCCAGGGCCACGCCCCAATCCTGCGTCGAGGGTGATGAGACTGCTGGCCTTCACGTTCACCACGCCGGAGTTGTATCCGACGATGCCCGCCTCACTTCCACCATTAATAATGCCGAGGTCGAAGTAGCTGCCACCGCCGCAGGCCAGGTTACCCACGGCCCCGCCCCCATTCTCCGTGTACATCGTCCCCATGGCCTTCTGGCCGCACAGGTCAAGATATGCGCTGGTGCCCGAAGCGGCGAACGCTTCCGGACTACCCGTCATGGCGCCAGCGGCTACGGCGACCAGCACCAGCGAGGTCCCCGCTGAGCCAGACGTCGACTTCTTCTTGCGGCCCTTGGCCACTTCCGACGCCACGACCCACTGGCCGAGCTCGGTATTCCACACAACGCGATAGATCTTGTTCAAAGGATCACCTGTATCAGTTGGGAATGCGCGTTCTTGGTTGAGATGCATCTTTGAGATAACTCTCAGCGCGGCGCGATCCTATGAACGGGATCCTTCAGTCGAATCAGATTTGTCTGAAATTTGTTGAACTTTTCAGATGGGTAGGAACGGTGTATTTGGAGAGCACGAATTGACAACATGCTGGGCTGAAGAGCGCATTGATTTCGTGCGATCCAAGCAGAAGTTGTGTTGTGTGTTGCTTATTCGTTCTGCGGCGTGGTTTTTCGCGAAGTCGTTCGGGAAGAGGTTTGCCGTGTTGTGCAAATAGAAATGGCGGCTAACGTGCACAGTTCGACATGCGAGCACACAGGGAACGTCGTGATTACTGCGTTCGGGAGGAACTGCGGAAGCAGGATGGGTTCCAGCTTTCGCTGGAATGACGGGGAGGTGGTTCGCCCTTGTCTGGAGTGCCCATGCGTTACGGGCCTGGGTCCCGGCGTTCGCCGGGATGACGGGATGAGAGGTGATGGCGTGACAGCGCGATGGCGCGGTGGTGTGGCGGCGTGACTGCGTGACGGCCGTTGTTCCGCTTTCGCTGGAATGACGGGGAGGTGGTTCGCCCTTGTCTGGAGTGCCCATGCGTTATGGGCCTGGGTCCCGGCCTTCGCCGGGATGACGGGGTAAGAGGTGATGGCGTGACGGGATGACGGGCGGTGTGCGGAGAAGGACCGCGTTGTCGTTATCGCAGCCCGGCAAGCGCAGCGCGCCTGGATCGCGCAGGGAGCAGAAGCGCAATGGGTTCCAGCTTTCGCTGGAATGACGGTGGGGCAATGGGTTCCCGCTTCCGCTGGACTGCGGCGGGGCAATGGTTCCAGCTTCCGCCGCAATGACGGTGGGGGCTGGATCGCGGATCTTCCGCGGTCGCGCCTGGGCGATGGGTTTCGCTTCGCTCAACCCATCCTACGAAGGGATCAGGCTGGGCCGGGGGCTCGAACGCAGGCAGGAACGGCCCGCGACCGGTATGATTCGCACCCAGCAGACGGTGGGAGAAGCGGGCCAGCCTGAACAGGCCGGATCCGCTGCCGAAGGCGCAAACGCCCGGAATCGCTCAGGCCCCATAACCGCCGTCGGCTCACACTCTGGAGAGACCGGCCGCGCCCCGCTTCATGGGCCGGAACCGGCGCCGAAGGGGCAAGAAGCCAGCGGGGTCCACCTCCCCCGCCCCGCGCTTTGAAACTCTCAGGCAAAAGGACAGAGGGGCACTCCATGTGCGCGATGCGCGCACGCCCGGCTTTCGAGCCAATACCGGATGCCCCGCATGAGCCAGAAGACCCCTTCCCTGCGCGATCTCAGCCTGCTCGCTTTGGAGCAGCACGACGCCTTCCTCGAACGCCACATCGGCCCCAACGACGCCGAGATCGCACAGATGCTGCGCGTGGTCGGCTTCGATTCGCTGGAAGCGATGACCGACGCGATCGTGCCGGCGTCCATCAAGTCGCCCGCGCCGCTCGCGCTGCCGGCGCCGATCACCGAGGTCGAGGCCATCGCCAAGATCCGTGCGATCGCCGACAAGAACCAGGTCTTCCGCAGCTTCATCGGCCAGGGCTACTACGGCACGCATACGCCGAACGTCATCCTGCGCAACATCCTGGAGAACCCGGCGTGGTACACAGCCTACACGCCGTACCAGGCGGAGATCTCGCAGGGCCGCATGGAAGCGCTGATCAACTTCCAGACGATGTGCGCCGAACTGACCGGCATGGAGATCGCCAACGCCTCGCTGCTGGACGAAGGCACCGCGGCCGCCGAGGCGATGACGCTGGCCAAGCGTTCGGCCAAGTCGAAGTCGAACACCTTCTTCGTTTCGTCCGGCGTGCATCCGCAGACGCTGGAAGTGCTGCGCACGCGCGCCGAACCGCTGGAGATCGAGCTGGTCGTCGCCGATGACAGCGAAGCGATGGCCATCGACAGCTTCGGCGTGCTGCTGCAGTACCCGAACACCTTCGGCCAGATCAACGATTACAAGGCCCTGGCCGACGCCGTGCACGCGCGCGGCGGCCTCGTCGCGGTGGCCACCGACCTGCTCGCGCTGACGCTGATCGCCGCGCCGGGCGAATGGGGTGCGGACATCGTGGTCGGCAACTCGCAGCGCTTCGGCGTGCCGTTCGGTTTCGGCGGCCCGCATGCGGCGTTCATGGCGTGCCGCGATGCCTACAAGCGTTCGATGCCGGGCCGCCTGATCGGCGTGTCGGTCGATGCCGAAGGCAAGGCCGCATACCGCCTCACGCTGCAGACGCGCGAACAGCACATCCGCCGCGAGAAGGCCACCTCGAACATCTGCACCGCGCAGGTGCTGCTGGCGGTGATGGCGTCGATGTACGCCGTCTACCACGGCCCGGAAGGCCTGCAGCGCATCGCGCGCCGCACGCACCGACTGGCCTCGATCCTCGCCGCCGCGCTGCGCAATGCCGGCGTCACGGTCGGCCCGGACTTCTTCGACACGCTGCACATCGTCGATGTCGACGCCGATGCCCTGCACGCCAAGGCGGTCGCCGCGCGCATCAACCTGCGCCGCATCGACGGTCGCAGCGTCGGCATCTCGCTGGATGAAACGACCACGCGTGCGGACATCGTCGCGCTCGGCGCGCTGTTCGGTGCGAAGGTGGACATCGAGGCGCTCGATGCTTCCGCCGGTGACGCGCTGCCAGACGGCCTGCTGCGCACCAGCGCGTTCCTGACGCACCCGGTGTTCAACACGCACCACAGCGAACACGAACTGCTGCGCTACATGCGCTCGCTGGCCGACAAGGACCTGGCGATGGATCGCACGATGATCCCGCTGGGCTCGTGCACCATGAAGCTCAACGCCACCGCCGAGATGATCCCGGTGACGTGGCCGGAGTTCGGCAACCTGCATCCGTTCGCGCCGGCCGCGCAGGCCGCCGGTTACAAGCAGCTGATCGACGAACTCGAAGCGATGCTGGTCGAATGCACCGGCTACGACGCCGTCAGCCTGCAGCCGAACTCTGGCGCGCAGGGCGAATACGCCGGTCTGCTGGCGATCCGCGCCTATCACCACTCGCGTGGCGAAGCGCATCGCGACATCTGCCTGATCCCGGATTCGGCGCACGGCACCAACCCGGCGTCGGCGCAGATGTGCGGCATGCAGGTCGTGGTGACCAAGACCGACAGCAACGGCAACGTGGATGTCGAAGACATCCGTCGCGCCGCCGAGAAGTACAGCGAGCGTCTGGCCGCGATCATGATGACCTACCCCTCCACGCACGGCGTGTTCGAGGAAGAGGTGGTCGAGATCTGCGAGATCATCCACAAGCACGGCGGCCAGGTGTACACCGACGGCGCGAACATGAACGCCCTGGTCGGCCTCGCAAAGCCCGGCAAGTGGGGTTCGGACGTGTCGCACCTCAACCTGCACAAGACCTTCTGCATTCCGCATGGCGGCGGCGGTCCGGGCGTCGGCCCGTGCGCGGTGAAGTCGCATCTGGCGCCGTTCCTGCCGCGCGCGCTCGGTAACGAGGGCGTGACCACGCAGGGCGTCGGCAAGGGCGACGTGGGCATGGTGTCGGCGGCGAGCTTCGGTTCGGCGTCGATCCTGCCGATCAGCTGGATGTACGTGACGATGATGGGCGCCGCCGGCCTGCGCCGTGCGACGCAGGTCGCGCTGCTCAACGCGAACTACATCGCCAAGCGCCTGGCCTCGCATTACGAGACGCTCTACACCGGCCGTAACGATCTGGTCGCGCACGAGTGCATCCTCGACCTGCGTCCGCTGAAGGATTCCACGGGCGTGTCGGCTGAAGACGTCGCCAAGCGTCTGATCGACTTCGGCTTCCACGCGCCGACGCTGAGCTTCCCGGTCGCCGGCACGCTGATGGTGGAACCGACCGAGTCCGAGTCGATGCACGAGCTGGATCGCTTCATCGACGCGATGATCCAGATCCGTGACGAGATCCGCGCCGTGGAGGAAGGCAAGCTCGATCGCGAGGACAACCCGCTCAAGAACGCGCCGCACACCGCGACCGCCGTTTCGGCGAGCGAGTGGACGCATGCGTATCCGCGCGAGCTGGCGGCGTTCCCGCTGCCGTCGCTGAAGCTGCAGAAGTACTGGCCGCCGGTGGCGCGCGTGGACAACGTCTACGGCGACAAGAACGTCATGTGCGCGTGCATTCCGGTGGATGCGTACAAGGACGATGAGGCGGTCGAGGCCTGATCGGTTCGCTCACCCGCTTCGCGCGGGGTTGAATGGAGACGCCCCGCATTGCGGGGCGTTTTCTTTTTGTGTTTCGCCTGTGGGTGCTGGGTTGGCGCGCGCTTTAGGCCCTCTCCCACTGGGAGAGGGGTTGGGGTGAGGGTCGGGACGTGCGGCCGCGCACGCACTCGAGATGCACGCTTTTGTAGCCCGGGTAAGCGAAGCGCAGCCGGGGACGCGATGCCTCGCCGAAGATCAAGATGGGTTCCAGTTTTCGCTGGAATGACGGTGAAGGAGTTGATGGCGTGACGGCCTGGATCCCGGCCTTCGCCGGGATGACGGTGAAGTAATTGATGGCGTGCCGGCCTGGGTCCCGGCCTTCGCCGGGATGACGGTGAAGGAGTTGATGGCGTGATGGCCTGGGTCCCGGCCTTCGCCGGGATGACGGTGAAGGAGTTGACGGCTTGATGGCCTGGGTTCCGGCGTTCGCCGGGATGACGGTGAAGGAGTTGACGGCTTGATGACCTGGATCCCGGCCTTCGCCGGGATGACGGTGAAGGAGTTGATGGCGTGCCGGCCTGGGTCCCGGCCTTCGCCGGGATGACGGTGAAGGAGTTGATGGCGTGATGGCCTGGGTCCCGGCGTTCGCCGGGATGACGGTGAAGGAGTTGACGGCGTGATGGCCTGGGGCCCGGCGTTCGCCGGGATGACGGTAAAAGGAGTTGTTGGCTTGATTGCCTGGGTCCCGGCGTTCGCCGGGATGACGGTGAAGGAGTTGATGGCTTGACGATGAAGGATTCGCCGGCGTGAGTGCCCCAAAAGAAAACGCCCCGCAATCGCGGGGCGTTTTCCACTTCACGACGAAGTTACTGCGAAACGCACCAGGAATCGGGGCCGCAACGCAGCTACAGCATCAACGCGCGACCACTTCGACCCGCACGCGGCGGTTCGGCTTCAGGCACTCGATGACCTTCGCGCTCTTCGCACCCGGGCAGTTCACGACCGGGTCCGCGGCGCCGTGACCCTGCACCATCACCGCCTCACCCGGCACGCCGCGCGCAACCAGATACGCCTTCACCGCCTGGGCACGACGTTCCGACAACTGCTGGTTGTACGAAGCGCTGCCGAAGCGGTCGGTGTAACCGGTCACGCGCAGGCTATCCACATGCTCGGCCTTGTCGAGCGCGTTCATGACGGTTTCGAGTGCGGCAGGCGCGTCAGCCGACAGCTTCGCGCTGTCGAAGCCGAACAATGTGTCGGCCGACACGTCCAGCTGCTGCACCACATGCGGCTCGGTCGGCGGCGCGACGGTCGGCGGCGCGACGCCAAGCAGATCCGCACAACCCGCCGGATTCCAGAACGTCTGGCTGGTCAGCATGTTGTCGTCGAACAGCACCTTGTACTGGCACTGCACTTCGCCCTGCGGGGACGGCAGCTTGAACAGGTAATCCCATTCGTGCACGCCGGCGATGCCTTCGCGGTACATCGGGTGACCGACGTTCACCGCGTCGCGGTCGCCCACGCCGTCGGCGACGTTGTGGATCGCCACCGGTGCCGAAGCGCCTTCGCCGCCCAGCGTGAGGCTGCTCTTGTCGGTGTTGTCGTAGGTCACGACCGACTTGGCATGGCCGCTGGGGTCGATGACACCGGCGTCCTTCAGCTGCTTCACGTTGACCGCTTCGTTGTCGGCCGAACCGGCCGCAATGCCCGAGAGCACGCGATCGCCATCGGTGCCGGTGAAGTTCACCGCCTTGCCGCCCGTGTCCTTGGCGACGGTGACGTCGGAGCCCGGCGTCGCCTGCTGCACCAGACCGATCCCACCGTTGTTGATCTGGTTGGTGATGTTGTCGATCTGGGTGGTGTTGTTGACCGTGCGCTGATCGAGGTTGGTGATGGCGTCGACGACGATGCTGCGACCCTTGCCGGTGGTGATGCGCGGCGCGGTACCCACCGTCACGCGGTCGTCGGCGGTCAGCTTGCCGCCCACGGCGATCTGGCCATCGGCATCCGAACGCAGTTCGATCGAACCGCCGGCACCGGTGGTGGCGCGACGGGCTTCGATGGTGCCCGTGCTGCGCACGGCGTTACGCACCGCGTCGCCGGTCGCGGCGGCGGTCAGCATGACGTTGCCGCCCTTGGAGACGATCACGCCGCCGTTGTCGACCAGCGCGTTCACTTCCGGCGCGTCCAGGGCGACCGAGAAGCCGGAGTTGGTCAGCGACAGCGTCGCGGTATCGGCGGCGCCGAGGGTGACGTCGCCGGTGGCGTTGATCGTGCCCTTGTTCACCACGTTGGCGCCGAGCAGCGCGACCTGGCGGGCATTGATCTGGCCCTGGTTCACGACCGAGGCGTTCGCCGCGTTCGAGGTCAGGTCCAGCAGCTTCTGGTTGCCGGCCACGCGGCCGCCCGCCATGAACTGCTGCGCGTTGATGTCCAGCGTCGAGGCGACGACGCTGTCGGCGTTGACCACGGCGGTCGAACCGAACATCACGCCGGCCGGGTTGACCACGTACACGCGGCCATTGGCGCTCAGCGTGCCCTGGATGTCGCTGGCCTTCACCGGACCGGTGACGCGGTTCAGCACGGCGGCCGAGGTCGTCGGCTGCGCGAACTTGACCGTCTGGCCCTGGGCGATGTCGAAGTTGCTCCAGTTCACGACCATCTTGTCGGTGGACTGGGTGACGGTGGTGGTCGTGCCCGACGTGGCGATGTTGCCGGTGCCGTTGACCACGACACCGCCCTGGGCCGCCCACGCGCTGCCCACGCAGCCCATGGCGACGGCCAGGACGGTGGGCTTGAGAACGCGCAGGGCCTGTTGCGACGCCGACAGGGTGTCGGCTTCGTACTCGTTTTCGAACTGATTCATTACGGACTCTCTTTCCTGTGGGTAATGCACCCGGAACGGTCTCGTTCCGGAATTCCGAACGCGACTAGCGCGTCCGGCGCTGCCGAAGAGCAGACGACCTCACCGGAATCACCTGGCGGTCCATTCGCCCTCCCAACGAGACGCTGCACTTCGGCCGCGAAATGTAGGCGGGTGTCCAGATGCCGAACATGAGAGTTTTCCCACTCTCCAAATGATCGTTAACCAGTCGCTCCGTCAGCACGCCCCAGACACGCGAAAGCCCCGCAGTGCGGGGCTTTTTCTCACGTCTTCCGCATGTCCACCGAGCGTCATCGTCGTCGTTCGACCATCGACATCGCGCCCGTCGCACGCGCACCCGACGCACCGCTACGTCGTTGCGCTCCGTCGTTGCACGGCTGCATCGGCCACACGCGCGTCAGGCGCAGGCGGATCACGCAACCCAGCGCGATCCAGCGATCCAGGCGCACTTCCGCACGCGAAGGCGCAATGCGCTGCGGCATCAGCCCGCGCCGCGCCGAGCCGCGCGGGATGGCCAGCGAGGCCCGGCGCGCGGACGCCGGGCGCATCGCCAGTGCCGTGCGGCGCACATCGGCCACGTCGCTTCCATCGCGAACCGCATGCACGCGCACCGGGGGGAGGTCGTGGATGCGCGTCGCCTGCACCGCGGCCGTGCTGTCCTGCAGCGCGGGGGTCTCGGGCTCGACCGTGGCGTACACGCGCACGGTGGGCAGGTCGAAGGTGTGGATCGCGGGTGCGGTCGGGGTGTCGCTCGCAACGGCGGTGCGTGTGGCGATGGAATGGGTCGCCGCGACCATCGCCAGCGCGGCCATCAGGGTCATCGTTCTCATGTCGCAAAGTCCTGTCTTGCGGCGGCCGCAAGCGGTCGCCGTGTGGGGCGTGGAGCAATCGGGGGAATGGTTCTTCTGCTGGATCAGTCTTCGGGCACGATCGACATCAGCGCCGCGTCGAAGCGCATCCGTTGCGCGGGCGTGGCCAGTTCGGCCAGGACGCTGGCGAACCGCGGATGCCGCGCGCCCGAAGCGATGTACTGCCAGCGGTACGCGCGACGCAGCACGTCGAGCAGTTGCAGCTGCTGCCGCATTCCGAACGGTCGTCCGCACGCGGCGACGAAATACGCCGCGTCCGCATCGGCCTGCGCGCGCAGGATGTCGTCCACCGCGCCCAGCAGCGCGATGAGGTCGTCCATGGCCGCCTCGCGCTCTTCATGCGCGATGCGTGCGTCCTCGGCGCGCCATTCGATCTCGTCCAGGATCGAGTGCTGGCACTCCTCGCGGAAGTGGAACAGGAACACGTCCTTCCACAACGGGCACAGCTCCTGCGTCGGCGCGATGCTTTCCTCGTAATGCCGCTGCACGAACAGCTCGATCATGAACACCAGCGCCAGCACCGCCCAGCTGCGGCGCGCCAGCACGAACTGCGCCACCGCGTTGGCCTGCGCCGTCTTCACGTGGCCATCGGGCATGTGCGCTTCCAGCAACGCTTCCAGCCGGCGGAACAGTTCCTGGTGCTTGATCTCCTCGTCGGAAAATCGCACCAGCGCTTCCAGCGCCTTCTGCTCGCCCAGCCAGTGCAGGCCCGAGGTCTGCAGCATCTTCGCGCCGATGAAACGCTCGCACAGGCCGAACATCCAGGCGTAGGTGCGTCCCTGCACCTGGCTGAAGAAGCGGCGTTCGTCCAGGTCGAGGAAGTCCAGCCGGTCGACCAGCGACAGGCCTGCCGGCAGGAACGTGCGATCGAAATCGAAGTCGCGGCCGCGGATCACGTCGCGATCGATCTCCCAGCGCACGCGCCGGGACACTTCGATGCAGCGCGCATAACGCGCTGCATCGTCGGCCGCCACTTCGGCGTTCCATAGGGCGTTGTTGCGGGCAGTTGCTGCGTTCATTCGAAACTCCGGGGGTGCATCCAGGCGGCGGCGTTCACGCCGGCGCCATGGTGGGATCCAGGACCGTCTTCACCTCGGCCACCGAATTGGCGGGGAAGCCGGAACGTTTGGCGTGCTCGTGGATCAGCGCCTCGTCGCGCGCCAGGTACACGCAGTACGTCTTGTCGTTGGTGACGTATGAGTGCAGCCACTGGATGTCGGTGCCCAGCTCGTCGAGCACGTTGTTGGATTTCAGCGCGACGCCGCACAGCGCTTCCATCGGCTGCGCGCCGACGCCGGGGATGTTCCGCTCGATGACGTACTTCTTGAACATGACGACTCTCCTTGGTGCGCCATAGCCGGCGCGGGCCGCCGGCGGGGGCCGGCTGGATTCGAAACCACGGAACGCTTCAGCGCCTGTGCGCGAGCACGTTGACGCCGTATGCGTGCAGGTGCGTGTGGAACTTGCGGTCGATGTCGGTGCCAGCGAAGCATTCGAAGCGCTCGGTCACCTGCGCATCGCTCAGGCCGCACTGCGCGAGCAACGCCATCAACACCGCTTCGGTCACCGCGCCGCCGATGCACGAGGCCCACAGGTCCGCGTTTCCGCGCACGCCGTCGGCCAGTTCGCGATCGAGCACGACGTCGGCCAGGAACAGACGACCGCCCGGCTTGAGCACGCGTGCGATCTCGCACAGCACGCGCGGCTTGTCCGGCGCGAGGTTCAGCACGCCGTTGGAGATCGCGACATCCACGCTCGCGTCTTCCATCGGCAGGTCCTCGAACGTACCTTCGTGGACGCGCACGCGTTCCAGCAGACCGGCCTGCGCCGCCGCACGCAGCGCGCTGGCGCGCATGCCTGGGGTGAGATCCACGCCGATCGCGCGGCCCTCGGGGCCGGCGGCCTTGGCGGCGAGCAGCAGGTCCATGCCCGCGCCGCATGCGTGGTCCAGCACCACGGCCCCGGCAGGAATCGTGCCGATGCGCAGCGGATTGCCGACGCCGGAGAAACGTTCGGTGCATGCCTGCGGCAGCGCAGCAAGCTCGTCGGCGTCGTAATGCAGCTTCTCCACCGCATAGGCGGCGCCGGTATGGAAGTGGAATCCACTGGCCGGCGCGCGAGCGACACGCTCGTACGTCGCACGAACCTGCCGATTCAGGTACATCGTGTCCAGCACGAGCGGGCAACGGTCCATCTGGGCCTCCATCGCCGGCGCATTGCCGGCATGGGGCCAATCTACGGACGGCCGGTAACGGTCCGATGTCCCGTGTCGATTGATTTGTAACCGTTGGTAACAGAAGCGGATACTTCGGCCGACATGCGGCAGGATGCCCACCGGCAATCCCTTGGCGATGACAGGTACGGCGATGGCCCATACGCCCTGCGTCCTGGTGGTCGACGACGACACCCCCACGCGCGAGATGCTGCTCGAAGCGCTCGCGACCCACGGTTTCCGCGCGTTGCAGGCAGGCGACGGCGCGGGCATGCGTCGCGAACTCGAACGCGAGGCGCCGGACCTGGTGCTTCTGGACATCCGCCTTCCGGGCGAGGACGGCCTCACGCTGGCGCGCTTCCTTCGCGAGCGCTACGACGTGGGCATCATCATGGTGACCGGCTCGGGCGATGTGATCGACCGCATCGTCGGGCTGGAGATCGGCGCCGACGATTACGTCGCCAAACCCTTCGATCCGCGCGAGCTGCTGGCGCGCGTGAAGAGCGTGCTGCGCCGCATCCAGGCGCGCCCGGACGCCGCAGCCGCGCCTGCGCAGAACGCACGACGCGTGCCGTTCGGCCGCTGCGAGCTGGATCTGGACTCGCACCAGCTGTTCGACAACGACGGCAGCGAGGTGATGGTCACGCACATGGAATTCGACCTTCTGCGCGTGCTGCACGAACACGCGGGCAAGGCGCTCTCGCGCGACCAGATCCTGACGTTGACGAAGAATCGCGAATGGGAGCCGTTCGATCGCTCCATCGATATCCGCATCGCGCGGTTGCGCAGGAAGGTGGAGGTCGATCCCGACAATCCCCGTGCGATACGTACGGTGCGGGGCGTGGGCTATATGTTCGTGCCGTGAGATGCGGCAACGCCCACTGTTTTGTTTCAACCCTGTAACAACCCACCCGTAACGGAAAACGCCTTCCTATACTCGCCCCACGCGCAACACGGGCCACGGCATGAACACCGGCTCCCCCACCCCTCCCATCGACGCGCCTTCGATGGAACCGCAACTGGACGATCGCGAGCGCGCCCTGCGCGAAAGCGAGCTGCGTCTGCAGCAGGTGCTCGACAACACCTCCGCCGCAGTGTTCGCGAAGGATCGCGCGGGCCGCTATCTCTTCGTCAACCGCGAGTTCGAACGCCTGACCGGCCGCGACGCCGACGAGCTCATCGGCCGCAACGACCGCGACATCTTTCCGCCGCAGATGGCCGCCGCCCTGCGCCGCAACGACATGCTCGTGCTGCTGGAGGCGCGCGCGATGGAGTTCGAGGAAAGCGGCATCTTCGCGGGCGAGCAGCGCACCTTCCTGTCGGCGAAGTTCCCGCTGCTCGACATCGACCAGGTGCCTTATGCGGTATGCGGCATCGCCACCGACATCACGCGCCGCAAGCAGGTCGAAACCGCGCTGACCAGCTCAGCGCTGGCGGTGTCTGGCGCCTACGGGCGCGATCTGTTCGTCGAACTGTCGCGTTACCTTGCGGCCATCCTCGACGTCGACGTCGCCTTCATCGCGCAGATCCGCGAGGACGTCCCCGGATCCATGCGCATCCTCGCCTTCGTCGCCGACGACAATCCGCGCGAGAACTACGACTACGCCATCGCCAACACCGCCTGCGACACCGTGGTCGGCCATGGTTTCCGGATGTATCCCGCCGGGCTCGGTTCGCTGTTCCCGCTGGACGACGAGTTCATCGAGATGGGCGCCGAAGGCTATGCGGGCTACCCGCTCAACGATGCGCTCGGGCGGCCGCTCGGCATCATCTCGATCGTGTCGCGCCGCCCGCTGGAGCAGCCGGAGTTCATCGAGTCGGTGATGAAGATCTTCGCGGTGCGCGCCGCCGCCGAGATCGAACGCCAGCGCGCGGAAGAAGCCGCGCACCGCAACGCCGAGCATCTGCGCGCAACGGTCAACGCCGCGCTGGATTGCATCATCGCGATGGACGAGCGCGGCATGATCGTGAAGTTCAACCCGGCGGCCGAAGCGTGTTTCGGCATCCGCGAGAAGGACGCCATCGGCCGCTCGCTGGCGGACACGATCATTCCCGAACGCTTCCGCGAACGGCACCAGTTCGGTTTGAAGCTGTACCTGGAAGGCGGCCCCGGCCCGGTGCTGAAGAAGCGTCTGGAAGTGATGGCGATACGCAGCGACGGCACCGAGTTTCCGGCCGAGCTCGCCGTCGGCGTGGACGACAGTCCGTCGGGAAAGGTCTTCATCGGGTATCTGCGCGACATCACCGAGCGCACCGAAGCCGAACAGCGACGCCGCCGCCTGGAAGCGCAGCTGCTGCAGGCGAAGAAGATGGAGGCGCTGGGGCATCTCACCGGCGGCATCGCGCACGATTTCAACAACCTGCTGGCGAGCATCATGGGCTACGTCGCGCTCGCCCATGAGCGCAGCGACCAGGGCGAGGACGCGCGAATGTCGGGCTATCTCGACCAGGCGCTGCAATCGTGCGAGCGCGCGCGCGACCTGATCCAGCAGATGCTGATGTTCAGCCGCGGCCAGAAGGGCCAGGCACAGGCGATAGACGTGGCGACCTGCATCGAGCAGAACCTCGCGGTGCTCGGGCCGACGCTCGCCGAAGGCATCGCCATCGACCAGCACGTGCAGCCCGGCGCGTGCGCGGTGCAGTTCGATCCGGTGCAGCTCGGCCAGGTGCTGCTGAACCTGTGCGTGAACGCCTGCGATGCGATGCAGGGCGAAGGGCGGCTCCGGTTGTCGCTTCGGAATGCGCGCGTCGACGCGACCGAATGCGCCGCATGCCGGCAGCCGGTGGAAGGCGAGTTCGTCGAACTGTGCGTCGGCGACACCGGCCCCGGCATCGAGGCGTCGGTGCTGGAGCGCATGTTCGATCCGTTCTTCTCGACGAAACCGCCCGGAAAAGGCGCCGGCATGGGCCTGGCGACCGTGCACGGCATCGTGCATGAGCACGGTGGCCACCTGCTCGTGGACACTGCACCGGGCCAAGGCACGTCGTTCCGCGTGCTGCTGCCGGCGTGCCCGGATGCCGCGCGTCCGACGCCGTCGCGACGGCGTTCGGATCGGCCCGGTGCCGCACGCCGCGAAGGCCGCGTGCTGGTGGTCGACGACGAACACAGCGTCGGCGAGTTCATGTGCGAACTGCTGTCGAACTGGGGGCTGGAGGCGCATTTCGTTTCCACGCCTGAACTGGCGCTCGCCCGCGTGCGTGAATCGCCGGCGCATTACCGCCTGGTGATCACCGACCATTCGATGCCCTCGATGACGGGCGTGCAGCTCGCGCAGTCGCTGGAAACGATTGAACCGCGCCTCCCGGTGCTCCTGTACACGGGCCTTGCCGACCGCATCCGCGAAACATCGCTCCCGGCCAACATGCTGCGAACCGTGCTGCGCAAGCCCATAGACCACGGCCAGCTGTCGCGGATCGTGGACGATGTGCTGGTCGAACCGGACGCGGCCGGCACGGTGACGTGAATTGCGACGTGCCTTGCACGTCTCAACGTCCGGCGACACGCGACCATGACGCTCTCGTTACGAACCCATGCGGCAACATGCGCGTTGGTGTGCGCGCCGGGCGTATTCATGAAACCCAATGTATTGATGGTCGAGGACGAGGCTTATCTGGCTATGGCGCTGGAGGATCTGCTGACCGACGCGGGCTACCACGTCCTCGGCGCGGCGCGCCTGTCCGACGCGCTCGAGATCGCCGACCAGGAACACGTCGACGTCGCACTGCTCGATGTCAACCTGCACGGCGAAAAAGTGTTTCCGCTGGCGAACCGCCTGCGCGAGTGCGGCGTGCCCTTCGCGTTCGCCTCGGCCTATTCGCGCGATACGCTGCCCGAGGATTTCCACGACTGCGAGCTGGTGCGCAAACCGTATACGTCGGAGCGGATCATCGAGGCTGTGGAGTCGATGGTGGAGCGGGCTCGGCCGCATTGAGGGCGTTCGCCGAAGCACCGGGCCCGTTGCTGGGGCACGCCACCAACCAACCTCACCGTCATTCCAGCGAAAGCTGGAACCCATTTGCTTTTCGTCGAACCGGTCGTGCGGCAACAACGGGCAAGATCAAGATGGGTTCCAGCTTTCGCTGGAATGACGGTGAAATGGTTTAGTCGAACCGGAATTCCCAGGCTTTACGGGCTTGGGTCCCGGCCTTCGCCGGGACGACGGCGAGAGAAGCCGGGATGACGGTGAGGGAACTCACCGTCATCGCTCCGCCCGCCTCAGCTCTTGTGCTTCTTCAACCACGCGTCGATCGCCGGCAACCGCTCCTTGCGCACGCCCACGCGGTAGGTGATGTTCGCCGTCGCATTCTCAGACGCGCGACGCGATCCCTCTGCCACGTACGCCTTCGCGTACGCCTGCACCTTGCCCACCATCGCCGGATCCAGCGAGTTGTTGGCCAGACGCGGGTAGTAGCGCGCGCGCGAAGTCGAATCGACCTTCGTGTCGACCTGTTCGCGATGCGCGACGGCGAAGTCGAAGGCGAGGTCCGGGTGCAGGCTGGCGACGGTGCGGATCATGCCTGCGCTGTTGGTCGCGCCGGGCTCATCGGTGAGCGCGAGGTCCAGCGCGCGCTGCGCCAGCGCGGCGTCCTGCGTGGACGACAGCAGCATGTACAGCTCGTCCTTCACCAGCGGCGTCTTCTCGGACTTCGCGGTCGCATGCAGGCGCTCCCACGTCGCGGCGTCGGCATGGCGCGCGACCACGCCCAGCACCGTGCGACGCAGTTCGCCCGGCAGTTCCTGCGATTCGAAACGACGACGCGATTCCGCGATGACCTTGGCATCGCCCAGCGCGCCCAGCGATTCGATCAGGTCCGTGCGCAGCACCTTCACCGGATCGGCTTCGCCCGCCTTCGCATCCCACCCCACGAGCGCGAACACCGGCGACAGCTGCGCGATGGCGAACGTGCGGAACTGCGCCTGCCGCGCGGCGTCCCCTTCGTAATACGCATCCAGGCTGCGCAGCGAACCGGCGATGTCGCCCCAGATCTGCGGATCGGCATCGCGCGGCGTGGCCTTCACCAGGTCGAGGTAATCCGACGGCGTCTGCAAACCGGCCATGCCCAGCGCCCAGACATCGTTCATCACGCCGAGCTGGTCGATGGCGTCGAGCTTCGCGAACTCCGAACGAATGCCCGCGAACTGCGCCGGCGCATACAGCGTGCGGTAATAACCGCTCTGCCCCGCGTTGACGATGACCGGACCGCAACCCGGCACGTCGAGCGTGCCCTTCCCGCCTTCGACCACCGTGCGCACCGGCTCGCCGCCGGCCGACTGGGCGATCACCGGCACGCGCCAGCGCAGCGGCGTCTTGCCGGGGCGATCGCGGGTGAATTCGTCCTGCGTCAGCGTCAACGTCGTCTTGCCACCGATGCACTTGCCCGCGGCCACGCGCAGCATCGGGATACCCGGCTGCAAGGTGAAATCGTGCGCGATGTCGAGCACCGGCTTGCCGGCGGCGGACTGGATCTCGCGCCACAGGTCGTCGGACACGGTGTTGTTGTACGCGTGCGCCTTCATGTAGTTGCGCACGCCCTCGCGCCACGCATCGCCGCCGACGTAGCCTTCGAGCATGCCGATCACCGCGCTGCCCTTCTGGTAGGTGATCGAATCGAACGCCTGGCTTGCCTGCTCGACGGTTTCCACGTGTTGCACGACCGGGTGCGTCGATGCCACCGCGTCCAGCGCCATCGCCGATTCGCGCGAACCGATGGATTCCAGTCGCGTGTTCCATTCCGGATGCAGCTTCTGCGTGGTGCGCGAGGCCATCCACGTCGCGAAGCCTTCGTTGAGCCACAGGTCGTCCCACCAGCTCATCGTCACCAGGTCGCCGAACCACTGGTGCGCGATCTCATGCGCGGCCACGGCGAACACGCGCTGCTTGTCGGACTGCGTGGAAATGCTGGGGTCCAGCAGCAGGGTGTGCTCGAAAGTGAAGATCGCGCCCCAGTTCTCCATCGCGCTGAAGAACTGGCTCGCGCCCGGCGAGGCGACGTTGTCGAGCTTGGGCAACGGATACGGCGTGCCGAAGTACTGGTTGTATTCGCGCAGCACGTCGGCCGAGGAATCCAGCGCGAAACGCGCCTGGTCGATGGAGCCGCGCTGGGTGATCACGCCGATTTCGACACCGTCGGCCTGCGTGGTGGCGCGTTCGAAATCGCCGACCGACAGGAACAGCAGGTACGTCGACATCTTCGGCGACGGCGCGAAGTCCACGCGCGTGGTGCCGTTGCCGAGGTCCTTCGTCGAGGTGGCCGGCATGTTGCTCACCGCCATCTGCCCCGTCGGCACGGTGGCCTGCAAAGTGAAGGTCGCCTTGTGCGCGGGCTCGTCCCACGAGGGGATCATGCGGCGCGCGTCGGAGTTCTCGAACTGCGTGAACAACGCGCGCTTGTTGCCGGCGGCGGTGTCGTAGTCGATGGCGAACAGGCCGTTGGCCTGCGTGCCGATCTTGCCGGTGTAGTCCAGCGCGAGACGGTACGCACCCGGCGCGAGCGGCTTGTCGAAGGTGAAGGTCGCGGTCTGCGCGGCGTTGTCGACGGCGACCTCAGGCTTGAGCGCCCGGCCCTTTCCTTCGGCCGGCGTCAGCGTCGCCGAGGCGAAGCTCATGTCGAGCGCATTGAGCGTGATCGACGGCGTCGCTTCGAGCACCTGCACCGTGATCGTCGCCTTGCCGGCGAGCGTCAGCTTCGCGACGTCGGGCGTGATCGCCACGTCGTAGTGCGTGGGCACCACGTTGCGCGGAAGCTGCGTGGTGGTTTCGGCGTGGGCCATGGGTGTGGTCGGGGCAGCGGGCGCCGCCGTCGAAGCGGCACTGATGCTGGCCAGGGCCAGCGCGACGGCGGTTACCAGGGTACGGCGCATCGTTCGACAACCTCGTGATCGTGGATAGGGGCACAGTGCCAGACGCCCAGTGTGCCGATCCTGCCGGCAGCGTGCCGGGGCGCGGATGAGGCATGGATCACAGGAATCGATCGCCGGAGGCGGCCGCCGGAGGCCGCGCTTCACGGGAAGGAAGGAGGCCGCGCCGCCCGGCCAGGAACAGGTCCCTGCGACAAGGTGCCCGGCGTGCGGCCTCCATGGGATCTGGAGCGCAAGAGACGTGCCACCGGCCGGGCCCGTGGGCGCGGCCTTCCGCGCCCCTCCCGCGCGCAGGGTTTGCCGGACGGCGTAAGAGTTGCCGCGTTCACCTAGCCCAACGTTGCCGGCGGAATTCGCGCGGCGTTGACGCCTCTCGAACGAAACCGCGCGCACCCTCCCGCCTACCTGAAAGACAACCCTGGGAGGGCGAGATGAAATCAGGTATCTCCAAGGCCATGTGGCTGGGCGTGCTGCTCGTGCCGGCGGCGGCGGTGGCCGGCGACGACAAGGCCAAGCTGATGGACACCAACAACGATGGCATGATCAGTTCGGCCGAACATGCCGCCGGCGCGAAAACCATGTTCACGCAGATGGACGCCAACAACGACGGCAAGGTCACCGCCGCCGAGATGGATGCGTACCACGCGTCGAAGATGGGCGGAAAGGCCGGCGACAAGATGAAGATGTCCTCGGCCGACAAGATCAAGAAGATCGACACCGATGGCGATGGCGCGATCTCCGCCGCCGAACACGACGCCGCGTCGGCGCAGATGTTCACCAGGATGGATGCCAACGGCGACGGCAACGTCACCGCGGCCGAGATGAAGGCCGGGCACGAGCGCGAGATGGGGACCGCTGCGAAGCACAAGTAACGTTCGAAGCCCCTCTCCCGTGAACGGGAGAGGGGTTGGGGTGAAGTCGGTGGTGCGATTACGCACGCATGCGCGAGGCCCGTTCGTAGCCCGGGTAAGCGAAGCGCACCCGGGTCGCGCGTGACAATTCCCGGGTGCGCCGGGCTACACGACCGCGACGTCAGACCGGCAACGGCCCATCCGCAACGCGCCCATCCGCCACCGCCACCCGGTCGCGCCCCTCATGCTTGGCGCGATACAGCGCGCGATCCCCCGCGCGCATCAGCTCCAGCCCGACGTCGCCGTGCTCCGGCATCAGCGCCACACCAATCGACACCGTGATCCGCAGCATCGCGTCGCCCGCATCGCCGATGCGCAGCATCGACGCACCGGCGCGAATGTCCTCCGCACGTTCCAGCGCCGTCGCCAGGTCGGTTTCCGGCAGGATCAGCGTGAATTCCTCGCCGCCGTAGCGGCAGGCGATGTCCTCCGGCCGGCAGCGCGTCTTCAGCATCCGCGCGAACGCCGCCAGCG
>Ga0209257_1001253_pt1 | contig 31381 bp, 26 predicted proteins | sample AraplaCvi_mCL_r2_FD_184277 | JGI IMG/M metagenome (GOLD analysis project Ga0209257, IMG submission 184277) | Arabidopsis root microbial communities from North Carolina, USA - plate scrape MF_Cvi_mCL_r2 (SPAdes) (version 2) | ecosystem: Host-associated > Plants > Roots > Endosphere | place: USA...
GGCGTCACGGCGGCCAACCTGCAGTACTTCCAGCAGACCGGCACCGCGCACGTGCTGCCGACCGACTTCGACGCCTCGGGCAACAACGGCTGCGGCACCAGCGCCTCGCCCTACATTGCCAACTGCGGCTACGACGGCGCGAAAGCGGTGCTGACGCATTTCTATGGCGCGCTCAATCCGCGCAATGACAGCCCGCCGGCGTCGCGCTTCATCGAGTTCGACCAGACCGCCTTCGGCGCCAATCCGGGCATGGCCTCGACCGGCTGGGCCTACGTGCCGGCGGACTGCGCCGCGGGCCAGGTCTGCAAGCTGCATGTGGCGCTGCATGGCTGTCAGCAGAACTACGCCACCATCGGCGACCGCTTCGTGAAGAACACCGGCTACGCGCGCTGGGCCGACACCAACCGCATCGTCGTGCTGTTCCCGCAGACGCAGGTCGACAACACCGCGCGATCGACCGCCGCCAGCGGCCTGCTGCCCAATCCGAATGGCTGCTGGGACTGGATCGGCTGGTACGGCTCCAACTTCGCGCAAAAGGCCGGCACGCAGGCCGCGGCGATCAAGGCCATGGTGGACAAGGTGTCGGGCACCAGCGATCCCGGCACGCCGGGCACCTGCTTCACCGCGTCGAACTATGGCCACACGGTGGCCGGTCGCGCCTATGCGCTGTGGGGCCTGACCTACGCCAATGGCTCCAACGACAGCATGGGCCTGTGGAACATCTACGTCAGCACCACGCTGAAGCAGACCGCGCCCAACTACTACGTGATCGGGTCCTGCCCCTGAGGGGCCGTGGACCGGGAGCCCTTTCGCATGCTCGAGACCCGCGACCTCAGCGTCCGATTCGGCGGCCACACGGCGGTGGACCGCGTCAGCTGCGCCTTTCATCCAGGCACGCTGACCGCCATCGTCGGGCCCAATGGCGCTGGCAAGACGACCTACTTCAACCTGATCTCGGGCCAGTTGGCGGCGACCGCCGGGCGCGTGCTGCTCGACGGCGAGGACCTGACGCGGATGGCCGCGCCGCTGCGCACGCGGCGCGGGCTGGGGCGCGCGTTCCAGCTGACGCAGCTGTTTCCGACGCTCAGCGTGCTGGAGAACGTGAGACTCGCGGTGCAGGCGCGCCGTGGCCAGGGGCTGCGGATGCTGTCGGTGTGGCTGGACCACCGCGAGCTGCTCGACGAAGCGCGCGCCATCGTCGATCGCGTGCGGCTGGGCGCCCGCGTGGACGCGCCCGCCGCGAGCCTGCCGCATGGCGATCAACGCAAGCTCGAGGTCGCGATGCTGATGGCGCTCCGCCCCAAGGTCTATCTCTTCGATGAGCCCACCGCCGGCATGAGTGTCGACGAAGTGCCCGTGATCCTGGACCTGATCCGCGCGCTGAAGGCCGAGGGCACGCACACGGTCCTGTTGGTCGAGCACAAGATGGACGTGGTGCGCGAGCTGGCCGACCGCATCGTCGTGCTGCATCAGGGGCAGCTCGTCGCGGACGGCGAGCCGGCCGCGGTGATCGCCTCGCCGGTCGTGCAGAACGCCTATCTGGGGCTGGCGATGCCGGAGGCCGCATGAGTCCGCCCCTGCTGCGGCTCGAGGGCGTGCACACGCACATCGGGGCGTATCACATCCTGCACGGGGTGGACCTCGATGTTCCCGAGGGCGAGGTCACCATGCTGCTGGGCCGCAATGGCGCCGGCAAGACCACGACACTGCGCACGGTGATGGGCCTGTGGCGCGCCAGCGCCGGCCGCGTGCTGCTGGAGCAGCGTCCGATCCAGGCGCTGCCCACGCCGGAGATCGCGCGCGCCGACATCGCCTACGTGCCCGAGAACATGGGCATCTTCGGCGCGCTCACCGTGCGCGAGAACCTGTTGCTGGCGGCGCGCCGGGCGCGATCGCTGGACGAGCTCGACACCGCGCGGCTCGAGTGGCTCTTCGGGCTGTTCCCCGCGCTGCGCAAGTTCTGGCTGTACCCGGCGGGCAAGCTCAGCGGCGGTCAGAAGCAGATGCTCGCGATCGCGCGCGCCATGGTCGAGCCGCGCCGGCTGCTGCTGATCGACGAGCCGACCAAGGGCCTGGCGCCAGCGATCATCAACAAGCTCATCGAGTCGCTGCAGGAGATCAAGCGCGGCCGCGACGGCATGCGCGCGACGGTGCTGCTGGTCGAGCAGAACTTCATGGTCGCGCGGGCGCTCGGCGACCGGGTGGCCGTGATGGATGACGGCCGTGTGGTGCATGCGGGCCGGATGGCCGAGCTTGCCGGCGACGAGGCACTGCAGCAGCGCCTGCTCGGCCTCTCGCTGGCGGCACATCAATGAACGAGGCCGTCATGTCCGCACCGATCGCTTCGGACGCCGTGCCCAAGGCACGCTTCGATCTCATCCCGCTGTTGCTGATCGCCGCCGTCGCGCTGGCGGCCCTGCCGCTGGTGGGCTCGGCGACGAGCTGGGCCACGCTGACGCTGGCCGGCCTGGCGATGGGCTTGATCATCTTCGTGATCGCCTCGGGCCTGACCTTGGTCTTCGGCCTGATGGACGTGCTGAACTTCGGCCACGGCGTGTTCATCGCGCTGGGCGCCTTCGTCGCCACCACGGTGATGGGCGCGATGGGCGGCTTCGTGGCGAGCCCGTCGCTCGGCGCCAACCTCGTGGCGGTCGGCGTCGCCGCGCTGACCGGCATGGTGGCGGCCGCGGCGCTCGGGCTGGTCTTCGAGCGGGTGCTGGTGCGGCCGGTCTACGGCATGCATCTCAAGCAGATCCTCATCACCATGGGCGGGATGATCATCGGCGAGGAACTCATCAAGCTGGTCTGGGGCGCGCAGATGATTCCGCTGCAGCCACCCGAATCGCTGCGCGGCGCGCTGCTCCTGGGCGATGTCGCGATCGAGAAGTTCCGGCTGCTGGCCGTGGCCATCGGCCTGGTGGTCTTCGCCGCGCTGCTGTGGCTGTTGAACCGGACCAAGCTGGGCCTGCTGATCCGCGCCGGCGTGCAGGACCGCGAGATGGTCGAGAGCCTGGGCTATCGCATCCGCAGGCTGTTCGTCGCGGTCTTCGTTGCCGGCTCCGCGCTGGCGGGCCTGGGCGGCGTGCTGTGGGGGCTCTACCAGCAGAGCGTGATGCCGCAGATCGGCGCACAGGTCAACACGCTGCTGTTCATCGTCATCATCATCGGCGGACTCGGCTCGACCCTGGGTTGCTTCGCCGGCGCGCTGCTGGTGGGGCTGATGGCCAACTACTGCGGCTTCATCGCGCCGAAGGCGGCGCTGTTCTCCAACATCGGGCTGATGGTGGCCGTGCTGCTGTGGCGGCCGCAGGGCCTCTACCCGGTGAGCCAGCGCTGAGGAACCGGTCATGAACGCGCTCCGCGCCCTGCTGTCCCACGACCTGCCGCGCAGCCGCCTGCTGGCGGCGCTGCTGATCCTCATCGTCGCGGCCTTGGCGCTCACGCCTTTCGTGTTCCCCGGCACGCGCGCGCTCAACGTGGCGGCCAAGATCCTCGTGTTCATCGTGCTCGTGGGCAGCTACGACCTGCTGCTCGGCTACACCGGCATCGTCAGCTTCGCGCACACGATGTTCTTTGGCATCGGCGCGTATGGCGTCGCGATCGCCAGTTCGCGCATGGCGCCGGGCTTCGGCGCGCTGGCCATCGGCATCGGCGGCGCGCTCGCGTTGTCCGTGATGCTGGCCCTGGTCATCGGGCTGTTCTCACTTCGCGTCAAGGCCATCTTCTTCGCGATGATCACGCTCGCGGTCGCGGCGGCCTTCCAGGGACTGGCCTCGCAGCTGTCGGATTTCACCGGCGGCGAGGACGGCCTCAACTTCCGCCTGCCTGAATTGCTGTCGCCATCGACCGGGTTCACCGAGGAACCGTTCCTCGGCGCCAGCATCGACGGGCGGCTGCTGAGCTACTACCTGCTGTTCGTGACCGCGGCGGTGCTGGTGCTGGCACTGCTGCGCATCGTCAATTCCCCTTTCGGGCGAGTGCTGCAGGCGATCCGCGACAACGACTTCCGCGCCGAGGCGATCGGCTACCGGCTGGTGACCTACCGCACGCTGTCGACGCTGCTGGCCGCCGTGTTCGCGACGCTGGCCGGCGCGCTGCTGGCGATCTGGCTGCGCTACAACGGACCGGACACCTCGCTGTCGTTCGAGATCATGCTGGACATCCTGCTGATCGTCGTCATCGGCGGCATGGGGACGATCTACGGCGCGGTGATCGGCAGCGCGCTGTTCGTGCTCGCGCAGAGCTATCTGCAGGACCTGATGCGCGTGGGCGCCGCCGCGGTGGAGGGCGTTCCGGTGCTGTCGCAGCTGATCGCGCCGGAACGCTGGTTGCTGTGGCTGGGGGTGTTGTTCGTGCTGGCCGTGTATCACTTCCCGAATGGACTGGTCGGGCGTCTGCGGCAGGGGAGGAGGGCATCGTGACGTCGACGTCGAACTACCTGCGCTGCGAAGGGCGCGAGATCCACTTCATGGCCTGGGGCGACCCGGACGCCGAGCCGGTCATCGCCTGGCACGGCCTGGCGCGCACCGGCCGGGACATGGACGAACTGGCGGCGCATCTGGCGCAGTCGGGACGCTACTTCGTCATCTGTCCGGACACGATCGGGCGCGGGCTGTCGCAGTGGAGCCCCGATCCCGACCACGAGTACTGCCTTGCGTTTTACGTAAAGCTGGCGGTGGCGCTGGTCGATCAGCTGGGGCTGAAGACCTTTCGCTGGGTCGGCACGTCGATGGGCGGAGCGATCGGGCTGCTGGCGGCCGCGACCTCGCTGCGCGGACGGATCACGCGGCTGGTGCTCAACGACATCGGACCGGAACTCGCGGAGCCCGCGATCCAGCGCATCCGCGGCTATGCGGGCAATCCGCCGGCGTTCGGCAGCGTGGTCGAGCTCGAGCAGTACTTCCGCCAGGTCTATCAGCCCTACGGCTGGATGAGCGACGCGCAATGGCGGCGGCTGACGGAGACCTCGATGCGGCGTCTGCCTGACGGGCGCGTGACGCCGCATTACGACCCGGCGATGGTGCGGCAGTTCTTCGTCCATCCGGACGACTACAAGCGCTGGACCGAGTGGGATTCGCTGAGTCTGCCGGTGCTGTGCCTGCGCGGCGAGGCGTCCGATCTTCTCCTGCCGGAAGCGGCCGAGGCGATGCGGGTGCGAGGACCGCGGGCGGTGGTCGTCACCGTTCCCGGCTGCGGCCACGCGCCGGCGCTGAACGTGCCGGAGCACTTCGCCATCGTCGAGCGGTTTCTCGAGGGGGGGTGAGCGCGTCGACGGGTCATCGCTTGATGAGCCAGCCGAGGATGCCGCCGAAGACGGTAGTGAGGGTGGACAACGCCCTTGATCAACAGGTCCTCGGCGGCCATGTCATCCCCAGATGTGTTGTTTCAGCTGGTGGCGATCAGCGCGATCGACCAGGCCAAGGGCCTGACCGCGGCGCACCTCTTCCCTCAGGTGGAAGTACAGGCTGAAGGCGACGCAGAAGATCTGCGACAGCGACTGTCGATCTTCGTCGGCCACCTTGTTGATCTCGCGCATCGACGACTCAGGAATCTCGAGGCTGAAGTGATGGGTCATTCATGGCTCCTTTGCCGAGGCGCCTCCAGTCATGGAGGCGGGAGCAGCAGTGAAGCACGCAGCCGCCTCGCAAGGCTAGTTCCCCGATGGGGGATCCGCGTCAGTTCTGCGCAAGGTCAACCCCAAGCGAAAAAGCCGTCGCGCGGATGTCGCGGCGACGGCTCGTGGCTGGCGGCGTGATGCCGCGGGGTCAGTCGTTGAGTTGCGGCAGATCCAGCCAGCGCGCCAGCCGCCGGCGCAGCGTCAGGAAGTCCAGCGGCTTGGTCAGGTGCTCGTCCATGCCCGCCTTCAGGCTGTCGGCCACGTCGCTGTCCAGCGCGTGCGCCGTCAGCGCCAGGATCGGGAAGCGCGGCAGCCGGCCCTGCGCCTGTTGCTCGCGCAGCCGGCGCGCGCATTCCAGGCCGTCCATGCCCGGCATCTGGATGTCCATCAGCACCAGGCTGGGCGCGGCGCGCTCGCACAAGTCCAGGGCCTCCTGCCCGTTGCGGGCCAACTGGGTCTTCAGGCCCATCAGCGCCAGGAACTCCAGCGCCACGACCTGGTTGATCGGGTTGTCCTCGACCAGCAGCACGAAGGGCTCGCCCGGCGCCGGACGCTGGCCGGAGACCGAGGGATCGGCGAACGACGCGGATGGCGGCGGCTTCGCGGACGCGTCCGACGTCATCAAGACCAGCGTGGTCTCGGAAGGGGGATGGCCGTCGTTTCTGTCCATGTCGCTTGTCGTCCCGGCTCCGATCGGAGTGCGGGTAATCCCTAAAAATGCCGTCCGCCGTTCAGGCCGAACCGGATCGCTGTTGCTCGGCGACGACGGGGTCCATTGTTGCCGCAGCCCTCCAAGACTAGCAAGTGTGCGGAAGTCATCGTTCGGAGGCCTTGACAGGAGGTATGCGAACGCTTCCTGAGCGGTCTGATGCTTTCAATTGCTTACCACTTTCTGGTCCCCGCCGCAGGGGGCGCTGCTGCCAATCGGTGACGGCGCCGCTCCCTAGAATGACCGCCCACTGCCTTTTCCAGGCTGCTCAGCCGACACCGCCCATGTCCGACGCCGATATCCGCATTCGCGGGGCCCGCCAGCACAACCTCAAGAACCTCGACCTGGATCTGCGCACCGGCGAGCTGACCGTGGTGACCGGTCCCAGCGGATCGGGCAAGTCCAGTCTCGTCTTCGACACCCTCTACGCCGAAGGCCAGCGCCGCTACGTCGAAACCTTCTCGGCCTACGCCCGCCAGTTCCTGGACCGGATGGACCGCCCGGCCGTCGACAAGGTGGAGGGCGTGCCGCCCGCCATCGCGATCGACCAGACCAACCCGGTCCGCACCAGCCGCTCCACCGTCGGCACGATGACGGAGCTCAACGACCATCTGAAGCTGCTGTTCGCGCGCGGCGCGGACCTCTTCGACCGCGACACCGCGCTGCCGGTGCGCCACGACACGCCGCAGACCATCCACGCCGAGCTGCTGGCGCGCACCGTCGACGGCGATCCGCGCCTGGTGCTGACCTTCCCGGTCGAGCTGCCGGAGACCGTCAGCGCCGGCGAGGTCGAGCAGTGGCTCTCCGCCTCCGGCTTCACGCGGGTGCAGTCGGAGCGCGTCGTCAACGGCCGCAAGGTGCTGGACGTGGTGGCGGACCGCTTCCGCATGCAGGGCGTCGAGCAGTCCCGCGCGATGGAAGCGATCGAGCTGGCGCTCAAGCGCGGCAGCGGCCGCATGACGGTCTACGTGCTGCCGGCCGAGGAGGGCGCCGAGCCGGTGCTCTGGCGCTACTCGACCGGCCTGCATTGCCCGGAGAGCGACATCCGCTACGCCGACCCGCAGCCGGCGCTGTTCTCGTTCAACTCGGCGATGGGCGCGTGCGAGACCTGCCGCGGTTTCGGCCGCGTGATCGGCGTGGACCTGGGCCTGGTGATCCCCGACGAGCGCAAGACGCTGCGCGGCGGCGCGATCAAGCCGATGCAGACGCCGGCCTGGAAGGAATGCCAGGACGACCTGCTGAAGTACGCCGGCGATGCCGGCATCCCGCGCGACACCGCGTGGAGCCAGATGACGCAGGCGCAGCGCGACTGGGTCATCGAAGGCAGCCCGAACTGGAACGGCAACTGGAACAAGCAGTGGTACGGCGTGCGCCGGTTCTTCGACTACCTGGAGAGCAAGGCCTACAAGATGCACATCCGGGTGCTGCTGTCCAAGTACCGCAGCTACACGGAATGCCCGGCCTGCCGCGGCGCGCGGCTCAAGACCGAGGCGCTGCTGTGGCGCATCGGCTCCAAGGCGCTTGCGGATGCGGCGCTGCCGGCCGCCGATCGCTTCATGCCCGAGGGCGTGAAGTGGACGCGCGCGCAGCTCGAGGCGCTGCCCGGCCTGTCGGTCCACGACCTGATGCAGCTGCCGATCCATCGGCTCAGACGCTTCATGGACGAGCTGCAGCTGCCCGGCTCGATGCTCGACGAGGCGCTGAAGCTGCTGCTCGACGAGATCCGCAACCGGCTCAAGTACCTGGTCGACGTCGGCATCGGCTACCTGACGCTGGACCGCCAGAGCCGCACGCTGTCCGGCGGTGAGGTGCAGCGCATCAACCTGACGACGGCGCTCGGGACCTCGCTGGTCAACACGCTGTTCGTGCTGGACGAGCCCAGCATCGGCCTGCACCCGCGCGACATGAACCGCATCGTCCAGGCGATGCAGCGGCTGCGCGACGCGGGCAACACGCTGGTGGTGGTCGAGCACGACCCGGCGGTCATGCTGGCCGCCGACCGGCTGATCGACATGGGCCCGGGTCCGGGCCAGCAGGGCGGGCAGATCGTCTTCGACGGCACGCCGGAGCAGATCCGCGCCGCGGACACGCTCACTGGCGCCTACCTGGGCGCGCGCAAGCACGTGGGCATGGGCCTCAAGCGCCTCGTCGAGGACAGCACGCCGCGCCTGATCCTGGAGGGCGCGCGTGAGCACAACCTGAAGAACGTCAGCGTCGAATTCCCGCTGCAGCGCATGGTCGCGGTGACGGGCGTGTCGGGCTCGGGCAAGAGCACGCTGATGCAGGACGTGCTCTACCCGGCGCTGGCGCGCTGGTTCGGCCAAGCCACCGAGGCGCCCGGCGCGCATGACCGGCTGCTGGGCGCGGACTGGCTCGCGGACGCGGTCTTCGTCGACCAGTCGCCGATCGGCAAGACGGCGCGCTCGAACCCGGCCAGCTACGTCGGCGTGTTCGACGAGATCCGCAAGCGCTTCGCCGACACGCCGATGGCCAAGGAGCGCAGCTATGGCGCCGGCATGTTCAGCTTCAACGCCGGCGACGGCCGCTGCCCGACCTGCGGCGGCTCGGGCTTCGAGCACGTCGAGATGCAGTTCCTGTCCGACGTCTACCTGCGCTGCCCCGATTGCGACGGCAAGCGCTTCCGCGCCGAGATCCTGGAGGTCAAGCTCGAACGCGCCGGCCGCCAGCTGAGCGTCTCCGACGTGCTGGACCTGACGGTGGCCGAGGCGCTGGGCGTCTTCAGCGCCGACCGCGAGGTGCTCAACAAGCTGCAGCCGCTGTCGGACGTCGGCCTGGACTACCTGACGCTGGGGCAGCCGGTGCCGACGCTGTCGGGCGGCGAGGCGCAGCGGCTCAAGCTCGCCGGTTATCTGGCCGAGGCCGCGTCCAAGCCGCGCCAGGCGACGGCGACCAAGGGCACGCTGTTCCTGTTCGATGAGCCGACGACGGGCCTGCACTTCGACGACATCGCCAAGCTGATGCGCGCGATGCGCAAGTTGCTGGGGGCGGGGCACTCGCTGATCCTGATCGAGCACAACCTGGACGTGATCCGCGCGTCGGACTGGGTCATCGACCTCGGCCCGGAAGGGGGCGAGGACGGTGGACTGATCGTCGCGACCGGCACGCCGGAGCAGCTCAAGGAGCATCCGACCTCGCACACCGCGCAGGCGCTGCGCGAGTACGCGCTGGAGATGGACCGCGCGCCGGTGAAGGTCGCGGAAGGCCGTCCGCTGCAGACGCTGGTGCGCCAGCGCCGCAAGGCCGACGAGGCGATCCGCATCGTCAACGCGCGCGAGCACAACCTGAAGTCGGTCGACGTCAGCATCCCGCGCGGCAAGTTCAACGTCGTGACCGGCGTGTCGGGCTCGGGCAAGAGCACGCTGGCCTTCGACATCCTGTTCAACGAGGGCCAGCGCCGCTATCTCGAATCGCTGAACGCCTATGCGCGCTCGATCGTGCAGCCGGCGGGCCGGCCCGAGGTCGACGCGGTGTGGGGCATTCCGCCGACCGTGGCAATCGAGCAGCGCCTGTCGCGCGGCGGCCGCAAGAGCACGGTCGCGACCACGACCGAGGTCTGGCACTTCCTGCGCCTGCTGTACGTGAAGCTCGGCGTGCAGCACTGCGCCAACGACGGCACCCCGGTGAAGCCGCAGAGCGTCGAGGCGATCGCCGCGCAGCTGCTGCGCGACTACAAGGGCCGGCACATCGGCCTGCTGGCGCCGCTGGTGGTCAATCGCAAGGGCGTCTACACCGACCTCGCGAAATGGGCCAAGCAGCGCGGCTACACCCATCTGCGCGTGGACGGCGAGTTCCTGCCGACCAGCCCGTGGCCGCGGCTGGACCGCTTCAAGGAGCACAGCATCGAACTGCCGGTCGGCGACATGGTGGTCGCGCCGGAGAGCGAGGCCGCGCTGCGCGAGCTGCTGGCCAAGGCGCTCGATCACGGCAAGGGCGTGGTGCACGTGCTGTCGCCGCTGGACGGCCTGCATGACGCGCTGCGCAACGCCAAGCCCACGCGCGGCATCGGCGAGCTGCGGGTGTTCTCGACCAAGCGCGCCTGCCCGCAGTGCGGGACCAGCTATCCGGAGCTCGATCCGCGGCTGTTCAGCTACAACTCCAAGCACGGCTGGTGCACGACCTGCGTCGGCACGGGCCTGGCGCTCACGCGCGAGCAGCGCAAGGCGCTGGACGACAGCCAGCAGGACAAGGACAACCGCGGCCGCGAGCAGAGCTTCCCCGCCGAGGAGGCCGAGATCGAGGACCTGAGCGACGCGCCGTGCCCTGACTGCCATGGCTCGCGCCTGAATCCGGTGGCGCGCGCGGTGACCTTCGAGCACGAGACGATCGCGGCGGTGGCCTCGTGGAGCGTGACCGAGGCCCGCCAGTGGATCGCCGGCCTGACGCTGACCGGCCGCGACGCGGAGATCGCGCGCGACGTGGTCAGCGAGATCAAGGGCCGGCTGGAGTTCCTCGAGGAAGTGGGGCTGGGCTACCTGACGCTGGATCGCGCGGCGCCGACGCTCTCCGGGGGCGAGGCGCAGCGGATCCGCCTGGCCGCGCAGCTCGGCAGCAACCTGCAGGGCGTGTGCTACGTGCTGGACGAGCCGACGATCGGCCTGCATCCGCGCGACAACCAGATCCTGTTGAAGGCGCTGTCGACGCTCGGAGACAAGGGCAACACGCTGGTGGTCGTCGAGCATGACGAGGACACGATCCGGCGCGCCGATCACATCATCGACATCGGTCCGAGCGCCGGCAAGCGCGGCGGCCGGGTGATCGCGCAGGGCACGGCGGCGGAGATCGCGAAGAACGCGGAGTCGCTGACGGGCCGTTTCCTGTCGAGGCCGCTGGTGCATCCGCTGCAGGCGCGCCGCGAGATGGTCGCCGACGCGCCCAGGCTCACGGTGCTGGACGCGACGCTGCACAACTTGCGCGGTGTCACCGTGGACGTGCCGCTGCACCGTCTGGTGGCGATCACGGGGGTGTCGGGTTCGGGGAAGTCGACGCTGGCGCGCGACGTGCTGCTGGCCAACATGGCCGCCGCCGTGCCGCTGCGCCGCGCGCCGTCCAAGTGGATCGGCTGCGACGCGATCGAGGGCCATCAGCAGGTGGACCGGGTGCTGGAGGTCGACCAGACGCCGATCGGCAAGACGCCGCGCAGTTGCCCGGCGACCTACATCGGCTTCTGGGACGCGATCCGCAAGCTGTTCGCCGAGACGCTGGAGGCCAAGGCGCGCGGCTACGGGCCGGGCCGTTTCAGCTTCAACACCGGCGAGGGCCGCTGCCCGGCCTGCGAGGGCCAGGGCATGCGCACGATCGCGATGAGCTTCCTGCCGGACGTGAAGGTGCTGTGCGACCAATGCCATGGCCAGCGCTTCAATCCGGAGACGCTGGCGGTGAGCTGGCGCGGCAAGAGCATTGGCGAGGTGCTGCAGATGGAGGTCGACGAGGCGGTGGAGTTCTTCGCCGCGATGACCTTGATCGCGCATCCGCTGAAGCTGCTGCAGGACGTGGGGCTGGGCTACCTGACGCTGGGACAGCCGAGCCCGACGCTGTCGGGCGGCGAAGCGCAGCGGATCAAGCTGGTGTCGGAACTGGTGAAGGTGCGCGACGACGTGACGCGCCGCGGGCAGAAGGCGCCGCACACGCTGTACGTGCTGGACGAGCCGACGGTGGGCCTGCACATGGCGGACGTGGAGAAGCTGATCCGGGTGCTGCACCGGCTGGTGGATGGCGGGCACAGCGTGGTCGTGATCGAGCACGACCTGGATGTGATCGCCGAGGCGGACTGGGTGCTGGACCTCGGGCCGGAAGGCGGCTCGGCGGGCGGACGCGTGGTTGCGCAGGGCCGGCCGGAGACGCTGGTGACGCAAGGGACGCACACCGGACGGGCGCTGGCGCCGGTGCTGGCGCGAGGCTGACACGATCCCACTTAAGAGGGGCTGGTGGCTGTGTGGCAACGCGGTTTCCAGCCCTTTTCTCCATTGGTCAAGGTTCTTCCGGCAACGCGTTCTGAAGGCTGCCGCGCGGTCGCAAACTGCCTGTCTTTCGCAGCAGTCATGCGGGGTGGTGGATGGGACAGGCACAGCAAGCAGCCGCGGCGTTCGAGAACGAGCGAGCGGCGAGCAACGAGAGTCGTTCGACGTCGAAGACCTTGCTCGAGCGGTTGGCGTCGAGGCAATCGGAGGAGATCGTCATCGCGTTCGCGGGACCGGTTGGATGCGGTCTGGAAGACGTCTTGGATGCGACCGAGCAGAGTTTGATCGGTCTCGGCTATCAGGTCGTGTGGCTCAAGCTGAGTGCCTGCCTGGAGTCCGCACTGAGCTCCGGGCATCTGGTGGTGGGCTCGCCGGCAGGCTCCCCCAGCTTCGTTCGATCTCGACGTCTGCAAGCCGCGGCGCTGCGGATGCGCGAGGCGTCCGGTGACCTGCATGTGCTCGCAGAGTTCGCGGTTGAGCGCGTCGTTGTGGAGCGTTCGCGCGCAGCGATATCCGATTCGGACGTGCGGTCGGGAGCGTTCATTCCACTTCGAGACAGCGCTCCAGGAAAGGTCCTTCCCGAGTACATGGACAACTACACCGAATTCGAGACTGCGGCATCCACGCACTTTCAGAAGGCGTATCGCCATGCGTGCAACGGACGTGCACCTCAGGTCGTCCAGCCACGAGGGGAGGCAACATGATCTTGAAGTTCGATCTCTCGCGGTTGTCTTCGCCGTCGCGGCGAAGCCATGAAGGATCCAGCAATGCCTCGGCCCGTGTCATCGCGCTTTTCACGGAGCGGTGCGCCGAGGCAGTCCCCGGGCGACGAGAGCCCTTGGATCCGGGCTCTCCCGAGTACCACGCTCTTGTTCGGCGCATTCACGAGAGGGCGAAGAAGCTCTCCTGGTAGCCATGCCAATGGATACGCCCTGATCCCGATCAGATGCCATCCCGGCATCTCCCGTTCGATCACGCGCTGGCGGCCGCTCAATGCGGCTTGCGCCGCTGCCGTTGCTCGAAGTCGTCGCCGTGATAGACGTTGCCGTCCCAGGTGCCCGAGCGGCGCTTCGCGCGGGCGATGGCGTCGAGCGCCGCGTCATGCGCCGCGCGGCGCCGGTCCCGGGAATTGAAGCGGCCCTTCAGGCCGAAGCCGCCGGACAGGGAGCCCGTCCGCTTGAACCACGATCGCCACGCCATCCGATGCCGTAGCGGCAGGGCCATGTCGATCGCGAGGCAGACGCAGACCAACAGACCGAGAGCGGCGATGACTTTGGCGAACATACGTCGGCGCTGTGAATCACGCCATGCTGGCGTGCAAGCCGCCGACTATACGCGAGCCCTAATGGGCTCAGTCGCGGTGATGACCATGTCCATGGCCACGGTCTCCGCGGTCGCCACGATCACCGCGGTCCCAGCCGCCACGGTCGCCGCCGCGATCCCAGCCGCGATGGTCGTCGCGGCGCTCTTCCCAGCGCCGGCCGTCCCAGCCGCGGCGGTCCTCATGCCAGTCGCGGCGGCCGTCCCAGCGGCCATCCCAGTGGTCGCGGCGCGGCGGATCCCAGCGCGGAGGCGGCGGCGGCGCATACACCGGCATCGGGTGCGCGTGCGGGCGGCCGTAGTACACCGGCGCATAGGTCCGCGAGTACCAGTCCTCGCGGACGAAGTACACCGGCCGGCCGCAGGCACGGTAGTAGCCGCAGTGACGGGCCCAGTAGCGGTAATGGTCGGGCGGCACGCGCAGATAGAGCGGCGGTGCCGGGTCATAGACCCGCTCGATGACCATCGGCTGCGCATAGATGACGTCCGGGCGGGTGTTGCCGACGTCGATCCGGCCATAGAAGCCCGGCTGGCCGACGCTGATGGACACGCCCACGTCGCCAGCGAAGGCCGCTGGCGCGGTCAGCGCGCCGGCTGTCAGCGCCAGTGCGCCCAGGATGCGGTGGATCAGATGCTTCATCGAGTGCCTCTCTTCGGTGCCGGTGGTCCGGTTCGCCATCCGACCTCCCTGCTGGAGGTCATGGGCGGCGCGTCCGGAAACAGCCTGCCTAGGGAAAGTATGGACAGTTAACGCGCGCTTGACGGATCCGGTGCACAGCGCAGCGGTAAGCAGTTGTTGGCCGCGTTCCTAGAATCCCGCGTCCCCGCCGACCTGCGGGGCGTGGAGCAATGATTTGAAGCAATGGATCCTGACTTCCCTGGCGCTGGCGACCCTGGCGACGGGGCTGGGCGCCGGCGAGCCCTCGCTGGCGCAGACGACGGCGGCCGCCCCCGTCGCGGTGGCCAACCGGCCGCTGACCCTGGAACAGCTGTTCCGCGCCGAGTCCTACCGCGGCGAGTCCGCCAAGGACCTGAAGTTCAGCGCGAGCGGCCGTTACGTCGCTTACCTCTGGAACCCGTTCGGCGAACCCGGCAGCGACCTCTACGTCCACGACACCCAGACGGGCCGGACGGTCCGCGTGACGTCGCCGGCGCTGATGGCCGTGGTGGAGACGCCGGAGAACCTGGAGCGCTACGCCCGCAAGCTCAAGCAGAAACGTGATGAACTGGCCGAGCGCCAGGCCCGCGAGGAGGCGCAGGCCGCCTACCTGCGCGGCGAGCCCGTGGATCTGGATCAATGGGAGCGCCAGGCGATCGCCGATCTGAAGGTCGAGCTGGCCGAGCGCAAGGCGCGCGAGGACGCCCGCAAGGCGGCCGAGAAGGCGGCCTGGGGCGAGGCGCCGTCGGCCGCGCCGGCGCCGGCTTCGGGCGCGTCCGCGGCGGAGGCGAAGAAGCCGGCCAAGGATCCCAAGGACATGGCGCTCTGGGAGCTTCGCGACGAGCTGAAGAAGAAGCGCGAGCGCGAGAAGCTCAAGCCCGAGGACCTCTACCCCGGCGTGTCGCAATTCGTGTGGGCGTCCAAGGGCGATGAACTGGTGCTGGCCTATCGCGGCCAACTGCTGCGCTGGAAGGCGGGCGCGGACCGCGCCGAGCCGCTGCTGTCGACCGGCCGCACGCTCAAGCCGGTCGCCTACGCGCCGGACGACCAGTCGCTGATCGTGCAGGACGAGACCCGCGTGCTGCGCGTGCGCCTGGCCACGGCCGGCATCGAGGTGATCAACCGCGAGCTGTTCAACCCGGACGACGAGGACCGCAAGTTCCGCATCGCCCAGACGGTGATGAGCGAGGACGGCCGCTGGATGGCGCTGGTGGCCAACGCGCCGCTGGTGAACGCGGATGGCAAGCCGCTGCCCAAGCCGGGCCGGCAGGTCGAGATCATGAATTACGGCGACCGTTTCGCGACGGCGAAGAAGGTCGACCGCGAGGTCTCCGACGACAAGCGCGGCTTGCCCGCGATGGCGATCTACATCCGCAAGGTGCCGGCGGCCGGCGCCTCGCCGGAGCGCCAGCCCGAGCCGGTGTTCACGCACCCGGGCGGTGACGCGTGGTTCGAAATTTCGCCGGTGGTGTGGGCGCGCGACGGCAGCCGCTACGCCTTCACCACCTTCGAGCGCGAGAAGGACCTGCTGCGCGTCTACCTCGGCAAGCCCGGCGACGCGAAGCCGGAGATGGTGCTGGAGCGCCGCGCGCCCATCCACCACGAGCTGGTCAACGTGATGACGCCGTCGTTCACGCCGGACTCGAAGCAGCTGGTGCTGATCCTGGCCGACAACGGCTGGCGCCAGCCCTATGCGATGAGCCTGGCGGCGGGCGCCGACCGTTCGGTGACGCCGCTGGTGAAGGGCGAGTTCGAGGCCTTCCAGGTGCTGGGCTTCACGCCGGATGCGAAGACGATGTTCGTCGTGGCCAACAAGGACGACCTGGCCGCGATGAATGTCTGGCGCGTCGAACTCAAGGACGGCCGCATGACGGCGCTGGGCCGATCGCCGGACTACCACCGCAACGCGGCGGTGGCGCGCAACGGCCAGTGGGCGGCGGCGGTGGCGGGCAACTGGGCCGAACGCCCTGAGCTGAAGCTGCTGAAGGGCCAGGCGGCCGCGTCGGGTGCCGAGCCCGGCAAGCTGCTGACGCAGAGCCACGACCCGGCCTGGGCCAAGGTCGACGTGCTGCGGCCGGAGCGCTTCAGCTTCCGCAACCGCCACGGCGACATGATCCCGGCCTATGTGTTCAAGCCGCTGGGCTGGGCGCCGAGCGACAAGCGCGCGGCGGTCGTCTACACCTACGGCGGGCCGCTGAATGACCGCCATTCGGTCGAGACCGACAGCTTCCAGCCGACCGGCTATGTCTTTGCGATGTACATGGTGGCCAAGCATGGCTACGTCACGGTGACGGTGGATCCGCGCGGGCACTCCAACTACGGCGAGAAGTTCGCCGATGCCAACTGGGAGCAGCCGGGCGCGCCGCAGACCGAGGACCTGGAGGACCTGGTCGCCTACATGAAGGCCAACCTGGGTGTCGACGGCCAGCGCATCGGCCTGAATGGCTGGAGCTTCGGCGGTTTCCAGACCCAGTACACGATGTATACGAAGCCCGACCTGTTCGCGGCGGGCATCGCGGGCGCGGGTCCGACCGAATGGGAGAACTACAACAGCTGGTACAGCGGCCGGACCATCGGCAAGGTGGACCGGACCAAGCCGGTGCTGCGCAAGTATTCGCTGCTGCCGCTGGCCAGGCAGCTGAAGAAGCCGCTGCTGCTGGTGCACGGCATGCAGGACCCGAACGTGCTTTATCAGGACACGGTCAACGTGTACCGCGCGCTGCTGGAGTCGGGCAAGGAAGGGCTGGTCGAGCTGTTCCTGGATCCGGATGGCGAGCACGCCCTCGGCGGCGCGGTGAAGCCGGCGGGCTGGCACCGCAAGTACGAGGCGTTCTGGCTGCGCAACCTCGGACCGGCGCAGCAGAAATAAGACATCCCCCCAGAAAAGGCCCGCGGTTGAAAAGCCCGCGGGCCTTTTTCTTTTCCGACTCCATCACGTTCTCTCGACGTCGAATTGACGTCGTCCAATATTCGCAACACCCGTTGACGGAATATTAATATCGAATCGACGATATCTTGACGACTTTGCATCAATTCATTTCAGGCTTCCCCCATCGAGGGGTATTGGCAACGCCCTTGTCGCCGGAAAGAATCAATCGCAATGAATCAACAGGGTGGTCGGGGATATTCGATGCGAAGGCTGTGCGCGCGTATTTCGAGGCTGGCAAGGACAGGGTTTCTGCTGCTTGGCATGCTGCTGATGCTGGCGGCATCGAATTGCGCATCGGCCTCTGACGACGAACCGGTCCGGCTCTGGAAAATCACGCCGCATCCCGGGACCACCGTCTTCATTCTCGGCATCTCGCATTTCGGCAGCCGCTTGGAGCAGGACGACTATTTCCAGAAAGTGGTCCTTCCCGCGTTCGACAAGTCGGACGTGCTTCATATCGAGGGGGGCGAGCGGACCTTCGTCAATGACATGCCGGAGTGTCCAACCCCTTTGACCGGGAAGGATGCCGAGGTGGTCGATCAGGCGCGCGACGTTCTTCGCCGCGGCGCGGTGCCGTACTTCAGGACCGTGCTTGCCGATCTCCCCAACGGGCCGCCCAGCGAGGAAATCCTTCAGGGCAATGCCGCCCTGCACGTGCGGGACATATCCGAGTTCGGTCTCCTGCTGATGCTGCGGCTGCAATATCAAGTGCTGGAGGGCGGGCTGCCGCAGGCGCAGGCGGACGTTCTTGCGACGCCCGTCGTCAAAACCCTGATGCAACGCCGGACGAATATCGATATTCGTTCGGTGGATGAGCGGAATGATTTATGGGCTTCCTATTGCGGCAGCAATGCGCGGGCCGAAATCCTGAAGTGGCATATCCAGAACTTCGATCCCGAACATCCGCTCAAACAGGCGACGGTGGCCGACGCGGCGAGTCAGGTCGAAAACCTCGCGCGCCGGGTTTTCGTGGACAGGCATATCGATCCGAATCCATTCCTGGACATGTTCGTCTGTCCAAGAAACGAGCGCTGGCTGCCACGCCTGCTCGAACTCGACGACGGGAAGACGCATTTCGAAGCCCTGGGGGCCGCGCATCTCTTCCCTTACGAGGGCATCACCCGCCGCTGTGACGGGCTGCTCGAGGATCTGCGGCGCAGGGGGGTGGCGGTCACGCCCGTGCCCTGAGTCGCCGATGTCGTGCCTGTCACGACTCCCGGCCGGTCACGCCGGCCATTTCAAGCAAACCAAGGTGAGGAAGAAACAATGGAAGTTCTTGATCGTGCCCTGTTCCGCCACGTCTCCGGCGCGGGAAGCACGGAACCCGTGCAGAAGCCGATCTCCAGCACCATCAAGGATGGCGTGCAGGTGGACAAGTTCGACCTCGGCAATGGGGGCATCGCGATCGTGACCTGCACCGGGGTCACCGTGTCCCTCAGCCTGGGTCTCCAGGGCAGGAAGCTGATCGACCTGAACGGCGGTTTCGGCACCACCGTCACCTCCTGCAAGATCACCACCATCGACAAGGATGGAAAGATCATCGATCAGAAGAACGCGGACGCCAGCGACGTCGACAAGGGCGACGTGCAGATCGCCGAGAACGGCACCGTGGCCGACGGCAGCGACGGCAGCAGTGGCGACCCGGGCAGCAGCGGCGGTGCCGGCGATACCAGCGAGCCTGGCGACACCGGCAGCGGTGACACCGGCGGCGGCGACACCGGTGGCGGCGACGCTGGCGGCGGTGATGCGGGCGGCGGCGGTGGCGGCGGCGGTGGCGGCGACAAGCCGATCTACGAAGAAGAGCAGGACTGATGCCCCGCTGAGCAAGGGCGCCCGCGGGCGCCCTTGCTCTTGCGCCTTCCACCGGACCGGCTCTTCGCGGCCGGCCGTCCAGCCCGGACCCCGACGTGAACTCATTCTTCAGACGTGAGGTGCTGCCTGCCGGCGACCTGCAGCCCGGCGGCATCCTGCTCGTGCGGCCGCCGTCGCACACCGCGTTCGCGGCACTGGCCGGCCTGCTGCTGGCACTGCTCGTGGCGGCGATGACGCTGATCAAGTACACGCGTCACGTGGAGTTGCAGGGCGTGCTGGAACCCGAGTCCGGTGTCGCGAAGATCTACGCGCCGCAGAACGGCGTGCTGGCCGAGGTGCTGGCGCCGGTCGGCACCGAGGTGCGCCGCGGCGACGTGCTGCTGGTCTTCAGCACCGAGCACCTGGGCCGCGACGGCGGCGCCGTGGAGGACCGGCTCGACCGGTCGGCCGCGGCGAAGGTGGCGTCGCTGGAAGCGGAGCTCGCCGCGACGCGTCAGTCGCATCGCGACGAGCTCGACAACGCCGCCAAGAGCCTGAACGAGCAGCGCGGACTGGCTCAGATCCAGCGCGACCAGCTCGAGGGCCTGGCGCAGCGCATCCAGAGCGCGCAGACGGAGGTCGATCGCTACCACGGCCTGCAGGCGCAGGGCTATGCGTCGGCGCAGATGCTCGACAACAAGCGCGCGGAGCTGCTCGATCAGCGGGTGCGGCTGCAGTCGGCGCAGCACGACCTGCAGTCCACCCTCGCCGAGATCGGCCGCCTGCAGCGCGACATCGCCGCGATGCCCGCGCGGCAGCAGGTCACGCTGGCGCAGCTGGAGCGCGCGCTGGAAGCCGCGCAGAGCGAACTCCGCCAGCAGCAGGGCTCGCATCGCTGGTCGATCGCGGCCCCCTTCGATGGCGTCGTGTCCTCGCTGGAGCTGTCGCCGGGACAGACCGTGGGCCCGTCGACACCGGCCGCGACGCTCACGCCGCGCGGCCAGCCGCTGGTGGCCAAGCTGTACGCGCCCAGCCGCACCATCGGCTTCCTCAATGGGGGCGAGGCCGTCCACATGAAGGTGGACGCCTTCCCCTTCCAGAAGTTCGGCCTGCTGGACGGGCAGGTGACGCATGTGTCCCGCACGCCGGTGGCGGCGAGCGAGCTGTCGCCCGCCTCCCACCTCGCGGTGCTGATGCCCGAGGCCCAGCAGGCGCCGGAACCTTCCTACGCGGTCACCGCGCAATTGGCGGCGCAGGCCATCCCGGCCTATGGCCGGGCCGCGCCGCTGCGGCCCGGCATGCAGGTCAGCGCCACCGTCGCGCTGGACGAGCGCCGGCTGTACGAGTGGATCTTCGAGCCGCTGCGCGAGAACGGACATTTCGGGATCTGACATGGACATGACCCTGATCGGTTTCGGCGCCGGCCCGCGGCTGCCGGTGGTGCTTCAGGCGGAAGCCTCGGAGTGCGGGCTGGCCTGCATGGCGATGGTGTTGTCCGCCCACGGCCATCACGTCAGCCTGGCGGAACTGCGGATGCGCTTCCCGGCCTCGCTCAAGGGCACGACGCTGGAGACGCTCGCCTGCATCGCCGAGGCGACCGGCATGGTGCCGCGCGCGCTGCGGCTCGAGCTGCACGAGCTGGCGGCGCTGCAGACGCCCGCCGTGCTGCACTGGGACCTGCAGCACTTCGTCGTGCTGCGCGAGGTCCGCGGCGAGGTGCTGCACCTGCACGATCCGGCCGCCGGCGCCGTGACGCTCACCGCCGCGCAGGCCTCGCCGCACTTCACCGGCGTGGCGATGGAGCTCAGTCCCGGCCTGGAATTCGGCCGCAAGCCGCCGGCGCCGCCCGTCGCGCTGGCCCAGCTGGTGGGGAAGATGCGCGGCGTGGCGCGGTCCCTGTTCCAGCTGTTCCTGCTGGCCCTGGTGCTGGAGGCCTTCGCGCTGCTCACGCCGGTGCTCACGCAGTGGATCACCGACGAGGCCATCCTCGCCGGCGACGCCAGCCTGCTGAACGTGCTGGCGCTGTCGGCGCTGACGGTCGGGTTGATCTCGGTGGCGATCGGGGCGATGCGGTCGTGGATGGGTCTGTACGTCACCACCTCGTTCACCGCGCAGTGGATGGGGCAGGTCATGACGCGATTGCTCCGGCTGCCGGTGGCCTTCTTCGAGCGCCGGCACCTGGGCGACGTCGTGTCGCGCTTCGGCGCGGTGACGCCGCTGGCGGAGACCGTGACCCGCACCGCCGTGGAGCTGGCCCTGGACCTGGTGATGGTGTGCGGCAGCCTGGCCATGATGCTGCTGTACTCGCCGTCGCTGGCGCTGGTGCCGGTGGGCACGGCGCTGCTGTACGTCCTGGTGCGATGGAGCCGCTATGCCTCGATGCGGCTGTGGTCCGCCAGCTATTACGCGAAGCAGGCCAAGGAGCAGTCGCACTTCTTCGAGACCGTCCGCGGCGTGCGCACCATCAAGCTCTTCAATCGCGAGAACGAGCGCCGCAGCGCCTGGATGCGGCTGTGGATGGCGGCGACCAACGCGCACGTGAAGATGCTGCGGCTCAATCTCTGGTTCGGATCGGGCTGGTCCGCGCTGCAGACGGCGGAGCGGGTCGGCCTGCTGTGGCTGGGCGCGAGCCTGGTCCTGAGCCATCGCATGTCACTGGGCATGCTGCTGGCCTTCATCTCGTTCGCCGAGCAGTTCACCTCGCGCGCCAATCTGCTGATCGATCGCGTGGCCGAATGGAAGCTCACGGCGGTGCAGACGGAGCGTCTGGCGGACATCGTGCTGGCGGCTCCGGAGGAGACGCGGCCGTTCGCGTCCGAGCCGCCGGCGGACACCTCCGTCGCGCTGGACCGGGTGACCTTCCGGTATGGCACCGACGAGGCGCCGGTGCTGTCCCAGGCCTCGCTGCGCGTGGCGCCCGGCGAATGCGTGGCGCTGACCGGGGCCTCGGGTGCCGGCAAGACCACCTGTCTCAAGCTGATGCTGGGCATGCTCAAGCCCGCGAGCGGCGCGGTCCTCGTGGGCGGGAGGCCGCTGGACCGGCTGTCGGTCCAGGGCTATCGCGAGCTCGTGGCGACCGTGCTGCAGGACGACCACCTGTTCGCGGGCACCCTGCTGGACAACATCTGCTTCCACGACGCGAAGCCGGACGTCGAGTTCGCCATGGCCTGCGCCCGCGTGGCCCGCATCGACGACGAGGTCCGCGCGATGCCGATGGGCTATCACACGCTGGTCGGCGACATGGGCACGGCGCTGTCCGGCGGCCAGAAGCAGCGCATCCTGCTGGCGCGCGCGCTGTACAAGCGTCCGCGGATCCTGTTCCTGGACGAGGCCACGAGCCACCTGGACCTGGAGAACGAGGGTGCCATCGCCGAGGCCCTCGCGGGCCTGGACATCACGCGGATCATGATCGCGCACCGGCCGCAGACGATCGCCATTGCGGACCGGGTCCTGCGGCTGGAGGGCGGGCGTTTCGTGCCGGTGCGGCGCGGTGAAGCCGCCGCGACGGACGGCGCGCCGCACCTCGCGGAGGTGGCCTGAGCGGCGCGCCTGGCCGACAGGGCCCTGCCGCGGCCTGGCGCGGTCAGGGCGCCGCGACCACCGTCTTCACGCGCTCGCCCGGCTTGGGCGGCGTCTCGCCGCCGTAGCGGCCGTTGAGCAGCTTCAGCTGCCCCTCGTTGAGCACCGAGCCCTTCGCCATCTCGGCGAAGCCGCCCGCCGGATACGGCCGCAGCGCGATCTTCCACGGCCGGGCCTGCCGGCGGTCGTCGGCGGTCAGCGCGCGGAAGCTCTCCTCCGCCTGCGTCAGCCCGCCGCGCCGCGTCTGCAGCGCCTGGCCGTCCTTCGCGGCGTAGACCAGCGCGTAGACCGCGCCCTTCGAGCTGGTCACCAGCGTCAGCTCGGCGTTGCCGCGCTGGCCCTGCGCATTGCGCCGCACGCCGGCGAAGTGGGTTGCCTTCAGTCCGTTGATCGTCTTCGCGTCGGTGCGGCCCTGCTCGGCGCCCAGGTTGCGCAGGATCTCGTCGTGCGCGTTGCCCGCCTTGGCCGGCACCGGCTGCAGGATCAGCGCCGCGTCGCGTTGCGGGCTCATGACCGTCACCGCGTCATTGCCGTTCTGGATCGCCCAGCCGGGCGGCGCCGTCAGCGCGAAGTCCAGGCCCGGATGCAGGAACTGCTGTCCCCGCACCAGCCCCTGCGCCGGGCTGTCGCCGAAGCCCATGCCGTCGATCGCCTGCAGGAACGCCGCGCGGTTCTCGTCGACCGGCTGGCCGCCGGTGAGCTGCGCCGCCTCGTCGCGGATGCGCTGCAGCCGTTGCTCGTTGCTCGGGTGCGAGGCCAGCCAGTCGTTGCCGCCCGGCGCCGGGCGGCCCTGCGCGCGCGCTTGGTCGGCGGCGAACTGCTCCTGGTCCTTCAGCACCTGGATCACGTCGACCATGTGCCTGGGGTCGTAGCGGTTGCGCGCCAGGTATTGCGCGCCGAGCTGGTCCGCCTGCAGTTCCTGCTCGCGGCTGTACGACGCGATGTAGCCCGCCGCCGCGTTCTGCGAGACCTGGCCCGCGATGTCCGTCGCGCCGCTCACGCCGCGCGATTCCAGCACCGCGCCCAGCACCGTCGCCGCCAGCACGCCCAGACCGGCGGTCTGCTGCCGTGTCGCGCGCTGCGCGCCATGCCGCGCGGTCACGTGGCCGATCTCGTGGCCCATCACGCCGGCCAGGTCGGCCTCGCTCTCCATGTAGGCGAGGATGCCGCGCGTGACGTAGACATAGCCGCCCGGCAGCGCGAAGGCGTTCACCTCCGGGCTGTCCAGCACCGTGAAATGCCAGTCCAGCTCGGCCCGGTGCGACTGCGCCGCCAGCTTGTTCCCCAGCGCCGTGACATAGGCCTGCAGCTTCGGATCGTCGACGACGGCGTACTCCTTGAGCACGTCCTGATGCGCCTGGCGGCCGGCCTCGACCTCTTGCTGCAGGCTCATCGCGCTGCGCTCGGTGCGGCCGGTGACCGGATTGACGACGTTGGTGCCGCAGCCGGCGACCGTCATCAGCGTGGCGGCGGCCAGCGCCGCCATCGGGAACTTGCGTTTCATCGGAGGACGTGAGCGTTCAGAGGAGGGCCTGGCCGGCCTGCTGGCGCAGCGTCCACAGCGTCAGCACGCCTTCCGGCACCTCGCGGCTGAGCGCGTCGCGCCAGTGCAGGTCGGTCAGCTTCTCCTGGTCCTCGGCGCTGAGCTGGCTCTCGTCGCCGCCCAGCAGCGCGATCGGCGCCAGCGCCGCCGCGGTCTTCACATGCTCGAACAGGGGGGACCACGCCTCGCCGTCCTGGTCCACGCCGATCATGAAGCCGGTGCACCAGTCCTCGGCGTCGACCAGCTGCTGCTCGCCGTCCTCGGCGACGCTGAAGATCGGCTCCCATTCGTCCTGCTTGGACGTCCACTGCACCGACAGGCTGTGCACATGGCGCAGCAGCAGCAGCGCGATCTTCTTGCGCTGCTTGCCGCTGGCGAACGGATCGCCGCCGCCCCACACGGGGCTCATCCAGTCGGCGCCGGGCTTGTCGCTCAGCGGGACCGGGCTGAGCAGCTGCGCGCTGAGATAGCCGTCGATCGCCTCGATGTTCATCGCGGCGTCGTTGTCCAGCTCGGACAGGAAGTCGTCCAGGTCCGACAGCTCATCGTCGGTCAGCGGGGAGTATTGCGCCTTGTCGGGCTGGTACTGCGGGAAGTCCATGTCGGGTCCTGAGGGAGAGGGGCGGGGGGCGGGACGCGGCGGAAAGCGCCTCAGCCGTGCCGGCCGTGCCGGCTCTTGGGCTTGCGGGTGTCCATCTCGGACAGCTGGGTCTTGAGCAGCGCCATCAGCACGCGGGCGTTGGCTTCGGTCATCACGAGCAGCGTGCTGGGCTCGATGCCCTCGACGGGCTCGCGTTCCTTGACGAGGGCGTCCACCTTGAAGGTCATCAGGCCGCTGGTGCTCGAATTCGAGGCGGCCTTGAACTTCTGGACTTCGATGTGATGCGTCTTCATGGGGCGTCATTCTCGGCGATGACGCAGGCGCTGGATACCGGTCACCACCGCCACGGCGGCCGCGCCCGCCAGGATGCCGACGATCGCGTCGCCCAGCACCTGCGCCAGCGTCGCGGCCAAGCCGCTCACGCCCAGCAACTGCACCGCGTGCTCGATGGCGTGATGCAGGACGGGCGCGCCATGCGTCAGGATGCCGCCGCCCACCAGGAACATCGCCGCCGTGCCGGCCACCGACAGCGCCTTCATCAGCCACGGCGCCAGCCACAGCAGGCCGCGGCCCAGCGACTGCTGCCACGCGGCCGCCTTGCGGCTGAGCCACAGGCCGGCATCGTCCAGTTTCACGATGCCCGCGACCAGGCCGTACACGCCGATCGTCATCAGCACCGCGATGCCCGACAGCACCAGCAGCCGCGTCGTGAAGGGAGCGTCCGCGACGGTGCCCAGCGTGATCGCGATGATTTCGGCGGAGAGGATGAAGTCGGTCCGGATCGCGCCCTTGACCTTGTCGCGCTCCAGCGCCGCCAGGTCCACAGAGGGATCCTTCAGCGCCGCGGACAGCGCGGCGTCATGGGCCTCGTCCTCGGGGCCGTGCAGCCACTTGTGGGCGAGCTTCTCCACGCCCTCGAAACACAGATAGGCGCCGCCCACCATCAGCAGCGGCGTGACCAGCCACGGCGCCCAGGCGCTGATCGCCAGCGCGGCCGGCACCAGGATCGCCTTGTTGACCATCGAGCCCTTGAACACGCCCCACACGACCGGCAGTTCGCGGTCGGCGCTGACGCCGGTGACCTGCTGCGCGTTCAGCGCCAGGTCGTCGCCGAGCACGCCGGTCGTCTTCTTGGCGGCCAGCTTGGAGAGCAGGGCCACGTCGTCCAGGACGGTGGTGATGTCGTCGAGCAGTGCGAGCAGGCTGGAGGCCATGGCGAGAGAGTCCGTTCCCTGAAGGTGATGATTTGTGCGAAGCCCGCCTTTGTACCTGAAGCCGACCCTCCTCTCCGGCAGGGATTGGCGCCCGGTGGCACACTTTCGCCTCATGAAACGCCGCACCGCCTCCTTCCTGCTCGCCGCCGCGCTCGCCGCGGTGTCCGTGACCTCCGCCCACGCCGCCGACGCCGCGCCCGGCGCCGGCCCGTACGACGAGCAGGCCGATGCCCGCGCGGACATCAACAACGCCGTCGCCCGCGCCGCCAAGGAAGGCAAGCAGGTGCTGGTGGTCTACGGCGCCAACTGGTGCAAGGACTGCCTGGCGCTGAACCGCGGTTTCGGCCAGGGCCATCTGGGCAGCGCCGTCGACAAGCGCTTCGTGACGGTGAAGGTCAATGTCGGCCGCTTCGACAAGAACGTCGACGTCGCCAACCAGATGGGCGTCACGCTGAAGAAGGGCATCCCGACCGTCGCCGTGCTGGGCGCCGACGGCCAGGTGCTGGGCACCACCAAGGGCGGTGAACTCGCGGACGCGCGCAGCATGGGCGAGGACGCCGTGATGCAGGTGCTGGCCTCGCTCGGCAAGAGCTGATCCCGCACTCAGGGGTCAAGTCTTGCGCCCGTCGCCGAAAGGCGGTGCGGGCGCTTGTCTTTTGTGCGGCCATCGCCTAATTACTGGGCATGGCCCGACCGCTCCGCATCGAATTCCCTGGCGCCGTCTATCACGTCGCGACGCGCGGCGACGCGTCGGTGTTCGCCGACGACGAGGACCGCCAGGTGATGCTGGCGCTGATCCAGCAAGCCGCGGAGCGCTTCGACGCGCAGGTGCTGGCCTACGGCCTGGGCCGCGAGCACTACGAGCTGCTGCTGTTCACGCGGCAGGCCAACCTCTCCCGCCTGATGCGCCATTTGAATGGCGTCTACACGCAGGCGCACAACCGGCGTCACGGGCAGATCGGGCACGTGTTCCAGGGCCGCTTCAAGGCGGTGCTGGTGGACCGCGAGCATTTGCTGCTGGACGCCTGCCGCTACGTCGACCTGATCGGGCGGCGCTCCGGCTTGGCGCCGTCGCCGGCGGCGTGGCGCTGGAGCAGTCTGCAGGCGCATGCCGGACTGGTGCCGGCGCCGTCCTGGCTGGAGGTCGAAGGGCTGTGGACGAATGTCCTGGGCCGGATGCCGCAGAACGCGGCGGATCGCCGCAAGGCGCAGCAGCGCTATCAGGCGATCGTGGAATCGGAACCCGACCTCGACATCTGGGGCCAGCTCCGCCAGCAGATCTTCCTGGGCGATGCGGCCTTCGTGCAGCGCACCGTGCGCCAGAGCGAGCGGCCCGCGCGCTCGCCGCGTCCGCGGCGCTGGGGGGACTGGCTCAAGTCCAGCGGCAGCCGCGAGGAGGCGCTCTATCGCGCCCACACCGAGGGCGGTCAATCGATGACCGAACTCGCGCGTGAATTGGGCTTGTCGGTGTCGCGGGTGAGCCGGCTCATCGCCGGTCACGAGCGCCAGCGCTAGCGCTCAGGCTGCTCAGTGCAGCGCCCGGGCCGGCGCCGCGGGGCAGGGAGCCAGCGCGAGATCCTGCTCGGCGGCATCATTCCAGGCGGCGGCGGTCAGTTCGCGGGCGGCGCCCAGTTGATGGCACAGCTCGGCCACGCCCAGTCCGTCGGCCTCGCCCTCGGGCAGCGGCAGCGCGGACACTTCGCTCGGCAGATCGGCCAGCGCGCCCAGCAACTGGAACAGCAGTTCCAGATCGGGCGCCGCGTCGGGCGTCTGCTGCTGGCGCGCCAGCCCCAGGCTGCGGCACAGGTAGAAGCAGGCGTCGGCGGCCTGATCGCACATCGCGTGCGAGAGCGCCAACTGCTCCAGCGCCTCGGCCCGGGCCGCCTGGGCGGCCGGGTCGTCCGAGCGATCCGCCAGCGCGTCCAGCGTGGCGGACGACGGCGGCACGGCGATCAGGTCGTCGTCCTGGGTCGGCAGCGGAGCAGCGGTCTTGGTGTGCGCCATAGGGGTTCAGCTGGAGAACAGCGGGTCGGCCAATCAACGGGACGGATGCTAGGCATCGTTGGGCAAATGCGCCTCCCACGGGTTGGGGGGAACATCGGCCGGTTCGGTGATCCAGGTGCCGTCTTCGTTGAACATGTCACGATTCGTGACACGAATGTGCCGGAGCTTAAGGGGTTTCCAGCCTGTTTGGGTGAATCACTTCACCTTCTTGGGGCGGGTCCAGCCGGAAATCACGGTTTGTCGGCCTCGCGCCACAGCCAATTGGCCGGGCGGGACGTCCTTGGTGATGGTCGAACCGCCGCCGATGGTGGCGCCGTCGCCCAGCGTCACCGGCGCGACCAGCACGCAGTTCGAGCCCACGTGCACGTCGGCGCCGATGGTCGTGCGGAACTTGTTGGCGCCGTCGTAGTTGGCGGTGATGCTGCCGGCGCCGTAGTTGACGCGCTCGCCGACGGTGGCGTCGCCGAGGTAGGCCAGGTGGTTGGCCTTGGCGCCCTTGGCCAGCGTCGAGTTCTTCACCTCGACGAAGTTGCCGATGTGGACGTCCGCGCCCAGCTGAGCGCCCGGGCGCAGCCGCGCGAACGGGCCGACCAGCGCGCCCTCGCCGACGCTGGCGCCGGCGCTTTCGCCATCGATGTGGGTGAACTCGTGGATGCGCGCGTGGGCGCCGATGGTGGCGTTGCGGATCACGCAGTTGGCGCCGATGCGGACGCCGTCGCCCAGCGTCACCTCGCCTTCGAAGACGCAGTTGACGTCGATCTCGACGTCCTTGCCGCAGTGCAGCGTGCCGCGAAGGTCGAAGCGCGACGGATCGGCCAGACGCACGCCGGCGGTCATCAGCGCCTCGGCCTGCACGAGCTGGAAGCGGCGCTCCAGCTGCGCGAGCTGCGACGGGCTGTTCACGCCCAGCACTTCGGTTTCGTCGGCCGTCTTCACGCCGGTGACGGCGACGCCCTCGGCGACCGCCATCGCCACGATGTCGGTCAGGTAGTACTCGCCCTGGGCGTTGTTGTTGTCGAGCTGGCCGACCCAGCGCTTCAGCGCCTCGGTGGGGGCGGCCATGATGCCGGTGTAGCACTCGCGGATGCGGCGCTGCTCGTCGCTGGCGTCCTTGTGTTCGACGATGGCCTTGACCTGATCGCCGTCGCGGACGATGCGGCCGTAGCCGGTCGGATCGGCGTACTCGATGGTCAGCAGCACGAGGCGCTCGCCGCCGCAGGCCTCGACCAGCGCGCGGGTCGTGGCGGTGCTGATGAGCGGGGTGTCGCCGCTGAGGATCAGCGTGGTGCCGCCAGCCGTGAGCGCGGGCACGGTCTGCTGGATCGCGTGACCGGTGCCGAGCTGCGGCTCCTGGCGCACGAAGCGAACGCCGTCGCCGGCGACGGCGGCTTCGACCTGTTCGGCGCCATGGCCGGTGATGACGATGCGGGCATCGGCGTGCAGCGCGGCGGTGTTGCCCAGCACATGCCGCAGCAGCGCGCGGCCGGCCAGCTTGTGCAGCACCTTGGGCAGGCTGGACTTCATGCGGGTGCCTTTGCCCGCGGCCATGACGACGATGTTCAGCGACATAAGAAGAATCGCGGTTCCCTGTGGAGAAACCGCGATTATGGGCGCCGCTCGTGAGGCGCCGGGGGGCGGCGCGGTGACCGGTTGTCGCTGCTTGTGGGCGCCTGCAGGCGCGTGCAGGCGCTCGCGAGCGCCGCTGCGCTACTTCGACGGCGTCAGCGAGATGCTGACGCGATGCGGCTCGGGGCGGGTCTGCGGGAAGTCCGCCATCGAGGCCTCGAAGAGCGCGCCGAAGAGCTCCTTGCCGCCCTCGGTCAGGCCGTCGTTGGAGGCGCGCGCCTCGTAGAGCGGCTCGTTGGACTTGCGGTCGCGCAGCAGCATGGCGACCTCGCGGTCATAGCGGCGCTCCATCATCGGGTCCATCGGGTAGGCATAGCCCCAGCGGCTGTAGTAGGGGCGCCAGGCGGGGCCGTAGCGCCAGCCCCAGTAGCTGCCGTTCCAGCGCCACCACAGCGGGTCGTCCCAGGGGGCGGGGCCGGAGCGGCTGACGCGCGCGCCCAGGGAGACGACGATGTCGGCCTGCTTGGGATCGCTGGCCTCGCTGAAGCCGGCCTTGGCCAGGGCGCCGCGGGCGGCGTCCTCGAGGGCGGCCTGGCTGGCTTCGTTGCGCTGCTGGGAGGGCAAGCGCTCGAAGGTGTAGCTGCCGGGCTGCCGGCCGGCGGGCCAGCTGCCGAAGGTCTGCGCGTCGGCGGAGACGGTGTTCAGGGCGGCGCAGGCGGTCAGCGACATCGCGGCCGCCGCGCCCAGGCTCAGCAGGGCGAGTCGACGATTCAGGGTGAACATGGGGTCCTCCAGGTCGGGAGCCGCTGGGTGGCGCCGCCCGGAGCGGAAGTCGCGCCCGGGGACGCCATTGCACGGCGTGACAGTGCAACGATTGTGGCCCCGGCGGGTTGACCCGCGTGTGGAAGCACCGTGACGGCGCGGTCAACGCGGGGTATCTCTTCGTATGGAAGCGCGAAGCGCGGCGAGGGGGAAGCGCCCTGGGCCGCGCGTGGCGTTCAGTCGTCCGCGGCCGAATAGGCCTCGCCCGCGTCGTCCAGCGGCGCTGGCACCTGCCCCGGCCGGACCAGCTTGACGACGCCGGTCGCTGGCGCGGTCGTGCCGCACTGCTCGTCCTCGTCGAACGCGATGTCCCCGTTCGCCACCGGCGCCCCGGTGGCCTTGATCGTCTGGAACGGGAACAGCTCCCGATCCATCATGTGCGAGGTCACGATGTTCCCCATCGCGGTGAACATGTTGTCGACGCGTCCCGGGAAGCGGCGGTCCCAGTCCTGCAGCATCGCCTTCACCGTCGCGCGCTGCAGATTGGGCTGGCTGCCGCACAGGTTGCACGGAATGATCGGGAACTCGCGATGCTCGGCCCAGCGCTCCAGATCGGATTCCTTCACGTACGCCAGCGGCCGGATCACGACGTTCTTCCCGTCGTCGCTGACCAGCTTGGGCGGCATGCCCTTCATCCGGCTGCCGAAGAACATGTTCAGCATCAGCGTGGTGACGATGTCGTCGCGGTGGTGTCCGAGCGCGATCTTGGTCGCACCGAGCTCTCCCGCCACGCGGTACAGGATGCCGCGGCGCAGCCGCGAGCACAGCGAGCAGGTCGTCTTGCCCTCCGGCACCAGGCGCTTGACGATGGAGTAGGTGTCCTGCTCCTCGATGTGGAAGTCCACGCCGCGCGACTTCAGATAGGCGGGCAGCACGTCCTCCGGGAAGCCGGGCTGCTTCTGGTCGAGGTTGACGGCGACGAGGTCGAACTTGATCGGCGCGCGGTCGCGCAGGTTGATCAGGATGTCCAGCAGCGAGTAGCTGTCCTTGCCGCCGGACACGCAGACCATGACCTTGTCGCCGTCCTCGATCATGTTGAAGTCGGCGATC
>Ga0209257_1001257_pt1 | contig 31310 bp, 28 predicted proteins | sample AraplaCvi_mCL_r2_FD_184277 | JGI IMG/M metagenome (GOLD analysis project Ga0209257, IMG submission 184277) | Arabidopsis root microbial communities from North Carolina, USA - plate scrape MF_Cvi_mCL_r2 (SPAdes) (version 2) | ecosystem: Host-associated > Plants > Roots > Endosphere | place: USA...
AGAATTTCGGCAACGAGGCCGACGTCACCGAAGTGGGCCAGGTGCTCTCGGTCGGCGACGGCGTCGCCCGCGTGCATGGTCTGGACAAGGTCCAGGCCGGTGAGATGGTCGAGTTCCCCGGCGGCATCCGCGGCATGGCGCTCAACCTCGAGAGCGACAATGTCGGCGTCGTGATCTTCGGCGACGACCGCACCATTAAAGAAGGCGACACGGTGAAGCGCACCGGCGCCATCGTGGACGTTCCGGTCGGCAAGGGCCTGCTCGGCCGCGTGGTCGACGGCCTCGGCAACCCGATCGACGGCAAGGGCCCGATCCAGGGCGCCGAGCGCAAGCGCGTCGAAGTGAAGGCTCCGGGCATCATCCCGCGTAAATCCGTGCATGAGCCGATGCAGACCGGCTTGAAGGCGATCGACAGCCTGGTTCCGGTCGGCCGCGGCCAGCGCGAACTGATCATCGGCGATCGCCAGACCGGCAAGACCGCCGTCATCATCGACACGATCCTGAACCAGAAGGCGATCAACGCCGGGACCGACGAGTCGAAGAAGCTCTATTGCATCTACGTCGCCGTCGGCCAGAAGCGCTCGACCGTCGCGCAGATCGTGAAGACCCTGGAAGACCAGGGCGCCATGGAGTATTCGGTGGTGGTCGCCGCGACCGCTTCCGAACCGGCGCCGCTGCAGTTCCTGGCGCCCTATACCGGCTGCACCATCGGCGAGTTCTTCCGCGACAACGGCATGCATGCCGTCATCTTCTACGACGATCTTTCGAAGCAGGCCGTCGCCTACCGCCAGATGTCGCTGCTGCTGCGTCGTCCGCCGGGACGCGAAGCCTATCCGGGCGACGTGTTCTATCTCCACAGCCGCCTGCTCGAGCGCGCGGCGAAGATGAACGACAAGAACGGCGCCGGCTCCTTGACCGCCCTGCCGGTCATCGAAACCCAGGCGGGCGACGTCTCGGCTTATATTCCGACCAACGTCATCTCGATCACCGACGGCCAGATCTTCCTGGAGACCGGCTTGTTCTACCGCGGCATCCGTCCGGCCATTAACGTCGGACTCTCGGTCAGCCGCGTCGGCTCGGCCGCGCAGATCAAGGCGATGAAGCAGGTCGCGGGCCGCATCAAGCTCGAGCTCGCGCAGTACCGCGAAATGGCGGCCTTCGCGCAGTTCGCCTCGGATCTCGACGCCGCGACCCAGAAGCTCCTGGCCCGCGGTGCGCGCCTGACCGAGCTCTTGAAGCAGGGCCAGTATCAGCCGATGCCGGTCGAGGAGCAGGTGGTCTCGATCTTCGCGGGCGTCCGCGGCTTCCTCGACACCATCGCCGTCAACGATGTGAACCGCTACGAAGCGGCGGCGCTGGAAGAAGTCCGCGCCAAGCACGGCGACATCCTGGAGGCGATCCGCAAGGAGCGTGAGCTCTCCAAGGCGACCGAGGACAAGCTGACCGCCTTCTTCACCGCGTTCACGAAGACCTTCGCCTGATCGGAAAGAGAACAGGCGAAAGGAAAGGGTGAGGGATGCCCAGCCTTAAGGACCTAAAGCTCCGCATCAACAGCACGAAGAACACGCAGAAGATCACTTCCGCGATGAAGATGGTCTCTGCGGCGAAGCTGCGCCGGGCGCAGGAGCAGGCGGAAGCCGCCCGCCCCTATGCCGAGCGCATGGAGCGCGTGCTGGGCCGCCTGGCGGCCTCGGCCGCCGGGCGCGATGGCGCGCCGGCCTTGCTCGCCGGCAACGGCAAGGATCAAACCCACCTGATCGTGGTGATGACCTCCGACCGTGGCCTCTGCGGCGGCTTCAACTCGTCGATTGCCCGCGGTGCGCGCAAGCTCGCCCGCGATCTCAAGGCTCAGGGCAAGACGGTCAAGATCCTGTGCATCGGCCGCAAGGGGCGCGACCAGCTGCGCCGCGAGTTCCCGGGTGACATCATCGGCACCATCGAGGATATCGGCAAGCCGCGGCTTAACTTCGCGGCGGCCGAGTCGGTCGCCACTCGGATCCTCACCATGTTCGAGCACGGCGAGTTCGACGTCTGCGAGCTGGTCTACAACCGCTTCAAGTCGGCGATGACGCAGATCGTCACCATCCAGCAGCTCATTCCCTTCGCGCTGCCGGCCGCCAACGAGAACGATCCGGCAGGCGCCACCTACTACGAATACGAACCGGACGAGCTCGAGATCCTCTCCTCGCTGCTGCCGAAGAATCTGGGAATGCAGATCTTCCGCGCGCTCTTGGAGAACAACGCCTCCGAGCAGGGCGCGCGCATGACCGCGATGGACAGCGCCACCCGCAACGCCGGCGACATGATCAACAAGCTCACCATCACCTACAACCGCTCGCGCCAGGCCGCCATCACCAAGGAGCTGATCGAAATCATCTCCGGCGCCGAGGCCCTGTAAGCGCAAGACTGTAAGGAAGGACGAACCGCAATGGCTCAGAATCGTGTCGGCAAGGTCACCCAGGTTTTGGGCGCCGTGGTCGATGTTCAGTTCGACGGCGACCTGCCGGCGATCTTGAACGCGCTGACGGTCGATAACCAGGGCAAGAAGCTGGTGCTCGAAGTGGCGCAGCATCTCGGTGAGAACACCGTGCGCACCATCGCCATGGACACCACCGACGGCATGGTCCGCGGCCAGGAAGCGACCGACACCGGCGCCGCGATCACCGTTCCGGTCGGACCGGAGACCCTGGGGCGCATCATCAACGTGATCGGCGAGCCGGTCGATGAGCGCGGCCCGGTCGCCGCCAAGAAGCATTACGAAATCCATCGCCCGGCTCCGTCCTTCGTCGATCAGTCCACCGAACCTCAGGTCCTCGTCACCGGCATTAAGGTCATCGATCTCCTGACCCCGTATCCGAAGGGCGGCAAGATCGGCCTGTTCGGCGGCGCCGGCGTCGGCAAGACCGTGACCATCATGGAGCTGATCAACAACGTCGCGAAGGCGCATGGCGGCGTCTCGGTGTTCGCCGGCGTCGGCGAGCGCACCCGCGAGGGCAACGACCTCTATCACGAGATGATGGAATCGAAGGTCATCAACCTCGAGGGCGAGTCCAAGGTGGCCCTTGTGTACGGCCAGATGAACGAGCCGCCGGGAGCCCGCGCCCGCGTCGCGCTGACCGGCCTCACCCAGGCCGAGTACTTCCGCGACGAGGAAGGCCAGGACGTGCTGTTCTTCATCGACAACATCTTCCGCTTTACCCAGGCGGGTTCTGAAGTGTCGGCGCTGCTCGGCCGTATTCCTTCGGCCGTGGGTTATCAGCCGACTCTCGCGACCGACATGGGCGCCCTGCAGGAGCGCATCACCACGACGAAGAAGGGCTCGATCACCTCGGTGCAGGCCATCTACGTGCCCGCCGACGATTTGACCGATCCGGCGCCGGCCACGTCGTTCGCCCACTTGGACGCGACCACCGTGCTCAGCCGTCAGATCGCGGAGCTCGGCATCTTCCCGGCGGTCGATCCGCTCGACTCCACTTCGCGCATCCTCGATCCGCGCGTGGTCGGCGAGGAGCATTATCAGGTTGCCCGCGACGTGCAGCGCGTGCTGCAGAGCTACAAGTCGCTGCAGGACATTATCGCCATTCTGGGCATGGACGAGCTCTCGGAAGAGGACAAGCTCACCGTCGCCCGTGCGCGCAAGATCCAGCGCTTCCTGTCGCAGCCGTTCCACGTCGCCGAGGTCTTCACCGGCACGCCGGGCGCGCTCGTCTCCCTCGCCGACACCATCAAGGGCTTCAAGGGCATCGTCGCCGGTCAGTACGACGACCTGCCGGAATCGGCCTTCTACATGGTGGGCACGATCGAGGAAGCGATCGCCAAGGCGCAGAAGATGGCTGAGGCGGCGTAACGCCGATGGCCGGGCAACTGCAGTTCGATCTCGTTTCGCCGGAGCGGCTGTTGCTCTCCGAGCCGGTCGATCAGGTGATCGTACCCGGCGTGGAGGGTGACTTCGCCGCTCTGCCGGAGCATATGAACCTGATCTCGCTGATGCGGCCGGGCGTGCTCTACGTCTACAAGGGCGGGTCCGCGCCCGAGCGGATCTTCATCGGCGGCGGCTTCGCCGAGGTGACTGCGACCGGTTGCACCGTGCTGGCGGAACAGGCCATACCGGTTGCAGAAATCGACCGGGCCGCGGCCGAGCAGGCCATCGCCGATGCCCGCGAGGACGTCGAGGATGCCAAGGACGATCACACCCGCGCGATCGCGCAGGCCGAGCTGAAGATCGCCGAGGCGCGTCTCGCCGCGGCGGTGGAACCCAGCGCGTATTAACGAATTAGTTCGTGTCTCGGGGGCCATAGGTGCGGCCCGCGGACATGGGCCTTTGCGCGGTCCGCCGGCTTGTCACAATCGGGTTAACCGGTTTAGTCTCTCGCCGGGGTTAACGGAAATTGCCCGACGATTCGGCGATTATTCGCACCGACGACGGATTCTAAGATGCCGCATTGGACGCTCGAAAGCATAGACTGGGCCCGCTTCGATCCGGCCGCAGTCAATCCTGACGTGCTGAAAGCCATCAAAGCATCCGCCATGGTCGAGGCCAATGGCGAGGATTACGGCGAATACCTCTGTAAGGTTTTCCACGACGACCCCGAGTTTCAGGCAGTTGCCCGCGAATGGGCGCTGGAGGAACTGCAGCACGGCCAGGCGCTGGGCCGCTGGGCGGCGCTCGCCGATCCGACCTTCGACTACGAGGCGAGCTTCAAGCGCTTCACCGACGGCTACCAGATTCCGCTCGATGTCGAGAGGTCGGTCCGCGGCTCACGCGCCGGCGAACTGATCGCGCGGTGCATCGTCGAGACCGGAACTTCGACCTATTACACCGCCCTCGCCGATGCGACCGACGAGCCGGTGCTGAAGGCGATCTGCCGCAACATCGCCGCCGATGAGTTTCGCCACTACAAGCTCTTCTATTCGCACCTGAAGCGCTACCAGGCCCGCGAGAAGCTGGGCGCCTGGGGTCGTCTCAAGGTGGTGCTCGGCCGGATCTTCGAGAGCCACGACGACGAGCTTGCCTACGCGTTCTATGCCGCCAACGAGTCCGGCGGAATCTATCAGCGCCGGCGCTTCTCTAAGGAATATGCGCGCTGCGCCTATCCGCTCTACCGCCGCACCCATGTCGAACGCGGCATCGCCATGGCGCTCAAGGCTTGCGGCCTCAATGCCACCGGGCGCTTGAGCCGCTGGCTCACCAACGCTGCCTGCGGCTTCCTGCGCTATCACGCCAAGCGGCTCAACGCCGCGTCGTAGGCGTCACTTCCGCTCCACCATATCGAGATAGGTCATCACCGCCGCCTGGCTGCGCGAATGCGTCTGGCGCTTGTAGAGCACGGCGACCATCAGCGCGGTGGTGCCGATGAACGCATAAGGATGGATGAACCAGGCGAGCCAGGCGACCGCGAAATAGAAGGCGCGGATGCCGCCGTTGAAACTGGTCAGCGCGAGAGACAGCATCCGCGAGGCATGCTCGGCGAAGCGATCGACCTCCGCTTCGGTCGGATGCGATTCGTGGCCGGGCGCGGCACCGATCAGCGCGCAGAGGAAGTTGTACTGCCGGAGCGCCCAGGTGAATTTGTAGAAGGCGATCACGAACATCCCGATCAGGCCGACGATCTTCAGCTGGAACACGAACTCGGTCGTGGTCTGGGCGAAGCTCAAGGATTCCAGCACCCGGAAGGCACTCCCCGACCCGCCCAGCGTACCGACCAGCCCGGCGATCACGATCATCGAGGTCGAGGCGAAGAAAGCGATCGAATTGACCGTGTGGCCGGTCAGGATCACGTCGATCACCCGTTCCTCGCGGCGCACCATCCGCTTCATCCACTGCTTGCGGACGCGGTGCATCGCCATGTTGAGATTGCGCGGCGCGCTTCCCTGCGGCGTGCCGACGGGCGGAATCGTGTCGGCGAACCAGGCATAAACATGCCAGACCAGGATCAGGAAGCCGAGCGCCACCCAGTCTGCGATCTGGAAATCGGCAAGCATCGAGAGGGACTAGCGGTTCAGCCGGCTGCGGAAGCGCTGCGAGAAGCTGCGCTCGAAGAAGTCATAGATCAGAGGACTCATTTCCTCGAATCTGAGGGCGATGGTCTTGCTCTTCGGATCGACCCGCACCACCCGGGCCGTGATCTTCAGGACGTAGTCGCCGGTCGCTTCCTTGATCTTGATATCGACATCCACCAGTTCGTCCGCCTTGTGCTGGCCCTCGTAGCCGGAGATCAGCAGGCCGCCCAAGGACCAGTTCAGGGTGTCGCAAACCAGTCCGTCGAGCCGGATGGTGAAGACCGGCAGGGGCAGGCGTTTGTCGCGCCGGTGCTCCCGGTTGCCGACCTTGCGGTAGCTCATGGTGAAGGACGACATCGACGGCTTTAACCTCTCCCCGGGTCTCCGGTGGCATTCTGGTCCTTATATCTTAACGACATACTATCTGAGTCGGCCCGGCCTGTCTGTAACGCTTCGGATCGGGGATTTCGCCCACAACTCTAGAATGTGGCAGCCAGCACCGCGCCGTTGGTGTCGACCACGGTGCTGGTCGGCCAGATTGCCACCCAGCGGTCGCGGGCGACGCCGCGGAAATAGGGCAGGGCGGGCAGGTCCAGCGCGCTGCCGTCGAACCGGGTCACGATGGCACCGCGCGGATGGGCCTTGGCCCAGGCGAGGGCGTCGGCCTCGGTCAGCAGCACCTTGGGCGCGCTGCCGAGCCGGCCATAGAAGTCGTATTCGCCGCGATACGGCCCGTAGACGGCGATCTCCTGGCCGGCATCCTGGAGCTCGCGCATCTTCGCGCCGAGCGGCTTCAGGTCGAAGAAGGCGCCGAGACTGTTCGGAAACTCGATATTGGCGCAGGTGATGAGCAGCATCGGTACGCAGGCGACCTGCAGCGTGCGCGAGAGCTGCTGCGAGGGCGACATCTGTGCCAGGATATAGCCGCCGGCGAAGAGCAGGATGCCGGAGGCAAAGCCGCTGCCGCCGAGCCAGATCGGCAGCGCGGCGCCGAAGAACTGGCGCCAGAGCGCATCGAGATGCGCGGTCGGAATCATGTTCATCAGGAAGAAGAACAGGCCGAGCATCAAGGCGATGAAGCCAGGCACCACCGCGTGGAAGTCCTTCGGCTTGATCGCCTGATTGGCCAGCAGCCGCGCGCCGATCAGGGCGAGCGGCGCGCCGATCGGCATCATGCCCTGGAGCTGGACGCCGGAGGCGATGCCGGAGACAACCGTGGCCGCGAGGAACAGCAGGCAGATCCGGAAGCCGAAGCCATAGCCGTCGCGGGTCTGGCGGGCGAGCGCGCGCCACAAGGTCTTCCAGACGATCCAGGGATAGAGCAGCAGCGGGGTCAGCAGCAGGGTCCAGGGCTCATGCCGCGTGGCCTCGCTGTTGACATTGGACCAGCCGGTGCCGAAGCGCAGCAGTGCCTCGGGACCGACGGTCCCGCGGGTCGCGGTGTCGAGCCAGAGCCAGCCGAGCGCCGCCGCGGCCGCAGCACCGCCCAGCGCCATGATCCGCCAGCGCAAGCGCCGCCAGCCGCGCGGCCGGGCGGTGGGATCGCCCAGTGAGCCGCGCACATGCGGGGCGAGCAGCGCGATCGGCGGCAGCAGCAGCAGGGCGCTCCAGCCGACCAGAAAGAGGCCGGCGGTGACGCAAAGGGTGTAGAGCGCCCAGAGCGCCGCCCGCCGCAACAGGCCGCCCGGATTCTGCCGCAGCATGCAGATCGCCTGAAAGCCGAGGATCGAGACCGGCAAGGCGATCACCTCGGGCGCGATCATGCTGGCGGTGATGATGAAGCCGCCGAGCCCGACCAGGAGGATGCGGGCGAAGACCGGCGTGGTCGCCCGATGCGGCCAGAGGACGTTGGCGCTGGTGCCGATCAGGATCAGCGCGATGAGCGCCGCCAGCGCCGCCAGCAGGCGAGGCAGGATCTCGGCGACACCGAATAGGTTCCAGCCGGCGAGGATCAGCCAATCGTGCAGCGGCGGCGCCGTGGCGTCGATCTCGCCATTGAGCAGCGGGATCCAGGTGCCGGATTGCAGCATGTGCCAGGCGGTCGAGAGCGTCTCGAGCTCGATCGGCGCGGTCGGCGGCCGGCTCATGAAGGCGCCGAGGATCACCACCGCCCAGATGGCAAAGGGCCCGACCCGCGCTGTCGTCAGCAGCAGCGGCGGCACGCCGGCCTCATCGACCGCCGCGGCGGGGGGAACTGGATTGGTGTTGGCGGCGCTCACCATCGCGCGTTTCCTAGCACGTTTGCCCGGCCGCGAGGAGCTTTGCCGCGCGACGCGTGGCGGCTACAATCCGGCCCGCCTTTGAAACCCGCGCCGCGAAGAGGATTCCTTGCTCGACCATCTCATCCAGCGTGCCGGCAAATCCGTGCCGGTGACGCCGCTCAGCGAAAAGCGCCTGCCCAGCTGGCTCAAGGAACAGCCGACGCAATTGCAGGCTTGGGCGAAGGCGGCGGGCTTCAAGGCGAAGCCCGGCAGCTGGTGCCTGGTGCCGGACGGGCGCGGCCAGCCGGCGCGCGTTCTGGTCGGTGTCGAGGAAGGGCTCGACCGCTGGTCCGTGGGTGTGCTGCCGGGCGCCCTGCCGCAAGGGACCTATCGGTTGGATGACACGATCCCAGGATCTATCTCCGGCGCCGAAGCCACGGCCTACGCCTTCGCCTGGGCCATGGGCTGCTACCGCTTCGGCCGCTACAAGAGCGAGCCGAAGGAGTTCGCGCGCCTGATCTGGCCGCGGGCGGCGGACCGCGCCCTGGTCGCGCGGCTCGCGACCTCGATGGCGCTCGCCCGCGATCTCATCAACACGCCGGCCGAGGATATGGGCCCGCCGGAGCTCGCCGAGGCGGCGAAGAAAGTCGCGCAGGAGCACAAGGCGAAATTCTCGGTGATCGTCGGCGACGATCTGCTGAAGCAGAACTATCCGACGATCCACGCCGTCGGCCGCGCCGGGCCGAAGCCGCCGCGCCTGATCGAGCTGAAATGGGGCACGACGGGACCGAAGCTGGCGCTGGTCGGCAAGGGCGTGTGCTTCGATTCCGGCGGGCTCGATCTCAAGCCCTCCGGCGGCATGCTGATGATGAAGAAGGACATGGGCGGCGCCGCGCTGATGCTGGCGCTCGCCCGCGCCATCATGGATGCGCAGCTTCCGGTGCAGCTCCATCTTCTCATTCCGGCGGTCGAGAACAGCGTCTCGGCCAATGCGTTCCGCCCCTGGGACGTGATCAAGACCCGCAAGGGAATCACGGTCGAGGTCGGCAACACCGACGCGGAAGGGCGGCTCATCCTCTGCGACGCGCTCGCCGAAGCCGAGAGCGGCCATCCCGATCTCATCATCGATGCGGCGACCTTGACCGGTGCGGCGCGCGTCGCCCTCGGGCCCGAGCTGCCGGCGCTGTTCTCCAACGACGACGACACCGCCGCGGCACTGCTGCGCCATGGCAAGATCGAGGGCGACCCGCTCTGGCAGCTGCCGCTCTGGAAGGGCTATCGGCGGATGCTGGACAGCAAGGTCGCCGACATCAACAACGTCTCCGACGGGCCGTTCGCCGGCGCCGTCACCGCTGCGCTCTATCTCGCCGAGTTCGTCGCCCCCACGACCAAGTGGATGCACATCGACACCTATGCCTGGAACGGAAGGGCGCAGCCGGGGCGGCCGGAAGGCGGCGAGGCTCTGGGCTTCCGCGCCTTGCTCGCATTCGTGGCCGATTGGGCGAAGACGGCCACGCCAGGACCGAAGATCATTACCAAGAAGCCGGCGCCGCGGGTTGCGCCGCGGCGGGCACCGAGCCTGGCGCGGCTGCGGCGGCGCTAAGCGCCGCGCCGCATCCGGCCGGAGAGCCGGCCGCGGCGGGCGGTGGCGGGCGGGCTGACCGCGACCTGTTCCAGGAGCTTGTGCAGCTTCACGATCGGCAAGGTGTCGCTCTTGCCTTCCATGCGGCCTGCATAGCGCGGCAGCAGGGTCTGGGCCGCTTCGGCCGGCGGTTGGTCGGCGCCGAGGCTCAAGAGCCAGGAGAGCAGCAGATCCTCGGCGGGGCCGGGGAACTCGTCCTCCATCTCGAAGGCCTGTTCCAGAAGCGATTTCGGATCGAGCGGATTGGCGGCGGCTTGGGTCATGGGCGCCATGAAACTATTCCACGTCCGCGCGGTCCAATGATTTTTGCGCCGCTTCCGACCGGCGCCGATGGTCCCCGCAACCCCAACGGTTTGCCTATCCGGAGCGGCGGAATGCCTGTCAAGCGCTTGAGGCTCAACGCCTTTCTCGCTTCGGGATGCGAAGGCGAATCCTGATTCTGTCGGTGCTGGGTAGGGGTTGACAGCCGGGGCGGGTTCGTCGGTACCCCGATCGGTGCATGGCACCGAGCCACGCCGCGTTTCGGATCGCCGATTCACCATCTCAAACAACGCAGCGATCATACCACAATCGGCATTGCGTGTCTTCGCAATGATCCTGAATTCAGGAGTATGCAGCGAAAAAAAAGCGCTTTACGCTCAATAGCCGCGGTTGCGATCCGCCACGTGTTCGAGCGCCTGCCCGGATTCGAAGCGGGCGATCTGCCGCTGGATCGCCAGCGCGGAGCTTTCGGGATCGACATCGGCGGCGAGATGCGGGGTCACGAAGATCCGCGGATGGCGCCAGAAGGGATGCGCCGGCGGCAAAGGCTCTGCGGCGAAGACGTCGAGGCTGGCGCCGGCGAGCCGGCCGGAATCCAGCGCGGAAAGCAGGTCCGCCTCGTTGAGCTGAGCCCCCCGCCCGACATTGATCAGCGCCGCACCGCGCGCGAGGTGTCGGAAGAGATCGGCGTTGAGAATGCCCTGGGTCTCCGGCGTCAACGGCAGGAGACAGACCAGGATCTCCAGCCCGTCGACGAAGGGTGCGATCTGATCGCCGCCGGAGAAGACGCGGACGCCGTCGATAGTCTTGGCGCTGCGGCTCCAGCCGCGGGTGTCGAAGCCGAAGCTCCTCAGCAGACGGGCGACCGCATCGCCCAGGGTGCCCAAGCCCATCACGCCGACCCTGCGATCCCAGGGCGCGGGGTAGGTCTGGTCGATCCAGCGCGCTTCGCGCTGCGCCGCGGCGAGCTCCCGGATGCCGCGATGGTGCTCCAGCACCTGCCAGAGCACATAATGCTCCATCGCCTGGGTCAGCCCCGGCTCGGCCATCTTCACGATCCGCACCTGGGGCGGGATGGTGGGATCGGCGAGGAAGCGCTCGACCCCGGCACCGAGCGCGAACAGCGCTTCAAGATCTGGCATGCGGTCGAAGATGCCGGGCACCGGCTTCCAGCCGATGCAATAGCGGATACCCCGAAGGTCCCGCTCCGGCCGATCCTGGATCAGCTGGATGTCGGGTGCGCCTTTGAGGAAGGCGTCTTCCCAGACCGCGAAATTCGCGCCGGTGTCGGAAAGCACCAGCCGCGCGTTCATTGCCGCACCACGCCGCCTTCGGTGGTCTCGATGTTCAAGGCTGCGCGCAGCAGGGCCTGGGTATAGGCCTCGCGCGGCTGCTCGAATATCCGCTCGACCGGCCCTTCCTCCACCATATGTCCGTCCTTCAGGACAATCACCCGATCCGCCATGGCGCGAATGACACGCAGGTCGTGGCTGATGAAGAGATAGGCGAGATTGTGCTTCTGCTGGAGATCGCGCAAGAGATCGACGATCTGCGCCTGGACCGACATATCGAGCGCCGAGGTCGGCTCGTCGAGGACGATGAGCTTCGGCTTCAGGATCAGCGCCCGGGCGATCGAGATGCGCTGGCGCTGGCCGCCGGAGAACTCATGCGGGTAGCGATGCCGGGTCTCGGGGTCGAGGCCGACCTCGGTCAGCGCGTCGATGACGGCCTGCTCGCGGGCGCCGGGCTCCGTTGCGAGGCCATGGACTTCCAAGCCCTCGGCGACGATCTCGCCGATGGACAGGCGGGGCGACAGCGATCCGTACGGGTCCTGGAAGACGATCTGCATGTCTTCCCGCAAGGGCCGCATGTCGCCGCGGTCGAAATCGTCGATGCGCTTGCCTTCGAACACGATCTCACCGTCGCTGTCGATCAGGCGTAGCAGGGCCAGGCCGAGCGTCGTTTTGCCCGAGCCGGATTCGCCGACCACGCCGACGGTCTCGCCCTCGCGGATCTCGAGCGTGACGCCTTCCAGGGCGCGCACGTGATCCACCACGCGGCGGAACACGCCGGCTTTGATCGGAAACCAGACCTTGAGGTTCTTGACCGAAGCCAGCGGCTTCGCATCCTGGTGCGTGGCCACGGCGCGGCCTTTCGGCTGTGCGGCCAGCAGCATCCGGGTATAGGGATGCTCAGGCTCGGCAAAGAGCTCGGCGGGAGTCTTCTGCTCGACGATCTTGCCCTTCTGCATCACCGCGACCCGGTCGGCGAACTTCTTGACGATACCGAGGTCATGGGTGATCAGCAGGATCGCCATGCCGAGCCGCGCCTGCAGCTCGCGCAGCAATTTGAGGATCTGCGCCTGCACGGTCACGTCGAGCGCCGTCGTCGGCTCGTCGGCGATCAGGAGATCGGGATCGTTGGCCAGCGCCATGGCGATCATCACACGCTGCCGCTGCCCGCCGGACATCTCGTGCGGGAAGGCGCGCAGGCGCTGCTCCGGATTGTTGATCCCGACCAGGCGCAGCAGTTCCAATGCACGGGCTCGGGCCTGATCGCGCGAAACGTTACGGTGCAGCAGCATCGCCTCGGTGATCTGGCGCTCGACCCGGTGCAGCGGATTGAGCGAGGTCATCGGCTCTTGAAAGATCATCGAGACCTTGTCGCCGCGGACGTTGCGCAAGATTTCGCCTGGCGCGCCGATCATCTCCTTGCCCTGGAACTTGATGCTGCCCGAAGGATGGCTGGCGAGTGGATAGGGCAGGAGCTGCAGCACCGAAAGTGCCGTCACCGATTTGCCGGAGCCGGATTCGCCGACCAGGGCGAAAGTCTCGCCCTTCTTCACGGCGAAGCTGATGTGATCGACCGCGAGCGTCGTGCCGAAAGCGACGCTGAGGTCCTTGACCTCGAGGATGGTCGATGTGTCGCTCACTTGGCGATCTTCCGCGGGTCGAAGGCGTCGCGGATCGCTTCGCCGACGAAGATGAGCAGGATCAGCATCGTGCCGGTGACGACGAACCCCGTCATGCCGAGCCAGGGTGCCTGAAGGTTGTTTTTGCCTTGATTCAGCATCTCGCCCAGCGAGGGCGAGCCCGGCGGCAGGCCGAGGCCGAGAAAGTCGAGCGAGGTCAGGATGGTTACCGAACCGCCGAGGGTGAACGGCAGGAAGGTCAGGGTCGTGACCATGGCGTTGGGCAGGATATGCTTGGTCATGACCCGCCAGTCGCTCATGCCGAGCGCCTTCGCCGCGCGCACATATTCGAGGTTGCGCACCCGCAGGAACTCAGCGCGAACGACGCCGACCGGCCAGGTCCAGCCGAAGATCAACAGGATGATGAACAGCGAAAGAATGCTGGGCGGGAAGATCGCTGCCAGAATCAGCAGGATGTAGAGGGTCGGGAGGCTGCCGAACACCTCCAGGAAACGCTGGAACAGAAGATCGGTCCAGCCGCCGAAATAGCCCTGCACCGCGCCGGCCAGCACGCCGATGATGGTTGTGCAGATGGTCATCGCGATGCCGAACAGGACCGAGATGCGGAAGCCGTAGATCGCACGGGCCAACACGTCCCGCGCCTGATCGTCGGTGCCGAGCCAGTTGATGCCGTCGGGAGCGCTCGGCGCCGGGCCGGGAAGATCAAGGATCGTGGTGTTGTAGCTGAAAGGAATGAGCGGCCAGACCATCCAGCCATCGGCCGCGATCTTCTTGCGGACATAGGCGCTGCGGTAATTGGCTTCGGTGGCGAAGGTCCCGCCGAAGGTCGTTTCCGGATAGGTCTTGAAGGCCGGAAAATAAAGCGCGCCCTGGTAGCTCACGACCACCGGCTTGTCGTTGGCAATCACTTCGGCGAACAAGCTGAAGACCAGCAGGACCAGGAATATCCACATCGAATAGTAACCGCGACGGTTGCGCCGGAAATTCTCGATACGGCGCGCGGACAGCTGGGTGATGCGGAATCCGAGAAAGCGGTGTTCCAGTCCTTTCGCGGCTGTGGCGGGCGTCATGTCTCGCGCGCCTCGAAATCGATGCGGGGATCGATCAGCATGTAGGTGATGTCGCCGATCAGCTGAACCACCAGGCCGATCAGGCCGAAGGCATAAAGCGTCGCGAACACCACTTGGTAATCGCGGTTGATCGCCGCCTCGTAGCCGAGCAGGCCGAGCCCATCCAGCGAGAAGATGATCTCGGTCAGCAGGGCGCCCGTGAAGATGATGCCGATGAATGCCGCGGGAATTCCGGAGATTACGATCAGCATTGCGTTGCGGAAGACGTGGCCGTAAAGCACACCGCGCTCGGTCAGGCCCTTGGCGCGTGCGGTGACGACATATTGTTGATTGATCTGTTCCAGGAAGGAGTTCTTGGTCAGCATGGTCAAGGTCGCGAAGCTGCCGATGGTGAGCGACAGCAGCGGCAGCGTCATGTGCCAGAAGTAGTCGACAATTTTGCCCCAGAGCGAGAGCGTGTCCCAGTTCTCCGAGGTGAGGCCCCGCAGCGGAAACCATTGGAAATAGCTGCTGCCGGCGAAGAGCACGATCAGCAGAATGGCGAACAGGAAGCCGGGAATGGCGCTGCCCGCGATGATGACCGAACTGGTCCAGACGTCGTAGGGCGTGCCGTCGCGCACCGCCTTGGCGATCCCTAAGGGAATACAGACTAGGTAAGTGAGGAGCGTGGTCCAGAGGCCGAGCGAGATCGAGACCGGGAGTTTTTCGATGATGAGATCCACCACCGGCCTGCCACTGGTGTAGCTGTTGCCGAAATCGAAGCGCAGGAAGTTGCCCATCATCATCGCGAAGCGCTCGGGCAGCGGCTTGTCGAAGCCGTACATGCGCTCCAGTTCCTTGATGAACTCAGGGTCGAGCCCTTGCGACCCGCGATAGATCTTGGAGCCGCCCTGCGAAGCGCTTTGCGCCGGTCCGCTCTGGGTGGACATGAGCTCACCGCCGCCGCCGGTCACGCGGTCGGTGGCCGAGACGCCCGTGCCTTTGATCTTCTGGATCATCTGCTCGACCGGGCCGCCCGGTGCGGCCTGGATGATCAGGAAGTTGATCACCATGATCCCGAACAGCGTCGGGATCATCAGCAGCAGGCGTCGGATTATATAGGCGAACATGCGAGGCTAGGCGCAGAACCGATGAACAAGGCTCATTTCTTGCGTCCGCGGCGTCCGAGGACGAAAGCGAGGACCGCAACCACGACACCGCCGAGGATATAGGGAATCGGCGTGCTGCCGCGATCCTCCGGCGGCGTCGGGGCCGTCGCGGCGGGTGCAGGCGCGGCCGGTGCTGCCGGCGTGGCTGAGGGCTGCGCCGCTTCCGGCGCGGGAGCCTGCTGGGTGTTGCTGTCCGTACCGGAAGCCTGTGCCGCCGACTTCTTCTCCTTCAGCGCGGCCTCTTTCTGCGGGTCGACCCACCAGGCATCGAGGGCGAGGCCGTATTTCGCCATGACTTTCGGGTGCGAGAACTTGTTCCAATAAGCTACGCGGTCGAACGGCGCGTTGTATTGCGGGATGTAGTAGAAGCCCCATTGCAACACGCGGTCGAGCGCGCGCGTGGAATAGATAAGGTCGTCGCGATCCTTGGCGGAGATGATCTTCTCGACCAGCGCGTCGACAACCGGATCCTTGATACCGCCGACATTGGTGCCGCCAGTCGTGTCCGCACTCTTTGAGCCCCACCAGTCGCGTTGCTCGTTCCCGGGCGAGAGCGACTCCGCGACCAAGTTGACCGTCATGTCGTAGTCGAATTGATCCATGCGCTTCTGATACTGCGCAGGGTCGATGGTGCGCATGGTCGCCTTGACGCCGATCTGAGCGAGATTCTGGATCATCGGCTGGGTAATGCGCTCGAAGGATTCCTGATTGAGCAAGATCTCGAACTGGAGAGTCTCCCCATTCTTGGTGCGCACGCCGTTCTCGACCTTCCAGCCGGCGTCATCGAGAATTTTGCTGGCGATTTCCAGATTGGCCCGGGCATCGCCGGAGCCGTCGGTTTTCGGCGGGTTGTACTCCGTCGTAAACACCTCGTCCGGAATCTTGCCTCTGTAGGGCTCCAGGATCTTCAGCTCCTCGGGAGAAGGAAGCCCGGTCGCACCCAACTCCGATGGGCCGAAATAGCTCCGGATGCGCACATACTGGCCGAAGAACAGGGTCTTGTTGCTCCATTCGAAATCGAAGGCATATTGCAGGGCTTCGCGCACCTTGCGGTCCTGGAAGATCGGGCGGCGCAGGTTGAAGACGTAGCCCTGCATCAGGTTGCGGCCTTCGGTCGGTATTTTCTCCCGGGCGATGCGCCCGTCCTTCACTGCGGGAATGTCGTAGGCCGTCGCCCAGTTCTTGGCGCTGGATTCGACGCGAATGTCGTAAGCGCCGGCCTTGAACGCCTCGAGCGCCACCGTGTCGTCCCGATAGTAGTCGTAGCGCATGGTGTCGAAATTGTTCTGGCCGGCGTTGATCGGCAGGTCCTTGCCCCAATAGTCGGGAACTCGTTGCAGCGTGATCGAACGGCCGGCTTCGTATTTGGCGATCTTGTAGGGGCCGCTGCCTTCCGGAATATCCAGGGATGGCTTGGTGATATCCCGGTCCTTCCAAAGATGTTCCGGCAGGACCGGCATCTCGCCGACGATCAGCGGCAGCTCGCGATTATCGCCCGGCTCGAAAGTGAACTTGACCTTGAGCTCGCCGAGCTTTTCCACTTTCGCAACACTGTGGAAGTACGCCTTGAAATTCGGCGGGCCTTTTTCCTTCAGCACATTGAAGGAATAGATCACATCATCCGCGGTGATCGGCTGGCCGTCGTGCCAGCGTGCCTCTTTCCGGAGATTGAAGGCGACCCAGGACCGGTCTTCCGGCATCTCGATCGTTTCGGCGATCAGTCCGTATTTGCTGAACGGCTCGTCCAGGGTGCCGGTGGTCAGCGTCTCATAGCTGGAGCCCGGTCCGACCGTGCCCTGAATGGTCAAGGGATTGAAGCTGTCGAAGGTGCCGATCGCGCCGAACACCACGCTGCCGCCCTTCGGCGCATCGGGGTTGGCGTATTCGAGATGCTTGAAATCCGGCCCGTATTTCACGTCGCCATGCATGGCAATCCCGGGAGCGGGCTTCACCTCTTGAGCGGCAGCCGGCAGGGCGAAGGCGGCGCTCCACGCGAGGAGGGTTGCGAAAGCGAGACCCAGCGTCGAGCGCGTCATGCCGATTTCCTCAACGGATTTATCCTGTCGTTTGGCCGCTTGGCGCGGCTTTGCGCCATCCTAACGGAGACTTCGCCCGCAAGGAAACCCGCGCTTTGTAACGCGGAAGTAACGCCCTTCAGGCGCCGAGCGTTGCGACCGCCTGGTCCAGGATCCGGCGGTCGCTTGCGGCCACCACCTCGCCCGTGGAGGCCATGGTCAGCGGCCGGCCCTGCCAGTCGGTGATATGCCCGCCCGCACCCTCGATCACGGGGACGAGAGCGAGATAGTCGTAGATCCCGAGACCCCGCTCGACGACGAGATCGAGGAAGCCCATCGCCACCATGCCGTATTGATAGCAATCGCCGCCATAGGTGGTGGACTTCGCGTTGGCGCGCAAGGCCTCGAAGCGTGGGAAGCTGGCGGCGTCGAAGACCTGGGGCGAGATGGTCGAGAGATAGGCGTCGCTGAGATTGGCGCAGGACCGCGCCTTGATCGCTTCGCCGTTGAGCGTGCTCGGCTCACCCGCGACGCCGAGGAAGAGATCGCCGAGGATCGGCATGTCGATCACGCCGAGGATCGGCTTGCCGCCGCGATTGAGCGCGATCAGGGTCCCGAACAGCGGGCGGCCGGTGATGAAGGAGCGCGTGCCGTCCAGGGGATCGAGCACCCAGACATATTCGGCATCGGCCCGTTCGGCGCCGAACTCCTCGCCGATGATGCCATGGCCCGGGAAGGCTTTGATGATCGTCTCGCGCAGGGCCGCTTCGCATTCGCGATCGGCCTTGGTGACCGGACTCTCATCGGCCTTGTCGATGATGTCGAGCTTCTGGCGGTAATAGCGGCGGAGGATCGGCCGGCTGACTTCCGTCAGCCGGCGCGCCAGATCGACATAATCTGAAGGGACAGTCTCGTTGGCGGCCACGATTACTGCGGCAGCGGAACCGGGCTGTCGCTCTGATCCCTGAGCCAGCGCAGCAGGTTGGCGCGGTCCTGGGCCTTCGGCAGGCCGGGAAAGGCCATCTTGGTGCCCGGCGCGAACTTCTTCGGATTGGTCAGGAACTGGTCGAGATGCGCGAAGTCCCAGGTGATCTTCAGGTTCTTGATCGCATCGTCGTAGTTGAAGTCTTCCTTATGCGCGCTCGGGCCGCCGATCACGCCCCAGAGGTTCGGACCGACCTTGTTCGGGCCGCCTTTGGTGAAGTCGTGGCAGGCCTTGCACTTGGCGGCGACCTTCTCGCCGGCCTTCGGATCAGCGGCGGCGATCAGCTTCACCGCATCGTCGCCGGCCGGAGCCGCCGCCGGTGCGCCGGCGCCTTCCGGCTGGGCCGGCGCGTTGGCTTCGGGCTGCGCGGCGGCTTCGGTCTTAGCGGGTTCCGCGGCCGGCGCGGCGGCCTGCTTCGCCGCGTCTTCCGCCTTCTTGATCTCGTCCGGGGTCGGCAGTGCCAGCGGGCTGTCGGCCTTGGTGCGCAGGAAGGCGATCACGTTGGCACGGTCCTGGGCCTTGGGCAGGCCCGGGAAGGTCATCTTGGTGCCGGGTGCGAATGCCTTCGGGTTGGCGATGAAGTGGTTGATGTTCTCGTAGGTCCAGGTGGACTTCAGATTCTTGATCGCGTCGTCATAGTTGAAGTCTTCCTTATGCGCGGTCGGGCCGCCGACCACGCCGTAGAGGTTCGGGCCGACCTTGTTCGCCTCGCCCTTGCCGAAGGTGTGGCAGGCCGCGCATTTCGCCGCCGTCTTCTCGCCGGCCGCCACATCCGCACTGGCCAGCAGGCCGCTGATCGGCTCGACCGCGGCGGGCTTGGCCGCGGGGGCTGCCGGGGCCGCGGCTTCGCCGCCGGCACCGTGCTCCTCGCCACCTTCATGGCCGCCATAGATCATATTGGCGATCAGTCCAGTGCTCAGCGTCAGCATGCCGCCAACCAGAATGGCGGCAGCGATCTTGTTGGCTTCCAAAGACATGCAGGCAACCCCTCGTGGCAGGACCGGGTGCGCGATTCTAGACGAAGCCCCCCGGCAATCGGCGCGGAATTTAGCGAGTTCCGACCGCCCTGTCCAACAGCCCGTCAGACCGGTAAAGCCCCCATCCCACAGGCGTTTCCGGGCTGGCCTTTACCCTTCGAGCGGCATAATGTCGCGGACCTTTCAACCCCAGAACCCGCGAAGATCGCCCGATGAACCCGGTGGTCCTGATCCCCGCCCGCCTCGCCTCGACGCGCCTCCCCGACAAGCCGCTGGCCGATATCGCGGGCAAGCCGATGATCGTCCATGTCTGGCAGCGCGCCAAGGAGGCCGGGATCGGCCCGGTCTATGTCGCCGCTGCGGAAGCCGAGATCGCCGAGGCGGTGAAGGCCGCCGGCGGCGAGGCGGTGCTGACCCGGCCCGACCATCCGTCCGGCTCCGACCGCATCTTCGAAGCGCTGGGCAAGATCGATCCGGACCGGCGCTTCGACGTCATCGTGAACGTGCAGGGCGATCTCCCGACCCTCGATCCGAAGATCGTGCGCCGCGCCCTGGAGCCGCTGGTCAATCCCGCGGTCGATATCGCGACGCTCTGCGTCGAGATCACCCGCGAGGCCGAGCGCAACGACCCCAATGTGGTGAAGGCGGTCGCCGCCTTGGCACCCCATGAGGGCCGCTCGATCGCGCGTGCGCTCTATTTCAGCCGGGCGACCGTGCCGGCCAATCCGGGACCGCATTATCATCACGTCGGGCTCTATGCCTATCGCCGCGCGGCACTCGAGCGCTTCGTCGCGCTGCCGCCGGGACAGCTCGAGCAGCGCGAGAAGCTGGAGCAATTGCGCGCGCTCGAAGCCGGCATGCGGATCGACGTGGCGCTCGTTGACACTGTTCCGCTCGGTGTCGATACTCCGGCCGAACTCGAACGCGCCCGCGCGGCGCTCGCCTCCTAACCTCGAGAACTGACCGTGACCGCGAACAACGTCATCGCCTTTCAGGGCCGGCCCGGCGCCTATTCGAATCTCGCCTGCCGTGGCGCCTATCCGGACATGCAGACCCTGCCCTGCGAATCCTTCGAGGACATGTTCGCGGCGGTGCGCGACGGCAAGGCGGGCCTCGCCATGGTGCCGATCGAGAATTCCGTGGCGGGCCGCGTCGCCGACATCCATCACCTGATGCCGGATTCCGGTCTCCATATCATCGCCGAGAAATTCCAGCGGGTGAATCACCAGCTGATGGCGGTGAAGGGCGCGACGCTGAAGGATCTGAAGAACGTGCGCAGCCATGTGCAGGCGCTGGCGCAATGCCGCAACACGCTGCGCAACATGGGCCTGACGCCGGTGATCCGGCCCGACACCGCGGGCTCGGCGGGGGAGATCGCGGAGCTCGGCGACAAGACGATCGGCGCCATCGCCTCGTCGCTCGCCGCGGAGATCTACGGCCTCGATATCCTGAAGGCTGACATGGAGGATGCCGAGCACAACACCACGCGCTTCGTCGTGATGTCGCGCGAGCCGATCGATCCCGATCCGGCCAAGGGCACCGTGGTCACCAGCTTCGTCTTCAAGGTGCGCTCGGTGCCGGCGGCGCTCTACAAGGCGCTCGGCGGCTTTGCCACCAACGGCATCAACATCACCAAGCTCGAGAGCTATATCCTCGACGGCAATTTCACCGTGGCGCAGTTCTATGCCGATATCGAGGGCCATCCCGACCAGCGCTCGGTGAAGCTCGCACTGGAGGAGCTCAGTTTCTTCTCGCGCGAGGTGCGGATCCTCGGCGTCTATCCCGCCGATCCGTTCCGGCAGAACCCGAAGTAACAATCCGCCTATCGGCCGTCCATCTCATAGACCCGGAAGTGCGGCGAGAGTTCTTGTGGCAGGGGAACCGGGGTCAGCCATGCGGGCGGGCGGCCGTTGCCGAGATCGGCATAGAAGTTGTCCTGGTTGGGCACGGAGAATCCCGGCACGAGGACGTCGATGCAGCGGATCACCAGCGAAACCTGGCGCTCGTCGAGAATCGCCCGCGCGGCCTCGCCGCTCCGATCGCGCATCACATCGGCGGTGTCGAAGATCGCCTGCGGATTGCGATGATAAGGCCCGGCGACGAAGCGGTATGGCGTGCGGAACGCAAGCTCCGGCGCATAGGAGAGATCGTCGGTCATGACGATCGGTGCAGCACCGATGCCCGGCCGCGTCTCGTTCAGCCAATCGGCGAGCTCGGCGACCGGGCATTGCTTGCCGTCCGGCAGCGCGGGAAGGGCCATGACGGCGAAGAGCGGTCCGCAGGTGAGCCAGACCGCGACCAGGACCAGGACCGGCGTGCGCAGCAGCCGCGGCTTGCCCGCCATCTTCCGCTCGGCCAGATGGAAGAAGCCGGCGCAGATCACCGCGATGGTCGGCCCCAGCTCGACGGCGAGCCGCGCATGCATCAGGGCGCCGATCAGCATGAAGCCGAAGGCCATGGTCAAGAGCAGCGCCGACCAGCGCACGGCGCCAGCGCGGCGCCAGATGCGGAAGGCAAAGGGCAGCAGCACGATCGCCGCCACCGACTGTCCGACCAGCGGCAGGAAGCTGTGCAGGCGGGCGATGCGGGTCGGCCAGAGCGGCTGCATCTCCTGGATGGTGTCGAGAAACTCCTTCTTCAGCCTTGGATCGACGCTGAGCGGCCCCAAGAGCAGATCCGGGAACAGCAGAAGCAAAAGGCCGAGGCCGACAACCGCCAGCGCACCGCCGACGAGGCCGCGCCGCAGCATACCGCCTTGGACGCGTTGCGCCGCCAGGAACACCGCCGCCCAGATCAGCGGCAGGACCAGATAGGGGATCGAGACCTTGTCGTATTCCGGAACCAGCCAATGGGCCGGCGGCTGCTCGATCGGAATGGCGAGCGCCATCACGGCGGCGATGGCCAGCGAAAACGCGGCACCCGGTCCCGCCCAGTCGCGCAGGGAGGCCGCGTGTCGCTTGGCATCGGACGGCGCATCGAGCCAGAACAGGCCGAGCGTTGCCACGACCGGCACCACCGGCACCATCATCTCCGGACTGACCCAGACGCCGACCCCGGCATAGAGCCCGCCGAGCGCAGCCCAGCGCCGCTGCATGGCCGGCGCGGTATCGGTGCGTGCGGCGCGCAGCATGCAACCCAGCATCAGCGCGGTCATGAGCAGCAGCAGCGTGTGATGATCGGCGCGGCCGAAGACGCCGTAGCCGAAGGCCGCGGCATTGGTCATCAGGATCAGCGCCGCGAAACGATGCCCGGGGCTCGGCCAGAGCGGCTTCGCGGCCCAGGCGGCGGCGAAACAGGCGAGCACATGGCAGATCGAGGAGAAGCTCGCGCCGATCCAATAGACCGCACGATCGACTGGCATGCCGAAGAGATGGGCGATGAGCGCGGGAACGAGGATCAGGATATCGACCGGCCGGGTCCAATGCAGCGAGAGTCCTTCCGGCGCGCCGATCCGATCGGTCACCGTGTTGTACCAGCCGGCACCGTTGTAGAGGTCCATGATGCGCAGCACGCGCATGTAACTGTCGGGATCGACCAGCCCGTGGTCGCGCAGCACCGCGCCGTTCCGGAAGGCGAAGAAGATGTGCTCGGCCGTGGCAAAGACGGCGAAGAGGGCGATCAGCAGCCAGCCGATGGCGCGCGACGGAGCGGCTTTCTGCGGCGGCGGCTCGATCTCGCCGGCGACGGAAGTCACGGTTTCGCCCGCCGCTCGAACAGCATGGTCTTCGCACTCCAGAAATTGATCGCCATGCCGGCGATCGAGCCCAAGGCCACGCCGATCTCCGGATGCCGGCGCACCGGATCCGAGAGCGCCACGGCCAAGGCATAGGTCCCGTAATTCACCGCCGCGCCGATCAGCATCAGACCGAGATAGGCCAGCCATTCCCCCGCGGGATGTGCCGCGGAGGGACTGTCGCGGCGAAAGGTGAAGGATCGGTTGAGGATCCAGGTCACGGTCGCGGCGGCGAGGAAGGAGACGACGCGGCCGCTGTAAGGCCCGAGGCCCAGGCCGAGCATCGCATAGAGCAGCCCGGCATCGACCACGAAACCGATTCCGCCGACGATTCCGAAGCGGAGCATCTGGCCCAAGGTTTCGCCATCGGGCAGCGCCGTGCGCGACATGGTCAGAATTTCAGCCGCAGCCAGTCTTCGATCAGCCGCCGCGAGATCGAATCCTTGCGCGGCAGCTTGAAGGTGTGATCCTCCGGCGAATCCAGGAGCTCCTGCCGCGTCATCCAGCGCGCGGATTCGAGCTCGTTCTCATCGACCCGGAAATCGAGGCTGGTGGCCTCGGCGCTGAAGCCCAGCATCAGCGAGGAGGGGAACGGCCAGGGTTGCGAGCTGAAATACTTGATGCGGGTGAGCCTGAGGCCGACCTCCTCATAGACCTCGCGCGCGACCGCGTCTTCCAGGCTCTCGCCGGGCTCGACGAAGCCGGCCAGCACCGAGTGCATCCCCTGCGCCCAGACCGCCTGCCGCGCCATCAGGATCTTGTCGCCATGGGTGATGCGCATGATGACGGCGGGGTCGGTGCGGGGAAACTGAACCGCGCTGCAATCCGGATTGGTGCATTGGCGCTGATGGCCCGCGGCCTTCGCCTCGGTCGGCGATCCGCAGGTGCCGCAGAACTTGTGCCGGTCGTGCCAATAAGTGAGGCCCCGGGCATAGGCGAGGAGCGCTCCTTCCCGTTGCGGCATCAGAACTCCGACCGCCCGGAGATCGACCGCATGGCCGATCGCGGTGGCGGTGGCCTCGTCGAGGTGCGAGATATCGACCAGGAAATGCGCGATATCCTGCTCCAACCCGAGCAGAACCACCGTCGAGGCGTTCTCCAGCAAGGCCGCACGCCGGTCGGGATCGAGCACCACCGGCCGCGGCGCCTCGGGATCGGAGACATAATTCCGCAGCCGCCAGATGGGGTATAGTCGAGAGGCCGGATCCGCGAGCTTTTCCCGGATCCAGGCCACGTCCTCCCGGCGTTCCACCGCGCGGTTGAATTCCCCGGTGGCGTAGAAATTGACGCGTCTAGCCATTACATTGAGGGCTGTTTTGAGAACAGGCAGAGTACATCCATGAGCGAAGCGCCATCATGGTGACCGAATCGGCTTTGCGGCAAGCGCCAACTTTGCGCCCCTCCTATTTGCGGGCGGGCTTTGCGCTGCGCGGGGCGGCGGCCGTCCTGCTGGCGCTGCTGCTGGCACTTCCGTTCGGCCGCGCCCGGGCGGACAATCCGCCGGCCGGAATTTTCATCTATGCGATTTCCCGCGACGGCGCCTTGGTCGGCCAGCAGCGCATGGAGTTCGTCGGTGACGGTGCGAAGCTGCGCGTCATCAGCCATATGCAGCTCGACGTCACCTTGCTCGGCATGACGCTCTACAGCTTCGACCAGCAGGCGGAAGAAGTGCGCGCCGGCGACAACGTCCTCTCGCTGAGCTCGGAAGCCAATGACGACGGCAAGGCGCGGCAGGTGAATCTCAGCCTGCAAGGCGATCGGCTGAAGGGCAACTACAACAACGATCAGCAACGGGATATCGACCCGAAGTTCCCAACCAGCCTGTTCTGGCAAAAGCCGGCGGTCGGCGAGACGCATGTCATCGATTCGGTGAACGGCAAGCTTCGGGACGTCACGGTGACCGATGTCGGCCCGGAAACCTTGGTGCTGCCCATCGGCAAGGTCGAAGCCCACCATTACCGCGTGACCGGGGATCTGGAACGCGAGCTCTGGTTCGACGCCGGCGGAATCCTGGTCGCCGGGCAGCGCAAGGGCCCGGACGGCTCGACGGTCAGATTGGAATTGCAGCAGCGGCCATAGACCCATGCGGAAAGCCCTCGCCCTCCTGGCCGGTTGCGGCCTCCTCCTGCTGAGCGCGGCGGCCGGCGCCGCGGAATCGGCGCCGGGCTGGCCGGGCCGGCCCGGCGCCTACGTCTTCGAGGTCACGCGCGACGGCAAGCCGATCGGGACTCAGACCGTCACCGTGAAGCAGGCGGGCGAGACCGTCATCGTCACGACCGAGAGCGCCGTGGCGGTGAAGATGCTGGGCGTCACCGTTTATCGCATGCATCAGCTGCTGACCGAGACCTATCAGGGCCGGCAGCTCGTGGCGCTCACCGCCGAGACCAAGGATCCCGACGGAATCCGCGCGGGCGAGATCAAGCGCAGCGGCAATCGCTGGACCGGCAAGATCGGCAAGCAGAGCCGGGATTTCGAATGCGACTGCGGAACCAGCACGATGTGGCACATGTCCGGTCTCAAAGGCCAGCAGATGATCGAGGCGTCGCACGGACGGCCGCGCGATGTCACGATCGTGGACCGGGGCAACGAAATGCTGAATCTGCCCGAGGGCCGAGTCGAAACGCGTCATTTCACGGTGAAGGGCGATATCGAGCGCGACGTCTGGTACGACCCGGCTGGCAACCTGGTTTTCGCCACCCAGGTCGGCAGCGACGGCTCGCAGATCCGGCAGAACCTGTTGCACGATCCGCAAGCCAGCCGCGAGACCGGCAACGAAGCCAGCGAGCCCTGATTTCGGCGTTTCCGCTGCGACAATCCAGGGGTTGCGCGGCGCCGCATGATGGCCGATATAGTGCGCCGGGAGGTTGGCGATGGACGGGCGTCTCGCCAACCCGGTCAGGTCCGGAAGGAAGCAGCCGTAACGAGTTTCCGCTCGGGTCGTTGTCCAGCCTCCCACCTTTCCCCATGCATCGTAAGTGACTGACCGCGCAGCTTTATCCGCGCGCTTCCAATGCGCGCCGGGATTCGCTACCAAGACGCATGCCCAATGACAGCGTGCCTGGCGATTCTGTGGCGACGGTTTCGGCCCCCTATCGGGTGCTGGCCCGGAAATACCGCCCGAGCGACTTTGCCGGCCTGATCGGCCAGGAAGCGCTGGTCCGCACCCTGACCAATGCGATCGCGCAGGGGCGGCTGGCGCATGCCTTCATGCTGACCGGCGTGCGCGGTGTCGGCAAGACCACCACCGCCCGAATCCTCGCCCGCGCCTTCAACTGCATCGGCCCGGACGGGACGGGTGGGCCGACCGCCAGCCCCTGCGGCCAGTGCGAGCATTGCACGGCGATCGCCGAAGACCGCCATGTCGATGTCATCGAGATGGATGCGGCGAGCCGCACCGGCGTCAACGACATCCGCGAATTGATCGAGGGCGTGCGCTATCGCCCGGTCAGCGCGCGATTCAAGATCTACATCATCGACGAAGTTCACATGCTGTCGTCGAGCGCGTTCAACGCGCTCTTGAAGACGCTGGAAGAGCCGCCGGAACATGTGAAGTTCATCTTCGCCACGACCGAGATCCGCAAGGTCCCGGTGACCGTGCTCTCGCGCTGCCAGCGCTTCGATCTTCGCCGTATCGAAGCGGACAAGCTGGCGCAGCATCTGGGCAATATCGCCGTCTCCGAAGGCGCCAAGCTGGCGCCCAATGCTCTGGCTCTGATCGCCCGCGCGGCGGATGGCTCGGCGCGCGACGGGCTCTCGCTGCTCGACCAGGCGATCACCCTCGCCGAGCCCGGCCAGGAAGTGAACGAGGAACAGGTGCGCGCGATGCTCGGCATCGCCGACCGCACCCAGCTCTTCGAGCTCTACGAGGCGGTGATGGTGGGCAAGGCGGCCGAGGCGCTGGGCCAGCTCCGCCGCATGTACGAAGCCGGCGCCGATCCCATTGTCGTCCTGCAGGATCTGCTCGACCTCACCCATTGGCTCACGCGCTGCAAGCTGACGCCCGACGTCCTGCAGCAGCCGGCGGTGCCGGAGGCGGAACGCAAGCGCGGCGGCGCGCTGGCGAAGGATCTTTCGCTGCCGGTGCTCGCGCGTTGCTGGCAGATGCTGCTGAAAGGCCTCGGCGAGGCGCAATACGCGCCGCAGCCATTGGCCGCTGTCGAGATGGCGCTCATCCGCCTCATGCATGTCGCCGATCTGCCGACGCCGGGCGATCTGGTGAAGCAGCTTGCCGGCCAAGGCGGGGCTTCTGCACCGGCGCCGACACCTTCGCCGCGCGGCGGCGGCAACGGCCCATCCAGTTACGGCGGCGGAGTCACCAGCGCGATCTCGACCCAGGCTGTCGCACGCGATCCGGCCGCGGCGCCGGCGCCCGTTCAGGCCGCCGCGCCGCGGATCGAGACTTTCGACGGGGTGGTCGCGCTGTTCCGGGAGATGCGGGAAGGCATTCTCCTGACCCATCTGATCAACGACGTGCATCTGGTCAGATTCGAGATTGGGCGGATCGAGTTGCGGCCGACGCCGAAAGCACCGCACGATCTGCCGAACCGCGTCGCCTCCTGCCTCAACAAATGGACCGGGCAGCGCTGGCTGGTCAGCGTCTCCGGCGATCTCGGCGCGCCGACCTTGAAGGAACAGGCGCAGGCCGCCGAAGCGGAAATGCGCCGCCGCGCCGCAGAACATCCGCTGGTCAAGGCGGTGCTCGATGCTTTCCCCGGCGCCACGATCGACGCCGTCCGGGATCTGAAAGCCAGTGTCGAATCCGAAGCCGCTGAAGACGAGGCGGCGCCACTCCCTGAGGAAGATCAATGAAGAATCTCGGCCAGATGATGAAACAGGCGCAGCAGATGCAGGCCAAGATGGCCGAGCTGCAGGCGGCGCTGGATCAAGCCGAGGTCACAGGCCAATCCGGTGGCGGCATGGTGACGATCGTGACTTCGGCGAAGGGCGATCCGAAGAAGGTGAAGATCGATCCGAAGCTGATCGATCCGGCCGAGGCCGAGGTGCTGGAAGACCTGATCGTCGCAGCCATGCGCGACGCCCGCCAGAAGGGCGAGGCCATGGTCCAGGAGGAGATGGGCAAATTGACCGGCGGTCTCTCGCTCCCGCCGGGCTTCAAGCTGCCGTTCTGATGGGCGGCAGATTGAACGCGTCGCTTCCTGCAAATTCGGTCGTCATGCCAAGGCGTGGCCTTGGCATCCACGAGTTTGTGGCGGGCGAACTCGTGGATGCCAGGCCTGACGCCTGGCATGACGACCGAGGATTTGGCGTGCACCCGAAGCACGCCGGCAGGACCCATGCCCCTCTCTGAAATCGACAAGCTGATCCAGCTGCTTTCGAAGCTGCCCGGGCTGGGGCCGCGGTCGGGCCGGCGTGCGGCGCTCGCCTTGATGAAGCGCCGGGACGCGATGCTGCTCCCGCTGATCGATGCGCTGGAGCGGGTCGCCGACACGGTGCGGGCCTGCTCGATCTGCGGCAATCTCGACGATGCCGATCCTTGCGCCATCTGCCGCGATTCCCGGCGCGATCCGGCCTCGGTCTGCGTCGTCGCCGATGTCGCCGATCTCTGGGCGCTCGAACGGGCCAACGCCTTCAAGGGCCGCTATCACGTGCTGGGTGGCGTGCTTTCGGCGCTCGACGGGGTCGGGCCGGAGCAGCTCAGCATCGGGCCGCTGCTCCGCCGAGTCGAAGCCGGTGACGTGAAGGAAGTGATTCTGGCCCTAGGTGCCACGGTCGACGGCCAGACCACCGGCCATTACCTCACCGACCGGCTGCACGATTTCGATATTGCGGTCTCGCGCCTCGCCCATGGCGTTCCGGTCGGCGGCGAGCTCGACTATCTCGACGACGGCACGCTGATCCAGGCGCTGAAGGCGCGGCAGAAGGTGTAACGGGCGATGAACGAGTTGAGCAAGATCTCGACCAAGCATCTCTCGCCGCTCTCGCTTGATCATGCCTATATCCAGAGGAATCCCGCGCCGGCCTATTGGGCGCTCTCGCCCTATCTCATTCACCAGCACACCGATGCGTCGTGCTCGCTGGCGACGGCGACCATGCTGCTCAACGGTGCGCGTGCCATCGAAGGCCAGGCCGAGATCGGCCGGTTCGTCAGTGAGCGCGGGCTGCTGGAGCGTATGGCCGATCCGGATTGGGAGAAGGAGATTACGCCGCCAAACGGGAACGGAATCTCGCTGCTGGCGCTGGGCGAGAAGCTGGTGAAGGCATTGCGGCTCTACGAGCTCCCGCATTGGCAGGTCGATCTTTGCACCATCTCCGCCGCCGATGCCGCCGCCAGCGAAGCCTTCCGCGCCCAGCTCGTCGCCATGGAGGCGAAAGGCGACCGGCTGATCGCCGGCAATTATCATCTTGCTACGACCTATGGCGACCAATGGGACGTCGGCCATTTCTCGCCGGTCGGTGCCTATGACGGGGCGACCGACCGCGTCCTGCTGCTCGATGTCTGGAAGGCGGATTACGAGCCCTGCTGGCTGCCGCTGGCCCGCCTTGTCGAAGGCATGACCCAGCGCTCGGCCTCGACCGGCAATCCGCGCGGCTATCTCGCGCTCAGACGCGGCTGAGCCATGCCGCTGCCGCGCCCGATCTCGCGGGAGGATCTGGCGGCGGCGGACCTTTCCGAGCTCCGGCATCCGCTGATCGTGTTCGACGGCATCTGCCATCTCTGCACCGGGTTCGTGCGCTTCGTGATCCGGCGTGACCGCGGCGCTTGGTTCCGGTTCCTCCCCGCTCAATCACCACGCGGCGAGGCGTTGTACGCGCGCATGGGGCTGAAGAGCGGCGATTGGGATTCGAACCTCCTGGTGCTGGACGGCCGCGTTTACACCGAGCTCGATGCCTTCATCGAGATCACAAGGCGGTTCGGCGGAGCTTGGCGCCTGACGCCGCTGCTCTACGCCGTCCCGCGAACTTTGCGCGATTGGCTCTACAACCGCATCGCCCGCAACCGCTATCGCTGGTTCGGCAAGCGCGAGGTCTGCTATCTGCCGACGCCCGACCTCGCGGCACGGTTTCTCGATTGAGCGTGCGCCGGATCCTTGTCCTTGGCGGGTATGGCACCTTCGGCAGTCGGCTCGTGCGTCTGCTCGCGAGGCGCGAGCGCTGGTCGCTGATCGTCGCCGGCCGGTCGCGGCAGAAGGCGGAGGATTTCGTCCGCAGTCTCGGTGACGCGCATGTCTCCGCGTTGGCGCTCGATCGCGACACGGTCGACGCCGGGACGTTGCGCGCGTTGGATCTCTGGCTTGTCATCGACGCGTCCGGTCCGTTCCAAAGCGCGGCAGCGCCGGATTATCCGATCGTCCGCGCCGCGCTTGCAGCCGGGCTCCACTATGTCGACATCGCCGATGCGCGTGCCTTCGTCGCCGGGATCGGCCGTTTCGATGCCGATGCGAAAGCGCGCGGCGTCACGATCATCGCCGGCGCCAGCAGCGTGCCGACTCTCTCCTCCGCGATTGTCGCCGAGCTCGCAGCCGGACTCGACGCGCCCTTGGAGGTCGAGATTGCGATCAGCTCCAGCAACCAGGCGACTCTCGGCCATTCCGTGCATGCCGCGATGCTCTCTTATGCCGGCCAGCCGATCCGCGTCCGCCGCTATGGCCAGTGGTGCAAGGTCACCGGCCTCCGGGATTGGCTACCGGTCGACATCCGGGTCCCGGGCCATGTATCGCTGCATCGGCGCGTGGCGCTTTGTGACGTCCCCGATCTCGATCTGTTGCCGGCGCGCTATCCGAATCTCCGCAAAGCGATCTTCCGCGCCGGGACGGAGCTTGCTCTCTTGAATCGCGGCGCGGGGTTGCTGGCACGCCTGGTCTCAATGGGAGCCTTGCGTTCGCTGTCCCCGCTGTCGCAATGGGCCGCCACCGCCTTCGGCGTCCTGCGTGGTTTCGGCAGCGCGCGTTCCGGGATGGCGGTGGCCGTCACCGGCCGCAAGGGCAAGGATTGGGAACGGCATCGCTGGAATCTGCTGGCTGAAGACGGCCACGGACTCTGGGTCCCAGCCTTGGCTTCCGTCCTGCTCGCGGAAAAGCTCGACCGCGGCGATGTCGCGCCCGGCGCCCGGCCGGGAGTCGATGTCCTCAGCCTTGAGGAGTTCCGCGCTGCTTTCGCCGGTTTCAAGATCGCAGAGGCCGTCGAGCGCCAATCGCTCGGCGCTTCGCCGTTCCGGCAATGGCTCGGCAGCGCGGTCGATGCGCTTCCGTCGGCGATCCGTGCCCTGCATGACGATCCGCTGGAGCGTGGCGCCTCGGGCTCGGTCACGGTGGCGCGCGGGACCCATCCGCTTGCGGGGTTGATGTGCCGGGTTCTGGGCTTTCCGGAAGGTGGCGCAGATCTGCC
>Ga0209257_1001265_pt1 | contig 31098 bp, 49 predicted proteins | sample AraplaCvi_mCL_r2_FD_184277 | JGI IMG/M metagenome (GOLD analysis project Ga0209257, IMG submission 184277) | Arabidopsis root microbial communities from North Carolina, USA - plate scrape MF_Cvi_mCL_r2 (SPAdes) (version 2) | ecosystem: Host-associated > Plants > Roots > Endosphere | place: USA...
AGGTCCGCGCCGCGCAGGTCCGCGTCGCACAGGTTCGCGCCGCACAGGTTCGCGCCGCACAGGTTCGCGCCGTACAGGTTCGCGCCGCGCAGGTCCGCGCCGTACAGGTTCGCGCCGCACAGGTCCGCGCCGCGCAGGTTCGCGTCGCGAAGGTCCGCGCCTGAAGCAACCGCAGCCAGTAGGCACGCAAGCATAGTTGCGTACTCGCCGCCGAAGATGACCGCGCCGCTATAGCGATTCTTGATTTCGACCTTCATGTCAGGCTCCGATGTACGCAAGGGCGGCGAACGGGCACACGCCCAGCAGCCGCAGAAGACGGTCCACACAGTTCGCGCGGGTTTCGTTGCGGTCGCGCCAGGCGTCGATCTGCTCGGGAGTCGCGCCAAGCACGAGGGAGCGCGCCTTGGCGCGGGCCTCGCGGCGTTCGGTGGAGAGGGTCATGTCAGCCTCCCGCCAGATGGGCAAGGAGGGCATCAGCGGCGTCTACTGCGCGCTGAGCTGCGGCGTGTGCGTCGAAGTCGTCGTTCGCAGCGGCGCCAACAAGGGCGAGGCCGGCGAAGAGTTCGCGCTTAGAAACTCCGCGGTGATAAATGTGCGCGGTGTGGAAAGACTCGGTGGCCTGCGCGAACGGGATGGCCGGTTCGGCGGCTAGGTCTTTCGGGGACTTGCTTGCCATGTCCTTCTCCCAACGGCCGGGCTATCCGGCCATGGGAGTAGACTATGGCATCCCATAGCAAACTGTCAATGGGATTCCGTAACTTTTTTCAACTTTCTGTTGTGCGACGCAGCAAAATCACTTGAACAGCAGGATCAGGGCAATTGCGGCCAACAGCCATGCGCAGGCCTTAGTGGCTCTTTCGCCCCGATCGATTCTAGCGCCCAAAGTTGCGCTCAGCGCCGTGATGTCGTCTGCCCGCGCAGGGGTGGCTGCGGCTACTTCCTCAGCCCAGTTTTCATCGATGCCTTGGACTTCCGTCGAGTATCCGAAGGCTATCGACTTGATGAGCACCGCTGGACGCTTCCGCACATCCCACTTTTTTACGCTGCCGTCTGGCGCCCATCCGTACTCTAGGCCAAGGGCTGTCACTGAAATTGATGTGGGCAGGCGGCCGTGAAGCGCATGCTCTGAAAGAATGTCAAACATGGGCTGGTCAATGTGTGCCCAGCCGTGGCAACTCTCCGGGATGAACTCGCCATCCCTGTCATATTCCTTACTATAGTGAAAGCGGCCGATCGCGCTGTCCGGAAGGTTGCTCTCCGGAGTCTTTAGTCCGCGGTAAAGAAGCAGATCCCACTCGGCCGTCCTCGCCAAATTGATGCTTCGATCATGCCCTGTTTCGACGGACTCATCTGACTTTACCCTGATGTCAAAATAGAGCCCGATACCAGGCTTCTCGCCCCAATCGTCGCCCTCATGGACGCGGACGACACCTTTGGTGGGAACGAACCTGATACACGGCGAGATTCCGGAAGTAAGTTCTTCCTCGTCCTGGATCTTATCCATAGCAGGGGCGGAGAAGCCCAGCCTCCTCGAAGCTGATTCCATCGCTGATGCACTCGCGGGCGCGGTCAATAGCCCTCAGGAGGGCGACCAGCTCATCGTCCAACAAGTCCTCAAGCCGGCTGTGGCCAACCAAGGCTTGGTTGACGATCACATCCATCCCGTAAGGCTTATAGAACTTCCGCAAGCTAACGATCATGCGGATGTGGGACTCGCGGGTAACGGAGTCCATTTCATGGCCGACAACGCGCAGCTGCGGCTTTTGCCGAGCTGGTGGTGCCGCCGCGATTCGTTCATGAAGCTTTTCGAGTAACGCCTCTGCCTTCGTCTTCATCTTCGCCCCCTGTCACCGCTGCCTGTCGCTTGGCCTGCCAAGCTGTGAAATCGGCAAGGTTGCGCTGGTCCACCGGGCGATCATCTTCCGCGAGCCACTCATAGGCATCAGCGAATAGATCCGCCTCATTGCGGAGGTCGAACTCCTTGCGAAGGCCCTTGAACGCCTCTTCGAGGAAGTCCAAGGTCTGGATGATGATTGCAGGGTCCGGTCGCGCAGGCTGAGAAGCTACGGGGCCATGGATTGGTTTCATCGCCCCCTTGCCTGTGGCAAGCCATAGGGCGCTTACGCCAGTCGCGGCTGCGATGGATGGGACATGGGTCGAGCTTTGCTGATCACCATTCTCGAGACCGGCAAGTGTCGCGTAGGGGACCCCTGCCTCCTTGGCTAACTGAGGGCGCCCCCAGCCCTTGGCCTCGCGGGCTTTAACGATTCTTTGACCAACTGTGCTCATACGCGGAGTCTTACGGAACTCCGTTATGGAATGCCATTGACAACCACCTATGGCATCCCATAGGATTGGGTCCATGACTAAGTGGTCCGAAAAGGTTGTTGAGCTTGAGGCCCGCGGTTGGAGCCTGACTGGCATCGCCAAGGAAATTGGCCTGTCTGTTCAGTCCGTCTCCGACCTCAAGCAGGAGCGCACTCGCTCTCCGCGCGGCATGGCCGCCGTCCACCTCCACAACCTGCACTCGACCGGCCGACTGCCGACCGACGCTGCTAACGACTCCTGATTTCTCCACGGGCTCAGTACCTCGGTGCTGGGCCTTCTTTTTACCCAAACGACCTTGTTAAGGCTTGCTAAGGACCGCTAAGCGATGCAAACGAACTTTCCATTTCTGAGTGTCATGCCCGCGCCGAAAGACGCTCCAGACGCTTTGGTGGCAAGGGTTTCCAGCGAATCCGAGGCGGTCGCGGTATCGCTTCGTGCGAAGCGGTTCAAGCAGTCCTGGTACGCCGCGCAGCTGGGCATCTCTGAGGCGTACATGTCGCAGATAGCCAACGGTCGGCGCGACGTGCCGGACTGGTTCGTGGAGCCGTTCTGCGTCCTGAGCGGGTCGAACCTGCTCAAGCAGCACCGCGACCTCATTGCAGCGCTGAAGGCGATCAAGGAACAGCAGTGTGCCAAGGCTGCGATTCAGCGCATGGCCGACGACCTGAGGCTCGCCGCATGAGCCGCCACCTCCACACCTTCCTCCGCGAAGTGGAGCTGACCGACCCGGCCGTCTCCACCGACGCGCGCTTCCTTCTGGCGAAGGCCGCAGCCGATGGGTTGCTGCCGCCGATGTCGCACGCAGAGGTCGCCGACTTCCGTTCCCTCCGCGCCGCTGAAATGGCCCGAGCCGAGCGGCGGCGCATCCCTCAACCGCAGTTGGAGTTGGGCCATGTCTAAGAAGCTGTTTGTTGGCTGTCGCGTGCGGATTCTCTATTCGCTCGGCTGGCCTGAGCTGGCCGGACAGACGGGGCGCATCGTGGGGGACGGATCGAACCTATCGATCGACGCGATATCGCGTGGATGCGAGTGGAATGTCGCCCCAGATTGCTGGGGCACAAACCAAGCGCCGTATCCGTCAGTGAACGGCCGCGGCCTCTTCTCGCCTGGCGGTGACCAGCTTGAGCCAATCGTTCCGGACGGGGGGGCATCCAAATACACCTACCACGAGCTAATGGACAAGCTCCGGGCGGGGGAGGTGGCGGCGGTATGAACAACGCCCATCGCATCTTCTTGTTCGTCATGGGGCTTCTCACGTGGGCCTTCGTGATCGTTCCGTGGCTAGGGCTGACCGGCGCGCCAAACATGCTGCTGTCCATGTGTGTTGGCTACGGCCTGATGAGTTGGGCCATGCGGAGCTGGAAGTGATCCCCTGGCAGCCCCCATCAGACGCCGAAACAGAGCGCATCCGCCGCGCGCTCAGGCGTCACCTGTCGGAACGGAACAAGCGGGACCACGAGTACGAAGAGAAGGCCGCGGAAAGGGTGTTGGAGCGGCTGTTGGAACCGAAGGGGTAGGGGTAGCGATGAATTACTACGAGCGGCATCTAGGCGACTACGCCCGCGACACCAAGTGGCTGACTACGTATCAGCACGGTGTCTACACGTTGCTGCTCGACTGGTACTACACGAACGAACGCGCCATCCCCGTTGACCTGATCTACCGCATCGTCGCCGCGCGCTCCGGCCCGGAAAAGCGCGCCACCGACGAGGTCATCGCGAGCTTCTTTGATGTGACCAAACAAGCAGGGTTTGCTCACAACAAACGTGCCGATCTTGACCTCGCCAAGTACGAATGCAAGCGCGAGGCTAACTCATTGAAAGCAAAGAAAAGGTGGGATGCTGCGGCAGTGCCGCCGGCAATGCCGGGGCAATGCCCAGAAGATGCCATACCAGTAACCAGTAACCAGACACCAGTAACCAGTAGAAAAGCTAAGACCCCTGTAGTCCCCAAGGGGGACTCGGAGGCGGAGGTCGTTCGCTCGACCTACAACCGCCTGCTGCCGAAGTGCCAGCAGGCCACGGTGCTGAACGACAAGCGCCTGAAGCGCATCAAGACCGCCACGCGCCTCGCACGCCACGTCTGCGAGGGGCAGGGCTGGGAGTACGAGCCGGCCGAGTTCTGGGAGGCGTACTTCGCCGAATGCAGCCGCGACCCGTGGATGCGTGGCGAGGTGCCTAACCCGAAGAACCCGGCGTGGGTCCAGAACATCGACGTGCTGCTCGCTGAAGACCGCTTCGCCTGGGTCATGGACAAGGCCATTGCTTCCATGAGGGCTGGCGAATGAGCGCCGCAGAGAACGTGATCGGCGGGCTGCTGATCGACTCGTCCGCGTACTGGCGCATTGCCGGGCTGGTGGTCGAGCAGGACTTCCCGAAATCGCTTCGCCCGCTATTCGCCTATGTGCGCGACACGCTGTCTGCCGGCGAGAAGGTGGACGCGGTGACGGCATGGGAGGCCGGGCACGAATCCGCAGTCGAACTGGCATCGACCGTCTACAGCGTCGCCAACATCGAGGCGTACGCGAAGCTGGTGGCCGAGGACGGCGAACGCAGCCGCATCCGTGAGGCTGGGCAGCGGATCGCGCTCGCCGGCTCGTACAGCGAAGCACAGGCGCTTCTAGCGGAGGTCCGTCCGCAGCAGGCCGCCAAGGTTAAATCCGTCCGCGACGGTCTGAACGAAATGCTGGAGGCGGCGCAGCTTCGTGCGAGCGGTCCGTACGGCTTGACGTGGGCGATTCCTGGCGTTGACCGAGTTGCGGGCCTGCTTGTGCCGGCGCGTCTCTACGGAATCGCGGCCCGCGCGAAGATGGGTAAGACGACCACCTCACTTGCTCCGCAGATTCGCGCCGTCCTGAACGACAAACGCGTCCTGAACTTCTCGCTGGAGATGACGGCCGGCGAGCTGACGCAGGCATCTCTGGCGCACATCGGCAAGTTCGACTCGGAAATCTTCGAGCGCGAAGACGGTGTGCCGGATGAGTCGTGGGCGTACATCAACGTCGCTGCACAGCAGATCGCTGGGAAGGCGTGGCTGATTGACGACACGCCCGGTCTTAGCTTGCCCGAGATCGAGGCGCGGGCGATGCAGTACCACCTTGAAGCCCCGCTAGACCTGATCGTGGTGGACCACATCGGCCTTGTGCGTCTTCCACAGCGCCGCGGGGCCAACAAGAACGACGAGCTGGGCGAAGTCAGCTACGGGCTCAAGAACCTAGCGAAGCGTCTCAAGGTGCCGGTCATCGCCCTTGTTCAGTTGAACCGGAATCTGGAATCGCGCGCCGATAAGCGGCCGATCATGCCCGACCTTCGCGACTCCGGAAACCTGGAGCAGGACTTCGACTGCGTCGTCTCCGTGTACCGAGACGAGGTCTACAACCCGAACAGCCCCGACGCGGGGCATGCCGAAATCACCACGATGTTCAACCGCCACGGTCGCGGCGGCACGGCATTCGTGTCCGTGGATATGGGAACGAAGCGATATGACGAACCCCGACACCCGAGGCTCGCCTTCCCCGCTGGACCGGATAGCGGCGGAAGCAGCGGCGGCGGCTTCAAGAATTTCGGAGCGCCGCGCAGCCAACCGCGCTCGATGGCCCGAGCTAGCGGAGATGACTGACCGCTATGGACCGGACTGCAAATTGGTGTGGGCGCAGGACGAGAACGGAGAGATCGGCAAGAAACCAGCCGACGAGCCGGGCGTCAGCGCCGAATTTCTCGAAGCGCTGCGAGCACACAACACGTACCACTTTGGGCGGAGGCGGAAGTGAATAGCTGGCACAGCCGATCGAATGACTATGTGGACACGATCCCGGCGAGCCCGCACAACACTGTGTACGTCGCGTGCCGCATAGCTGAAAAGTTTCGTTCGCGCATTCCGACGCGCGACGAGCTGATGAGCGAGTGGGGAATGAGTCGGGCCACGGCGCACCGCTGGATTCGTGCGATCAAGGATGCGAGGGCGTTGCCGTGATCGTCTCCAAGAAGCTCCGCGAGTCGGCCGGCCACCCCGACGCCCATTGCATGTTGAACATCGCGGGCGTCTGTCCCGATGAAACCGAGTCCAAGACGGCCGGCTGCATGTTGTGCCATGTGCGTCTGCCCGGCGAGGTGGGCGGCGGCCAGAAGCCGGACGACGTTTCCGCCTGTTTTGGGTGTGGCCCCTGCCATCGCGTGTTCGATGCGAACGGCTGCGCGCCCATGCCGGAAGCCGAGTGGATGTTCTACGCGCTGCGAGGTGTTACCCGGACGCTGCGCTGGTGGTACGCGCATGGGTATCTGACTGTGAAGGGTGCCAAATGATCGAACCCTACGTAACCGAACGGCAGTGTTCTGCCTGCCATAAGTGCAAGCCCGCGACGGAGTTTGGCCGATCGTCACGGTTCCCGGATGGGATGTCTAGGCGGTGCTTTGTTTGCGACCGAGCTGCGGTGCGTGCCAGCCGAGCGAAGCATGCGAGGGCGCGTAAGCCGAAACGTCCTGAACCACCTACCGCATGGCAGCTTCCCGCCGACCCGCGCGACTTCGGGCAGCAGCTATTGGCGGCTACGCAGCAGCGGTGGCGGTACGAATGCACCCCCGCAGCAAACCTCACCTGGATTATTGGAGATGCGGCGTGAAGATGCAGAAGTTTGAGCGTAACCGCGCGGGGCTGGACTACGTCGTAGGCGATATCCACGGCTGCTTTGATCGCCTGCGGGTCGCCTTGGATCAGGTCGGCTTCGATCGCACGAAGGACCGCCTTTTCAGCGTGGGCGACCTTGTAGACCGCGGCCCCGCGTCACTGGATGCGATGGACTGGCTGGACGAGCCGTGGTTCTTCGCCGTGCGCGGCAACCATGAGCAGATGGCGATCAATTTCGAGAAGGGCCATAACCATGCGTTCCAGTACGAACGGAACGGCGGACGCTGGTTCATAAACCTAGACGCGCAGGCCCAGTTCCGGGTCGCGCAGCGGTTCAATGAACTGCCTTATGCCATCGAGGTAGACACGCCAAACGGCACGTTTGGGATCGTCCATGCGGAGGTGCCAGGGAACAACTGGCTGCGCCTTCGCGATCCGGGCAAGGATGAGCAGGAGATTGCCCTATGGGAGCGCGCCCGCTACATGGACGACGATCAATCGCTGGTGGAGGGGATTGACCGTGTGTATGTCGGGCACACGCCTGTGAAGCGTCCGGTACAGCTTGGGAATGTCTTCTACATCGACACGGGCGCAGTGTTCGGCGGCGCACTCACCATCGTCTGCCTGACGGATGACCGCTATGCGATGCAGGAGGCCGCATGATCCTCGCAATCGACCCCGGCACCACCCACAGCGGCTGGGTGTTGTACGACGGCAAGAACCCGCAGGTCAGCGGCGTAACAGAGAACCACGAAATTCTCGGGCTGATCGCCCATCACTCAGGCCGTGTCGCGATTGAGCGCGTCGTGAGCTACGGCATGGCGATTGGTTTCGAGACGATCTGCACTATCGAGTGGGTTGGCCGGTTCCTACAGGCGGCCGGTGCAGACCGCACACGCCTGATCCCCAGGAAGGAAGTGGGCATGCACGTCTGCAACGATGGGCGCGCTAAAGACCCGAACATCCGCCAGGCGCTGATCGACCGCTGGGGCGGGAAGGCGGAAGCAATTGGGAACATCAAGAAGCCCGGCCCCCTCTACAGCGTGAAGTCGCACGCATGGCAGGCGCTGGCCGTCGCGGTTACTGCTGCGGAAACCAACTGGTGATCCATGAACTACGCAATCCTGAAAGCATGGAGCGAAGAGCGGGCCGAGGAACTGGTGGCGATGGGCGTACCCCGCGCCGCCGCTAATGAGGCCATGCACTACGTCGAGGTCTGCGCGATCAACGCCGAATCTGAGGCGCGGAAGGAGGATCAGCTACTGCTGGATTTCAAGCGCATGGGCGGCGTCGAACTTGCTAAGCGGCACGGGGTGAGCGAGCGGACGATTCGCACGCGCCGTTCTGCCATCCTGCGGAAAAAACAGCGGCAGCAACTGGTCGCTGGGTTGCAGGATTCCTGAGGAAGATACAAGCCCAGATCAAAGGAGATCTGGGCAGTGACAACGCTTCAGTCCACTCACATCGAAGTAGGCGGCGCATTCGTGGTCACTGTCGTGGCTCCGACCGCCGCGGTATTCCAGGCGTTGCTGAGCGCCATCAATCGCATCAACCCCGAAGGCTTCCAGCCGATCGGCCCGATGGACCACACGAAGGCCGCCGCGCTCCAGCGTGATCAGAAGACGGTCTACGCGCATGTGCCGCCGTTCGTAGTTGAGGGCGACGCACCTATCGGCCCGCGTAGCTGCGCCACTGGCGCGTGCGAGGCGGATTGATGGCCCGTCACTTTCTCGTGCCGGATACCCAAGTGCGCCCCGGCGTGCCTACGGACCACATTGATTGGGTGGCTCAGGCCATCGTGGACTACAAGCCAGACGTTGTCGTGCACATCGGCGACCACTGGGATATGCCAAGCCTGTCGATGCATGACGGCCCGGGCAGCCTAGCCCTTGAGGGGGCCAGGTACGAGGACGACGTAGCGGCCGGGAATGAGGCGTTCGCGCGGCTCGTAGCTCCGATGCGCGCAGAGCAGGCGCGGCTAGAGCGCAACAAGAAGGCTCAGTGGAACCCGCGCTGCATCTGGACGAAGGGTAACCACGAAAACCGAATCGAGCGGGCGATAAACGCTGACCCACGCTTTGCTGGGACGATCGGGGATCACCACCTGAACACCCAGGGCTTTGAGCGTTACGAGTTTCTAAGCCCGGTGTGCGTAGACGACATTTTCTATGCCCACTTCTGGCAGATGGAAAAGTCGCCTCGCAACATCTCTGGCAGCCTGGACAACCGCATCAACAAGATCTGCGACAGCTTCGTAGCCGGCCACGAGCAGGGGCTACTACTGCACCGTCGCCCGCTGCCGACCGGCCGCACAATCCACGCGATTATCGCAGGCAGTTGCTATCTCCATGATGAGGGATACCGCGGACACCAGCGTAATAACGACTGGCGCGGTGTGGTCGTGCTGAACGATGTGCGCAACCGCGGCGAGTGCGAGCCCATGCCGCTGACGCTGGACTACCTCTGCCGCAAGTACGAGCGGATGAGCCTCTCCCAGTTCCTCCGCAAGAAGTACCAGAACGCAGAACACAAGTTCACGCTTGCGAGGGCCGCATGACCACCTTCTCCCGCAACCTGCACCGCTTCTGCGTCGTCTTCCAAGGCGCATGGGCCGTGATCTGGGCCTCCGCCTATTCGCAGCACCCCAGCGGCCTGCTGCTATTCAACTTCATTTGGTGCGTCGCATTCGGCGCGTACAGCTTTCACATGCTGCGGAAGGATCGGAAGGGGGGTGAGGCATGAGTGAGCTTTCGGAAGGCGTGTGGGTGTACGGCCGATATGGTACGGAGCCCATTCTGTTCTATGTGAAGCGAGTCATTGGCGAGACGGTGGTTCTCGGCAATCCTCGCTGGCTCGCCTCAGCCGTTGTCGCTCTGGAAGTGGAGCGCGTCCAGAAATGGGCTGTGATCGGGAAAGGGGCGCGCAAGTGGTACTGGCGCTATCTACCGTGGCGCTCGCTCATCTGCCCCTTCACTAAGCCCGCGGAGGCTGATTGGCTGTGACCGTCGCCGAAGCCATCAAGGTCCGAGAAGAGGCCGACATCCACGACGCGATCGCCAAGCGCGTTGCTTCGTGGTGGTGGGGCAGCGGTGACGATGAGATTGCCGGCCATCTGTCTGCGGCCAAGCTGATCGCCCATGACCCGATCAACGAAGCGATCTATCTGGCCCGCATCGCCGACGACGGCAGCAAGTTCCGCCCGCTGAAAAACTGGGCCTATTGCGCCGCCGCGGAGTTCGCTGGGGCGAAGGGCAGCGGCCAGCGCAAGCGCAGTTTGGTCGAGAACTACGACCCGAAGTGGGGGCGACAGGCCGCCCGTGACGGCATGGCGCGCGCCCTGTGGCCGTGGCTGGATCATGAGATGCCGGGCCGGAACAAGCGCTGCCAGGAGCTTGGTGTGGGGCATCAGTCCTACATGCGCGTCCGCGATGAGGTGCAGGGGCGCGTGCTGGACGGTTTCATCGCCTACATGTTCGACCTGAACTGCATCGTGCAGGGCATCTGGACGCGCGACATGATTTGCCGCTGGGAAGCGGCGACTGGCGCGAAGTTCGATAAGGCGCTTATCTAGGCCGGATAAATAACCGGTCATGAAACAATGGGTAGATGGGGTGCTATTGCATCCCGCCCCGCCCACGATTCAAAGCGTCGCTCGCTGACGAGCAGCAACGAACCCGTAGGTTGCCGCCGCGAGGCGCGCGGGGCATTTTCATTCTGAGGACGCCATGACCGACGACGAGCCCGAAATTGAGTTCGTCCCGGATGGCGATGTCTACCCGGACACGCTGAGCAGCCCGGACGGTCAGATTCACTTCGGTGTGGACGCGCAGGTTTTCCTGTCTCACTGGCTGAGAAAGCTTGGGTTCCCGGTTGAGGGCGCGGCGGTGATCTTCGGCGAGGGTTGCAGCATCTGCATCGTCCACCCGGAGACCGGCGAGACGCTGACGCCCGCCGAGATCTACAAGCGGACGCACAAGGTGGCGGCGGTTAAATGACCACGATTGCCACGCGCGGCGACGGCGTTCTCGTCGCGGATACCCAGTGCTGCTGGGGCGACACCGTGAAGGTCAGGGTCGCCAAGCTGCATCGCCTTAAGGATGGCAGCATCGTAGGTGGCGCAGGCCTGGTGTCGCAGATCCTGTCAGTAGTTAAGTGGCTCGATGGCGGGCGCCGCGGCGAGTTGCCGAGGATGAACAAGTGCGACGTGATCGTGGTCCGCCCCGATGGGCGAACTGCCACGGTCTGTAGCAACGGCATCCTTTCGTATGCAAAGGGGCCGATGGCTATCGGAACCGGGCAGCAGGCCGCCATGGCCGCGATGGTGTACTTCGGCGCGACTGCGGAAGAGGCCGTAATGGCCGCTGCGGAAGTGGACCCGAACACCTCGGCCCCGGTCGATGTGATGCGCGTGGAGCCCAAGGCGAAGCGTCGCAAGAAATGAGATTAGTTGTGGGTGACGCCGGAACTCCCGGTCAAGGCGAAACGAGTAGCTGAGGAACCCTCACTGGGCCCCGTCGCGAGACGCCGCCCACCTATTTGATCTGGTAGCTCAGCGGTAGAGCAGCGGCCTGTTAAGTCGCGGGTCGCAGGTTCGAGCCCTGCCCGGATCGCCAATCCAATGCGGGACCACGCGCGATCAGCCTACTTGCCTAGGCGGGGTTACGGCCTCGTGGTGACAGCCGGGAAAGAGGCCGGTCAATTACACGGACGCACTGCGTCAACCAGGGGAATGCAGTGCGAGATGAGCTGATGCAAGCGGCTGCTGGTGCGGCCAAAACGAGCGCGCCGCCATTGGCAGTTGTGGGCGCTCAAGTGGCCGGGATCGCCGGCCTTGGCATCAATTGGTGGGTGGCCGCAGCGACGCTGTCGTACATCCTCCTTCAGGGCGCGTATCTGATCTGGCGTTGGCGCCGCGAGGCTAAGAAGAAGTCATGAGCAAGAAGGCCGTAGGTGCTGGCGCAGGGCTCGCCGCTGTGCTGGTCCTTGCTGCGCCCCTGATCCAGGAATGGGAGGGCCTCAAGTACGACGCCTACCTTGACCCAGTGAACATTCCAACTGCGTGCTGGGGCCATACCGGGCCGGAAGTGAAGATGGGCCAGCGGTACACGCGCGCCCAGTGCGAGGCATGGCTTGAAGAAGACATGCGCGAGGCGAACTACTACGTGAACAAGTGCATCCCGGGCGTTAAGCCGCTGGGCGCCGAGGCTGCTCTGACGAGCGCCGTGTTCAATATCGGGCCGAAGGTCGTGTGCGGTTCGACGCTCCAAGGCTACGCGCTGGCGCACAACTGGCCGGCCGCCTGTGCTGAGTTGAGCAAATGGAAGTATTCGAAGGGCAGGGTCTTCAAGGGCCTTGTCCTCCGTCGTGCTGACGAACGCGCTCTCTGTGAGCGGGGGCTGTAATGGACAAGACGAAAGCCAAGGTAATCGCGCTGGTTGCCATGTGTGGCGCTGCGCTGGTGTGGGGAGGCTGGGCCACGTTCGACCAGTGGGCCGGCCTGCTGGCTGCGATGTTCGGGGCGCGGTGATGGCTCCTGAGCTTTTCACGCAGTTGCTGGACAGCGTGATGGAGGCCGATGCCACCGTCCTGCGCGCACTGCCTGATAAGCCGCTAGACGACAACTGGATGCGCGTAGCACCAGGAACCGACGCCGCAATCTGGCGGCCGTGGAGCCGGGAGACCGGGGAGCTGTAATGAAGACTTGGGCGCTACTGATCCTCCTTCTCGTGGGAGGGTGCAGTTGTGCGTCCCTTCCGGACTACAGCGAGGCAAAGGCCTCAGCGGTCCGCATCGACTTCCCGGATGGCGGGGTCTGTAGCGGTACGGCGATCAGCAAGACGGCAATCCTCGGCGCCGCGCACTGTTTCAAGGTGAGCGAGGGCACGGCGAAGTTCAACGACAACGCCGTGACGTGGAAGGTTGTCGCCAACGACGGCGCTGACCACGTACTGGTCACGGTGGACAAGCCGTTCAAGGTCTGGGCTCGCATGAGCGCCAGGAAGCCCGCGCAGGGCGATGTGGTGTTCGTGCATGGCAACCCGAACGGTATCAAGGATCTGCTGCGAGTCGGCCATGTGGCGGGCTGGGATGGCGACCTGATGGCGCTGGACCTGCTTGGCTGGTTTGGCGACTCGGGCGCCGCGGTGTGGAACGAAGACGGCCGCATCGTGGGCGTGGTGAGTCGCATGTACCCCGGCGACCAGCCCTATTGGCGCCTGACTGGCTGCTACGCGATCAAGTTCACGGCGGAAGATTGGAAGAAGGCCGGTGTCTGATGGGTATTCGCGAATCGATTGCGCTGGCCCTCTTGATTGCATGGTCTGTCGCGCTCGCATTCTTGGGGTATCAGTGGGGCCGAACCTCCGGAGCGTCCCGAGAGGCGGCGCTGCTGTCCAAGCAGGTGGATGCGGTACGCAGCGAACAGGCCGAGCAGGCGAAGCGCGCCGAGAAGTTGCAGAAGACGCTGGACAGGCTGCCGAAGAGCGAGGGGAAGGTGCGTGAAGTCGTTCGCCAGAACCCTGCCAGGTGCGATCGTCCTGCTGCTGTGTCTGAGCGGGTGCGGGAAGCAGCTCGTGAAGCCAACCGCGCCCGAGAGATGCCCAGCGATTTCTGACCCTGGCACGACTTACGACGAGCTGGAGATTTGGGCCGGTCGGATGATCGACGCCTACGGGGCCTGTGCGGCGAAGGTGGACAGCCTCCACGATGGACGATGAGATCCGAGCCGCAGCGAACCGGCTTCTGAAGCTGTGCCTAGATAAGGGCCAGAAGGCGTTGATCCTTCGCGCTGACGATGAGGCGCTTTGGGTGCATTGCCAGGACGAGGCCGACTTGCATTGGATGTGCAAGGCGGTTGTGGATGCGCATGAGGCACCGAACGACAGGAGCGTTAACTGATGTCCGGTAAAGGCTCAGCCCCGCGCCCCAAGTCGGTAGACGACGCCACCTTCTCCAGCAACTTCGATTCGATTTTCCGCAAGGACGCGGGGGCCAAGGATGGCCCAACTTCTTTAGAGGCACCGGATGCAGCTCAAGACGATCAACTCAGCCTGCGGGGAAACCCGGCTGGTCAAGAACGAGTGGGCGGCTGAGGCTGAGTCTCGCGGCGCGACTGTCAGCAGCTCGACGTGGGAAGTGTGCGGCGAGCTGACGCTTGGCTCGCAGTACCTGGTAGGCACGCTGGCATCTGCGCTCATCCATATCAACGGCTGCGGCTCGATCACGAACACCGTGACGCTGAGCAATGGCGAGGTGTTGGTGGGCACTCGCGATGTATCGATTCCCGACGCCTATGACTGGCGTCTATCTGATTGAGAACAAGGATTAACAGTGGCCTTCCAGAAGGGACAATCCGGCAATCCGGGCGGTCGCCCCAAGGAAGATGCCGAGATCAAGGCGCTAGCCCGAGCGGCAGGACCTGAGGCGATCGAGAAGCTTCTTGAGCTATTGCGCGGCGATGACCGGCGCACGGCCCTTGCTGCGGCCCAAGCGCTGCTTGATCGTGGATATGGCAAGCCCGCGCAGGCCATCACTGGCGACGAAGGCGGCCCCATCGAGCTTGCTGTGCAGTGGCTGAAGTAATCACGATCGACTATCGGCCCCGGCCGCAATCGATCGCCTACCACGAGCGCACGCAACGCTGGTCCTGCTCGGTGGCTCATCGCCGCTTTGGCAAGACCGTTCGCGAGATAAACGAGCTGGTGAAGGCAGCCGTTACCTGCGGAAAACCCAACCCCCGTTTTGCCTACCTCGCGCCGTACTACGCGCAGGCCAAGGCGATTGCGTGGGATTACCTGAAGCAGTACAGCCGCCCGCTACAGGCCAAGCCACCGATGGAGTCTGAGCTTTCGGTCGAGCTGGTGAATGGCGCGCGGATTCGCCTGTTCGGTGCCGATAACCCGGACGCCCTGCGCGGTTTGTACCTCGATGGCGTAGTGCTGGACGAATACGGCGACATGCGGCCTACCGTATGGGGCGAGATCATCCGCCCGCTGCTTGCGGACCGGCAGGGCTGGGCCAGCTTCATTGGCACGCCCAAGGGCAAAAACCACTTTCACGCTCTCGCTCAGATGGCGAAGGACTCGCCAGACTGGTTCTACCAGGAGCTGAAGGCTTCGGAGACCGGGATCATTCTGGCCTCTGAGTTGGACGACGCGCGCAGGCAGATGACGCCTGAGCAGTACGCACAAGAGTTTGAGTGTGCGTTCGACGTGCCTGCATTGGGCGCCATCTACGCGGCTGAGATCGCGCAGACCAAGGTCGATGGCCGCATTGCTGCCGTCCCGTACGACCGTGCCGCGTTGGTGCATACCGCATGGGACTTGGGCGTCGGCGACGACACCTGCATTTGGTTCTGGCAGCAGGTTGGTCGAGAAGTCCATTTGATCGACTACTACGCCAACCGTGGGCAGCCGGTCACGCACTACCTCAGCGTTCTGGGTCAGCGTGGCTATGACTACGGCCGCCATTTTGTTCCGCATGACGCGGAGGCGCGCGAACGCTGGTCTGCCGTGACCATGACGCAGGTGGCCGAAGAACAGGGCTATCGCATGGAAGTGCTGGCCCGCGAAGACGTGGAGCAGGGCATCAACGCGGTCCGCATGATGTTCAGCCGCTGCTGGTTCGACGAGAAGAAGTGCGCGGATGGTTTGGACGCGCTGATGAACTACCGGCGCGAGTACGCCGAGAAGCTTGGGCAGTTCAAGCCAACGCCGCTACATGACTGGGCGAGCCACGGCGCAGACGCATTCCGCTATCTGGCGATGGCGTTGGAGAAGGCCACGGATAGGCCTGCCGTGAAGTTCGACACATCCTCTTTTGCTTCGGAGTTCGCGTGAAGGAACAACGCAAGAAGGGCAAGGATGCCCAGAACTCCGACCCTATGGCGGAGATGCGGAAACGGTACGAGCGTGCCGTGGAGGCTGACCGCGATAACCGTGACGAGGCATTGAGCGATCTGCGCTTTGTCACGGTGCCCGGCAATCAGTGGGACGAGGCCCAGCGTAAGGCGCGCAAGGGTCGTGCGTGCTACGAGTTCCCGATCCTGCGCAGCCACTGGCGCCAGGTGGTCAACGACCAGAAGAAGGCGCGTCCGGGCATCAAGGTGCGCGCCGTCGAGAACGGCGATGCCAAGGGTGCCGAGCTGCGCCAAGGCCTAATCCGGAACATCGAGTCGTCCAGCAACGCCGAGCGCGCTTACGACGGCGCGTTTGAGCTGGTGACGGCCGCGGGCATGGGTTCGTGGCGAGTGGTCACGTCCTACAGCTCCGATGATGCGTGGGAACAGGATCTGCGCATCAAGCCGATCGCCGACCCGCTCACGTCGGTCTGGCACGACCCGGATGCGAAGGAGCCGGATCTCCGCGACCAGAAGTATTGCTTCGTGGAAGAGTCGATCACCCGCGACGAGTTCAAGGCCCGATGGCCGAAAGCTGAAGCGGTCGATTTCGAGTCCGCCAAGCGCTACGGCGACTGGTTCCGCCAGGACGATGTGCGGATCGCCGAATACTGGCGTCTCGTGCCAGTCACCAAGACGCTTCTGCTGCTCTCTGACGGGCGCACGGTCGATCAGGCCGAGCTGACGCCGGAGCAGGTGATGCAGATGCAGCAGGAGGGCATTACGGCCGTCCGTGAGCGTCAGTGCCACGGCACGAAGGTCGTGATGTCCATCGTGTCCGGTGCCGAAGAGTTGGAAGGCCCGCACGACACGGTGTTCGACCGCATTCCGATCGTGTCCATCTTCGCCAACCGCTTCTTCATTGAGGGCAAGTGGCACTGGTGCGGCATGGTTCGCTTCAGCCGCGACCCTCAGAAGCTGCTGAACTACAACCTGACGACCGCGCAGGAAGTGGTGAGCAAGCAGCCGAAGTCCCCGTATCTGGTCACGGCCAAGATGCTGGAGGGCGACGGCGTCAAGCAGATGTGGGACAAGGCGAACGCGCTGGATGCCCCGTATCTGCCGTACACGCCCGATCCGCAGGCTCCGCAGGCTCGGCCTGTGCGCGAGCCCCCCCCGGACATGCCGGCCGCCTTCACCATGCTCACGCAGATCAGCGTGGACATGCTCAAGGCCTCGGATGGCATCTTCGACGCCTCGGTGGGTGCGAAGTCGAACGAGACCAGCGGTAAGGCCATCATCGCCCGTCAGCGTGAGGGCGATACGGCGACATACGACTACCAGGACTCGCTGTCCTTCGGCATCCAGACCACGGGCGAGATCATCCTCGCCGCGCTGCCCAAGGTGTACGACACGCCGCGCATGATCCGCGTGCTGGGCAAGGACGGAGCTGAGAACATCGTCGAGATCAACAAGGGCGATGGCGTCACGGATCTGAGCGCGGGCAAGTACGACGTGACGGTCACGACCGGTCCGAGCTACGACACGCAGCGCATGGAGTTCGTGGACGCGCTGACTGCGCTGGGGCAGGGCAACCCGGCCATTGCCGCTGGCGTGCCGGATCTCATTGTGGGCTCGATGGACTTCCCGAAGGCTGAAGAGGCTGCGGAACGTCTCAAGCTGTTGCTGCCGCCGCCCGTGCAGGCCGCGATGGCTCAGGGCAAGGACATGCCGCCCGAGATCATCCAGGCGCGCCAGCAAGTGGAAGAGGGGATGGCCGCGGTGCAGCAGCGCATGGCTGCACTGGATCAGGTCGAGGCCGAGCTGATGCAGGAGAAGGCCAAGGCCGACTCCGCCAAATCCGGGCTCGATGCTCAGGTGGCTGAGATCCATAACCAGCGCGAGCTGTTGAACGCCGCTGTGAAGCAGGCGAAGACCGACATCGAAAACATGCACCTCCGCTGGGAGTTGCAACAGACACGCGCCCAAGCGGCGCAATCGGCGAAGGACGCGTCAGAGGACGAGTCCCAAGCTGCGTAAGACCCGTACCGGCCGGATGCCGGGCTAATCGTCAAGGACTGACGCCTACCATGAGTGATGTTGAGAACGCCCAGACGGGCGCGACGGCCGACTCTGCGCCCGTAGAAAAAGCGCAGGAAACCCAGCAGACCACGGCCCCTGTTGAAAACGATGCGCAGCAGGAAGAGCAGCAGGCCCGAGACGAAAAGGGCCGATTCGTCCAGAAGCGCATCAATGAGCTGACCCGCGAGAAGTACGAAGCGCGACGGCAGGTCGAAGCAATGCGGGCTGAGATGGAACAGCTGCGCGCCCAGATCCAGACCCGTCAACCCGCGCCGAACCCGCAGGAAGATCCCGAAGCCTACATCCGCCATCTCGTTCGCGAGGAAGCGCGTGGGTACGTCGAGACCGACCGCGCGGCATCGGCACAGCAGCAAGAGCAAGCGCGATTCCAGAGTCTGGCTCAGCAGCACGCTGAGCGGGCGGCGAAGTTTGCCGCCGACCACCAGGATTACGCGGAGGCCGAAGACAACCTCGTCCACATCCTCGGGCAGGACCCGATGTTGGCCGAGATCCTGATGACCTCCGATCACGGCCCGCTGGTCGTGCACCACCTGGGAACGCATCTGGACGAAGCGGTGCAGTTGGCAGGAATGCCGCCGCACATGCGAATCGCTCACGTTGCCCGCCTCGAAGCTCGCCTGTCCGCTCCGAAACCCAAACCCGTCACGAATGCCCCGGCCCCGGTTCCAACCGTGGGTGGTGGGGCGACTGCGCCTAAAGACCTGAGCAAGTTGTCCACCGCCGACTACATCGCGGAGCGCAATCGCCAGGAATTTGGCAAGCGTTCTTAATCACACATCAGCAAGGAAGCTGAAAAATGGCAGACGTATTGCTCACTCCGCAGGTCATCACTGATGAAGCCCTGCGAATCCTCCACAACAACATCGTTCTCACCAAGAAGGTTTCGCGCCAGTACGACGACTCCTTCGCCAAGTCCGGTTCGAAGATCGGCCAGACGCTGAAGATCCGCAAGCCGGTCCAGTTCACTGTTCGTAGTGGTTCCACCGCCTCGCTTCAGGACGTGGTCGAAACGTCGCAGGACCTGACCGTCAGCACCCTGAAGGGTATCGACTGGGACTTCGACGATGTCGATCTGGCGATGACGATCGATGACTTCAGCTCGCGCTACCTGCGCCCCGCGATGGCCCGTCTGGCATCGGAGCTGGATTACTCGGTCTATGCCGGGATCTACAAGTCGGTCGCCAACGCTGTCGGCACGCCGGGCACGGTTCCCTCCGCAGCGCTGACCTTCCTCCAGGCCGGCCAGAAGCTGGACGAGTTCGCCGCCCCGCGCGACGACCTGCGCCACATGATCCTCAACCCGGCCGCGCAGGCTGCCACGGTTGACGGTCTGAAGGGCCTGTTCCAGTCGTCTGATCGCATCGCCTCGCAGTACGAGCGCGGCATGATGGGCCAGGGTCTGGGCTGGAACTTCTGGATGTCGCAGAACGTCCCGACCCACACGGTGGGTCCGCTGGGTGGTACGCCGCTGGTGAATGGCGCCTCGCAGGGTTCGGCTGGCGCGAACAACGCCTACACCGCGTCGCTGGCGCTCGTCACCGATGGTTGGACCGCTGCTGCGGCTGCCCGCCTGAAGGCTGGCGACGTGTTCACCATCGCCAACGTGTTTGCGGTGAACCCGGAAACCAAGCAGTCCACCGGCTCGCTGATGCAGTTCGTCGTGCAGTCCGATGTGTCTTCGGACGCTTCGGGTAACGCCACCGTCACGATCACGCCGTGCCCGATCTCGGGCGGTGCGTATCAGAACGTCACGGCGCTTCCGGCAGACAACGCCGCGATCACCGTGCTTGGCGCCGCCAGCACTGTCTCGCCGGTCAACATCGGCTTCCACAAGGAAGCGTTCACTGTCGTGACCGCGGACCTTGAGCTGCCGAAGGGCACCGACATGGCGGCGCGTTCGCAGTACGACGGTGTGTCCCTGCGCTTCGTCCGTGACTTCGACATCACGAACAACAAGCGCATCTGCCGCTTCGACATCCTGTATGGCTTCGCCGCGCTCCGTCCGGAGTGGGCTTGCCGCGTTCAGGGCTAAGGGCTGCAATCTGGGTGGGGGCTTCGGCCCCCGCCCTTTCTTTTTGGGGGCCAAGGATGGCAACCGCACAGAAATTGGTTCGCCGCGCCTTGCGCCTGGCGACGGTCATCGCATCGAACGAGACGCCGGACGCCACAACGGTACAGGACACGATTTCTGTCCTGAATCTGCTTCTTGCGGAGTGGCACGGCACCGGCATTGGGCTGCCTGACTATTCGGTTTCCAACGAACTGACGCCGCTCACGATGAGCGATGCGGACATCGAGGCGGTCGCGCACCAGCTGGCGTTCCGGATCATGCCCGAGTATGGCCAGGAGCCGTCCATCACGTTCGTCAAGAACATGGGCGACTCATGGAATCGCCTTGCGCTGCGCTATTTCCAGCCTGGCCGCTCTGACCTGAGTGAGCTTCCCGTGCCCACGGGCTGCGGTGGCGGCTGGGACCCGGTGACGGGCAACTAATGCGCACCAACTTCCTCGGCCAAGCGTACGCGCTGCGTTCGCTCCCGCTGTCCGCGCAAACCTGCATCAACCTCTACATCGAGCCGAACGAAAGCGGTACGAGCGAGATTGGCGGGTTCTACGGCACGCCGGGACTGCTGCGCCGCACGACGCTAGCCACGAACGGTTGCCGCGCCATGCACAGCGCGGGTGGCTACCTCTGGGCGCTGTACGGGGATACGGTCTACCGCATCAACGGCAGCTTTGCCGTGACCGCGATGGGCACGATTCCCAGCACGATCGGCCCGGCGATGATGGCCGACAACGGGACGTATCTGATTGTCGCTCACGCGGCCGGCTGGCACTCGGTGCACATGTCCACCTTCGCATTCACGGAGGTTGAGGACGCCCCGGCGATGGCGGACGTGTCGTTCATCGACAACTACCTCGTCGGCGCGAACGTGGACGGCACCTATCAGTGGGCCGACCTCAACAGCACGACGGTTGAGGCGCTGAGCTTCGCTTCGGCTGAGGGCAACCCGGACAAGACCCTGCGCACGCTGGCCGATCACCGGGAGCTATGGCTGTTTGGCTCTGAGTCGGTCGAAGTGGCTGTTGTTTCGTCCGATCCGGACCTGCCGTTCACGCGCACCTCGTTTATCGAGCAAGGCATCTTGGCGCCGAAGTCCGCGGCCAAGGAAGACAACAGCGTCTTCTGGCTGGGCCGTAATGCGAGCGGGCAGGGCGTGGTGTATGTGGCCGAGGGGTACATTCCGCGCCGCATCAGCACATTTGCCATTGAGCAGGCGATTGCGACGTATGCCAGCCCCGAGACGGCGACGGCCTATACGTACCAGCAGGACGGCCACCACTTCTACGTCCTGAACTTCGCCGAGGCGAGTTGGGCATTCGATATCAACACGGGCGCATGGGCGCAGCGCGGCTATCGCAATCCGCTGACGGGTGAGCTTGAGCGTCACCGCGGCGAAGCGCACGCCTTCTTCAACAGCGAGCATTTCACTGGCGACCACTCCGACGGCCGCTTGTTCACGCTCGATATGGACACCTACACCGACGACGGGGACGAGATCTACCGCGAGCGGACGTGGCACCAGATCGACAGCGAGAACCACTGGGTTTCGTACCACTTTGGCGAGCTTATCGCCGATATGGGCGTCGGCAATGGCGGGCGCACCGAAGACATCGTCGGCCTGACCGATGAGAGCGCGGACCCGCTGGAGACCGAGGGCGGACTCGTCATCTTTCTCGATGGCAGCGTCGACCCTGGCGCAGACCCGAAGGTGTGGCTGACATGGTCCGACGACGGCGGCCGCAACTGGAGCAATGCGCTGGAACGCTCGCTCGGCCAGTTGGGCGACTTCCGCAAGCGGGCCATCTGGCGCCGCATGGGCAAGTCCCGCACCCGCTATTACCGCCTGTGGACTTCGGAGCCAGTCCGCATTGCTTGGCGCGGCTTCAACATCAACACGGACGTGGCGAATGCCTAAGATCAGCGAACTGCCGGATTCTGGCGCCCTTGCTGGCGCTGAACTGGTTCCGATTACGCAGAGCGGCCAGACCGTAAAGACGACGGTCACGGCTATCGGCGCCAAGGCCATTGCGGCCGATCCGACGCTGGCAGCCCTGTCCGCGACTGCATGGGCCGATAACGCGGTCCCGGTGGGCACTGGCAACGACACGATCGCCCAGATCCTTCTTGCGGCGAATACCTTCCTTGCGCGCAGTTCTGCCGGCGATGCGGAGGCGAAGTCGATCACCGATTTCGCGTTGTCGATCCTGGACGATGCCGACGCAAGTGCTGTGAGGTCCACCCTTGGCGCGCAGGCGGCTGATGCGACGCTTACGGCGCTCGCTGGGGCGAACTGGGCCGCCAATTCGCTGCCTATCGGGTCCGGTGCCGACACTGTTTCTCAGGTCGCATTCGCCGCGAATACATTCCCCGCAAGGGCTTCGACCGGCAATTTGGTCGCGAAGACGATTACCAACTTCGCTCTGTCCCTCCTGGATGACGCGGACGCCACCACGGCCCTGGCGACGCTTGGCGTGTCTGTAGGGACGTGGACGCCCACCATCAGCAATCCAACGAACATTACGGCGATCACCGCCCGTGCCGGCCGCTACATCCAGGTGGCGAATCACGTTCTGTTCGCTTTCAGGAATGAGTTCACGACTTCAGCGGGCGCGGATACCGCGAGCAACTTTGACGCAACCCTCCCGGTTACGCCGTCCAACTTCGTGAATACATGGGATGCCATCGGCACCGGCGTGGTGACGCATACGGTTTACCGCCCCGCAGTCGTGATCGCAAATAGCGGAGCAGGGACCATCCGTGTCGCATGGCAGTCGGCCAACGCCGCGGCCATGAGTTCGTTGGTTATCGGTCTGTATCGGGTGTCCTGATGAGCCTCACCACGACCTCGCGCAACCAGGCGCTGGACGCCATCACCATCGATTCCATGAGCCTGCACAGCGGTTTTCCTGGCGCGACGGGTGCGAACGAACTTACCGGCAGCGGCTACACCCGCATCTCGTGTGCGTTCAATGCTGCCTCGGGCGGTGTCCGCACGGTTTCGTCAGTCACCAACTTCACTGTTGGTGCCGGCCATACCGTCCGCTGGGCTGGTCTGTGGGCTGGTAGCACGTTCAAGGGCTACAGCCCTAACGGTGGCAGCCCCAAAGAGTTTCAGGCCGATCCGTCCACAGACGTGGTCACTGCACCGTCGCACGGCTACGTGAACACAGACACGATCGTCTTCTACGGCGGCACGGTTCCGGCTGGCCTCGTGGAGGGCACGATCTATTTCGTCCGAGACGCCACGACCAACACGTTCAAGGTTGCGGCCACCTCGGGCGGCGCAGCGATCGACCTGACTGGCGCTGGCGCGGATGACTGCGTCGTGTCGAAGATCGTCGAGAACGCTTACGGCGGAGCGGGCACGCACACGATCAATAGCTGGTCCATCGGCGCGGTGTTCTGATGGCTTCGGCCTCTTGCGCCATCTCGGTCGGATTTCGCTCTTCCGCGGCCCCCGGCACGACCAACTCGGTCAGCTGCTACACGGCGACGGGTTTTGCCTCTGCGGCCTCTCCGGTGGCGTGGGCGGGCAGCGATCCGATCCGAAGCGTGGAGGACTGGTTGCCGCGCATTGACGAGCCTGTGATCGATCCGCGTACTGGGCGCTTCAACAAGCGCTGGTGGAACTACTTCCGCGTCCTCGGCGAGCGCGTCGGGGGCGTTCAGGGGCCGAGCATCACGCAGGTGGTAACCGACGTGGTCGCCACACAGGCTCAGGTGGCATCCAACACCGTCTACGTCACGCAGGTGGCGGACTACGCCAGCTCCATCGATGCCACGGCCACGGCAACCGCCCAGGTTGCGCAGACCAACGGCCTTACCGGCTCCAGCTCAATTCCCGATACAGGCGATCGCCCGGTTCCGCCCGGTCACCAGATCCCCTGACAGGAGACTCATGGAGATAAGTAGCTCTCCAGCGTTCTTCAATGAAATTGCCAATCACCCGGGTGTTTTTCCGTATGTGTCACAGGCGGGTGACGGTCCTGTGGACTTTTCGAGTGTGTGGGACGACTGCATCGGGATTCAGTTTGAGCGGGGTGGTTGGGTTTTTCATCGCCGCCTTCCTGATGTGTACGAGGTGCACACCCTGTTCTTTCCGAAAGGGCCGGGGGAAAGGCGCGCTGTGGACGAACTCGCGCAGTGCGCGCTGTCTTACATGTTTGAGTCGATGGGGGCGGAAGCAATCATCACTCAGGTGGCAAAGGATTTGCCTCATGTGAGACGGCTGGCAGAACGCGCCGGATTTGTTTGGTTCGCTGGACAAAAGGACGGCTGGCTCCGCGAAAGTGGAGCAGTCGATGTGGATTTCTTTGAATTGACGCGCGAAGCGTGGATGGAGGGGCAAGGATGCCCGCAGCAGCAGTCATCGCAACCGTTGCCGTAAGCGCGTACCAAGCCAATAAGCAGGCGAAGGCCGCCAAGAGCGCGGCTAATGCACAGGCGCGGTCGGCAGATCAGGCGTCTCAAGTCCAGTTGGACATGTTCAACCAGGCGCGCTCGGACAACGAGCCGTTCCGCCAAGCCGGCCTCACTGGCTTGCAGGAATACATGGCGCTACTCGGCCTGCCCACGTCCACGGTGACGCAGTCCGCGCAGCAGTCGTCCATGCCCACCGAGTGGTTCGGCGCTGGCGCTGTGCCGAGTGCGAATCCGCAGCTCTACGCGAGCGATCCGGCCTACCGCAAGGCGTGGGACGAGGTTTCCGCCTACCACAAGGGCAAGTTCGACAAGACCTCCGACTTCGGCGCTCTGGAAGGCCATCTGCGTCAGGTCTATCAGGCCAACACGCCTCAAGCCGCGGCGACTTCCTCCGTCCCAGGCACCTCGCTGACGCAGTCGCAGGCGTTCGACCGCTTCCGCAGCGCGCCCGGCTATCAGTTCGGCCTCACGGAAGGCCAGCGCACGCTGGATAGCTCCGCCGCGGCGGCTGGCGGCCTGTTCTCTGGCAAGGCGGCCAAGGCGCTCACGAAGTTCGGGCAGGACTATGCCGACCAGCAGGGTTATCGGCCCTACATGAACTCGCTGGCGTCGCTGGCGGGCATTGGGCAGACGGCTACGAGCCAGAACAACCAGTACGGCCTCGCAACTGCCAACAACGTGGGTCAAAACATGATGAATGCCGGCGCCGCTCGTGCATCGGGAATCAACGGCTCCGCTGATGCGTGGGGCGGGTTTGCTAATGGGCTGACTGGACTCGCTGGGCTTTATGCGGGACGAAATGGCAACAATTGGGGCTGGGGTGGCGTCTGATGGCTACGAATCCGCTTAGCACTTTTTTGCAGGGCTATCAGACTGGCAACCAGCTGCGGCAGCAGGATCAGTTGTTCGACATGCGCGCCAAGCAGGACGCTCGGCAGAACGCGCAGGCCGACCAAGAAGCGCAGTGGGCAAAGTACGAACAGTTTGGCAAGCAGGCGCGCATGGTGGACCGCGCCCTCAAGTCCGGAAATGTGCAGTTGGCAAACTCCCTCTATCAGCAGGCGCTACCGCTTGCCCAAGAGGTAGCGCCAGGCGAGTACCCGGCGACCTTGTCGGCAAATGACATCCAGATGGTCTCTTCGATCGCTGATGCATTTGATCCCCAGCCATCCGAGCAGGAACAGTTCACCCTTGCGCCTGGCTCCGCACGTTATGGCGCCGATGGGCGGGTCATCGCTTCGCAGCCGTTCGCGCCAGAAAAGCCGCAGTTCCAGACGGATGCGGCCGGAAATGGCTGGTGGATTGCCCCGGGGCAGGCTCCGCGCCCGGTTGATGGCGGCAGTGCTCCACAAGGCGGCTTTGGCATCGCCGAGACGGACAACTATGTCCGCAGCATCTTGGGCAACGTCGGCCAGATCGACCCGAATGCCAGTCCGGAGCAGCAGGCTGCGCAGATACTCCCGCACCTCATTCAGCAGGAGAGCGGCGGCAATCCGAACGCCATCTCCCCAAAGGGCGCGCAGGGGCTGACTCAGGTTATGCCGGCGACTGCGCGCGACCCAGGTTTCGGCGTGACACCCATGCAGGGCAACAGCCCGCAGGAGAACGTGCGCTTCGGCCGCGACTACCTCATTGCCATGCTCAAGCGCTACCCGGGTCGTCCGGACCTCGCGCTTGCTGCATACAACGCCGGACCTGGCGTGGCAGATCGTTTCGCGAATCCCACCGCGCAAGCGGGCGGCCTGAAATTCCCCACCAAGGGCAATGCCAGCACGGAAGACAAGGCGGCTAATTGGCAGATCGTGCAGGGGCAGGACGGCACGTTCTACCGCGTCAACAAGCTTACGGGCGAAACCGCATCGGCCGGCGTGCAGGGTGCGAATGCGTTGCGTATGCAGGATCAGCACCAGAAGCGCGCCGATGCTGTCGCTGGCATTGAGGGCGCCATCCGGTCCACTGATGAAACGATTCGCAGCCTGAACTTGCTGCTAGAGCATCCCGGCCGAGGTGCCGGCACCGGCATGTCGTCCATGCTGCCGTCCATTCCTGGCTCGGACCGTAAGAACTTCGACGCTCAGCTCGCCACTTTCAAGGCGCAAACCTTCATCCCGATGGTTTCGCAGCTCAAGGGCATGGGCGCGCTCTCTGATGCTGAGGGCAAGAAGCTGATGGATGCCGTTGGTGCGATTGATCCGCAGATGAGCGAAGGGGAGTTCGCGGCCAGCCTGAACCGGATCAAGGCGCAACTCCTTCGCGCGCAGACGGCGGCATATCGAAAGATCGAGCAGCTCAACACGAATCAGGCGCCCGCTGGCGCGCAGCCCGCGCCAACCAATGGGCGCCCGCAATTGCCGCCTGGCTTTTCCTGGGAGGATTGATGCCGACTATTCGCACCCCTGATGGTCGGCGCCTGCGCGTCCCAGACAATGCGACTCCGGAGCAGATCAACGCAGTGCTTCAGAGCATCGGAGCTGCTCCCAAGGCGGACTTCAGCGATGTGGAATCGCGCGTTGATGCATCTGGCCCGGAGAGAACGACTGGTCAAAAGATCAAGCACGATCTCGGCCTCAGCACGCGCAACGTCGTTGAGGGTACTGCCGATCTCGTGGGCCTATTTGTGGACCCGTTCATCCATGCCGCGAACTGGCTTGGTGAGAAAGGCCCGACCACAAAGAGCCTCATTACGGGCGTGCCTGAGCGCCGCTGGGAGCGCCAGGCGACGACGCGCGAGGGTTGGGGCCAGCTTCTGGACAAGGCGGGTGTGCCGCGGCCGGAAACAGCCTCAGAGCGGGTACAGTCTGACGCTGGGCGCGCCCTCACTGGTGTTGGACTGACGCTCGGTTTGGGATCGGCCCTCAACGGCCTGCCGCGTCTGCAACAGTTTCTGACCGCTGCGCCAAAAACGCAGATCGCAGGCGCTGCCACTGGCGCAGGCGCGGCTGGCGTTGCGAGGGAGGCGGGATTGCCCGTGCCCGTGCAGGTAGGTGCCGGCATTGCGGGCGGGCTCAGCCCGGCAGCGGGATCTAGCTTGCTTTCTCTCGCCAATGGCGCGGGGCGGCAGGTGATTCGCAGCACTGTGAGCCCGTTCACCGGAAAAGGGGTGGACCAGGCGGTCGGCACGGTCCTTCGTGGGTCTGCGCTACACCCTGAGCGCCTGTCCGTGCCCGGCCCATCGGCGATCCCTGGCGTGTCGCGAACGCTTGCTGAGGAAACGCTGGACCCCGGCATTGCTCAGCTTCAGCGGGCGGTTTCTGCGCGCCGGGGCGCCGAGTTCGACCAGATGCGACGCGCGAATAATGTGGCTCGCTCCGAGGCGATTGGCGGCATTGCTGGCGACCGCGCAGCAATGGAAGCGGCGGAGCGTGCCCGCGCCACTACCGCAAACCCGCTGCGGACTGAGGCCATGAAGATCGACGGCGTCGATACTTCGCGCCTGCTTTCTCAGATCAAGCGGCTGGAAAATGCACAGACCGGACGGCCGGCAGTGCAGAAGGCGCTTACAGATGTCAGGTCTCTGCTTACCCGAGAGGTTGGTGAAGCAGAAAGAAAGAAAGACGCTCTAAGCGCGCTCGCCGGCTTCGCTGAAAATGGGCGCAAGTCAGCGGCCGATCTGGCGGCTGCAAAGGCTGCGATGACGATGATCCGCCGCGGCGAAATGCCATCCGGAGCATTCACCTCGAAAACTGGTCAGGAGGCTCTCAAGAGTGCCCAGAAGGCGTTTGCCCGCGAGACTGTGGGGCATGACCGGGTGGCTGTTCTGGACAACGTCCGCAAAACCATCGGCGACATGCTGGGCGGCAAGTATGGCGGCGATTCGGCTGCTGCTCTCGCCGGCTCTCGCGAACTGATGGCCGTCAAGAACCAGCTTGATCGCGTGCTAGCTAAACAGGCGCCTAAGTACGGCGAGTACATTGAGGCCTATAAACAAGGGTCCAAACCAATCAATCGCATGCAGCTTGGGGAGTCCCTTCTCGATTCCGGAACGGGGGCGACGCTTGACCCAGTTACGGGGGCTTATCAGATCCAACCAGGTGCGTTTGGTCGTCAAGTGAAGGACCTCGACCGCGTTGCACAGAAGGCGACTGGGTTCAACAAGGCCAAGGCTAGCGACATCCTCAGCCAGAAGGACTTCGCCACCATCGGCGCGGTCAACGACGATCTCTCGCGACAAGTGTTCGCCGATACGGCAGCGCGAGGTTCTGGTTCTGATTCGTTCCAGAAGTTCATGACTCAGGGCGACATTCTTGGTGCTGTGCAGGAGCTTGGGTTCTCGGTGCCTGGCTCGGGGCTGCTACGGATGCTCGGCAAGGCTGGCACTGATCGGGTTAACGCTCGTCTTGCCGAAGCTCTCACCAACCCTGGGGAGGCGCGGCGAATCCTCGAACAGGCCACGCCAGTGGAGCGTCGCGTGATCGAAGAGGCGCTTCAACGCCTACAGGCTGCGCCCGGCTCGGTCACATCGGCCTATACCAGTTCGAAAGAAAACTGACCGAAGCAGAAACCTACCACAAGCCCCCGGATGTCCGGGGGTTTTATTTTTTGGAGGGGCAGGATGCCCGCAATTCGCACTCCCAACGCCAAGCAGCAGTTCTTCTTCAATGATGGAACCCCTGCGGCAGGCGGGCGCCTCTACACCTACGCGGCGAACACGATCACCCCGCAGGCAACGTATACGAACCGGGCGGGCACGGTCGCCAACACCAATCCGATCATTCTGGATGCCCGCGGCGAGGCCACGATGTTCCTCACGCCGGGAGTGGTCTACGACTACGTCCTGAAAGACGACCAGGATGTGACGATCTGGACGCAGGAGGACATCACCGCCGACGCGGGCGACGCTGACGCGGTTGTCTTCATCCAGGCTGGCACGGGCGCTGTATCCCGATCCTCGCAAGACAAGACGCGGGAGATCGATCGCTCCATTACCGACTTCGGCGCCGATCCGACCGGCTCGGTATCGTGCAATACCGCCTTCGCGCTGGCTCAGGATGCAGTTGCGCTTACGGGCGGGCGCGTGACCTTCCCGGAGGGCCGCTTCCGCTTCACGGATTCAATCGTCCTCGGCAACGCTGCACCCAGCAACCCGTCCACGCTTAACGGCGTGGGCATTGTCGGCAAGGGCGTTGGCCGCACGCAGCAGACGATGAACGCCTCGGACGCTGCGACCGTGCTGGTTTATGACGGCCCCTCTGACAGCCGCCCCTTCATCGACATCCAGGGGCCGATTTCCGGCGTGCATCTGGAAGGGTTCATGTTGGACTGCAACGGGAAGAACGTGGTTCCCATCCGGTCCATGCGTTCCTTCCACCAGACCGTGCGGCAGGTGACGTGCGTCAACTGGCGCAACAACTTCATGCTGGAAATTGGGGCGGATAGCGCGCTTGGCCCGACCTACGGCGGCGCGGCCCCGATCGATCACTACTACGAGCAGCTGGTCGGCCAGTACCCGGGCGTTGGCGCTCACGGCGTAGACATCGCCAATGGCAACGGCAACGTCAACCAGATCACGTTCCTGCGCTGCTATATCGATCGCTACAACGACGTGAACACGATTGGCGTGCGACTGGGCTACTGCGACCACATCCAGTTCATTGCGTGCCACGTCGCCCAGACGGGCGCCTCGGGGTCGGGGGGCATCAGCTACATGGTCCGCTCGCAGCCTGGTCACACGAACTTCCCGGTGAACATCGAAGTGATCGGCGGTTCGCAGGCGGGTGGCGTGACCTACGACAACACCCTTGCGACGTGGGACGGTGGCCCGTACGCGGCCATCATCTTCGACACCTACAAGACGGCCGACGGTGCCCCGGTCCCGCCCAAGACGGCCAATGGCGGCGTGGATGCCCCGCACTTCATGTTCCGCGGCATCACGGACAACGGCATCCGGTTCGGGTTCGGCGCGATTGCATCGGCCCAGCAGGTGGCCGCGGCGTCCGTCATCTCACCGCAGGCCGAGTACATCCAGCTCACGGGCAGCGCGACCATTTCCACAATCAACCCGCCGCACCAGGCCTTTTCCGCCCCGAATGGCATCTTCCGGATGACGATCATTCCCACTTCGGTCGGCCCGCTATCCCTTACTACGGGCGGAAACATCGCGGAAAGCTACTCAATGACCAATCTGCGGGCGTTCGACCTGGTCTATTCCGAGGGCACTGGGTTCTGGTCACGCGTCGGGGGCTAACATGCCTCCATGCTTGGCCCGGCCTTCAAGTGGAACGACTCGGACGACATGAGCGTCCTGTTCCTGCGCTATGGGTCCGTGGCGACGATCAAGCGCCGGGACGGATGGGTAGAGGTAGAGATCAATTGGGCCGGCCGGAAGGTGCGCGGATCGGACGGCAGCATCCGCTTGGCTCGGCGCGGGGTGGAGCGCTGGATCGCTGCGCGCGGCGGCCCGCACGAGAAGCGGCGGCCACATGAGCCGTCGGCGGAGATGATGCGGAAGCGGGCCGCGGAGGACGCGCTGATCGCATTGGTGCGGCGGCGTTAAGCCTGTGCTACCTGTGCTATTTCGCTGTGATTGCGCGGCATTTAGCGGCGCCCTCTTGCGCTAAACCCCTTGTTGCATAAGGCCCTCATGGGTAGCGCAAGCCCTTAGGAGGGGACCGCTCTATCCAGCTGAGCTACGGGGCCATGAGGTCGGCATTTTCGCATGAACGCGCACGGATCGGGCCGGGGCGAGGCCCGATTGCCGCATCGGAAAAGCCCGCGCTTCGCG
>Ga0209257_1001269_pt1 | contig 30981 bp, 25 predicted proteins | sample AraplaCvi_mCL_r2_FD_184277 | JGI IMG/M metagenome (GOLD analysis project Ga0209257, IMG submission 184277) | Arabidopsis root microbial communities from North Carolina, USA - plate scrape MF_Cvi_mCL_r2 (SPAdes) (version 2) | ecosystem: Host-associated > Plants > Roots > Endosphere | place: USA...
ACCCGGTGGATCTGATCGCCGACGGCTTCGATCTGGCGATCCGCCTGGGGCCGATCCCCGACTCGTCGCTGCGGATCAGCCGGCTGTTCTCGCTGCGACTGCCCGTCGTGGGCTCACCGGCCTACTTCGAAAAGTACGGCATGCCGCAGCATCCGAGCGACCTCTCCCACCACAGGACCATCATCTACACGCACATCCTCGAGTCCGACGACTGGACCTTCGACCATCCGCAGCACGGCCGCTGCACGGTGCGCGTCGCGGGGCAGGTCCGCTGCAACAACGGCGCGGCCGCCGTTCCCCTGCTGCTCGCCGGCCAGGCCATCGCCCTCCAGCCTCTGCCGTATATCTGGCAGGAGCTGCAGGACGGCCAGCTAGTGGAGGCGCTGCCGGACTGGCGTTCCGAGCCGGTGCGGGTGAGCATCGTCACCCCGCCAGGCAAGGCCCGGCCCGCGCGGGTGCGTGTATTGGTCGAGTTCCTGCGCGCGCACTTCTCCAAGGCGCCGTGGGCGCACGGCGTAGAAGTCTGAAGCGCCCGGGATTGGTCGCATCGCGGCAACAGTGAAGCGGCGCCGGCGCGGCTAATCCTCGGCGCTCGCCGCCGCTACCTGAGCGTCGCCACGAATTGAGGAGGCTCGCATGCCCCGGCTCCCGTTGATTGCGTCGCTGACGGCGGCCCTGATGGCCTCGGCCTGCATCAGCACGCCGGACCTGGGCGCAAAGCCGCAGCTGGAGAGCGTCCCGGCCCAGGCGGCGTTCGCTGCGCCTGTCGCGGACTGGCCGGCGACGGACTGGTGGCGCGCCTATGGCGACGCCCAGCTGGATGCGCTGATCGCCGAAGGGCTCAGGGACTCGCCGACCATCGCCGCCGCTGACGCACGGCTGCGGCGCGCGCAGGCCCTGGTCACCCAGGCCGGCGCCGCCGAGTTGCCGTCGATCTCCGCCAATGGCTCGTTCGCCGAGAGCAGGCCCAGCCTCAACAACGGCACGCCCGTCCCGCCTGCGGTGCAGGGCTGGAATGACACCGGCCGGCTCAGCCTGGATTTCAACTGGGAGCTCGACTTCTGGGGCAAGAACCGCGCCGCCGTCGCCTCGGCGACGTCGGAAGCCGACGCCAGCCGGGCTGACGCCGCCGGCGCGCGGCTGATGATCTCGACTTCGATCGCCGCAGCCTACGCCGACCTTGCCCGCCTCTACGCCGACCGCGACGTCCTGGCCTCCAGCCTCAAGGTCCGCGAGGAGACCCTAACCCTTGTCAGCCGTCGGGTCGCGACCGGCTACGACTCCAACGCCGAGCTGCGGCAGGCCGAAGCGGGTCCGCCCGCCGCCCGCGCCGACCTGAAGGCCACGGACGAACTGATCGCGCTCACCAAACTGCGGCTCGCCGCCTTGATGGGCGCGGCGCCCGACCGCGCCGCAGCGATCGCGCGTCCCGCCGCGCCTGCGCTCAAGAGCTTCGGCTTGCCGGTCCAGATCCCGGCCCAGCTGGTCGGTCGCCGGCCCGACTTGGTCGCCGCCCGTTGGCGCGCCGAGGCCGCCTCGGAGCGCATCGACGTGGCCCATGCCGCCTTCTATCCAAACGTGAACCTGGTGGGCCTCATCGGCCTGCAGTCGCTGGGGATCGGCAATCTGGCCGACTCCGGTTCGGGGATCGGCTCGGCCGGCGTGGCGCTGAATCTGCCGATCTTCGACGCCGGGCGCCGTAAGGCCGGCTATCGCGTCGCCCGCGCCGACTACGACGCCGCGGTCGCCTCATACGACGGCGCGCTCAACAACGCCCTGGAGGAAGTGGCCGACGCGGTGACGTCGCAGCGGGCGCTGGAGGGCCGCTTGTCAGATACGCGGGAAGCCTACGCCGCGGCTCACGAGGGCTGGCGCCTGTCGCGTCGCCGCTACGACGCCGGCGCCGCCGACTACCAGTCCGTGCTGATCGCCGAGGACCGGATGCTGGGCGTGCAGCGCGCCGTGGCGGCCCTGGAATCGCGCCGCTTCGTCCTGGACCTGGCGCTGGTCCGGGCTCTGGGCGGCGGCTACCGCGAGGCGCCGCCGCCCGCGGCGGACTAGCCGTCCTGCGCCGATAGCAGAATGGGGTTGAAGGCGACTTCGCTCACATCCAATTAGATGATGGTCATCATATAAAGGAGTACTTTGATGTCACAGGCGGTGATCGCGGGATATGTCCGCACCCCCTTCCACTTCGCGCGCAAGGGCGCGCTGGCCGGAGTCAGGCCTGACGACCTCGCCGCCACGGCGGTGAAGGCGCTGGTGGAGAGGACGGGGATCGATCCCGCCACGCTGGAGGACGTCCTGCTGGGCTGCGCCTATCCCGAGGCCGCGCAGGGCAACAACATCGCCCGCATCGCCGCGCTGCTCGCCGGACTGCCGATCGAGGTCGCCGGCATGACCGTCAACCGCTTCTGCGGCTCGTCGATGTCGGCCATCCACATCGCCGCGGGCCAGATCGCCATCGGCGCGGGCGAAGCCTTCATCGCCGGCGGGGTCGAGTCGATGACCCAGGTGCCCCAGGGCGGCTTCAACTTCTCGCCCAACCCGGCGATCCTGGAGGCCTACATCGCCATGGGCGAGACGGCCGAGAACGTCGCCGAGCGTTTCGGCGTGTCGCGGGAGGACCAGGAGCGGCTGGCGCTGGCCTCACAGCAGAAGGCCGCCGCCGCCCAGGCCGCCGGCCGGCTCAAGGACGAGATCGTGGGCGTGATGACCCCAGAGGGTCTGGTGGACGTCGACGGGTGCCTGCGCCCCGGCACCACCCTGGAAGGTCTTGCGGCGCTGAAGCCCGCCTTCCGCCCCGAAGGCTCGGTCACCGCGGGCACGTCGTCACCCCTCACGGACGGCGCCTCGGCGACGCTCGTCACCTCGGAAGCCTATGCGGCGCGCCACGGCCTGGACGTGGTGGCCGGCATCCGCGCGGTGGCGGCCGCTGGCTGCCCGCCGGAGATCATGGGCATGGGTCCCGTCCCGGCCACCCGCAAGGCGCTGGCGCGCGCCGGCCTCACCATCGACGACATCGACGTGGTGGAGATCAACGAGGCGTTCGGAAGCCAGGCGGTGGCCTGCATCCGCGAGCTCGGCATCCCCATGGAGAAGGTCAACATCGACGGCGGCGGGATCTCCATCGGCCACCCCCTCGGCGCCACTGGCGCGCGCATCACCGCCAAGGCGGCCCAGATCCTGAAGCGCGAAGGGGGCCGCTTTGCGCTCGCCACCCAGTGCATCGGCGGCGGGCAGGGCGTGGCCACGATCCTCGAGGCGGCGTGACCCCATGCGAAACCCGGCGTGCGCATCGGCCGCGAGATCGAGACTCCGACGCCCGCCGGGTATAGCCGTCAAGCTCGGTCGGAGTGGGTCCTTGCGGCCTGGGCCGGGCGTCTTTGACAGGGAGGTCTAGCCATGGTCCGGCTTTTCCTGGGGCTCGCAACGGCGGTCGCGGCCTGCGCGGGCGCGGCATGGCTCGCGCTGGACGGCCAACCGGGCGGAACATCGGCGCTCCTGGGCGCCATGGCTCTCCCGGCGCCGGCGCCCAGCCGTCCGCAGCAATCGCTCCTCCAGGGGCCGGAGTGGCTGAACACGCCGCGGCTTAGGCCGGAGGACCTGCGCGGCAAGGTCGTGCTGGTCAACTTCTGGACCTACTCCTGCATCAACAGCCTGCGGCCGCTGCCCTACGTCCGCGAGTGGGCCCGCAAGTACAAGGACCGCGGCCTGGTCGTCGTCGGGGTCCACACGCCCGAGTTCGGCTTCGAGAAGGATCTGGCGAACGTGCGCCGTGCCGTGGGAGAGCTCGGGGTCGGCTATCCCGTGGTCCTCGACAGCGACTACGCGACCTGGCGCGCCTACGGCAACGAGGCGTGGCCGGCCTTCTACTTCGTCGACGCCGAGGGGCGTGTGCAGGGGCGGAGGCTGGGCGAGAGCGGTTACGAGGAGTCCGAGCGGATCCTCCAGAAGCTCCTGGCCGAGGCCAACGGGACGCCCGTCACGGACCCTATCGTTCCGATCGCCGGGACCGGTCCGCAGGCGGCGCCGGATTGGGCGAACCTGGCCAGCGGCGAAACCTATGTCGGCTACGCCAAGGCGACCGGCTTCCGGTCCGAGGGCGGTCTCGCCCGAGATAAGGCGCGCGTCTATCGGCCGCCCGGGCAGCTCGCCCTGAACACCTGGAGCCTGGCCGGCGCGTGGCGGGTGGGCGAGGAGTTCGCCACGCTCGACGGAGCCCCGGGCGCTCTCGCCTACCGGTTCCATGCCCGCGACCTCAACCTGGTCATGACCCCTCCGCCTGACGGCCGGACCGTCCGCTTCCGCGTGCGCATCGAGGGTCACGCCCCGGGGCCCGACCATGGCTTCGACACCGACGCCGAGGGCTGGGGTCGCCTCGATGCGCCGCGCATGTACCAGCTGGTCCGGCAAGCCGGCGCGGTCCGCGACCGGACGTTCGAGATCGAGTTCCTCGACCCCGGCGCCCGCGCCTATGTCTTCACCTTCGGCTAGGCCCCGGGGGCAGGCTTATCGCCAACCTGTCTCCGCCAGCGCCCCGTCAGAGGTCGATGATCCCGCGGCGGGCGGCCACCGTCACGGCGTGGGTGCGGTCAGCGACGTCCAGCTTGTTGAAGATGGCCTTCAAATGGGCCTTCACGGTCTCTTCCGACACGCCGAGCTCCCAGGCCACCTGCTTGTTGGCCTTGCCGACGGCCACCAGCTGCAGCACCGCCACCTCGCGTTCGCTGAGGGCCTCGTCGACGATGTGCAGGGCGATCTCGTCCGCGATCTGACGGTGCAGGTAGCGGCGGCCGCTGTGGACCTCGTGGATGGCGTCCAGCATCTCGGTGCGCAGGCTGCTCTTCAGCAGATAGCCCATGGCGCCGGCCTTCAGCGCCCGGACCGCCTGGACGTCGCCGTCGTAGGTCGTGAGCACCACGATGCGGGCGTTGGGCTGCTCGGCCCGGATCGCCTTGATCGCCTCAAGGCCGCTCATGCCGGGCATCTGAAGGTCCATGAGCGTGATGTCCGGCTTCAGCTCGCGGAAGCGCACGATCGCCTCGACGCCGTCGCGTGCTTCGCCGACAACGACCATGTCGCTGCGGTCCTCCAGGATCAGCGCCACGCCCTCGCGGAGGATCGGATGGTCGTCGACCACGAGGATGCGGATCGGACGCGGGCTGGACTCAGGCACCGGGGGCTCCCTTTCGGAGGCGGAACAGCGAGGACAGGGGCCGGCCCGTCCCCCTTTGCACAAATGCGAGCTTGGCCGGCAGCGTCAGCTTCACGGTGGTCCCGGAGCCCGGCGCGCTCTCGACGGAGAGGGCCCCGCCGATCCGCTCGGCGCGCTCGCGCATGCCGACGAGCCCGAAATGCCCCGGCTTCTGGCCTGCGGCGAGGACATCCGGCGCGATGCCGACGCCGTCGTCGCGAATGCGCAGCATCAGCTGGTGCTCGCCGTAGCTCGTGACGATCTCGACCGACCGGGTCTTCGCGTGGAGGGCGATGTTGAAGAGCGCCTCGCCGGCGATGCGTCCGATCTCCGCCAGGACCACCGGGTGGATTTTCCGGGGAGCCCCCTCGACGGCGATGTGCACGGAGACGTGCGGATCGAACACGGCGGCGTCGACCGCCTCGCGCAGGACGTCGGCCAGGTCGCCCGGGCCGTCGGCCAATCGGAGGTCCCTGACCCGATTGCGTCCGTCCACCATGACGTCGTCGGCCCGCTTGAGGGCGGACTCGAGCAGGTCCCTCGACCGGTCGCCGGGCGGCATCTTGTTCGCGACCGACTGGAACCGCAGCGTGAGCCCCTGGACACTTTGGAGCAGCGTGTCGTGCAGTTCCCGCGCGATGCGTTCGCGTTCCTGCACTCGAGCCTCCAGCTCCGTGCGGACTCGACCCGAGATCTGGGTCACGCGGAACCGATAGAAGCCCCAGAACAGGAGGAGCAGCAGGCCGGCGCAAAGGACGAGGAACCATCCGGACTGCAGGAAGGTGGGCGGAATCTCGAAGTCGACCACAGCTCCGGTCCGGTTCCAGACACCCTCCGCATTCGCGCCGATCACCCGGAAGCGGTACTTCCCGGGGCGAAGGTTCGTGTAGAACGCCTGCCGCCGCGCGCCGGGGTCCAGCCAAGCCTTGTCGAAGCCCTCCAGCTTGTAGCGCACCTGCGCGCGCCTGGGGTCGGCGAAACTCAGGACGGCGTAGTCGATCTCGAGGTTGGACGTCGCGGCCGGCAGCTTGAGGGCGTGGGGGTCCCGGTAGAAGCGGCGGTCCGCGGTCACGGACCGGATCGCGACGCCGGGGGACAGGTCGTCTCGGACGATCCGCGCAGGATCCATCCACACCGTGCCGGTCTCGGTCGCGATCCACAGCCTACCGTCGCCGCCGCGAACGACGGACCGCTGGGTGTGCGAATGCGTCCGGCTCGTCAGTCCATCGCCGAAGCCGAGAGACACGACCGGCGGCGGAAGGACGCCAGTCGAGAACGCCCGATCGAGGTCCTGCGGCCGGAACCGTTCCAGTGTCGTTGGAAAGGCGATCCAAGTGTCGCCGTCCCGCGTCTGGACCAGGCCGCTGATCCGCCGGTTCCGCGGCCGTCTGTCGGGCCAGACCGTCTGGAAGCTTCCGCCGCGAAATCGCGACAGGCCGAAGGCGCCGGCGACGAACACATCGCCCTTGCCGCCCGCGTAGACAGCCAGCGCCTGCGGGCCGCCTTCCCCCAGGTCCGCGGGCGTGGCGGCGCGCGGCTGGCCCCTGCCGAAGTTCAGCGGTGCGAGCGTCCGCTTGGGATAGTCGATCCAGGCCAGGCTGCGGCGGCCCCACTGGACGATCAGGCCGCCTTGCGGCGCGCGGACCATCGTCATCGGATAAAGGCCGTCGACGTCGGTCGGGCCGAACATCGCCTCCCATCGTCCGGCCCTGTACCGGTACATGCCCGCGCCGCCGGCCGCGAACCAGTAGTCGCCGTGGGCGTCGAACGCGCAGTCGTAGATGATGCCATGCGTGCTGGCCGCCTGGGGGCGATCTATCGCCTGGCGGACCCGGCCAGCCTTCCAGACGACGATGCGCCTTGAGAACGCAATCCAGACCCCGCCGTCCGGCGCCTCGCAAATGCTCTGCGGCTCCAGGACGTTGCGCAGGATCGCCATCGGCCTGCCGCCCGGCGCGACGCGATAGATCGTTCGCGCCTCGCCGATGTAGACGCTGCCGTCGGAGGCCTGCATGAGCTTGTCGCCGAACGCGGCAGGCGCCGCGAGTTCCGGTTCGGCCCTCAGTGTGGCGGGCCGGAACTTGTCCAGGCCCCGCTCCGTGCCGATCCACACATTGCCTTCACGGTCCTCGAAGACCTGGTTCGTCACGTCGGACGACAGCCCGCCGCTGTTGCGGAACGCCTCGACCTGGACCTCAGCCCGCGGGGGCGGTCCGGAGGGTTCGGGCAAGGCGACACGCTGCACGCCATCATAGCGCCTTGCGATCCAGAGATTGCCGGCGCGGTCGAACGCGGGCGCGCCGCGGATCTGCGAGTCGTCGGTGCGATAGGGCGCGCGAAGCGGGGGCGGCGGCCCACGCCCGCCGGGACCCGTGACGGGATAGCTGCCGCGCGCTTCGGAAAGCCAGACGCGGCCCGCCGGGTCCTGCGAGAGCCTTCCATTGGCCCCGGGCGTTCTTCGGGCCGTTTCGAAGCGCTCCGTCCCCGGGGCCAACCGCACCACGGAGTTGCTGAACGAGATCCAGACCGCGCCGTCGGCGGCCGTCAGCAGGCTGAGGGCGTCATCCAGGGGCAGGCCGCGGCTTGCGTCGAACAGCCGCCAGCTTCCGTTCTGATACCGGAACACCTCGCCGTCGTACTTGGCGGTCAATGCCCAGACCGCGCCGTCCAGGCCCTCGGCAAAGGCAATGATCCGGTTCGCGGCGGTCGGCGCCCTGATGAACTGCAGGCCCCCGCCCCGATAGACTGCGAAGCGGCCCGAGGCGTCGAAATTCGTCCAGACCTCGCCATTGCGCCTCACCAGGAGCGCGCTCGTCGAACCTTGCGCCTCGGGGCTGCCGGCGACCTCGATCCGCTCGAAGCTGATCCCGTCGAAGCGGAACAGGCCTTCGCCGGTGGCGAGCCAGAGGTAGCCGTCCCGACCCTGGGCCATTCCGAGCACCGGGGCAGGTGACTCGCTGCCTTCGGTCCAGCGCTGATGGGTGTAGTGGGTGAGGCGGCGCGGCAGATCGGCGGCGAACGCAGCGACGGGCTTGCCCAGCAGCATCGCCGCGATGAGAACCGCCCTGATCAACCTCATTCCGCGTCCTGCGTCTCGGCGACTCGAAACTCCGAGCCCACCACTTTGCCGCCTGGAAGGGCACTCACCGCAATCCCCAAACCGGGGGGCGGGACATCCCCTCATCCAGGGTGCGCGGCTCCCCGCTCCGGGGGCGCCGCGCACGGGCGGCGCGTGGCGCAATGGCGCATCTCCGCCGGACCCGCGGCAAGAGGTGCAATGATGAACCAGCAGTCGTGGCGCGAATTTTCGGCGCAGGGCGTCGGCGATACGCGGAGGATGATGCGCGACGGCGGCGCCGATGGCCCCATCGTCGTGATCGTGGACGATGACCTGGAGGTCCGCACCGCCCTGGCCGAGCTCCTTTTTTCGGTGGGGATCGAGGCGGAAGCCTTCGCATCCAGCCGCGAGTGGCTCGAGTCCGGGCTGATCGGCCGTCCGGGATGCCTGATCCTGGACGTACGCATGCCGGGCTCCAGCGGCCTGGACCTGCAGACCCACCTGGCCCGGACCGGAGACCTCAAGCCGATCATCTTCCTGTCCGGACACGGGGACATCCCCATGACCGTGCAGGCGATGAAGGCGGGCGCGGTGGACTTCCTCACCAAGCCGGTGCGGGATCAGACGCTGCTGGACGCGGTCACCCTGGCCATCGCGCGGGACCAGGCGCAGCGGGAGGCGGCGGCGGGCGTTCGCCGCCACCTCGACCTCCTGGGCACGCTGACGCGACGAGAGCGGGAGGTGCTGCGTGAGGTCGCGCGCGGCCGGCTCAACAAGCAGATCGCCTTCGATCTCGGCATCAGCCAGATCACGGTGAAGCTGCACCGCAGCAACGTCATGCGGAAGATGCAGGCGCACTCCCTGGGAGACTTGATCCGCGCCTGGGAGATGCTGCCGGCTGGCGTCCGTGAAGAGCGATCCTAGACCATGGTATGGTACCGGTCGCGTCCAGATTGCGCGACAGCTCGGCGTGGCCACCGGGGCCGCGGCGTAGAGGTACAGGCTGTTGGCCGTTCCGCCTGTGATTGCGATCGTGGACGACGACGCCGAGATGCGCGCCGCCCTGTGCGATCTCCTTCTGGTCGAAGCCCTCTCCTGCCGCGCCTTCGAGAGCGCCGAGACGTTCCTCGCGGCCCACGCTCCGGGCGTGTTCGCATCGGTCATCACCGACGTGCGGATGCCGGGCATGACGGGGCTGGAGCTGCTGGTCCGCATCAAGCGATGCGAGCCGGATCTGCCCGTGATCGTGGTGACGTCCGCCGTCGATACGCAGACGCGCCAGAAGGCGATGGACGGCGGCGCGCGGGCGTTCCTGGTCAAGCCGATCCGCGACGCGGACCTCCTGGACCATCTGGCGGCCTTCCGGGGCTGAGGCCGGCGGCGACATGAACGACCTGAGCAGTCACCGCCTCGTCGCGGGTTCGGAGGCGGGCGAGCACCGTTTCCGGATCCTGATCCACCATACGCCCACGCCGCTCTGGTACGTGGACGCCCGCGGCGTCGGCGAGATCTTCGAGCGCCTTCGGGCCGAGGGCCTGACGGATGTCGCGGCGTACCTCGACGCCCACCCGGAGCTGGTGGAGGCGGCCAAGGACATCGTCGTCGTCACCGAGATCAACCGCGCCGCGGTCGCCCTGTTCCGGGCCGAAGACGCATCGGAACTGATCCGCCCGGTCCGATACCTGTTCGCCGCGACGCCGGACATGGCCAAACGCGTGATGACCGCCCACTTCGAAGGCCGGCGCAACTACGTCGAGCAGGCGAAGATGGCGACCTTCGACGGCGAGGTGCGGGACGTCATCTTCTCGGTGACCTACCCGACGCCGCCGGAAGAGCTCGACACGACCTTCATCACCATCGAGGACATCACCGAGCGCCTGCAGACGGAGGCGCAGCTGCGTCGCCTGCAGGCGGACTTCGCGCATGCCGCACGCGTCTCGACGCTGGGCGAGCTCGCCGCCTCCATCGCCCACGAGGTGAAGCAGCCGCTGGCCGCCATCGTCACGAACGCCGACACCAGCCTGCGCTGGCTTTCCCGCGAGGAGCCGAACCTCGCGAAGGTGGGCGAGCTGACCACACGCATCGCCGCGAGCGCCCAGCGCGCCAGCGACATCATCCTTCGGGTGCAAAGCATGATGGCGAAGCAGGAGCCCCAGCGCCGGCCGCTCAACCTCGTCGAGGTGATCGACGAGGCGTTTCATTTCGTCCGCCACGACCTCGACGCCCAGGGCATCGCCCTCTTGCGGGCGGACGCCGGGCGGGCGCCGGTGATGGTGGTGGGAGACCGGGTTCAGCTGCAGCAGGTGGTCGTCAACCTGCTGGTCAACAGCATCCAGGCCATCGCGAATGCGGGCGCCGCGGACCGCCGTATCGAGCTCCGAATCGACGTCGAGGCCGCCGAGGTGACGCTGTCCGTGCGCGACACCGGACCGGGTATCGCGGAAGGGAACCTGCGCCAGGTGTTCGACGGCTTCTTCACCACGAAGGACACCGGAATGGGGATCGGCCTGGCGATCTGCCAGTCGATCGTCGCCGAGCATGGCGGCCGCATCGTCGCCGCGAACCACCCGGCCGGCGGCGCGCTGTTCCAGGTCGTGCTTCCGGTCAGCACGCTGCCGCTGGACGGCTGACGGGTTCATCGCCGTCGTGGTCCCGGTCCGCCCCAGCCGATGGGATGCCGGGGCCCGCGTCTCCGCGGACCCCGGCTGGTTGTCGAGCCGGACAGGTCGGGCGCTCGCCTGCCGTTTCGTTGGCCGCGGGCTGAAACCGGAAAAACGTCCCGCGTCCGCCATCCCTGTCTCGTCCGGTTGACACGGCTCACGCAAGATATTGCGAGGAAATCGCGGCGCTTAACATTGTGCCGAGGGATAGGTTTCCGAATATAGGTGTGTAGAATGACGTTGTTGATGTGGGGATATATTCTGAACCCGTCATCTATACAGATCGGTGGTGGCCTGAGAGCCAGGTTGCGACGTTGAGGGCGTATCGGTGGGTGTCGGCCGCCGCCTGCGGGACCCGCAGCATCCCGTCGCCGGGCGGTTCACTCACGAAGCTGGGGGCGCCGGCGTGGGTGTCCCAATTGTAGTCGGCGAAGTGATGGAAGGTGCTCTGGGCGAGGCCCGGTCCGGCATGCTCGCTCGGCTCGAAGGCCACGGCGATGTTGAAGGCGGCCCCGGTGACCTTGCTGATCCCGCGGGCGATCACGCGGGCGCCTTCGCCCGCCGGCGCACTGATCCCGCCCTCGTGCGGATGGGCCGGCAACAGGCGGATCGATCCCGTCGGAGAGTGTGGGTCGGCCAGCAAAGGGTGAGGCGGGGCGACCACCTCGATCTCCTGGAAGTCGCCATTCGCGCCGGAGTGGAAGTTCGGCCAGGAAATGTGGGTCGTGAAAGGATCGTCCGCCCGGCGCTTTGCCGCGTCGGGGTCCGGGTTGGTCGTGTGGAAGTGGTGCGCCTTGCCCACGCCGCCGAGCGTGCAGACCGAGGACCCGAGGTCCATGTGGTCGCGGGTCACCAGCAGCCCGCCGCCGCGGGCCCGGAACCGCGAGATGGCCGCGCAGTCCTCGGGCGTCAGGCCGTCGCCCGTGTCGACGGCGAACAGCCACAGCTGGTCGAAACCGCTTTCGTCGAGCGTCGAAAGCACGGGATCCGGCCGTCTCGGTGGGCCGCGGTCCCGCGCCAGGACGTGGTACAGCGGGCGGCCCATATCGTCGCGCTGCGCCTGAAGGAGCGCGACAAGCCGGTTGAACCGCCGGATCGACCAGTCGTCCTCGGTCGTCGGGATCGTCGTCTGAAGCAGAATCCGGACCGGTTGGTCCATAGCGCTTACTCCATGAGGGGCAGGCCTGGGCATCACAGGACCGCCATGCCGCCGTCCACCCGGAGGTTTATTCCGGTGACGAAGCTAGCGGCGTCGCAGGCGAGGAACAGGGCGGCGCGCCCCAGTTCGTCGGCGTGGCCCATCCGCCCGAGCGGGATGGCCCGCGCCATGGATCCGTCGAGCGCGGCGCGGGCCTCGGGCGAAAGCCCCATCTTGTCGAGGATGGCCGTCTCGACAGGCCCCGGGCTGAGGACATTCACCCGAATGCGCCGCGGGCTGAGCTCGACCGCCCAGCTCCGCGCGAAGGCGCCCAGAGCCGCCTTCGTCGCGGCGTAGACCGCGTGGCCCTCCAGCACCTTCTCGCTGGCGAGCGAACCCGTCAGGATGATCGAGCCGCCCGCCCGCATCAGGGGCGCCAGCCTCTGCACGCCGAAGAATGCGCCGCGCGTGTTGACGGCGAACTGGGCGTCGTACTCGGCCTCGGAGACGCTGGCCGACGGGGTGATCGTGTTGATCCCGGCGTTGGCCATGTAGACGTCCAACGCGCCGAACCGGCGACGGACCTTCTCGGCGACAGCATCGTGATGCGCGGGATCGGCGACGTCGCCCTCGATCCCCACCGCATCACCGCCGATCTGCGCCACCGCCTCGTCGAGCATGTGGCGACGGCGGCCCGTGACGATCACGCGGGCGCCCTCGGCGACGAACGCCTGCGCGGCGGCCAGGCCGATGCCGCTGGCGCCGCCGGTGATCACGGCGATGCGGCCGCTGAGCATTCCCTGACTCACCACGCACCTCCCGCGGGCAGGTTGCCCGGGTCGGCAGATTCAAGCGGGGAGGCGGCCGGGGCCGCGCGCTGGCTGACGGACATGGAGGTCTCCTTGCGGGAGGCGGAGGCTCCGGTTCTGGCGGGGGCGCCGTCGCCCGACCATCCACGCCCGCGGCCGGATTTACTGGCCGCCGGGGGGAGGGGCGCCTGCGCTGCGGCTGGCCACCCCACGCGAGCGGGTAGGGCGACCTGGCCCTTGGTAGGGGCTTGGCGCGCCATCGGCTGGATGGCGGGCCGGCGGCGGGCCCGCGCATGTTCGCCGTGACCGGATCCCGAGGCGGACAACATGAAGATCGTGGTGATCGGCGGCGGCGGCCGCATCGGCGAGAAACTCGTCTTCAACCTGCGGCAGGACGACTTCCGGGTCCTGGAGGCCTCGCGCCGCTACGGCGTCGACGCCGTGAGCGGCTTTGGGCTCGACCAGGCGCTGGAGGGCGCCGAGGTGGTGGTGGACGTCTCGAACGCCCCCTCGTTGGACGGCGACGCGCCGCTGCGGTTCTTCGAAGCCGCCGGCCGGCGACTGGCCGCCGCCGGCAAGGCGGCCGGGGTCCGGCGCCACGTGGTGCTCTCGATCGTCGGGACCGATCGCCTGCAGGCCAGCCCCTACTTCCGGGCGAAGAAGCTGCAGGAGGACCTGATCAAGGCCTCGGGGCTCCCGTTCAGCATCCTGCGCGCCACCCAGTTCTTCGAGTTCATCGCAGGCGTCGTGCAGGACGGGGTGGCCGGTGACGTCGTGATCTCCCCGGCGCAGGTCCAGCCGATTTCGGGCGTGGACGTCGCGAAGGCGCTCGCGGACCTCGCGACGGGCGAAGCCCTCAACCGGACGGTCGAGACCGCCGGCCCTCAACGCTTCCGGCTGCCGGATCTCGCGACCGAGGTCCTCACGGCCTACGAGGATTCGCGAGGAGTGATCGCCGATCCCCGCGCGCCCTATTTCGGCGCGCAGCTGGAAGACGACTCCCTGCTCCCGGGCGACGCAGCGCGGATCGCCGGCCTTCGGTTCGAAGACTGGCTGCGCGAGTCCCTTCAACCGCTCGCCGCCGCGTCTCAGCGCCCGAAGATCGGAGCGTTGGCATGAAGGCCGTCGGGGTGGGACGCGTCGGTGCGCGCGTCGCCGAGATCCTCACGGACGCACTCACAACTCAGATCGGGATCGGATCGCGATGAAACTCTACTATTCCCCGCTGGCCTGCAGCCTGGCCGACCATATCGCCCTGGAGGAGGCCGGCGTCGTCTACGAGCGGGAGCGGGTCGATCTGAAGACCAAGCTGACCGCGTCCGGCCGCGACTTCAACGAGGTGACCCCGAAGGCCTATGTCCCGGTGCTCGTCTTCGACGACGGCGAAGTCCTCACCGAGAACGTCGCGGTCCTCGACTGGATCGCGTCGCAGCACCCGCAGCTCGCCGCGGGCGGGCCGCTCGGCCGGACCCGGATGCTGGAGGCGCTGACCTATGTCACGACCGAGCTGCACCACGGCTTCAAGCCCATGTGGCATGGCGGCTCCGACGAGCAGAAGGCGGACGCCCGGCAGACGGTCGCGGCGAAGCTGCAGTACGTCGCCGGCGCGATCGCGGGCGACTACTGGTTCGGGGATGCGCCCTGCGTCGCCGACTTCTACCTCTTCGTGATCCTCCTGTGGGCCGCGCGCTTCGACGTCCCGACACCGCCCGTTCTGAAGGCGCTGCGGACTCGCATGAAGGCCCGGCCGGCCGTTCAACGCGCGCTTCGCGAAGAAGGGCTCCTGGCGGCGGCGCAGGTGGCCTGACGTCTTCTGCGGGTCTTCGCGAGGCGACCGGTTGCCTTCGAAGACGCCTCTCTCCGGGGGAGGAATGGAGAGAGAGGCCACCTTCGCCGTTCCGGCCTTTCAGGCGGGTTGTCGATCGGGTCGCCGCGATCGGCCCTGGAACGGGAACCTAGACCATTCGTCGCTCAGGTTGGGTCAGTCTCGGCACGACGAACGGTCTATTTTTCCAGCAAGAGTCTTGAGCAATCGGCGGTTCAAGCGAACCGCCGATTGCTCTAGGCGGCCTTGGCCACCTCGACCGGGTGGAGCACGCGGGCGGCGATCTGCAGGCGGTTCCAGGTGTTGATCTGGCCGATGAGGATCGACAGCGCGACGATTTCGCCCTCGCTGAACTGGCTCTTCACCAGCTCGTAGTCGGCGTCCGGCGCGTGGGTCTTGGCGATCCGCGTCAGCGACTCGGTCCAGGCCAGGGCGGCGCGCTCGCGATCGGTGAACAGCGGGGACTCGCGCCACCCGTCCAGCATGATGATCCGCAGTTCGGTCTCGCCGTGTGCCTTGGCGTCGACGACGTGCATGTGGATGCAGAACGAGCACCCGTTGATCTGCGAGGCGCGCAGTCGCACCAGCTCGGCGAGGCCATGCTCGAGGCCGCTCTCGGCCAGGGCCGCCTCGACGCCCATGAGCGCCTTGGTCAGGTCCGGCGAGACTTTGAACGCGTTGAATCGGGGGGTCATCTTTGGTCCTCGATCAGTTTGACGATGACCCCAGCCTGCCGATCGGGGCGGGATCGCGGCCATCATGCCGGCGGCGCGCGGACCCGGGACTGTGGTTCAGGTCGGCTCGAACGGCGCCATACCTTCGGATAGTCGGGCTATGCGCAGGGCGAGCTTCTACGCGCCGCGGGTGCAGCCCAGCCTCGCCGAGCGTAGGATGATCGGAGGCGGCCGCATGCGTTGGCCGGTCGCATCCTGGCCCAATGGGCGATATGGCGACCACGCAGCGTCGCCTAGCGTCTCCGGATCCAACCAGCCGAGGGAGAAGCGAAAATGAAGATCGTCGTGATTGGCGGCACCGGCCGCATCGGCTCGTTGCTCGTCGCCAGCCTGAAGGGCTTGGGCCACGAGGCGATCCCGGCCGCGCCCGAGACGGGCGTCAACACCCTGACCGGCGAAGGGCTCGCCGAGGTGCTTGCGGGCGCGGAGGTCGTGGCGGACCTGGCGAACTCGCCGTCGTTCGAGGATGCGGCGGCCCTGGCGTTCTTCCAGACCGCAGGCCGCAACCTGCTCGCCGCCGAAGCGGTCGCGGGCGTCCGGCATCACGTCGCGCTATCGATCGTCGGCGCGGACCGCCTGCCCGCGAGCGGCTACCTGCGCGCCAAGATGGCCCAGGAGGCGCTGATCGAAGCCTCCTCGATCCCCTACACCATCGTCCGCTCGACCCAGTTCTTCCCGTTCATCGACGGCATCATCCAGGCGGGATCGGTCGGGGGCCAGATCAGGCTGTCGTCGGCGCTCATGCAGCCCATCGATCCGGACGACGTGGTCGCGGCGCTCACGGACGTGGTGACGGGCCCGCCCGCCAACCGGATCATCGAAATCGCCGGCCCCGAGGCTATTGCCATCAACCGCTTCGCCGAAGAGTACCTGAGCGCCAAGGCCGATCCGCGTCCCGTGATCGCGGATCCGAGCGTCCCCTATTTCGGGGCGGTGCTCGACGAGCGATCGCTGACGCCTGGTCCAGGCGCGCGGCTGGGCGCGACCACCGTCGCCGATTGGCTGCGCGAAGCCATCCCGGCGGACTGACCCCCCTCCACGTCAACAGAGGATAGGTGTTCCATGAAACGCATCCTGCTTCCGCTGCTCGTCGCCACCCTGCCGTTCGGCAGCGCTCTCGCGGCCGATGCGCCGGCGTCGAAGAGCGCCAAGGTGACCGTCGTCTATCAGCACGAGCTGCCGAACGTGCCCGGCAAGAGCATCAAGGGCGTGCTCGTCGAGTACGGCCCCGGCGGCTTCTCGCCCGGGCACACGCACGCCAAGTCCGCCTTCATCTACGCGACCGTGCTCGAGGGCGCGATCCGCAGCAAGGTCAACGACGGACCGGTGACGACCTACCAGGCCGGACAGAACTTCTCCGAACTGCCAGGCGACCGCCATGGCGTGAGCGCCAATGCGAGCGAGACGAAGCCGGCCAAGCTTCTTGCGGTGTTCGTGGTCGACACGAGCGAGACAGACCTGACGACCCCGTTCGGGAACTGACGCGCGGCGCGCTGATCCGACTAGACGGTCACCTGGGTCCCCATCTCCACCACGCGGGCGGGCGGGATCTTGTAGAAGTCGGTGGGGTTGGCCGCGTTCTTCATCAGGAAGATGAACAGCTTGTCCTGCCAGAGCGGCATGCCGGACTGGGCGGAGGCCACGACCGAGCGCTTTCCGAGGAAGAAGCTCGTGTTCATGATGTCGAACTTCACGCCCTGCTTGCGGCAGAGGCTCAGGGCCTTCGGCAGGTTCGGGCTCTCCATGAATCCATAGGTGACGGTCACCTTCCGGAAGCTGTCGTTCACCGGCTCGATCCGGACCCGCTCCTCGTCCGTCACCCGCGGCGTCTCGGCCGTCTCGACGGTCATGATGACGTTCTTTTCGTGCAGCACCTTGTTGTGCTTGAGGTTGTGCATCAGGGCCACGGGCGCCGTATCGGGATCGGAGGTCAGGAACACGGCCGTGCCGGCCGCCTGGCTGATCGGCCGGCCCTTCAGGATGTCGGCCAGTTCGAGTAGGGAGACGCTGTCGCGGCGCGCCTTTGCGGTCAGGATCTCGCCGCCGCGCGTCCAGGTCCACATGACCAGCATGATCCCGGTGCCGAACGCGAGCGGGAACCAGCCGCCCTGCGGGATCTTCAGCGCGTTCGAGGCCAGGAAGGTCAGGTCGATGGAGATCAGCGGGATGACGAACAGGAGCGCCGTCCAGCGCTTCCAGCCCCAGTGGTGGCGCTCGACGACGTACGCCAGGAGCATGGTGACGACCATCGTCCCGGTCACAGCGATGCCATAGGCCGACGCCAGGTTTGACGAGCTCCTGAAGACGAACAGCAGCATCAGCACGCCGACGAGGAGCAGAGTGTTCACCTGCGGCACGAAGATCTGGCCGGCGACGGTCTCGCTGGTCCGTCGGATGTCCATGCGGGGCAGGAGGCCCAACTGGACCGCCTGCTGGGTCACGGAGTAGGCCCCCGAGATCACGGCTTGGCTCGCGATCACGGTGGCGACGATGGTCAGCGCCAGGACCGGCCAGTACAGGGCGTGCGGGATCATCAGGTAGAAGGGGTTCGCCTGCGCCTCGGGCTTCAGCAGCACCAGCGCGCCCTGGCCCAGGTAGTTCAGCATTAGGCAGGGGAACGCCACGAAGATCCAGGCGGCGCGGATGGGCGTCTTCCCGAAATGGCCCATGTCCGCGTAGAGCGCCTCAGCGCCGGTGACGACCAGGAAGACGCTGCCGAGGATGGCGAACCCCAGGAGCCCATCGGTGATGAGCAGCTGGACGGCGTAGTGGGGGCTCAGGCCCAGCAGCACCGCCGGCTTCTGAACGATGTAGATCAGGCCAAGGCCCGCCAGGACCAGGAACCAGACCAGGGTGATGGGGCCGAAGTAGCGCCCCATGCGGGCGGTGCCGTGCGACTGGAACATGAAGAGGACGATCAGGATCACGGCGGCGATCGGCAGGACGAACGGCTCGAAGAAGTGGCCGATCTGCGGCGCATCCTTCAGGCCCTCGGCGGCCGACAGCACCGAGATGGCGGGCGTGATCAGGCCGTCGCCGTAGAACAGCGCCGCGCCGCAGATCCCGAGCACGAAGACGAACCGGGAGCGGCGGATGAAGCTTCGCTCCTGCGCGAATCGCGCGCCCAGCGCCCGCTGCGCCAGGGCCATGAGCGCCAGGGTGCCGCCTTCGCCCTTGTTGTCGGCGCGCATCACGAAGATCACGTACTTCACCGTGACCACCAGGATGAGGGCCCAGAACACCAGCGACACGACCCCCAGGACCGCCAGCTCCGAGGCGCCGCCCTTGGCATGCGCCAGAGCTTCGCGGAGCGCATAGAGCGGGCTCGTTCCGATGTCGCCGAAGACGACGCCGAGCGATCCGAGGGCGAGGACCCAGAAGTTTTCCGGGTGCGGGGAGACGGGGTCCTGTGGCGCGGGTCCCGTCTCGATACGCGCCTCAGCCATTCGCATTTCCCTGGGGCGAAGCCGCGCCCACCGCTGCGGCGATGTAGCCGCGCACCACGTCGATGTACCGTTCCGGAGAGGCGGGCCTCTCCCTGGGCGAGGCGGCAAAGCTCACGCCGATGACCCACCCGCCGCCGCCCGCGGGCCAGAAGTCGAATTCCGACCGGTCGTTGGGGTAGACCCCGGCGTGCATCGCCAGGTTCGAGTCGAGGGCGGAGAGCGCGGCCTCGCGGTCGGCGTCGGTCAGCCTGGGATCCCCAGCGCTCGCCACCGGCGCGACGGACTCGCCGCTCTTCCGGAGGATCACAGTCGGCGCGCGGAACGCCCGATGGAGCGCCGCCGCCGCCGCCCGAAGCACCTCGCCCTCGGGGCGGCCTGCGATGACCAGATGGGCTAGGCCCTGCAGGGCGCTCGCCTGCGCGGCGGCTTCCTGGGCCTCGAGGGTGCGTCGGCGGGACTCGGCGGCGACGCTGCTGACGATGGCGGCGATCGCCAGGAGCAGGGCTGTGGCCCACAGGTCGCTCGGGCTGGCGATCCGCAGCGAGTGGTAGGGCCTGGTGAAGAAGAAATCGAAGGCCAGTACGCCGCCGATCGCGGCGGCTATGGCCGGCCCCCAGCCAAAGGCTACGGCGGCGCTGACGACGGGCAGGACGAAGATCAGGGTGAGATTGGGCGCTGCCACCAGGTGCTCGACGACGAACGCCAGGAGCGCCGCGAGGACGACGAACACCAGCGCCAGGCCATATTGCGCCGGGGCGGGCAGGGGTCTCACGGTGCTGGACTCCTCAGCGTCAGCCTTGGGGCCGGCAATGGGGGCAGGGCCGGCGGAATGGGCCCAGGACTCTGACAAACGCCACCTCTGTCGTTGCAGCGAGGCCGGCGAAACTAGTCGGGGGGCGCATAAGGGATCGATATGGATTTGAGGCCCGCCGCGCCGCGCACGCCGCTCAACCCATCCAACGATAGCCGACGCCGGGCTCGGTGAGGATCAGGGCCGGAGCGGAGGGGTCCGGTTCGATCTTCTGCCGGAGCTGGCCCACGAACACGCGCAGGTACTGCACGTCATGCTCGTGCGCCGGCCCCCAGACGGCCGTCAGAAGCTGCTTGTGGGTGACCACCTTGCCGGCGCCCAGCACCAGCTGGGCAAGAAGGTCGTATTCCCGCGGCGACAGCCGGATAGGTTCGCCGGCGCGGGTGACCAGGCGCTTCACGAGGTCGACGGTGAGATCCCCGACGGTGACGACGGGCTCGGCGCCCTGGCTCCGCACGTGGTGCCGCAGCGCCACGCGCAGGCGGGCCAGCAGTTCGCCCACGCCGAACGGCTTCTCGACATAGTCGTCGGCGCCCAGATCGAGCGCATCGATCTTCTCGGTCTCCTTGTCGCGGGCCGAGAGGATCACGATGGGACCCTCGTAGAAGGCGCGGGCCTTTTGCAGGGCCTCCTTGCCGTCGAGGTCCGGCAGGCCGAGGTCGAGCACGACGGCGTCGGGCGCCTTGCGGGCGATCTCCCGCAGCCCCTCGGCCGCGGTATCGGCGCGTACGGGCTCGTAGCCCGCGGCGTTCAGCGCGGGGCCCAGGAACCGGTGGATCTGGGGCTCGTCGTCGATCACGAGGATGCGGGGCCTGTGCGCACTCACAGGAGGGCCTCCGGCGTGGCCCGTTCCTTGGGCAGGCTGATCAGGATGCGGGTGCCGCGACCGTCGTGGATCGGCGAGGCCGCGGCGATCCGGCCGCCCATGGCCTCCACGAAGCCCTTGGCGATGGCGAGGCCGAGGCCGGCGCCCTTGCCGCGGTCGGTGGCCTGGTCCATGCGCCGGAACTTCTCGAACACCCGCTCCAGCTCCGGCGTCGGGATGCCCCGACCCTCGTCCTCGATGCTGATCACCACGTTGTTGCGGTCCTCATAGGCCGCGACCTCGATGGCGGTGCTGTCCGGACTGTAAGTGATGGCGTTCTCCAGGATGTTGACCAGCGCCTGTTCCAGAAGCGACGGGTCGGCGACCACCATGGTGACGGTGGCGGGGAAGTCCCACTTCACCTTCCGCCCCTCGAGCCGGCGTTTCACACGCTCTACCGCGGCGCGCAGCACGTCGCGGATGTCGATCCAGTCGCGGCGGGTGACCAGGGCGCCGCCCTCGAGCCGGGTCATGTCCAGCAGGTCGCCGACATAGCGGTTGAGGCGCTCGGCCTCCTCGCGAATGGAGACCAGGAGATCGTCGCGCACCTTGGCCGACAGCGACTTGCCGTAGTCGATCAGCGTCGTGACCGAGCCCAGGACGGTGGAGAGCGGCGTACGCAGGTCGTGGCTGACGGAGTTGAGCAAGGCCGAGCGCAGGCGGTCGGTGCGGCGCAGGGCCTCCGCGTCGGCTACCGCCCCAGCGAACTCCGCCCGCTCGAGCGCGACCGCGCCCTGGTCCAGCAGCGCCGCCACGAACCGTTCGCCGTCTTCCGTGGCGATGGCGGAGGGCTCGACCCCGACCACACCCGCCCGCGCCTGGACGCCCTGCAGCGGCCGGAAGGTCCAGGCGGCGTTGGGCAGGGTCCCGGTCCCGGCCCCCGCCGCCTCGCCCTTGTCCCAGGCCCAGCGGGCGGCGGCCATGTCGCCGGGCGAGAGGGTGTCGAGCGGCGGCGACGCCGCGGCGATGCGCAGGTCGTCGTCCAGCGGCGTCAGGACGACCGCGCCGCAGCCGGTGGCGGCGGCGAGCTGTTCGGCGAGCGCGGTGGCCGCGTCGTCGGCCTTGGCGGCGGCGGAGAGGCGCCGCGTGGCGGAGAGCACGGCCGCGATGCCGGACGCCCGCCGCGAGACGGCGCGGGACTGGTCGCGGACCCTGCCGGTGAGCCAGCCGGTGGTCAGGGCCACGGCGAAGAAGACCGCGAAGGTGAAGACGTCCGCCGGATGGCCGATCCGCAGCGTCAGCCGCGGCTCGAGGAAGAGGAAATTGTAGGTGAAGGCCGCGGTCGCCGCCGCGGTCACGGCCGGCCAGAAGCCGAACGCCAGGCCCGAGAGCAGGACGCTCAGCATGAACACCATGGCGAGGTTGGTGCTCTCGGCGTAGCGGTCGACGGCGTAGGCCACGCCTGTCGCTGCGCCGACGATGGCCAGGGCTCCCAGATGGCCGCGCCAGGGGACGTCCTGCAGCGTGCGGGGCGGGCGCGCTTCCGCCGCCGGCGGTTCGGCCGTCTCGGTGATGATGTGCAGGGCGGCGCCGCTGGACTCGTCCAGCAGCGCCGGGATCAGGCTGCGCCGGAACGGGATGCGGCGGCGCCGGGTCTTGCCTACGACGATCTGGGTCAGGTTGTTGCGGCGGGCATAGTCCAGCACGCAGGCGACGAGGTCGTCCCCCGTCAGCGTCACGGTGGAGCCGCCGAGCTGTTCGGCCAGCTTCAAGGCCTCGCGCAGCCGCTGGGCGCCCAGGCTGGTCGGCGGTTTGGCGTTCGGCCGCTCGACATGCGCGACGGCCCACGGCGCGTCCATCATCATGCCGGAGAGGCGCCGGCCCGCCCGCACGAGGGAGCCCGCCATCGCGTCGGGGCCGATCAGCACGAGGATGCGTTCGCCGGCGGCCCAGGGCCCCTCGACCCCGGCGCGTTTCATGGCGCCCAGGAGCTGGTCGTCCACCGTCTGGGCGGCCCGGCGCAGGGCCAGCTCGCGCAGCGCCGTAAGGTTCTCGACCTTGAAGAAGCGGTCGGCGGCCAGGCGCGCCGTGTCGGGAAGGTAGACCTTGCCCTCGGCCATCCGCTCGCGGAGCTCGGCCGGCGTGATGTCGATCAGCTCGATCTCGTCGGCCCGGGAGAGGGCGAGGTCCGGCACGGTCTCGCGCTGGCGCACGCCCGTGATCTTCCAGACCACGTCCACGAGGCTCTCCAGATGCTGGACGTTGAGCGTCGTCCAGATGTCGATGCCGGCGCCCAGCAGCTCCTCGACGTCCTGCCAGCGCTTGGCGTGGCGCGAGCCGGGGGCGTTGGAGTGGGCGTATTCGTCGACCAGCAGGAGCTGCGGCCGGCGAGCCAGGGCCGCGTCCAAGTCGAACTCGAGGAGGGTGCGGCCCTTGTAGTCGATCGGCCTGCGCGGCATCACCTCCAGGCCGCGCAGCAGGGATTGGGTTTCCTTGCGGCCGTGGGTCTCGACGACGCCCACGACGGCGTCGCCGCCCTCGGCCTTTCGCCGTCGGGCGGCCCGCAGCATCTCATAGGTCTTGCCCACCCCGGGCGACATGCCCAGGAAGACCTTCAGCTGCCCCCGACCGGGGCGGTTGGCCGCCAGCAGGGCGTCGGGGTCGGGCCTGCGCGGCTCATCGTAGGTCATTGGCCGTCAGGGTGGCTCCTCGGAAACGCGGCGTCGAGCGCCAGGTTGGTCTCCAGGACGTTAACCGTCGGCTGGCCGATCATGCCGAGGACCGGGAGCGCCGTGTGGTGATCGATCACGCGACGCACCGCGGCCACTGGAGCGCCGCGGGCGGCGGCGATGCGGGCGGCCTGGCTGCGCGCGTTCTCCGGCGAGATATGCGGATCGAGGCCGGAGCCGGACGTCGTCACCGCGTCGGCGGCCACGCGCGTCGCGCCAGCCCGGCGCAGGGCGTCGGCGTCCATTTTCACCCGCTCCAGCAGCGTCGAATTGAGCGGCCCGAGGTTGGAGCCGGAGGAGCCCGACGCGTCATATCCGCCGGCGCCCGCCGCCGAGGGCCGCGGATGCAGGTACTCGAGCCGGGTGAAGCCCTGGGCGAGCAGGCGCGAGCCGATCACCTGGCCGTCGCGGTCGCGGATCAGGCTGCCGCTCGCCTGCGCTGGGAAGGCGAGGTATCCGATCCCGGTCACTAGCAACGGATAGCCGACCCCCAGGAGCAGGGTGAAGAAGAGCGTCGAGACGATAGCCGCACGGGCTTGGGTGAGCATGGCGGTTTCTCAGGCAAGGCCAAGGGAGGAGACGATGAGGTCGATGACCTTGATGCCCGCGAACGGGGCGGCCAGGCCACCGAGACCATAGATCAGCAGGTTGCGCTGCAGGAGCCGCCCGGCGCCGATGGCCTGATACTGCACGCCGCGGAGCGCGAGCGGGATCAGCGCCACGATGATCAGGGCGTTGAAGACCACCGCCGACAGGATCGCGCTCTGCGGGCTGTGGAGCCCCATGACGTTGAGCGCGCCCAGCGCCGGCAGCGCGATGACGAAGATCGCGGGGATGATCGCGAAATACTTCGCCACATCGTTGGCGATGGAGAAGGTCGTCAGCGCCCCCCGGGTGATCAGCAGCTGTTTCCCGACCTCGACGATCTCGATGACCTTCGTCGGATCGCTGTCCAGGTCGACCATATTCCCGGCTTCCCGGGCGGCCTGGGCGCCGGTTTGCATGGCCACGCCCACGTCGGACTGAGCCAGCGCTGGGGCGTCGTTGGCGCCGTCGCCGCACATGGCGACCACGCGTCCCTTGGCTTGTTCGGCGCGGATCAGCCGCAGCGTGTCCTCCGGCGTGGCCTCGGCCAGGAAGTCGTCGACCCCGGCCTCCGAGGCGATGGCGGCGGCGGTGACTGGGTTGTCGCCGGTGATCATCACGGTGCGCAGGCCCATCCGGCGCAGGTCCGCGAAGCGGGCCTTCACATTGGGCTTCACGACGTCCTTCAGGTGGATCACGCCCACCAGGGCGCCATCCTCGCTGACCGCCAGGGGCGTACCGCCGGAGCGTGCGATGCGGTCGACCGCGGCCGCCACGTCGGCCGGCACGTCCGCCGGCGTGAGGCCGAGGCTGGCGAGAACCGCGTCGACCGCGCCCTTGCGCCAGGCCCGGCGCCCGGCAGTCAGGCCGGACTGCCGGGTGGTGGCGGAGAACGCGATGAGCTCCGCGCCCTGCGGCGCCTCGGCCGTCTGGCCCAGGTTGCGGGCGAGCTCGACGATGGAGCGGCCCTCCGGCGTCTCGTCGCCGAGCGAGGCCATCAGCGCCGCCTCCAGCGCCCGTTCGGGGCGGACGCCGGGAGAGGGGATGACCTCCGTCGCCATCCGATTGCCGAAGGTGATGGTGCCGGTCTTGTCGAGCAGAAGGGTGTCGCAGTCGCCGGCGGCCTCCACCGCCCGACCGGAGGTGGCCAGGACGTTGACCTTCAGAAGCCGGTCCATGCCCGCGATGCCCACGGCGGACAGCAAGCCGCCGATGGTCGTGGGGATCAGGCAGATGAACAGTGCGCCGAGGACGAGCGGGCTCAAGATCACGCCGGAATAGGCCCCGAGACCCAACAGGGTCACGACCGCGATCAGGAAGATGAGGGTCAGCCCCGCCAGCAGCACGGCCAAGGCGATCTCGTTCGGCGTCTTCCGGCGGTCCGCGCCTTCGACCATGGCGATCATGCGGTCGAGGAACGTGTTGCCGGCCTCGGACGTGATCCTGACCTTGATCCAGTCGGAGACCACGGTGGTGCCGCCGGTGACCGCGCTGCGGTCGCCGCCGCTTTCGCGGATCACAGGCGCGGACTCCCCGGTGACCGCGGCCTCGTTGACGGAGGCGATGCCTTCGACGATCTCGCCGTCCGCCGGCACGACATCCCCGGCCTCCACCAGCACGATGTCGCCGACGGCGAGCTTGTGGGCCGGCGTCGGGACGATCAATCCCTTCGCCGGGTCCGCCAGCAGCTTGGCCTTGGTGGTGACGCGAGCGGCCCGCAGGCTGTCGGCGGCGGCCTTACCGCGGCCCTCGGCGACGCTTTCGGCGAGGTTGGCGAACAGCACCGTGGCCCAGAGCCAGATCGCCATCTGGAGCGCGAAGCCCCACGCGCCGCCGCCGGCGATGGCGAGGCCGGTGGAGATCGTCGCCAGGATCGCGACGATCTCGGTGGCGAAGATCACCGGGTTGCCGGTCAGCTTGCGGGGGTCCAGCTTCACGAAGGCGTCGACCGCCGCCCGCGCCAGGATCGGGCCGGAGAAGCTGCCCACCAGGGCGCTGGCCTTGCGGCGCGATTCCCCGAGGGATTGGGTGGTCATGGTCATGTGGAGATGTCCCGGGAAGTCAGCCCGCCTCGACGGCCTGGAGCACCTGGAATTGCTCCACGATCGGGCCAAGGGCGAGGGCGGGGAAGAACTGCAGGCCGCCCATGATCAGGATCACCCCGATCAGCAGGCCCACGAACAGCGGTCCGTCAGTAGGGAAGGTGCCGGCCGTGACGCCCAGCTTGGGCTTGGCCGCGAGGGAGCCCGCGATCGCCAGCACGGGCACGACATAGGCAAACCGGCCGAGCAGCATGGCGATGCCGAGCGTGGTGTTCCACCAGGGGGTGTTGGCGGTCAGGCCCCCGAAGGCCGAGCCGTTGTTTCCGGTCGCCGAGGAATAGGCATAGAGGATCTCCGATAGCCCGTGGGCGCCGGGATTGGCCAGGCCCTTCAGCGCCGCCGGCAGCACCGCCGCCGCCGTACTGAAGCCCAGGATCGCCAGCGGCAGGATCAGCACCGCCAGCATGGCGAGCTTGATCTCCCGGGCCTCGACCTTCTTGCCCAGATACTCGGGCGTACGCCCGACCATCAGCCCGGCCACGAAGACTGCGATCAGGGCCATGACGACCATGCCGTAGAGACCGGAGCCGACACCGCCCGGCAGGATCTCGCCCAGCTGGATCAGGAACATCGCCATCCCGCCGCCCAGCGGCATCAGGCTGTCGTGCATGGCGTTGACGCCGCCGTCCGAGGCGCCCGTCGTGGCCGCCGCCCAGATGGCGGTCGAAGGCGCGCCGAAACGGGTTTCCTTGCCTTCCATGTTGACGCTCGCGTCCACGTGCGCCGCGACGAGCGCCGGCGCCGCCTGGGTCTCGGCGGCGTAGATCGCGCCGGCGCCGGCCGCGACCAGGATCACCATGACCGCGGCCAGAGCGCGGGCGTCCTTGCCGGCCCGCACCAGCCGGCCGAAGGCGATGACGCACGCCAGGCTCAGCGCGTTCATCGAGACGATCTCGATCAGGTTGGTCCAGGCGTTGGGATTCTCGAACGGGTGGGCGGAGTTGGCGTTGAAGATGCCGCCGCCGTTCGTGCCGAGCTGCTTGATCGCCTCCTGGCTGGCGGTCGGATAGAGGGCGATGGTCTGCCGGCCGCCCTCCACGGTGTGCGCCGTGACGCTGGCCAGCAGGCTCTGGGGTTCGCCGAGGGCCACATAGGCGACGGCGATGAAGAGCGAGATCGGCAGCAGGATGTAGAGGCTGATCCGGGTCAGGTCGCTCCAGAAGTTGCCCAGCCCGTCGGCGCGGTTGGCCGCGAAGGCCCGCGCCATCACCGCGGCGAGCGCCATTCCGGCGGCGGCGGACAGGAAGTTGTGCGAGGTGAGCCCGGCCATCTGAGAGAAGGTCGAGACCGTCGTCTCCGGTACATAGGACTGCCAGTTGGTGTTGGAGACGAAACTGACGGCGGTGTTGAACGCCAGGTGCGGCGAGAGCCCCGCGAACCCCTGCGGGTTCAGCGGCAACAGGTTCTGGAGCCGCAGGATCAGGTAGAGCGCGACGAAGCTGGCGGCCGAGAAAGCCAGGAAGCTGGCGGCATAGGCGGTCCAGGCCTGGCTCTGGTCCGCCTTCACGCCGCATCCGGCGTAGACCAGCCGCTCGATCGGCCGAAGCACGGGATCGAGCCATGTCCGCTCGCCCTGCCAGACCCGGGCGAGGTACGCGCCCAGGGGGAAGGCGATCGCCACGGTGACGGCGAGGGTGATGGCGATCTCGGCCCAGCCGGCGACGTTCATCAGAACTTCTCCGGGCGGAGGAGCGCGGCCAGCATGTAGCCGCCGATGACGAGCGCGCCCGCGCCCCAGATGAGGAGTTCGAGCATCACAGCCGCCTCAGCAGCGTGGCGTAGAGGCCGAACAGCGCGAAGGCCCCAAGGCCCAGCGCCATGTAAACGAGATCGAGCATTGCGCCCTCGGGTCCGTCGTCGATGACAGGGCGTGCTTGATCGCGCCGAACCGCATCAGGGCGCGAGACGGCGTTGGGGGCCGGGGCATAAGGGCGGCGTAAGGACAGGGCCGGGCGGGCGAGGGCCGCCGGGAAGTGTTGCGCCCAAGCCGCGACCCATAGGAAAGACTGGGGCGGGGGATCGCAGCGTCGCCGTTGTCGGTTCCCCTCAGGCCCAAGCGCCAGAACAACTGCGCGGGGCGGGGATGCAACGGAGGAAAAGTGTGAAAAGAAGTAGCTTGCTTTGCGGCGCGTCACTGTTGGCCGCAACCGTGACGATCGCGAGCCCGGGCCTTGCGCAGACTTCGGCGGGCGGCGCCGACACCGACAGCCAGCGCACCGTCGACGAGATCGTGGTGACCGCCCAGAAGCGGGAGCAGAGCCTCCAGGACGTCCCGATCGTCGTGACCTCGGTCAACGCCCAGCAGCTGCAGGATGCGGGGGTCCGCGACATCAAGGACCTGACCATCGTGGCGCCGGGCCTGACCGTGACCTCCACCAGCAGCTCGGCTGTCACCACGGCGCGCATCCGGGGCATCGGGACCGTCGGGGACAATCCGGGGCTGGAGTCGTCGGTCGGCGTCGTGATCGATGGCGTGTACCGTCCCCGCAACGGCGTCGGGTTCAGCGACCTCGGAGACCTCGAGCGGATCGAGGTCCTGAAAGGGCCCCAGGGCACTCTGTTCGGCAAGAACACGACGGCGGGCGTGATCAACATCATCACGCGCCGGCCCGAGTTCACGGTCCACGCGAGTTCCGAGGCGACCGCCAGCAACTACAACGGGTTCGGCGCGGCGCTCTCGCTCACCGGGCCCATCGCCGGCGATACTGTGGCCGGACGCGTCTACCTCGCGGGCCGCGAGCGGGACGGCTTCTACAAGAGCGCCGGCCCGGACAACAACGACCAAGACTTCTACACCGGCCGCGCACAGCTGCTGTTCGCGCCGACCCCCAACTTGGACGTGAACGTGGCCGTGGACTACACGAACCGCAGCGAGCGGTGCTGCGGGGCCGTACAGATCCGCAACGGGGCGACCGGGCCGCTGGTGCTGGCGCTGGCCCCCGGGGGGCTGGCCAACCCGCCGGACATCGACCAGTTCCGCGACTACAGCAACCGCAGTTTCCTCAAGAAGATCATCGACGAGGGCGCCTCGGTGGAGGCCAACTGGCAGACCCCCTGGCTGGGCGGCGCCAAGTTCACCTCGATCACGGCCTCGCGGCTGTGGAAGCAGACCGGGGGCAGCGACGTCGACTGGACCGGGGCCGACATCCTCTACGCGCCCGCGTTCGAGGACCCCAACCCCGGCTCCAGCAAGTTCAGGACCTTCACCCAGGAGTTCCGGCTGGCGGGGTCCACGGACCGGTTGAACTGGCTGGTCGGCGCCTTCTATTCGCGCGAGGACCTGGACCTGCACGTCCGCACGGTCACCTACGGCACGCAGTACGAGGCCTTCGTCAGCGGCCTGCTCGGCGGGCAGCTGCCGCTGTTCACCGGCCGTCCCGCCACCGGCGCCACGTTCCGCCCCGGCTTCGGCCAGGATGACCTCTACCAGCAGCGCGAGGAAGGCTTCGCCCTCTTCACCAACAACAGCTTCCAGGTCACTGAAGCGCTCGAGCTGACCGTCGGCCTCCGCTACACCTGGGAGGACAAGGATCTCCACACGTTCTGGAGCAACACGGACGGAGGCGTCGGCTGCGCCACCGCCCTGGCCCGGGCAGCGGCGATTCCCGGCGCGGTGCCGGCCTCGGGGGCGTTGATCCGTCCCGGCGGCCTGCTGGGCGTGGGACCCTACCAGGTGCTGTGCGCCGCCTCGAACAGTCCGCGCTTCGGCCAGATTGGGACCAACGACCAGCACCTGAAGGAGAACAAGCTCACCGGCACGGCGAAGATCGCCTACCGCTTCTCCCCGGAAGTGCTGACCTATGCGTCCTACGCGCGGGGCTACAAGGCCGGCGGCTTCAACCTGGACCGCATCGCCACCACGCTGCAGACCGTCGCGGGACGGCCGACCGAGCCGGTCCTCGACACCAGCTTCGCGCCCGAGACGGTGGATTCCTACGAAATCGGCGTGAAGAACACCCTGCTGGACCGGACGCTGCTGCTGAACGTCACGGGCTTCTACCAGGAGTTCAAGGACTTCCAGCTCAACGCCTTCAATGGCTTGGTCTTCTCGGTGGCCTCGGTGCCGAAGGTTATCTCCAAGGGGGTGGACGCCGATTTCCTGTGGTTCACCCCGGTGGAGGGGCTGACGCTCAACGGCGGCGTCACCTACGCGCAGACGTTCTATCCGCGCAGCACGCCGATCTTCCTGGGCGGCAACCTGCCCGGGGCGCGCCTGTCGCTGGCGCCGCTGTGGTCGGGCTCGCTGGGCGTCGCCTATGAGCGGAAGGTCGGCGAGAATCTGGTCGGCCGCGTCGCCGTCAACGCCAAGAGCGTCTCGTCCTTCAACACCGGTTCGGACCTCGATCCGGTGAAGAATCAGCCGGGCTTCAGCCTGGTGAACGCCCGGGTCAGCATCGGCTCGGAGGACAAGCGCTGGTCGCTGGAGGCCTGGGGGCAGAACCTGTTCGACGACAGCTACTACCAGGTCGCCTTCGCCTCGGTGCTGCAGTCGGGGTCCTACGACGCCTTCCTGGGGCAGCCGCGGACCTACGGCCTGACGCTGCGGTTCAGCTACTGAATCGCGCCGGCGGCGGCGGGGTCACCCGCCGCCGCCGGGCGAGTCGGGGCAGGGCGGGCAGGGTCGCTGCAGCGCGTTCCACGAGGGCGCGAACGGCCGCCGGACGCGGGCGCTGCGAGGTTCGCAAAAAGCCTGTTGACTGGCGCCGGCGACCCGCCTACAAGCCCGCCTCCGCCGACGACATGGGCCTCCACGGTTCGGGTCGCTGGCGGGAAGCGCCTCCTGGGTTCGGTCCAAACGAGCCCATTTGAACGCTTCAGCCGAAACGGACGGTCAGCAATGGCGGTCACGTCGGCCCGGTGGTTTCGATCGCCGGAAGGGCGCCTCTGGTTCAACGGGCTTCGGCCGGCCAGTCGCCTCTCACTACATAGCGCTCTATGAGCGGGTCCGGGTCACCGGAGCCTGGTCTTTGACATCGTTGAATAGGAAAGAGAAACGCAGGCGGCGGCGTCCTGGCGCTGGGTTTAACCAACCTGGCATAGACGCTGACTGTGACTGCGGTCTCTTGAAGACACCATGAATAT
>Ga0209257_1001271_pt1 | contig 30931 bp, 36 predicted proteins | sample AraplaCvi_mCL_r2_FD_184277 | JGI IMG/M metagenome (GOLD analysis project Ga0209257, IMG submission 184277) | Arabidopsis root microbial communities from North Carolina, USA - plate scrape MF_Cvi_mCL_r2 (SPAdes) (version 2) | ecosystem: Host-associated > Plants > Roots > Endosphere | place: USA...
GCGCACCATGAGGCGATGCCGGCGCTGACCGTCGACTCCACCCCGCTGCCGACGTTCCAGGAGCTGAAGGGCGTCCGGAACATCGTCTTCACTGGCGTCGGCGGCACCGGCGTGACCACGGTCGCTTCGATCCTGGCCATGGCCGCCCACGTGGACGGCCGCGCGGCCTCGGTCGTGGACATGACCGGCCTGGCCCAGAAGGGCGGGGCGGTGTTCAGCCACGTCCGCATCGGCGAGACCGAGACCACGGTGATCGGCGGCCGCGTGCCGGCGGCCAGCGCCAACGTCCTGATCGCCTGTGACCTGCTTTCGGCCGCCGGCCCGGACGCGCTGGCGCTCTACGCCAAGGACCGCACGATCGCGGTGGGCAACGCCGACTTCGCGCCCACCGCCGACTTCGTCACCGACCGCGACGTCCGTTTCGACGCCGACGAGCAGGGCAAGCGGATCGCGGCGGCCACCAAGTCTTACGACGCCGCGCCGGCCAGCCACCTGGCCGAGACCAACCTGGGCGACGCCATCTACGCCAACATGATCATGCTGGGCTTCGCCTGGCAGAAGGGCGTGGTCCCGGTTTCCAGCCGCGCGCTCTACCGCGCCATCCGGCTGAACGGTGTCGAGGCGGACGCCAACCTCCAGGCCTTCGAGCTGGGCCGCAAGGCCGCCGCCGATCCGACCGCCCGAGGCAAGCGCGAGGACGACGTCCCCACGCCCGAGACCATGCCGCTGGACGAGCTGATCGCCCATCGCGTCAGCGAGCTGACGGCCTACCAGAACAAGGCCTATGCCGACCGCTATCTGGCCAAGGTGGAGAAGGTTCGCGCCGCCGAGGCGCCGCTGGGCTCCACCGACCTGACGCGGGCGGTGGCGGTCAGCCTCTACAAGCTGATGGCCTACAAGGACGAGTACGAGGTCGCGCGCCTCTACTCCGACGGCCGCTTCGCCAAGTACCGCGCCGAGACCTTCAAGGGCGGCAAGGCCAAGGTGTGGCTCGCTCCGCCGCTGCTGGCCCGCAAGGGCCCGGACGGCAAGCCGCTGAAGATGGCCTTCTCGCCCTGGATGCTGGACCTGGCGTTCCCGACGCTGGCGAAGCTGAAGGGGCTCCGCGGCTCGGCCCTCGACATCTTCGGCTACACCGCCGAGCGCAGGATGGAGCGCGGCCTGGTCACCGACTTCGAGGCCGACCTCGACCGCCTGGTCGCCGGCCTGAACAAGGACCGCCTCCACCTCGCCGTGAAACTCGCCGAAGTCCCCCAACAGATTCGCGGCTACGGCCACGTGAAGGACGCCTCGCTCGGCCCGGCCAAGGCCGAGGCGAAGCGGCTCTGGAAGGAGTGGGAGAAGGTCGGGGAGACGGTGAGCGAGGCGGCAAATGCCTAAGTACCGCGTCGTCTGGCTTGAGCCGGGAGATGCGACGGGACGCTCGCACGGGACGCTTGCTCGAAATAGCGATGAGGAGATTGTGCTCGAGACGAAACGGTTCCTCCAGGAGCGCGCTGGGTGGAGCGCCGAGATCTGGCGGCCGGATCGCAACCTATTGGTTGCGACGGTGACAGCCCCTATCCCCTGAGCGTCGGCGGCATCACCTCGACCGCCACGTCGCCTCCCGGCCCTTCGACGACCCTTAATCCCGACCGCGGATCGATCTCCCCCAGGTCCACGTCCTCCTTCGGCGTGATCACCCAGGTCCGCCGGCCCGCCACCGCCAGCACCAGCTTGCCCGTGCCCCAGGTGTCCACGGCCCGGCCCTTGAGCGCGGCGTAGATCGGGTTGCGCCGCCAGGCCTGGGGGTTCGCCGCGTCGCAGCGGGCGATGAGCCAGACGCCCTCGGGGTCCTGGTCCAGCACGACCTTCGTCTGGTCGGGGCGGAAGCGGTGGGCCATCTCGGGGTCCATCAGCCAGACGCATTCGAAGGTGCGGCAGGAATGCGGGCGGGTCTCGTAGATCCCGCAGCCGGCGCGGGGCTTCAGGTGGACGCACGGCCGGCCCATGGGCTTCTGCAGCTCTTCCACCGCCAGCACCTTGCAGCACTGGGTGCAGGGGCCGCACGATTTGGGGCGCGGGGCGGTCACGGCTACCGCGCCGTCCCAACCCAGATGACGTGCCGCGGGCCTTTGCCGGAGGGGCTGGCGCCGACGCGGTGTTCGTCGACCGCGAAGCCTGCGCGGCGGAATCGGCCGGCGAAGGCCTGGTCGGGGCCGGCGGACCAGACGGCGACGATCCCGCCCGGCTTCACCGAGCGGCGCAGGTTGGCCAGGCCCGCCACCGAATAGAGGCCGTCGTTGGCGTCGCGGTTCAGGCCGTCGGGGCCGTTGTCCACGTCCATCAGGATCACGTCCCAGGGCGGCTTGGGATCGCGCAGCCGGTCGGCCACGTCGCCCTGGACGATAGTGACGCGCGGGTCGTCCAGGCTGTCGCCGTAGAGGCGGGCCAGGTGGCCGCGGCCCCAGGCGATCACCTCCGGCACCAGCTCGGCCACGGTGATCTTCGCGTCCTTCGGCAGGTCGGCCACGGCGGCGCGCAGGGTGAAGCCCATCCCTAGGCCGCCGATCAGCACGCGCGGCGCCGGGCGCTGGCCGGCCTTGGCCCAGGCCAGCTTGAACAGCGCCACCTCCGAGCCATAGAGGCGGCTGTTCATCAGCTCGATGGTCCCGGACATGATCGAATAGTCCTGGCCGCGCTGCATGAGCTTCAGCTCACCGCCGCCGGGGATCTGGGCCGTGTCGAGGTGGATCCAGGGATTCATCGTCGTTCCATACAGCCCTTCGCTGTCGCCACGTCATCCGCTTTAGGGTTGGCGCCAAGACCGGCCGCTCTACTTTTGCGGCCCGAGCAGGAGGATTTCCCATGGCCGACTTCGGCGGCGACACCGACCTCGAGGGCTTCCGGCAGGAAGCGCGCACGTGGCTGGAGGCCAATTTCCCGCCGGCGCTGAAGGGCAGGTCGTCCCTGGGGACCAGCGAGGTGCGGGCGAGCGACCCCGACCTGGTGGTGTGGCGCAAGGCCATGGGCGAGAAGGGCTGGGGCACGCCCACCTGGCCCAAGGAGTACGGCGGCGGCGGGCTCTCACCCCAGCAGGCCCGCGTGCTGCTGCAGGAGATGACCCGGATCGGCGCCTTCAACCCGCTGATGTTCGGCATGGGCGTGACGATGATCGGCCCGACGATCATGGACTACGGCACCGAGGCGCAGAAGCAGAAGCACCTGCCGCCGATCGTGCGCGGCGAGGTGCAGTGGTGCGTGGGCTATTCCGAGCCCAACGCCGGCTCCGACCTGGCCAGCCTGCAGACCAAGGCCGTGGACAACGGCGACGGCTGGACCATCAACGGCCAGAAGACGTGGACCAGCGGGGCGCAGTACTCCGACTGGTGCGGCTGCCTGGTGCGCACCGATCCGTCGGCGAAGAAGCACGAGGGCATCTCCTTCATGCTGATCGACATGCATCAGCCGGGGATCGAGACCCGGCCGATCGCCCTGATCGCCGGCGCCTCGCCGTTCTGCGAGACCTTCTTCACCGACGCGGTCGCGCCGCGCGACGCGCTGCTGGGCCAGCTCAACGTGGGCTGGACGGTGGGCAAGCGACTGCTGCAGCACGAGCGGGCCAGCCAGACGGGGGCGTCCACGGGCGGCAAGCCGCCGCCGCCGGTCTCCGAGATCGCCAAGCAGTACGTGGGCCTCGACGCGCAGGGCCGCATCGCCGACGCCGACCTGCGCACGCGGGTGATCCGGCACCAGATGGACGCCAAGGTGCACGGCCTGACCCTGGCGCGGGCGATGGCCGAGGCGAAGGGCAACAACAGCCCCGGCAACGCCGCCTCGGTGCTGAAGAACTCGGCCACCCACGTGGCCCAGACGCGCGCCGAGCTGACGCTGGAGATCATGGGCGCCCAGGGGCTGGGCTGGGAGGGCGACGCCTTCAAGCCGGACGAGCTGGAGACGGTGCGCAGCTGGCTGTTCGGCAAGGCGATGTCGATCTACGGCGGCTCGTCCGAGATCCAGAACAACATCATCTCCAAGCGCATCCTGGGCCTGCCGGACACCACCCAGTCGACCTAGGCGGGTGCGATCAGGCCGAGGGTTCGGGGATCGACATTCGACGCAGCCATCCCTCGGTGATGGCGAACAGGCCGAAGGCGATCAGGCCCAGTGCGGTGAGCGCCAGGATGACCCCGCCAAACGGCTGGGCTTCCAGCACCTGCAACGCGCCGCCCACGCCGCGGGCGTCGGATGCGCGGGCTTGGACGCCTGCCCGCAGCATCAAGGCGCCGGCGGGGACCAGGGCGACGCCGCGCCCGAAATAGCCGAGTCGGGCGAGGGTTCCTGCCCATGCGCGGGTCTCTGGCTTGCAGTCCAGGCCGCGGGCGAAATGGTCGGTGAAGGCGCGGACGATGCTGCCGACGCCTGCGCCCAGGACGAACAGGCCGACAGCTGCAACCACGGCCTCGCCCCACGGCATGGCGAGCGCCTGGCTCACGGCAGCCCGGGTGGCCTCCTGATCGTCGGCCTCGCGCAGGTCTTCCATGGCGTCGAGCAGTCCGAAGACGGATATGGCGAGGCCGGCATAGGCGAGGCCGCTGATCGCCTGCCCGGCGCGCGCCAGCCAGCCCTTCGCCGTCCGGCCACAGTGGTCGACGTCGAACACCGCCTGGAGGGTCCGCCAGCCCGCGAAGCCGTAGAGCCCCAGGCCCACCAGCCACAGCAGAAGCTGCCCGGCCGGCCAGTCGCCCCACGCCTCCAGCGCGCCGACCGCTCCTTTCGCGCGCGGGGTCAGGTCCAGCGCGGCGAGGACACCGATGACGCCGATGCTGAGGTAGACCGACCCCCGCGCCACATAACCAGCCCGCGCCGCCAGTTCGGCCAGCGTAGACCAGGGGGCGCGCGCGAAGCTGCGGCGCAAACGGGCGAAACGGAGGTCGGCGAGAAGCGTGGCCACGGCTTGCGGCAACGCTGGCCGTTGCTCGTCGTTCCGTCAGGTCTCGGTGATCGCGCGGCAGGCGACGGCCATCCGGCGTGCGCCAAGCCCGGCTCTTCCGCCGACCCCGTCGTCAACTAGCGCTCGTCGCAACAAGGAACGCGTTCAGCGAGCCTCCATATGTCGGCGACAGGGCGCTTCGACACGAGACCCGGGGCGAAGCCAGACCTGAACCGGTCCTAAACAGCGGCCTCAGCAAAGCCTCAACCATCGGGGCGCAAACCTTGTGACGAACCGCGCAGATGCGGACGCAAGCTCCAAGGTGACGCCATGGCGGCCTTCCACGCCATCGACTGGGTCCTCCTCGATCACACCGCCGACCATCCGGTGGAGGTCGGCGACGTCGTCTCGGCGGACGCCGGCGGCATGCCGATCTACCGCGTGCTGGCGCTGGGAGACGGCGAGGTCCAGCTGGCGAACGAACGCGACGCCGTGGTCGGCGCCCTGCCGCTGGACCGCTTCCGCTGGCGGGGCGCGGCCTGAGCCCTACCTCGCCTTCGCCGCCGCCCGCGCGGCGTTGAGGAACGCGTTGCGCGCCATCGACAGCTCGCGGCCGGTGGCGGTGGGCCAGGCGGCGTTGGTGACGATGACGATGCGGTCGTCGCGGAAGACCGTGATCGATTGACCGTAGATGCCGCGGGCCTCGAAGGCGCCGCTGTCGGGCATCCACCAGAAATAGCCGTAGCCCCGCTCGCGCGTGCCGTTGGTGATCTGCGGCGATGTCGCCTCGTCCACCCAGCCCGGGGGCAGGATCTGTTTGCGGCCCGCCTTGCCGCCGTCCAGGATGAACTGGCCGATGCGGGCGTAGTCGCGCAGCGTCACCGACAGGCAGCAGCCGCCCCGCTCGTGGCCGGCCGGGTCGACCATCCAGATGGCGTCACGCTCCATGCCATAGGGCTTCCACAGCTTCTCGGACGCGTACCGGGACAGGGGCTTGCCCACCGCGTTGGAGACCAGGATGCCCACCAAGTCGGTCTCGCCCGTGTTGTAGTTGAAGAAGGTCCCCGGCTCATGGGCGCGGGGCAGGCGGGCCATGTAGGTGACCAGGGGGTTCTTGCCCGGTTCCAGCGGCAGGCCGATCGACTGGGCCACGTCGGACTTCGGGTCGGTGTAGTCCTCGTTCCACTTCACGCCCGAGCTCATCATCAGCAGCTGGCGCACCGTGACGCCGTCGTAGCCGGAGCCCTTCAGCTCGGGGATGTAGTCGGTGACGGACGCGTTCAGGCTCTTGATCTTGCCGTCCTGGATCGCCGCGCCGACCAGGGTCGATGTGACCGACTTGGCGACGGAGAAGGACGTCCAGCGATCCTCCGGTTTCCGGCCCAGGCCATAGCGCTCCAGGACCACCTTGCCGTCCTTCAGGACGAGCACGCCGGAGACGTTGTGGGCCTTCATGTAGTCGTCGATCGACCAGGTCTTGCCGCCGTAGTCGTAGCTGAAGTCGATCTGCTTCCCGGCCTTGGGCAGGGGATGGACCTTTCCCCCGCGCTTGACCGTCTCGACGCGGAAGACGCTCTCGATGTCCTTGTACCAATCGGCCTGCTGCTGCGGCGTCCAGGTCAGGATGGAGGGGATGTCGGGCCGGATCGGGACCTGGGCGTATGCCGCGCCTCCCGCCAGCGCCGCCGCCACAGCCAGTCCCAGAACCCGACGCATGCCAAAGCCTCCCCGATTTGGCGGCGAGGCTAGGGCGGTTGCGCCAACTGAACAACATTCACCTCGTATGACGATCCGGGGCGCCGGCGCCGGCGCCCTCGGACGGGACAGCCAGAAACCTGTCGTTAAGAAATCGCTGTTTCGCGATCTACGGTGATGCTACGACTCAACCGCCGGTGGGGGCACAACAACTCCGAGAGGAGTTACCGTTGGGGGGATTCTCGGCGCTTCGGGCCGCGAGCCCCTGTGTGTCATCGCGGCCTGCGGGCCATCTGCAATGGGGTTAGGTTCATGAAATTGCATGTCCTTGGGGCTGCGGCCAGTCTCGCCTTGGCGACGGCGGGCTCGGCGAACGCGGCGATCGTGCTGACGTTCGAAGGGGTCGGAGATCTCGCCTCCGTCGACGCGTACTACAACGGGGGCACGGACAGCCTGGGCAACAGCGGCGCCAACCTCGGCGTCTCCTTCGTGGGCGCCGTCGCGGGTGTCGACAGCGACGCTGGCGGCAGCGCCAACATCGCGAACGAGCCCAGCGCCAGCACGATCATCGCGTTCCTCAATACGCCGAGCGCGATCCTGAACTATGCGGCCGGGTTCGATACCGGCTTCTCGTTCTTCTACAGCTCGACCACCGCCGCGACGGTCAATGTCTACGACGGGCTGAACGCCACGGGGAACCTGCTGGGCAGCATCAACCTGGCGGCCCAGGCGAACGGCAACGGCTGCGTCGGCGACCCGAACGGCGGCTTCTGCAACTGGACGCCGATCGGCGTGGCCTTCGCGGGCGTCGCCAAGTCCATCGACTTCGGCGGCGGGATCAACGCCACCGGCTACGACAACATCACCTTCGGGGCGGCCACCCCCGGCGGCGCTCCCGAGCCGGCGGCCTGGGCCCTCATGCTGGCGGGGTTCGGCCTGGCCGGCGCGGCGCTTCGCCGTCGCGGCCCGGTCGGCGCGAACGCCTAGGTCTCCAGGGCGGGCGGGGCGCAGGTCCCGCCCGCTTTGCGCTCAGGAAGCCGCCTGGCGATCCAGCCGGTTTCCTGACTCGGCGTTCCGCGCTACGCGGGGTCCATGGCCGAATTCGACTTTGACGCGGTGGTCGTGGGTGCGGGCGCCGTGGGGCTGGCGTGCGGATACGCGCTGAGCAAACGCGGGTTGACCGTGGCGGTGCTGGAGCAGGACGTGGCCATCGGCCAGGGCGTCTCGTCCCGCAATTCCGAGGTGATCCACGGCGGGCTCTACTATCCGACCGGGTCGCTCAAGGCGCGCCTGTGCGTCGAGGGCCGGCGGATGCTCTACGCCTTCTGCGACAGCCACCACGTGGAATACGACAAGTGCGGCAAGCTGGTGGTGGCGGGCGCCGCCGAGGTGGACCGGCTGGACGGGATCCTGGCGCAGGCCGAGGCCAACGACGTCGAGGGCATGCGCCAGCTGTCGAAGGCCGAAGCCCTGGCGCTGGAGCCCGAACTCGCCTGCGAGGGCGCGCTGATCAGTCCCGAGAGCGGGGTGCTCGAGAGCCACGCCTACATGCTGGCCCTGCAGGGCGAGGTCGAGGCGGCCGGCGGCGTGGTGGTGCTGGCGACGCCGTTCGAGGGCGCGGCCCCGCTGGACGGCGGCGGCTTCGAGGTGCGGGCCGGCGGGGCCGAGCCCACGGTGCTGACCTGCCGCTATCTGGTCACCGCGCCCGGGCTGTCGGCCCAGGCGGTGGCGGCCGAGATCGAGGGCTTCCCGACCGCGCTGATCCCCGAGGGCCACTTCGGCAAGGGGGTCTACTTCCGGCTCACCGGCAAGGCCCCGTTCCAGCGGCTGATCTATCCGCCGCCGATCCCCGGCGCGCTCGGCACCCACTACCGCCGCGACCTGGGCGGGCAGGGCGTGTTCGGGCCCGACCTCAGCTTCGTGGACAAGCCGGACTACTCGGTGGATCCGGCCAAGGCCGACGAGTTCTACCGCTACATCCGCAAGTTCTGGCCGGCCCTGCCGGACGGGGCGCTCAGCCCCGATTACGCCGGCGTGCGCCCCAAGCTGCACGGCCCCGGCGAGCCGCAGCCCGACTTCCGCATCGACGCCGCAGACGTCCACGGCCTGCCGGGCCTGGCGGCCCTGTTCGGCATCGAGAGCCCCGGCCTGACGTCCTCGCTGGCCATCGGCGAAGAGGTGGCGGCGCGCCTGGGGCTCTAAACAAGCGTTTGAATTTCCCGGCGGACCGGCGATAGTCGGCCTCCGAGGGAGAACGCCATGAAGAACCGCATCACCGACCTCCTGGGGGTGAAGTACCCCATCGTCCAGGCGCCCATGGGCTGGATCGCCCGTTCGCAACTGGCCAGCGCCGTCTCCAATGCGGGCGGACTCGGGATCATCGAGACCTCCTCCGGCCGCCTCGACGAGGTGCGCGAGGAGGTGAAGAAGATGAAGACCCTCACCGACAAGCCATGGGGCATCAATGTCGCTCAGGCCTTCGTGCGCGATCCGGACATCGTGAGCTTCGTGGCCGACCAGGGCGTCAAGTTCGTCACCACCTCGGCCGGCGATCCGAACCGGTATTGCGAGGCGCTGAAGGGCAAGGGCCTGACGGTGTTCCACGTCGTGCCGCACCTGGCGGCGGCCTTGAAGGCGATCGAGGCCGGCGTGGACGGGCTGGTGGTGGAAGGCGGCGAGGGCGGCGGGTTCAAGAACAGCCGCGATGTCGCCACCATGGTCCTGCTGCCCCTGGTCTGCTCGAAGGTGAAGGTCCCGGTGATCGCTGCAGGCGGGATCACCGACGGCCGTTCCATGGCGGCGGCCTTCGCCCTGGGCGCGGAGGCGGTGCAGATGGGGACGCGGATGGTCTCGGCCGCTGAGAGCCCGGTGCACCAGAACTGGAAGGACATGATCGTGGGCGCCAAGGAGACGGACACCGTCTTCCTGAACCGCCAGGGTCCCGGCCCGGCGCTGCGGGCGCTGCGCACCGAGAAGACCACGCGGTTCGAACTCGACCCGCCGCCGAACATCATGGCCGAGATGGCCAATGCGCTGGCGCTCTACTTCGGCGGCGACATGGAGGCGGCCATCGCACTGTCCGGCCAGGTGGCCGGCCGCATCGACAGCGTGAAGCCCGTCGCCCAGATCATCCGCGAGACCGTCGAGGAGTTCGAGGCGGTGACCGCCGAACTGGGCCGCAGGTACGGCAAGGTGGGCGAGCCGGCCTGACTACCTGGGCAGGCCCGCGAGCCAGGTGGCGATCTCCCGCGCGAGGCGGATGCGGGCGGTGTTCCAGCTATGGTCGGTCGCGGCGTGGACGATGCTCACGCGACCGCCGCGCTGCTTCACGTCCATGAACAGCTTCTCGGCGTCGGGCGCGAGGCCGTCGTCCGAGGTCAGCACCAGGAGCGGCTTCTTCGCCAGACCCGGCGCCGCGGCCGCGAAGCTGTAGGGCCCGAGCGTCGCCATCTGGTCGGCCATGGTTTCCGCGGTGACGCCGGCCAGCGTCTCCATGTTGTCGGCCGCGATCGCAACGCGCTGGGCTTTTGGCGCGCCGGCGATGGCGGCCATGTCGGCCGCCGAGATCAGCACGGCGCCGGCCAGGTCCGGATCGGCGGCCGCCACCTGGGAGGTGACCCAGCCGCCCATGCTGTGGCCCATCATCACCAGACGCTTGCCGTCGATCTGCAGGCGGGCGGCGTTGTCCGGCGCGCGGACATAGGCCAGCACGGCCTTGGCGTCGTCCAGGTTGCCCTGGAAGCTGAAACTCCCGGGGCTGCCCCACGAGCCGCGGTAGTTGAAGGTCACGACGTTCCAGCCGCCACGCCGCAGCGCCTGGGCCAGATCCAGGTTCTTCTCGTTGCCCGGCAGGCCATGCAGCAGGACGACGGTGGGATGCGCGCCGGGGCCGGCGGCCAGATAGGCCAGCCCGTTGATCTGGACCCCGCCGCTCGGGATGTGCAGCACCTCGGACCGGGCGGGATGGGCCTTGTCCGCGGGCGGGTCGGCGTAGAGGGCGGCCGGCGGCCGGGGCTGAGCCATGGCGGCCGAACCGATCGCAAGCGCGACACACGCGGCCAGTGTCGAAGACTTCATTGCGGTCCCCCGGAATCCTCGAAGAGCGTTGCAGCTATTTGCGCGGCGCCACGCGCAGGACGCGGCCGCGGTCGTTGTCGGTGGTGATGTAGAGCGCGCCGTCGGGACCCACGACGATGTCGCGCAGGCGCTCGCCGATCTCGGTCAGCAGCCGTTCCTCGCCCACGACCTTCTCACCCTGCAGGGTCAGGCGGGACAGGTACTTCGGCCCCAGGCCGGTGACGAACAGGCTGTCCTTCCAGGCCGGCGCGGCCTTGGACGTGTAGAAGGCCATGGCGCCCGGCGCGATCACCGGGTCCCAGTAGTAGATCGGCTGCTCCATGCCGGCCTTCTGGGTGATGTCGCCGGTGATCGGCCCGCCGGCGTACTCGATCCCATAGGCGATGGTGGGCCAGCCGTAGTCCTTGCCCTTGCGCACGATGTTGAGCTCGTCGCCGCCGCGTGTGCCGTGTTCGACTTCCCACAGCTCGCCGGTCGCCGGGTTCAGCGCCGCGCCCAGGATGTTGCGATGGCCGATGGAGAAGATCTCCGGCCTCACGCCCGGCTTGCCGACGAACGGATTGTCCTTGGGGATCGAGCCGTCGGCATTGATGCGGACGACCTTGCCGAGCGTGCCGTCCATCCGCTGGGCCTGCATGCGGCCCTCGGTGATCGAGCGTTCGCCGCCGGTAACGAACAGCGTGCCGTCGCGCCCGAAGACCAGCCGGCCGCCGTAGTGCTTGGTGGAGGCCAGGGGCGGCGTCTGGCGATAGATCACCGTGACGCCCTCCAGCCGCGGCGCGCCGCCGGCGACGACCAGCTTGCCACGGGCGACGGCGGCGTTGTTGGCGCCGTCCTTCGGCGGTTCGGCATAGGCCAGGTAGACCAGGCCGTTCTTCGCGAAACCGGGGTCGAGGGCCAGGCCCAGCAGGCCGCCCTGGTCGCGCGGGTCGACCGCGGGAACCCCGGCGATCGGGTCGGACAGCTTGCCGTCCTTGAACAGGCGCAGCCGGCCGGGCCGCTCGGTGATGAGCAAACCGCCGTCCGGCGTGAAGGCGAGGCCCCATGGGCGCTGCAGGCCGGTGACGTAGTCGGTCACGTCGATGGTGACATTGGCCTTCATTTCCGGCGCGCGGGTCTGGCCGGGGAACGCGGGCTTCTGGTCCTTGCCGTTCGGGGTGCGGGTTTCGACGGATGCGCCGGCGGCGGCTCCGGCGCCCTGGGCGTTTCCGGGCGGGCCGCCGCAGGCGGCGAGCAGGACGGCGGCGCTGGCGGCGAAGAGAAGCGACTTCATCGACATCCTCGTTTCAGGTCGCGGCGATGGCGGCGAGCGCGTCCTTCGGCTCGGCGCCCTCCAGGTGAATCAGGGCCCAGACGCCGAAGAACAGCCACGGCCACAGTGTTCCCGCAACCCCCGGTGGTCCGCCCAGGCGGCGCACGGCCTCGACCTTGCCTAAACGCCCGGCGATGTCGGCGGCTCGCGGCGCGATCCAGGCTTCCACCGGCACCGTGAACCCCTGCTTCTTCGCCCAGGGCTCGGCGGCAGGGCAGGCGCGCTCCAGCCACTTACGCAGCAGCCACTTGCCGTAGCCGCTCCGCACCTTGAAGCGATCGGCCAGCGGCCAGGCGAAGGCGGCCACCTCGGGGTCGAGGAAGGGCGTGCGGCCCTCCAGCCCGTGGGCCATCAGGCAGCGGTCCAGCTTCAGCAGCAGGTCGTTGGGCAACCAGGTGGCCACATCGGCCCATTGGGCAGCCTGCAGGGCGGTCAGCCCTTTCGGCGGCCGGGCCTGCTCGCGCCAGGCGGCCAGCACCTGCGGGCGTGCGCCGCGCGGTTCGGCGGGCCGTCCGCCCAGCAACCTGGGCCGGAGCGCACGGCGATAGCGGCCATAGCCGCCGAACAACTCGTCCCCGCCCTCGCCGGTGAGGACGACGGTCAGCGTGCCCTTGGCCGCTTCCGCCAGCTTGTAGGTCGGCAGGGTGGCGTAGTCGGCGGTGGGATCGTCCAGGGCCCAGGCGACCTCAGGCAAGATCCGCCAGAAGTCCTCCTCGCCGAACCGCGTCTCGCGCCAGTCCAGGTTCAGCGCCCGGGCCACCTTCTCCGCCTGCGCCCGCTCGTCCTTGGCGCCCGGCGCATCGAAGCCGCAGGTGAAGGCGGTGACCGGCCGCTCGTTCAGCCGCGACATCAGGGTGGCGATCGTCGCCGAGTCGATGCCGCCGGACAGGAACAGGCCATAGGGCACGTCCGACCGCTGGTGGACCCGCACGCTGTCCTCGAGGACGGCGTCGAGGCGGGTGAGCAGCTGTTGTTCCTCACCCGCGCGAGTGGGGGAGGGGGACCACGAGGTGGTGGAGGGGGCGCTGGATCGCCCGCCGTGCGTCGGCAGCCCCCCCTCCGTCGGCTTGGCCGCCACCTCCCCCGGGGGGCGGGGGAGGAACGACTTGCGCCGCCCCGCCACGATCCGTCCATCGCGCACCTCGACCACCTCGCCGGGCGCCAGGCGGCGGAGGCCCTGGAACGGCGTGCGTTCGCCGAGGACGTAGTTCAGGTCGACCAGCTCGCGGGCCGCCCCTTCGTCCAGCACCTTGGCCATCAGGCCGGCGGCGAAGAAGGCCCGCGGTTCGGAGGCGAACGCGAGCCCGCCTGCGTGCTCCATGATGTAGAGCGGCTTGATCCCGAACGGGTCGCGCGCCAGCCACGTCCGCCCGTCCGGCCCGATCAGGCACAGGGCGTACATGCCGCGCAGGCGGGAGAACGCCGCCTCGCCCTCGCGGGCGTAGAGGTGCAGCAGGGGTTCGAAGTCGGAGCCGGTGGCGGTGGCGAGGCCGAAGTCCCTGGCCAGCTCGACGTAGTTGTAGATCTCGCCGTTGCCGATGACGGTGCCGCCGGCCGCGTGCAGCGGCTGCCAGCCGCCCTCCAGGTCGATGATCGACAGTCGCGCGTGGGCCAGCTTCGCGCCGGCGGCAGCCTCCAGCCGAACGCCGTCCGGGCCTCGATGGGCGAGCGCGTGGATCATCGGCTCGACCGGGGCGTCATCAGCCCCGCCGAGCACCCCGGCGATGCCGCACATCAGCCGGCCCCGAAGTCGGCGAAGAGCGCCTTCCATTGGGCGACGACGGCCGCCTCCGAGAACTCCGCCTCGACCCGCGCCCCGCCGGCGGCCGCGAAGCGGGTGCGCAGCATGGTGTCGCCGAGCAGGCGCCGGACGCCTTCGGCCAGGGCGTCGGCGTCGTCGACCGGCACCAGCAGACCGTCGTCGCCGTGCTGGATCAGCGCCTTCGGCCCCTGGCTCTCCGCCGCGATCACCGGCAGGCCATGCGCCCAGCTCTGGATCACCACATTGCCCAGCGGCTCGTAGCGCGAGGGGAAGATGCAGACGTCGGCCGTCCGGTAGAGCGCCGAGGCGTCGCTGCGCCAGCCCAGGAACCGGACGCGGTTCGCGACGCCCAAGGCCTCGGCCATCCCCTTCAGCTTGGCCTCCAGCGGACCCACGCCGGCGATCCAGAGGAAGGCGTCCGGAAGCTGGGCCAGGGCCTGCAGGCTGACGTCGTGGGCCTTGTTCTCGTGCAGCCGGCCCATGGCCAGCAGCAGCGGGGCGTCCTCGGGGGTGTCCAGGCCGGCGCGGTCCACGGGCGCGGCGTCGGGCGGCGCGGCGGCGAAGTTGGGGATGCAGCTGACCCGGCCCGCCGGCCAGCCCTGGCCCACGATCCACTCGGCTATGTCCTCGGTGTTGGCCACCAGGTGGTCGAAGCCCTTGTAGTATTTCAGGCTGTAGTAGCCGCCGAGCCGGCCGATTCGCGCCCACGGTCCCCGCGGGGTGTGGCGGGCGGCGCGGTTCATCCAGGCCAGAGCCACCTTGGTCTTCTGCAGGACGGCGAAACCGGCGGCGGCGGGCCTCGTCAGGATGTCGATGGGACCGCCGAACCGCAGCACCTTCACCGGCACGCCGCCGGCCTTCAGCTGCGCCTCGCGGGCGGCGTTGCCGCGGATCGCCGCGGCCTCTGCCACGCCCGCACGCTTCAGCGCCAGCAGCAGGTCGACGAAATACGTCTCCGCGCCGCCTTCGCCGGCCGTTCCCAGGAGGTGCAGGACGCTCATCGCAGGTGCGACCCTAACGGCAGATCGGCTGTTGCCCAAGCGCTTGAAGCGGAGCGTCTTCGCCCCTATAACCCCCGCCTCGCGCGGCGAGCGCCCTGGCTTGGCTGGGTAGCTCAGCTGGTTAGAGCGGTGGATTCATAACCCACAGGTCGGCGGTTCGAGCCCGCCCCCCGCCACCAGGGCCTCGCCGCGCGATTACCCCCTAGTCTTCCAGCATCTCGCCCAGCCGCCGGATCGTGCCCCAGGTGCGAATCGTCCCGATGCCCGAACGCTCGCGCGACAGCAGGGCCACGACGCGGGACTTGCCCGGCGGCTCGGGCGAATAGAGCCACAGGTCGCCGTTCACGATCGCCAACTTCTCGCGCGGGGTGGCGCGTTCGGCCAAGGCGCCGAGGTCGGCGTCGCCCAGCGCGCTGCGCATCACGCGCACCGCCACATGTCCGGGATCGCGCTCGGTCTCCTCGGGGAACGGGTTGGCGGCCACCAGCGTGCGGAACGCGGTCGCGGTGCGGACGATGTGATCGACCCGCCGGCTGAAGGCGCGTTCGTAGGCGGCCTCCAGGCCCGCCTCCAGCTTCCCGATGGAAGTCCGCTGCGCCGTGAACACCGCATTGCCGGTAGAGAGCACGGTGCGCACATCCTCGAGGCCCTCGGTCTCCAGGACCACGCGCCAGTCGGCCATGCGCAGGCGGCCTGCGGGCAGGAGGATGCTGTAGAGGAGCGCGACGTAGCCGGTCATCCGCTCAGGCGGCGTGGCGATCCTCGGCGGGATCCTCCGGCGCGGGCTCGGACGCAGCCGGCGTGTTGATGATCAGCATGGCGTCATAGCCCTGGGCCTCGGCCTTGTGCGCCGCCTTGCTGGCCGCCATCACCGCCGCGTCGAGGGTCGAATAGGGCCCGAAATGCTTGCCGTTCAGGCCGATCTGCCAGACGCCGTCGATGAGATCGACCGTGTAGTTCACCTGCGCCATGGCGCGCCCCTCGCCTGAAGATTGTGGAATCGAATCAGATTCGCACGCCGGAGGCGAGCGTTCAGCGAACGCCGAGCTTCTGGTCATGGCGAAACTGTCGCGGTGCGTCTGGCACGCGGTTTGTTGCGTAACGCGTTAGGCGGGCCAAAACGGCACGCCGGCCCGACGGAGACCTACCCATGGTGTCTTCAGTTGTCGTGGCCCGGACCAAGTCGGACGGGCTTGAGTACCTTGCAGATGCAGCGCCGGTCGCGTGGACCGACGCTTCCGATCACGCTCAGCATTTCCAGAACGTGCGCGACGCCACTCGCTGCGCCATGCGCCTGCCCAGCCGGTTCCGGGCCTTCGCCCTGCCGGTGACGGACCTGGCGAGCTGACGAGCGCTTAAGGGGCGGCCTCGCCCCACTCGTTCCAGCCTGCGAAGCGGGGTGTGCCGGGGACGTACATGCTGTCGCGGCGCGTCACCGTGAAGCCGGCGGCCTCTATGGCCGCGGTCACGGGGCGCGTCAGGTGGCAGCCGCCGGCGATCCGCTTCCAGACGGGCTCGATCCGCCGTTGCCACCTGGCGACGTCGGCCTCGGGCGCCAGGCCGTGCTCGCAGTACAGGAACCGGCCGTCCGGCTTCAGCACGCGGCGCGCTTCGGCCAGGGCCGCTGCCGGTGTGTGGACCGAGCAGAGCGTGAAGGTGCAGACCACGCAGTCGAAGCTGGCGTCGCCGAACGGCAGCGCCTCGGCCACGCCGTCCTCGACGATCACCGACAGCCGCGGATCGCGCGGCGCGGCCTGAGCGACCGCCCGCAGCTCCGGTGCGGGATCGACGCCGGTGACGCTGGCGACCTTGGCTGGATCATAGAGGGCCAGGTTCAGACCCATGCCGATGCCCAGCTCCAGCACCCGGCCCTCGGCCCGGGGGACGACCTTCGCGCGCTGCTTCATCATCGGCTTCGCCGAGCAGGCGCATTTCAGCAGCTTGGGCAGGACGAACCGGTCGTAGAGCGAGGCCATGGCTTCACCATGGCGCGGCTAGTTCGGTTCGTACACCTTGGGCGCCGGCGCGATGGCCACCGGCCCCAGGGTCGTCTGCCCGGCCTCGAAGTTGAGGGTGGCGCGCGCGACGTCGCCCTCCTGCCGCGCGGTGGCGACGGCGACGGCCGCCTCGGCCCGTTCTTGCGGGATCGTCCCCGTCGAACCCATGGCGTTCAGGGCCCGTGGCGCCTGGCGCAGCGACACATCCAGAACGCCCAGGGCGCGGCCGTCCGAGCCCACGCGCAGCACGCCGGAATTGACCCCGATCAGGGCGTCGCCGGCGGTGAGCCCGCCGCGCTTGACGTTCATCTGACCGCCGGCCGCGATCCAGTTGCGCACGGCGCTGGGCCAGTCCCGGCCGTGGAAGGCGCTGATCTTCGACATCCGGCCGTCCCACTCGATGGAGATCGGCTTCTCGCCGGCGATGCGGCCGAGCAGGCCCGAGAGGCGCGCCTTGCCGTCCTTGACCGAGAGCCAGACGCCGCCCTCGTCGCCGACCTCGCTGGGCGCCTGGCGCAGGTGGAACTCGACGCGCTCGGCGGCCTGCAGGCCGAACGGCTGGGCGCCCGCGGCGGGCTGGAAGGCCAGGCCCACGCCCTCGAACGAGACGTTGGGCGGGGTGTTGGTGAAATGGCTGAGGCTGGCGCGGATTAGCTTGCCCGTCACTCGCACTGGCCCGCCGACCGGGCGGACGAAGGTCAGGCCGTCCGGGGCGGCGAGGATCCAGGTGGTCGGCGCGTGCATGAAGGCCTCGGCCTCCAGCCGCGGGGCCTCCAGCGCCCAGCCGGACCGGTCGCGGACGCGGGCCTCGGTCAGGGTGACGTCCAGGCGGAACGGATAGCCGCTGATGGTCCGCTCCTTCCACGCCACCTCGTAGCCGGCGCTGCGCAGCGCCTCGGCCCCGGCGTCCAGGCGCGCCTTGACCTCGCTACGGGCCCAGACCCAGGCGGCCGTCCAGGCGATGATCGCCGCCAGGGCGATGCCGAACGTGATGTAGAGGCGAAGGCGGCTCAGTTTGCGGGGCGCGGTCGGATCAGGCACAGACATTCAGGGGCTGGTTCGAGGGGCGGATGACGTCGGAACGGTGGGTCTTCGGCTATGGTTCGCTGATGTGGCGGCCGGGATTCCCGTTCGCGGAGCGGCGGGGCGCCACCTTACACGGACGCCGCCGGGCCTTCTGCATCTATTCCGTCCACCACCGCGGCACCTATGAGCGGCCGGGGCTGGTGCTGGGCCTGGCGCCGGGCGGCGCGTGCCGGGGCGCCGCCTATCGGGTGGCCGACTGGGACTGGTCCGACGTCTACGCCTACCTGCTGGAGCGCGAGCAGCCGACCGAGACCTATATCGAGGCCCGCCGCCATGTGCGCCTGGACGACGGCCGTCGCGTGGAGGCGCTGTGCTTCCTGTCCGACGTGCATCACCGGCAATGGGCCGGCGCGCTCAGCCTGGAGCGGCAGGCCGAACTGATCGCCGGCGCCAGCGGCCTGTCCGGGCGCAACGTCGACTACCTGCGCGACCTGGTGGAGCACCTGCGCGAGATGCGCGTGAGGGATACGGCCATGGAGCGGCTGTTGGGGATGGTGGAGGCGAGGGAGCTGGCGGGCTAGAGCCCCACCAGCGCCTTCGACTTCGTCTCGATCCGCTCTTCCAGCAGGCGCATGAACTCCGCCCGCTTCAGGCCGGGCGGAATGGGCTCGAGATATTCGTAGACGATCAGGCCCGGCTTCAGCTTCAGGCCCTTGGCCGACCAGTGCTCGCCGGCGTTCGTCGCCACCGGGTAAACCGGCACGTCCAGTTCGCGATAGAGCGCGGCGATGCCGGGCTTGTAGTCCGCGGGCGCGCCGACGAGCTGGCGGGTGCCTTCCGGGAAGATCACCACCTGGGCGCCCCATTTGAAGCGCTCGGCGCCCTCGCGCATCAACTGGCGCATGGCCTTGGCCGCGCCGGCCCGGTCGATGACGATGGCGCCGGCCTTCTTCCCGTACCAACCGAACCACGGGATCCAGGCCAGTTCCTTCTTCATCACGAAGGCGTTGGCCGGCAGCCAGGTGAACTGGGCGAAGACGTCCAGCATGCACTGGTGCTTGGGCGCGACCAGGGCCGCGCCCGTCGGGATGTGCTCGCGGCCGCGCACCTCGACCCGCACGCCCACCAGGGCCAGAAGGGCGATCACGCCCTTGCCCCAGAAGTTGAACATCCGGTGCGACCAGCGGCGCGGGCCGAACAGGATCGGCGTGAAGCCCACGGCGACCACCGTCGTCCAGAGGCTGAACAGGACCAGGTAGACCAACGAGCGGATGGCGTTCACGAGCCGGCCTTCTGTTGCGCCGCGGGGGCTTCGCGGGGACCCAGCCCCAGCACCGCCTCGCGGCCGAGGATCGCCAGATACTTGCAATACTCCAGCACCATCAACCGCGCTGCGCGGGGATTACGCCACCAGTGGCGGTCCTTGAGGGCCCGGGTGGGGACGGCGTAGGTCTGGGCGGTGACGCCGGTGCCGCGGAGCACGGCGTTCAACTCCAGCATGGCGCGCGGCATGTGGTAGTCGGCGGTGACCACGATCAGCCGGTTGTAGCGCATGGCCTGGGCCCAGGCGGCGGTCTCGCGTGCGTTGCCCACCGTGTCGGCGGCGGTGAAGCCCAGGTCCACGCAGCAGTCGTAGAGGCGGCGCACGGCGCGCGAGACGTTGCGGATATCCTCGCGGCTGGCCATGCGGTTGACGCCCGAGACCAGCACGCGGCGGCCGTAGCCGTCTTCCAGCAGGCCCACGGCGGCGGAGAGGCGCTCGTTCGAGCCGGCGCCGGTCAGCGCCACGATCCCCTGGGCGGGGGCGGGGGCGCGGGCCGGGGTCTGATGCTGGACCCGGCTCGCGAAGGCCAGGAGCCCGGAGAACCAGATCAGCGCCACGACCAGGAAGGCGGCGATCGACTTCATCAGAGCTTTTGTATCAGCCGCCGCGCGGTGATGCGCGCGGCGACCGCCGCCACCAGGGCCGCCAGCACCGGGCAGGGCAGCACGGCCAGCAGGTCGACCCAGGCGATGGGCAGGGCCGGCGTGATCCCCTGGCCGCCGCCCACCAGCCGCAGCACCCCGCCCAGGATCGCCGCGGCCAGGGCGCCGGCCGCGCCGGAGATGGCGGCGATGGTGGCGAACCGCAGCTCGAACAGGTTGGCGATCTGGGCGTCCTCGGCCCCGGTCAGGTGCAGCACCTCGACCACATCGCGCCGCGCCGCGAGGCCGGCCCGGGTGGCGTAGGCGACGACGGCGCCGGCCGCGCCGGCGATCAGCAGCAGCAGGGTGGCGGCGGTCCAGCGCACCACTCCGGCAGCGTGGCGGATATCCTTGATCCAGACGCTGTGGTCGTCGACGACCGCGTCCAGGCCATGGCCCTTCAGCGCCTTGCCGAGCGTGGCGGCGGTGGCGGGCGCTTTGTCGTCGAGGCCGACGGCGACCAGGCGCGGCACCGGCAGGTCGTCGAGGTCGGCGACGTCGCCCAGCCAGGGCTTGATCAGGGCGTAGGCCTTTTCCTTTTCCAGGGCGCGGGCCTCGGTGACGCCCGGCACGCCGGCCAGGGCCTCGGCGGCGCGGGCGGCCGCGGCGTCCGGCGTTTCGCCGCCGCGGGCGCGGACGATCACCGTGGCCTCGCCGGTGAGCTGGCTGGCCCAGCCCTGGGCCGCCCGGTTGCCGGCGATCACCCCCAGCGCCGTCAGGCAGGCCAGGAAGCAGAGCACGGCCACCACGAACAGCAGCGCCGGGTCGCGCGCGTCTTCCTCCGGCAGGAACGAGGCCGGCCGCCAGCGCGACGGATCGAACGGCTCGCTCATTCCGCCGGCCCCTGCGGCGGCAGCGGGCGCAGGCGGCCCTTGTCCAGGTGCAGCACCGGGCGCGCCGAGCGGGCCACCAGGTCCTGGTCGTGGGTGGCGATGATCACCGTGGTGCCCAGGCGGTTCAGTTCGACGAACAGGCGGTAGATGCGCAGCGCCATCTCATGGTCGACGTTGCCGGTGGGCTCGTCGGCCAACAGGATCTCGGGCCGGTTGACCACGGCCCGCGCGATGGCCAGCCGCTGCTTCTCGCCGCCGGCCAGGGTGGGCGGCAGGGCGTGCATGCGGGCGCCGAGACCGACCCAGGTCAGAAGTTCGGCCACGTCGCTGCGGTATTCGGACGGTTTGTGACCGGCGATGCGTAGGGGCAGGGCGGTGTTGTCGAAGGCTGACAGGTGGTCCAGCAGCAGCAGGTCCTGGAACACCACCCCGATCCGCCGGCGCGTGCGGGGCAGATCGCGGGCCGTCATTGGCGTCACGTCCTCGCCGAACAGCCGCACCGTGCCCGCCGAAGGTCGCGCGGCGAGGTAGATCAGCTTCAGCAGCGAGCTCTTGCCGGCGCCGGATGGGCCGGTGATGAAATGGAACGAGCCCCGCGGCAGGGAGAGCGAGACGTCGCTCAAAACCTCCGGGCCGCGCCCGTAGCGCATCGAAACGCCGGCGAAACGGAGGATCTCGTCGGCCGATGGATCAACCGACGGCGTCATTGGCGTTTCTGGACATGGAGGCCGAAATCGGCGACCTCGAAGTGAGGGTGCTGGAGCGTCCGATTCGACCGCATGATACTTACCTGTCCAGAGTGCGCTACCAGCTATTTCGTGGATGACCTGCGCATCCCGCGAGGCGGACGCATGGTCAAGTGCACGACCTGCGGAAACCGCTGGCGCGCCTACCAGGACCGCTCCGCGCCCGAGCGGGAAATCCCCGAAGAGGAGATGCTGGTCGAGGCGCCGCGCGAGCCCAAGCCGCCGGACGACGACCTGGAGTTCGTGGCCGCGCCCGTGGCCCCGCCGCGGCCGCCCGCGAAGAAGAAGACCTCCGCCGGGATGGTCGCGGGCCTCGGTGTCGCGGTGGCGTTGGCTCTCGTCCTGGGCGGGGCGGTCGTGTTCCGCCAGCAGGTGGCCGGCGTGATCCCGGCGACGGCGCCGATCTTCGCGGCCATCGGACTGCCGGTGAACACGCTGGGCCTGGTGCTCGAAGGGGTGAAGTCGCAGCCGACGTTCCAGGCCGGCCGGCCCGTGCTGTCGGTCACCGGGGCGATCCGCAACGTCAACAAGGTGTCCACCGAGGCGCCGCCGATCCGCATCAGCGTCCTGGGCAAGGACGGCAAGCCGCTGGCCGGCATCCTGGCCCAGCCGCTGAACGCCAAGGTGCCGCCCGGCGCGACGCGCTATTTCGCCGTCACCCTGCCCGACCCGCCGGCTGGGGGCCGCGAGCTGGAGGTCGCCTTCGAGCGCCCGGCCAAGGGTGCGGCCGCCCATGCGGCGCCCATCGCGCCGGCCGAAGGGCATGCGCCGGCGGCCGTGGAGGCCCAGCCGCTTCCCGCCGACTCTCCCGACGCCCTCAATCCTCCAGCCACGGCCAAGCATGAGCAGCACTGACCAGCCCACCGTCCTCATCGCCGAAGCCGAGGTGCTGAGCCGGGTGGAGGCGCTGGCCGCCCAGATCGCCCCGCGCATCGACGACGAGACGGTGGTGGTCTGCCTGCTCACCGGCGGCATCTGGTTCGCCGCGGACCTGACCCGGGCGCTGGCGCGGCAGGGGCGGATCGTGCGTTTCGACGCCCTGTGGCTGGCCTCCTACAAGGATGAGCGGCAGTCGAGCGGCCGGTGCGAGGTGCGGGCGGATCTGCAGCGCCCGATCGCCGGCCGCAAGGCGCTGGTCGTGGATGATGTGTTCGACACCGGCCTGTCGCTGTCCGAAGCCGCGCGGCTGGTGCGCGACTCCGGCGCCAGCGAGGTGCTGACCGCGGTGTTCGCCCGCAAGCCCTGGCCCACCCAGCGCGCGATCGAGCCGGACTTCGTGGCCTGGGAGGCGCCGCCGCGGTTTCTGGTCGGCTACGGGCTGGACGTCGCCGGGACCATGCGGGGCCTGCCGTACATCGGCGCCATGGACTGACCCTTGCCAGACGCCCATTCGTCTCACATAAGAGACGTATGGATACTATCGTAGACGATTCCTCGTCCAAGCTGGCGCGTCGAATCCAGCTCGAGCGCGAGGCGCGGGCCTGGTCCCTGGCCGACCTCGCCGAGCGGTCGGGCGTCTCCAAGGCCGCCATCAGCAAGATCGAGCGCGCGGAGGTGAGCCCCACCGCCGTGATCCTCGTGCGGCTGGCGTCGGCCTTCGACCTGACGCTGGCGGGCCTGCTGGTCCGCGCGGAGGGCGATGCGGGCCGGCTGGCGCGGGCCGCCGACCAAGCCGTCTGGCGCGACCCGGACACCGGCTATGTGCGCCGACAGATCTACAACCGGCCCGACCATCCCCAGGAACTGGCGCAGGTGGAACTGCCGCCTGGCCGGCAGGTGGAATTCCCCGCCTCGGCCTACGCCCGCATCCGTCAGACCCTCTGGGTCACGGCCGGGGAACTCGTGGTCCACGAGGGCAGCGAGCGCAACGTGCTGCATGCCGGCGACTGCCTGGGGTTCGGCGCCCCCGCGCCCGTCGTCATCGCCAACCAGAGCACCCTGCCGTGCTCCTACATCGTCGCCATCGTGAGGACCTGAAGCCGTGGACACCGCAACCGCCTCCCTCCTCGTGCGCGAGGACGACCTGTCGAGCCCGCAGGTCCAGGACCTGCTCCGGCTGCACCTGGCCGGGATGCGCGACAGCTCTCCACCCGGCCACTCGTTCGCCCTGGACCTCTCGGGTCTGAAGGCGCCGGGCGTCACCGTGTGGAGCGCGTGGCGCGGCGACGCCGTCGCGGGCATCGGGGCGCTCAAGGCGCTGGGCGACGGCTCAGCCGAGATCAAGTCGATGCGCACCCACCCGGACCATCTGCGCCTGGGCGTGGGCGCGGCGATCCTGGACCGCATCATCGCCGAGGCCCGGCGGCGCGGCCTGAAGCGGCTCAGTCTCGAAACCGGGACCGGCGAGCCGTTCGAGGCGGCCCTGGCCATGTACCGCAAGCGCGGCTTCCGCTCGGGCGGCGCCTTCTCGGACTACGTCGCCAGCGCGTTCAACCAGTTCATGCACCTGGACCTCTAGAGCCAGGGCGCCGCCGTCTCCCGGGCCAGCATGTCCTCGTAGGTCGGGCGCGGCCGGACGACGGCGAACTGGTCGCCCTTGACCAGCACCTCTGGGACCAGCAGGCGCGAGTTGTACTCGCTGGCCATGGCCGCGCCGTAGGCACCGGCGCTCATGAAGGCCACCAGGTCGCCGGCCTGCAGCGGCGGCAGGACGCGGTCGCGAGTGAAGGTGTCGCCGGTCTCGCAGACCGGGCCGACGACGTCGTAGGTCACCTGGCCCTCGCGCGGCCGGACGGGACGGATGTCGTGGTAGGCGTCGTACATGGCCGGCCGCAGCAGGTCGTTCATGGCCGCGTCCAGCACCAGGAACTTCCGCCCCTCGGGCCGTTCGTGGACGTGGTTGACCTGGGCGACCAGCACGCCGGCATTGGCGGCGATCATCCGGCCGGGCTCGAAGGCGAGCTGCACGTCCAGGCCCTTGGTCACCCGCCCGATCATGGCGGCGTATTCGTCAGGCGCCGGCGGCGTCGGCTGGTTGAAGTAGGGCACCCCCAGGCCGCCGCCGAGGTCCAGGCGCTCGACGCTCAGGCCCTCGGCCTTCAACCGTTGCACCAGGCCGCGCATCTTGCTGAAGGCGGCCTCCATGGGGGCCAGGTCGGTGATCTGGCTGCCGATGTGGCAGGCGACGCCCGCCGGCCGGACGCCCGCCATGTTGGAGGCGTTGGCGTAGAGCCGCTCGGCCTCCGAGAAGCTGACGCCGAACTTGTTCTCGGCCTTGCCAGTGGAGATCTTGGCGTGGCCGCCAGCCTCCACGTCCGGGTTCACCCGGATCGCCACCGTCGCGCGCCGGCCCATCTGCTGGGCCACGCGGTTGACGAGGTGCAGCTCGGGCTCGGACTCGACGTTGATCTCGGCGACGCCGGTCTCGACGGCGAAGGCGATCTCGCCCTCGGTCTTGCCGACGCCCGAGAACACGATGCGCTCCGGCGGCACCCCGGCGGCCAGCGCGCGGCGCACCTCGCCCTCCGAGACCACGTCGGCGCCGGCGCCCAGGTTGGCCAGCGTCCGCAGGACGGCGACGTTGGAGTTGGCCTTCACGGCGAAGGCGATCAGCGGATCCTTCAGCCCCACGCCCACCAGGGCGTCGCGCAGGACGGTGTAGTGCCGCTCCAGCGTGGCCGAGGAATAGACGTAGACCGGCGTCCCCACCGCCTCGGCGATGCGGGAGAGGGGAACGCCTTCACACGCGAGCTCGCCGTCCCGCAGCTCGAAGTGGTTCATCGCGGATTGGCGTAGGGGTCGGGCATGGCGCTGGGCGGCGCCACCTGGCCCGGACCGCGGTTGGTGCCGGGGATCGGCAGGGTGCGCGGCGGCGCCGGATCGGTGGAGCGGTCGCGCGGGTCGACGGTGTCGACGGGGCGCGTCGGGTCCTGCTGGCGCTGGGCGTCGTCGGCGGCGCGGGTGGAGTTGCGCTCGGCGCCGAACAGCGGACCGGGCCGCTCGAGCTGGCCGACCTTGCCGCAGCCGGCGAGGCCCGCCGCGAAGAGCAGGGCGCCCGTCAGCGCCAGTTTGCGAGCGGTCATGCCAGGGCTTCCTTCCAACGCTTGATCTGCGCGCGGACCTGGTCCGGCGCGGTGCCACCATAGCTTCTGCGGCTGGCCACCGAAGCTTCGGGAGTCAGCACATGGTAGATGGACGCGGTGATCCGTCCATCCAAGGCTTGCAAGTCGGCGAGCGGCAGGTCGGACAGGCCCACGCCCAGTTCCTCGGCCTTCTTCACGGCGGCGCCGGTCACGTGGTGGGCGTCGCGGAAGGGCAGGTTCAGCTCGCGCACCAGCCAGTCGGCCAGGTCGGTGGCCGTGGAGAAGCCGGCCCCGGCCGCGGCGGCCATCTTTTCGCGCACCGGCTCCAGGTCCGCGACCATGCCGGCCATGGCGCGCAGGGAGAGCTCAAGGGCGTCGAAGGCCTCGAAGGTGGGGACCTTGTCCTCCTGCATGTCCTTCGAATAGGTCAGCGGCAGGCCCTTCATCACCACGGTGAGCTGGGTGAACGAACCCAGCAGGCGGCCCACCTTGGCGCGCACCAGCTCGGCGGCGTCGGGGTTCTTCTTCTGCGGCATGATCGACGAGCCGGTGGTGAAGGCGTCGGAGAGCTTCACGAAGCCGAACTGCGGCGTCATCCAGATGACGATCTCTTCGGCCAGCCGGGACAGGTGCGTGGCGCAGATCGTGGCGGCGGCCAGGGACTCCAGGGCGAAGTCGCGATCGGCGACGCTGTCCAGCGAGTTGGCGGTGGGGCGCTCGAAGCCCAGCGCCTCGGCGGTCATGTGGCGGTCGATGGGGAAGGGCGAGCCGGCCAGGGCGGCGGCCCCGAGCGGGCTCTCGTTCATCCGCGCCCGGCCGTCGGCGAAGCGGCTGGCGTCGCGGCCGAACATCTCGACATATGCCATCAGGTGGTGGCCGAAGGTCACCGGCTGGGCCGGCTGCAGGTGGGTGAAGCCCGGCATAACCGCGTCGGCGTGCTGCTCGGCCTTGGCCAGCAGCGCCTTCTGAAGCGCCTGGATCTGACCCGCCGTCCGGTCGCAGGCGTCCCGGACCCACATGCGGAAGTCCAGCGCCACCTGATCGTTGCGCGAGCGGGCGGTGTGCAGGCGGCCGGCGGCGGGGCCGATCAGTTCGCGCAGCCGGGCCTCCACGTTCATGTGGATGTCTTCGTATTCGTCGCGGAACGGGAAAGTCCCGGCCTCGATCTCGGCGGCGATGGTGACGAGGCCGCCCTGGATCGTGGCTTCGTCCTCGCTTGTAATCACGCCCGCGGTGCGCAACATCGCGGCGTGCGCACGGGAGCCGGCAAGGTCCTGGGCGGCGAGCCGCTTGTCGAAGCCGATGGAGACGTTGATCGCCTGCATCAGCTCGGCGGGCTTATCTGAGAACCTGCCGCCCCACATGGCCTGTCCCGCCGAGGACGGGCGAGCGGGCGGCGCGGAAGAAGAGTCGGTCATATGAGCGAAGGTCCAGCAGCGGGCGGCGAGAAGGTGGCGGGCAAGCCCAAGGCCGGCGTCCTGACCTGGGGCCTCTGGGGCGGCGCCCTCGCGGGCGTCGCGGCGGTTGTCTACATCATCGGTTCCGCTTCCACCAAGCCGACGCCGCCGGCGCCCAGCGCTTCGACGACCGCGGCGTCGTTCGCCGGCAAGCTCACGACGCCGACCGCGCCGACGCCGTCGCCGGACTACACGTTCTATGACGGCGACGGGAAGGCGATGAAGATCGCCGACCTGAAGGGCAAGGTGGTGGTGATGAACATCTGGGCGACCTGGTGCGCGCCCTGCGTCACCGAAATGCCGACCCTGGCCAAGCTGCAGGCCGCCTACGCCGGCAAGCCGGTCGAGGTGGTCACCGTGAGCATCGATTCCGAGGGTTCGGCGGCCAAGGCGCGGCTGTTCATCGCCCAGCACGAGCCGCTGAAGTTCTATCACGATCGCGAGATGAAGCTGCCGTTCAAGCTGTCGCCGCCCGCGCCCGGCGCGCCCACGACAGTGATCTACGGCAAGGACGGCCTGGAGGTCGCCCGTGTCGCCGGCGAGGCCGACTGGTCAGGGACCGAGGCCCGCGCCCTGGTGGACAAGGCGCTGGCCTCCAGTTGATCCCTAGAGCCCTCCTGGTTCAGGGGGAGACGTTCTGAACCAGGGGCCCTAGATCACACCCTAGACGTGGACGGCCGCTTTTGCGGCGGCCGCCTGCTGGCTGGTCAGCGTACGGACCAGGTTCACCAGCGAGCTGCGGACGTCGGGCGCCAGGCGCTCGTAGCCCTGCAGCAACTCCAGCGCCCCCGGCGTGCGCATTTTCGTGAGCAGATCCAGGTCTTCCGCGGTTTCCTTGTCGCCGCCGTCGAAGACGTCCATCAGATCGATCACGCGGCAACGCAGCGCGCGCGAAATCTGAACGAGGCGCGAGAACGAGATGCGGTTCGCACCATTCTCGTACTTCTGGATCTGTTGGAAACTGACCCCGCACTGTTCGGCGAGCGCCTCCTGCGACATCCCGATTGTCCGACGCCGAATGCGCACCGCGGCCCCCAGCGCGATGTCCATTGGGTCAGGCGCCTTGGTCGACACCTCGGCCATTTGAGTGATCCTTCCCTTGAGCGGTGTCCCCGTCCGACCCCGCAAGCCCTAGTTGCGAGTAAATGCCTTTGTGTCAGAACTGCAAAGCTTTTTCAGCCCTGAGGGGAGTGCCCTGCAACCAAACGCGCCTACGTTGAAAAGGAGGCGGTCAAGGTCTTGGTAACCGAAGCACTGCGGAACTGTGGCCGGTAAGAGTGGTGAATCCTGAAGGCCATGCGCGTCATCCAACTGCACCCCCCGTTCGACCACGGCGCCGCGCTCCGCGTTCCGCCGGCGCATGACAAGAAGAACTGGTCCGTGCTCTGGCAGTGGCTGGGCGACGAAGCCCAGTCAGTGGCGGAGGCGACCGCAGCCGTTCAGGTCCGCACGCCCGAGGGGCCGGTGGTCGCGCACTGCGGTGACTGGATCGTGCTCTCGCACTCCGGCTCGTTCCACGTGGCCCACACGCTGCGGCCGATGGATTCCTGATTGGGCGATCAGGAGAGGCGGTTCACGGCTTCCAGGAGACCTTCACGCCGAGCTTGTGCGGCTTCACTTCCATCGCCGGGTTCGGCCGGTAGGCGGCGAGGCTCGAGGCGTTCCACGAGAGCTGGTAGCGGACCAGGTAGCCGTCGTGGTCGGACAGCGCCCGCTTGGGGTCCCTGGCGGGGAACGGCGTCTCGGTGCGCAGTGGCTGGACGCGCACGGCGCCCTGGCCGAACGCCTGCAGGTCCTGGGTGCGCAGCCAGGGCTCCGACGTCGCATCGGCCGCCCCGTCGCCGCAGCCGGAGCCCGGCTGGCTGCAGAATTCGCCGACCACCGTGTAGGGCCGCTCCAGCGCCTGGAAATAGTAGCGGGCGGGCGAGTTGCGGATGTTGAAGTCGCCGCCCAGCAGCAGCGGGCTTTCGGCGCGCCGGTTGGCCTGCAGGAACGCGGTGAACTCGCGGACCTGGCCGTTGTGCGCCGGCAGGGTGCGCGAGCGCGGGGCCATGGAGGCCTTGCGCGAGTTCATGTGGGTGTTGACCACGTCGATGGGGGTCGGGAGCCCCTCGGGCGCGAGGCGCACCAGCATGGCGCCCTTGTTGGCCAGGCAGTCGAAGCCCGCGCAGTTGTTGAAGGCGGCCTTCCGGACCTCGACGATCGGGGCGTCGCTGAACACGTGCAGGCCGCCGCCCATCAGCTTGCCGACGCCCTCGCCGCGGAACAGGTCGCGGGCGCCGAGCACGACGCCGGCGAAGGGCGTGCGGTCGGCCCGGCCAGGGCCCTGCGCCCAGTAGCGGTAGCCGCTCTCCCGGAAGAGCCCGGCGACCTCGTCGCGGAAGCCTTCCTGGATCAGCACCACGTCGGGCTGGCGACCCTCGCGGCGCAGGGCGGCCAGCTCGCGGCCGATCTCGCGCAAGGCCTCGCCGCGGCCCATGGCGATCGGCCAGGGCAGGCCGCGGACATTGTAGGTGAGGACGCTGATCTCGGCTGTCTGGGTTGGTGGCTCGGTGGACGCGGGCTGCAACGCCGCCCTCACCGCCGTACTGCTGGGTCCCAACTCGGGCGCCGGCGCCGTGTAGGCCGCTTGAGGGGTGACGGGTTCAAAGTACATCTTCTCGCCGCTCCAAGACATGCGGCTCCGTTGCTTTGTGGAAATCCCCCGATTCCCCGGCGACGAAGCATCGCGTTGTTCAAGTGCAGCCCGATGTCTTTTCTCTCTTGTCCGGGCGAGGGTGGAGATGACCTGAATCCTTTACCGCCGTGTGACAATTGGAACGTCGTTTCGCGACTGCCGTCTTTGTCGCAGCCGGCGGCGGAACGGAGCGCGGGGGTGACGCGGGGGCGCCGTTGCCGGGCGGCCCCCGGCCCGACATTGTCGCCGCAAAGCGCGGGAGGGCGGCGATGGCGGACGAGATCCTGACGGTCGAGGACCGGAGGGCGGCGCCCAACGGCTGACCATGAACCGGCCCGACCGGCTGAACGCCCTCAACCAGCCGATGGCCGAGGGGTTGCTGGCCTACTTCGAGGGGCTGCGCCGCAACCGCGACGTCCGGGTGGTGATCGTGCGCGGCGCGGGCCGGGCGTTCAGCGCCGGCGCCGACCTCAAGGCCATGGGCACGCCCGAGGCGCTGCAGGACGGCCCGCGCGGCGACTGGGTGCTGCGCGACCTGATGCGGGCCATGCGGGTCTGTCCCCAGCCCCTGGTCGCCACGGTGCGCGGGGCGGCGGCGGGCGGCGGCATGGCCATCGCGCTCAACTGCGACATCATCCTGGCCAGCGAGAGCGCGGCTTTCCACTCGGCGTTCACCGCCATCGGCCTCTCGGGCACCGAACTGGGCGTGAGCTGGCGGCTGCAGCGGATGATCGGCCTGTCCAAGGCGCGCGAGGTGCTGATGGCCGGCCGTCCGCTGCTGGCGCAGGCGGCGCTGGAGGCAGGGCTGCTGTCGGCCGTGACGCCGGAGGATGGGCTGGACGAGGCGGGCCTGGCCATGGCGCGCGACATGCTGAAGGCCGCGCCCGACGCTCTGCGGCTGTCGAAGCGCTCGATGGATGCGTCGCTGGAGCAGCCCAGCTTCGACGCGGCGGCGGAGGCGGAGGAGCGCAGCCAGATGCTGATGATCGTGCGGCGCGGGCGGGAGTAGCGCGGGTCCTGCTCGCCATGGCTGGCGCTCACTCGGCTCGCGATGCTTGCGGGCGGCGAATTGACAAGCATGACGGGTCTGGCGGCTAATGCGGTCAAGCCGCCGGGCGGTCGCGCGACCGGCAAGAGCGGCCGACGGAGGGAACCCATGCGCAGGATCCGCCTCTTTCTCGCCGCCGTGACCGTGACGGGCCTCGCAGTCACAGCCGCTCACGGTCAGGCCGTGACGGTGCTCGGCGGCGGCATGGCGCGGTTATGTTCCTACGCGGCCCTGGCCGGAGACTACGACACGGCCGCCGAGGCCAACTGCACCGCGGCCCTGACCACGGAAGTCCTGAGCCCGCTCGACCGGGCCGGCACGCTCGTGAACCGCGGCGTCATGAAGTTGCGGCGCAAGGACTTCGCCGGCGCCAGGGCCGACTTCGACAGCGCACTGCAGGC
>Ga0209257_1001272_pt1 | contig 30881 bp, 26 predicted proteins | sample AraplaCvi_mCL_r2_FD_184277 | JGI IMG/M metagenome (GOLD analysis project Ga0209257, IMG submission 184277) | Arabidopsis root microbial communities from North Carolina, USA - plate scrape MF_Cvi_mCL_r2 (SPAdes) (version 2) | ecosystem: Host-associated > Plants > Roots > Endosphere | place: USA...
ACTCGCGCGCGGGGCACGGCGGGGTCAACCAGGACTTCCATGGCGCCGTGCTGCCGACGGAGCCTTTGCGCAGTACCAAGGGCATTGCGCTGGCGCTCGCCGATGGCATCGGCTCCAGTGCGGTCAGCCAGGAGGCCAGCGCTGCAGCGGTGCGCAGCTTCCTGGACGACTATTACGCCACGTCGGAGGCCTGGTCTGTGCGCCGGTCGGCGCAGCGCGTGCTGGGCGCCACCAATGCATGGCTGCACGCGCAAACCATGCGCAGCAACGCCCGCTTCGACAAGGACCGGGGCTACGTCTGCACCTTCAGCGCCCTGGTGCTCAAGGGTCGCGAGGTGCATCTGCTGCACGTGGGCGACTCGCGGATCTACCGCTTGCATCCTCAGTCGCTGGAGCCCTTGACGCAGGACCACCGCGTGCACCTCTCGTCGGTGGAGTCGTTTCTGGGTCGCGCGCTGGGTACGGGCGCCAACGTGGAGATGGACTACCGCAGCCTGCCGGCCGAGGTGGGGGCGGTTTACGTGCTGGCGACCGACGGTGCGTACCTGCACTTCGATGCGGCCGCGGTGCACGATGCGCTCCATCGCTTTCCCAACGACTGGGACCGTGCCGCCCAGGCCCTTGTGGACAGCGCTCAGGCACAGGGCTCAGACGACGATATGACCGTGCAACTGCTGCGCATCGAAGCGTTGCCCGAGGTGCCGCTGCGCGGCCTGCAGGCGCTGCGCGAGGATCTGGCCGTCACACCGCTGCTGGCGCCGCGCGCGCAATTCGAGGGGTTTCGCATCGTGAGGGAACTGCATGCCAGTGCCCGCAGCCACGTGTACCTGGCGGTGGATGAGCACACGCAACAGCAGGTGGTGCTCAAGACACCGTCTGTTGACGTGGCGGGCGACGCGTTCCATATGGACCGCTTCATGCTTGAGGAATGGGTGGCCAGACGCGTCCACAGCCCGCATGTACTGAGACCCCACGTGCACGACCGTCCACGCAGGCATGTGTACGTCGCCATGGAGTTCGTGGACGGGCAGACGCTGGCGCAATGGATGATCGACCATCCGCGCCCGGACCTTGCCACGGTGCGCGGCATCATCGTGCAGGTGGGCAAGGGGCTGCAGGCGCTGCACGGCAAGGAAATGCTGCACCAGGATCTGCGGCCGGAGAATGTGATGATCGACCGCGAGGGCGAACCGCATTGGCTCAACTTCGTTTCGGCCATCCTGCCTGCGGGCTCGGCGCGCGCCGACGGCTACCTGCGCGCGCTCGCCGGCTTCTCGCGGATCGACCCCCATCCCGTCGCCGCCGACCGCATCCGCAATGCCATCGCGCAGGGGCGGATCGCGCCGCTGTCTCGCGGCTACAGGAACTGGCTGCCCGCGGCCGAGATCCGGGGCGAAGGTATCTTCATGCGCTTCCGGAGCGACGCGATCGACGACTGGATCCGGCGCAATCCTGCCGTTGCGGAACGCAGCGCGATCCTCGAGGCCCGCAGCCTCCAGATCGCGAACGAACGCGGATATGAACGCGATTATGTCGTGACGCCGCGCCTCCTGCTCGTCCACGCCTTCTCCCACGCGCTGATCCGTCAGATCTCCGTGGAATGCGGCTATTCCGCATCGGCCCTGCGCGAGCGGCTTTACGTTTCCGATGGCCCGGGCCAGCCCGCCAATGGCGTCCTGATCTATACCGGCTCCCCCGATTCGGAGGGGAGTCTCGGCGGGCTCGTCCGGCTTGCGGACCCCGAACTGCTCGAGCCGGTCGTGACGAGGACGTTGCAGAACTCCGCCTGGTGCGGAAGCGACCCGGTCTGTCTGGAAACCGATCCGCGCCAGTCGGGCGACCGGGTAAGCGGAGCAGCATGCCACTGCTGCCTCCTTCTCCCCGAGACGGCGTGCGAGCGCTTCAACCGCGAGCTCGACCGCTCGCTTCTCGTCGGAGATCCGGACGGCCGGTTCGAAGGTTTTTTCCATCAGGCAGGAGCAGCGGTCGCATGGCAATCCTGATCCCCGACGTGCCGGAACGCTGCCCGAACAGCGAACGCCTTGTCTATGAGCGTCTCGGACGGGAACTCCCCGACGACTGGGTCGTGCTCCACTCGCTCGGGCTCCCGGGGCATGAGACGAAGATATGGGGCGAGGCGGACATGGTCATCCTGTCGACGCTCGGAATTTTCGCGATCGAGGTAAAAGGGGGTACCGTCTCGTGCGCGGACGGTGTCTGGACCTTTGCCGGAGACTTCAGGAGTTACAGCAAGCGCGAGAGTCCGTGGACGCAGGCGGCCGGCGCGATGAATGCCGTGAAGACGAAGCTGCAGGAAGCCGACGGTTCGTTCAGGGATGCGCTGTTCGGCTTCGGCGTCGTGATGCCCTACACGATATTCAACGCAACCGGCGCCGAGATCATCCCCGAAGTGCTTCTCGACAGGCGGCAGTTCCGCGGACCGCTCGGACATTATGTCTCGGCGCTCCACCGCCACTGGGAGGCGACCTGTGTCGACAAGCACGGACGGCCGTACCGGGGACTGCGCGTGGAGGAAATCAGGCGGGCGCGCCAGATACTCCGGCCCGATCTGGAGACGGCACTCAGTCTGGGCGGCTATCTGACCGGCCTCGACGAACGCCTCCTTCACCTCACGAACGAGCAGATTCGGGCGTCACGGCGGCTGGCCGCCAACCCCCGCACCGTGGTCCGCGGTGCCGCCGGGACGGGCAAATCGGTCATTGCTCTCGAGCGTGCGCGGCAGCTGGCGGCCGAAGGCAGCCGCGTGCTGATGCTCTGCTTCAACCAGCATCTGGCAGCGCATGTCCGCGAAGGATTTGCGGGCGATCCCGGATCGCCCCGCGTGGAAGTCCGGCACGTCCATTCGCTCTACCGCGACCTGATCGACGCCGCGGGCCTGCTCCCCGAACTGGAAAGGCACGACGTCGACGATGGCGACTTTTTCGCGCAACGCTTCCCCGAGCTCGCCGCCCAGGCTCTCTGCGAGCGCGCCGGCGAACCGTGGGACGTGCTGATCGTCGACGAGGCGCAGGATCTGCTGACACCCGAGCATCTCGACGTTTTCGATCTTCTCCTGAAGGACGGGCTCCGCCGCGGACGGTGGCACATGTTCCTCGACCCGCTGCAGAATATCTACGGGGTCGAGGTTCAGGAGGCGGTGAGGAAGCGGCTCGACGAGGGAGCGCCGGCGCTCGACGACCTTTTCGAGAACTGCCGCAATACCCGGCAGGTCGCGGTCCAGGCCTCGATCGTTTCAGGCATGGACCTCGCCGTGGCGGGCGCGCCGGACGGTCCGCAGTGCCATATCCACTATGACGTTCCGTCGGCGGACGGACCTGCCCGGCTGGAAAGGCTGGTCCGGGATCTGCTGGACAACGACGTCCCGGCGCGTGACATCGCGATCCTCTCGACACGGCGGCACGAGAATTCGATGCTGGCCGGGCGGGTGGAGATCGCCGGCCGCCGCCTCGCCGGTCCGGGCGACAGGGAGGCGCTTCGGGGCGGCGCCCTGCTGTTCGCGACCATGCACGCTTTCAAGGGGCTCGAACGGCAGGTCGTCATCGCCATCGACATGGCGGAGATCGGCGACGACAGATGGACCATGCTTCACTACGCCGGGCTCTCGAGGGCAAGGTCGCTGCTGCACATCATCATGCCCGCCAAGGCGCGGAAGGCATATGAGCGGCAGGCGGAATCATTCGGCCGGCGGCTGCAGCAGCGAGTGCCGTAGGCCATTTAAGCCACTGCCGTTGACGTCGCCTCGAAGTAAACATAACAGGAACAAAATGGCCGGCCTGGTCCAATATGGGGTTGACGGCGGGAATCGCAGGGGACATTGTGTCCTCACGGATTCCCCACCGGAGTGATACCAGTATGACCGAGCCCCTGTCTGCGGCCGGCTTTGACACGCTGTCGAAAGCCCGCGACCTTTACACCCAGAAGGAACTTGGCGATCGCATCCGGCGCTCCAGCAAGCAGATCGGCAGATGGGAAAAATCGCGCGCGGTTCCGCCGGAACTCCTGCCGGCCCTCGAGCGCGCCATCGCGGACAGGGTCGTGGTGCGCGAGCAGCGATCCGCGGATTTCACCTTCATCGACCTTTTTGCGGGAATCGGCGGGATAAGGCTCGGCTTCGAGGAAGCTGGCGGGCAGTGTGTGTTCACGAGCGAGTGGGACGGGTTCGCGCAGAAGACCTACCTGGAGAATTTCGGTGAGGATCATGACATCGCGGGCGATATCACGCTGATCGACGCGGATGACGTGCCCGACCACGACGTGCTGCTCGCGGGCTTTCCCTGCCAGCCGTTCAGCCTCGCGGGCGTGTCCAAAAAGAACGCGCTCGGCCGCCCGCACGGTTTTGAGTGCACGACGCAGGGAACGCTCTTCTTCGACGTCCAGCGTATCATCGCGGCGAAACGGCCGAAGGCCTTTCTCCTCGAAAACGTGAAAAACCTCGTCAGCCATGATGGCGGCAACACGTTCCGGGTCATCATGGACGTCCTTGAAAGACAGCTGGGCTATGTCGTGCGGCCGATGGTCGTCGACGGGCGCCGCTTCGTCCCGCAGCACCGGCAGCGCATCCTGCTGGTCGGCTTCCAGGCCGATGTGGGCTTCGACTGGGACAAGGTTCTGGCGAGAATGCCGTCGGTCGCCGACGGCCCGAAACTGTCTTCGATCCTCCATCCGGAGGACGGAAGCGAGGTCGACGCCGACGGGCAGCGCTACCTCGGTCCGGACGGCAGGGTTCTGAAGAAATTCGTTCTGACCGACCGCCTGTGGGAGTATCTGCAGAATTATGCCGAGAAGCACCGCAAGGCGGGGAATGGCTTCGGCTGCAGTGTCGTCGGTCCCGGCGACACGAGCCGGACGCTTTCGGCGCGCTACTACAAGGACGGCTCCGAAATCCTGATCTCCCGGGGCCCGGGAAAGAATCCCCGCCGTCTCACGCCGCGCGAATGCGCCAGGCTGATGGGATATCCCGAAACATTCCATATCCCGGTGTCCGATACCCGCGCCTACAGGCAGTTCGGCAATTCGGTGGTGGTGCCGCTGATTGTCGAGGTGGCAAAGGCCATGAAACCGGGAATCATGCATCTCGTACGCGGCGAGCCGCTGCAGTTCGAACTCCCCGGCAGCTAGGCAGCCGTGACCGACGTGGTGGACCCGGCGACGCGAAGCAGCATGATGGCAGGCATCCGGGGCCGCGACACGAAAATCGAGGTCGCGGTCCGCAAGGCCCTTCACGCCCGGGGTCTGCGTTACCGCACGGATGACCGCTCGCTTCCGGGCCGGCCCGACATCGTGCTCCGGCGCTGGCGCGCCGCCATATTCGTGCACGGATGTTTCTGGCACCGTCATGACTGCGGCCTCTGCCGCCTGCCGGCGACGCGCACGGATTTCTGGCGTGACAAACTCGATGCCAACGCCGCGCGGGACGCCCGCAGCCACGCGGCGCTGCTCGCGGCGGGCTGGCGCGTCGCGACGATCTGGGAATGTGCCCTGCGCGGCAAGGGACCACAAGGCCTTGAAAGAGTGGCCGACCGCCTCGCGGAGTGGATCAGGGGGACGGAACGGACAGTGGAGCTGCGGGGATGAAGAGCGGGCACCTCTCGGAATATTTCATCCACGTGGCATGGAAGCAGTTGTCCGCCGTCGATGCGGACGCGCACAGGTCGCATCAGCACGAGTTCGGGGGTGTGGGGAAGCTCCGGTCCATTCTTGGCGATGACGACCGGCTGGAGATACCGACCACCTTCATCTACCTGAACGACGACGATCCGGAGCCGCTGAAGGAAGAGCTCTGGCTGAGCTGGTACGACACGCGGCGCAGACAGGAGCACCGCGGCCCCGAATACCGTCTCTATTTCCCCGACAACCTCGTCACCGACTGTGCGACCGAGGGAGACCTGCTTATCCTTGGCGTCCGGCCCGGCGGCACCCTGATGGCAATCATCGCGGAAGGCGGTTCGACGATCGAGCGTCAGCTCCTCTGGCTGTTCGGTGCAGCGGACCTGCTGCATCCCGGCTATTCGGTGAAGGCCGAGATCGAGACCGACCAGACCCGCCTCGAATTCGCCTCGCGCTACATTCTCGAGCAGCTGGGCGTGGAAGTGGAACAGGACGCGCCGAACTTCCTCGACGAGATGCTCGGCCGGTTCGGGGGAGGGTTTCCAGGTACGCGGGTATTCTCGGCCTATGCGAGAGAAACGCTCGGTGACGTCGATCCGGCCATCGATCCGGATACCGCGATCCTCGTCATGATGGAGCGCGAGGAAATCCTGTTCCGCACGCTCGAACGCCAGCTTATCGGCGAGCAGCTGCGCGGCGGCTTTGCCGAGGTCGAGGACTTCCTGAAGTTCAGTCTTTCCGTCCAGAACCGCCGCAAGTCGCGGGCCGGCAGCGCCCTCGAAAATCATCTCGAACATATTTTCGCCCGGCTGGGACTGCATGTGGACCGCGCACCCGTGACCGAAGGCAGGGCACGGCCGGATTTTCTTTTCCCGGGCACTAACGCTTACCATGATCCCGGTTTCCCCGCGGACCTGCTGACGATGCTGGGAGCCAAGTCGACCTGCAAGGACCGCTGGCGTCAGGTGCTGGTCGAAGCCGACCGCATCGACGACAAGCATCTTCTGACGCTCGAGCCATCCATCAGCACTGCCCAGACCACCGAAATGCGGCAGCGCCGGCTGCAGCTCGTCGTGCCGCGCAACCTTCATCCGACATTTTCGGAGGATCAGCGGGCGTGGCTGATGCCACTGGACGTGCTGGTCTCGCTGGTTCGCGATCGGCAGGCCGCCGCGGCGCAGCGGGGCCAGGAAGGCTGAGGCGGCAGGTCCGGGACCTCACCATATCGTTTTCCTGCGGCTCGCCTGTCAACCTGGGTGGAGCGGCACGTCCCGGCCCTTATTTTCCCTGTCTGGCGAAGAACGGGCAAGAATCTCGCGCTCCCTGTCGCCCAGCGCCGCAAGGATTGCGGCGCGGTCCATATCGGACAGATCGTCGAGGCCCTTGTGTGCGTGTGCCAGAAGGTACTCGTTGCCGCGGTCGCGCGGTTCCCGCACCGTCAGATCGATCGCGATCCGCAGCGTGTCGGAGCTGGGCGCAAACCGAACCAGCATGACCAGGACATGCCTGCATATGTTGCCGCTGGTTGCGCGGACATGCGCCTCGGCCCGGTCGCGCCACGGGCTTCCCAGGGTCCTGTGCCGGACGAGCGCCGCGAGGGCCTGAGCCGCGGGCAGCGTACCCGCCGCGCGATCGAGGAAAGCTTCGATACCGCTGCTCAGCATGGCTGCATGCTCACCCGAGGAAAAAGCATCGAAAGCTTTCTTCTGGAGTGCCTGGGGGCGAGGTCGGCCGGTCGAGAGAAGCAGCCGCGCGACGATCCGTCCACTGGCGTCCCGGTCCCGTGTCTGGTTCATCCAAGCGGCCAGAACCGGAAAGAAGCGATCGTCTTCCTCCGCGTTCATGGTGGCCGCCCACATGACGCTGCCTGCCTCCGCCGCGTCGGGATTGCTGGTCAGATAATCGAACGCCAGCTGCACGAATTCCCGGCCCTGCCGGCTCTCGAGCGCGCGCGAAAACACGGGTCCGGCCTCGGGCGCGCCGATATTGGCAGAAAGCCACTTCGTTACGAACTCCCGCCGCCGTCCTGTACCCATATGGCGCGCCAGCCGGTCCATCGCCGGGATCTGAAGATGGACCGGCCTCCCGGAAAGATGTGCGAGGGCCGCGGCCAGACAGGCTGGCGGTACGCCGCGATGTTCATGCGCGAGCAGCGATGCCGAAAGGTCGGCCTTTACGGCGGCATCCACAAGCGGGTCAGCGATCGCGGCCGCGGCTTCGTGCGCGAGCTCTGCCATCGACGGGTGGCGCAGGCGTCTGGATCCGGATGCCGGGATCCAGAGGCCGAGAAGGCAGGCGCGCTCCGGCAATGTGCAGTTCGCGGCAACATGCTCGTAGATGGCCTCCAGCACGATCGTGCCAGCGTGCCTTGCATCCGGTACTTCGCCGGCGCCGAACAGTCGCGATACGACCGCGCCGCGAAGGGCACGGCCGACAAGCGATCTTGCCTGCCACGTCTCGCCGGAATTGAGGAACAGGACCGTCGCACGTGCGAGCGCGCGTCCCCAGGCGAGCGCGAGATTTTCCTCGGCCCGCACCCACAGTTTGAACAGCGGCCATACCAGGGCAGGGTGCAGCAGGTGAACGCCCGTCTGGTCTTCCTCGATCCTGAGCTCGAAGTGATTTGCCTGGTCGTCTCGAAGAGTGTCGAATGCGGCTCTTGCCGCAACCGTCGAGAGAAGGCTCCCGGGCGCGCCGAGATCCATCGCATTGACTGCGGCCGTGATCCGGGCCGCGTCCCCGATGCCGAGCCGTTCGAGTGTCGCCGCCAGATTGTCGGCGAAGTCGGTATCGACCATGCCGCCCGCAAGCTCGACGAGCCACTCGACGAGGAGACGGTTGCCGGCGCCATCGGGGAGGTCTCTCGCCTCGCCGGTTCGGGCCTCGAGCCATGCCCGGAACTCGTCCATCTCGCCAAGCCCTAGGCGTGGAACTTCGAAACTTGTGATGGCGAGACGGTCATTGTTTTCCATCGCCCTTCGTTCGACTGTCGGTCCCGAGGTGATGATCGCCGCGAGTGGGGAGCCGCTCTGGTACGCGTGCGAGACGAGCTGCCGCAGTTCCTCGCTGTCGAACTTCCGGTAGAGATCGTCGGTATAGGCAATGTCCCAGTGGCGCCGCGGCGCCGGCGAGACCCCCCGTTCCCTCGATGCCAGCCAGCACTCGATCTCCTCGCGGGTCTGCAGCTCCGTGATCGCCGGCAGATCACCGGCATTCAGAAGCGCCGCGACCGTCTGCAGCAATATGACCGACTTCCCGTCTCCCGGCCTGCCATCGATCCAGAAGACCGGCAGCCGGCCGGTTACCAGATCCTCCTGCCCATCCGCATCGATCCATTTCAGCAACTCCGCGCGCGCCGCGTCGACGATCCCCGGCCTTTCCCGGAAGCGTCCGGACCGGAGATCGACCAGCCGCGGCCTGCGACCGATCACCACCGTCGCGGCCGCGGCCGCCGGCAGCGGAGCAAAATCCTCCTTCTGCAGAAAGGCGCCGTTCCTGCGGTCCAGTCGCTGAACGAGCGCCGTCATGTCTGCCGACATTACATCCAGCCGCTGTTGGACCGGGTTGGCGTGGGCGGCGAGCATACCCGCCAGCATTCGGTCGCCCGTCGTCAGCCGCAGCTCGATGGATTTCGTGATGAAGGCCAGTGCGGCAAGGGCGAGAGCCTCACCATACCATTGCTCCTGCCCCGTCACCTGGTGGAAGTGGGCTCCCGCATCCGCGACCGGTTGCTCGATCGGCCGGGCGAGGACGAGCGCCTCGACAGCCGCGAGAAGATGGTCTTCAGCTCCCTCCGTCCTCAGCCACGCAATCGCTTTCGCATCGTCGAAGACCGGCGACACATCGGATAGCAGTCGTTTCAGCCAGACCCATGCGTATTTCTGAAGGCTCGGCGCATCGCGCGCGAGAACTTCAATCGCTTCCGCGACTTCGCTCCGGAGCGACCCGAGCGCCGCCTGATCGACGGTGACGGCACCCCGACGCGCCCATTGCTGATGGACCTGACCGACCACCGGTTTCAGGGCGGCGCTGATAACGGTCTTCGCTGCCGCACCCGTCTCGATCAAGGTTCCGCTCCATATCTGCCGGGGAGGGGGGCAGGGTTTCTACGGGAAGGCATCTGCGGCGTCCCCCCGCCGCTTCCAGCCAGCCCCTCGGTGAACAGGATATGTCGCGTGGAGTGGATATCGTCCATCTGTTCCTGCAAATCCGGTTCGACGCCAGTGCCTTTTTCCGGCGGTCCACCGCAGCGACGAGGCGGTGCTGCATATCCGGTCGGCCACTTGCAAAGTGCCTGCTTGCTTGGGAGGTGCGCAACTCGGCCGGCGCAATTGCTGCAAGTCGGCAGCTTTGCGCCTCATCTCAGGCATTCGGAATGGATGGTGGAAAACCCGAAAGCAGACGCTCGTTCTGACAAGTATCAAATATAAATTGCCTCATCGCGGTTCTGTTCGCCCGATACTTCATGTGGAATGTTCTCTGCTGAGTGCTCAGGAAATGCGGAATGCGAGAGCCGTCAGCATCACGGCGCGATGCGGGGCTTCCGGCCTCAGCCGATCAGGGATCTCAGGTTCGCGGTGATTTGCCTTGCCATCGCTGGAGCCTCGATACCATGCAGTCGCGCGAGTTCAACGACCGCCAATGAGACATCGGCAGGCTGGCAAGGCCTTCCCGAAACCTGCGTGAACGGCCCGTCGGTTTCGGTCAGCAGTCTGTCGAGTGGTATCGCTGCCACTAAAGCTCGACGCTTCTCTCCATCGAGCATCATGTGGTTGACCGAAAAATAGAAACCGAGGTCGATGGCGCGCCGCATCTCCGCAGCGGAGCCAGTGAACCAATGCATGACGACCTTGCCATGTGATCTTGGTAACTTGGCTTCGATCATGTCTATGACCGCCGTGACGGATCGCACACTATGGACAGTCAATATGCGATCGCGGAGTTCACCACACCGTTGCAGGATTTCCCCGAAGACCTGCTTCTGCGCGTCCAGCGATCGATAATATTGTGGGCCTGAATCGAGGCCGACCTCGCCCACGTATCGTGTCTCTCCGACTAGCTCTTTCCACAGTACGAGCTCGTCCGCGCGCGCCTCGACCAGCTGTGGGTGAAGGCCAAGCGCCGCCCTGACGAACTTCGTCGAGGAGGCAAGCTCATGATTTCGTGCCCAAGCCTTCGGCGTTGTCGTGACGGCCAGTGTGTACACCGCCTCCCGCTCGCATCGCGCGATCGCTGCCTGATGGTCGGGGTACAGATCGAGGTGACAGTGGAAATCGACGAGTGCGGCCCGCTCGAACTTGTCCCGTTCAGTCATGCGGGGCCGGCCCTGACACCCCTGAGCAATAGACCCACCTCCACGAGTCCGCGTCGATAGACGTCCGCTAGAGCTGCGGTCTGGTGTGGCACGTCGGCAAGACTTCCTGGCTTATGTACGAGCGTCGCGGCTAGGTCCGGGTTTCGCCGTAGCCGTTCGATCGCGATTTGGAATGCCCTGACCTGTACGCCCTCGGCCTTGCGCGTGTCGAGCTTCGCGGCAGTCAGGTCGTCGAGAATATAGGGCGTCGGGTCTCGGCCTAGCAGCGAGGCGCGTCGGATCAGGCAAGGGAGGCAATGACCGCAATGACCTTGCGGGAGACCTTGCCATCGCGCCTTTGCCGGTGACGAGCAAGAAAGCGAGCTGGCGGCGAGTTTCATCAACAATGCCTGGTCCGCACATTCAGTCGCCATCTCTCCCTTCGTCTTGTCCCAATAGGGGTTCACGAGCGACCCTTGCACGCCGAGCAGCCCCAACAGGTCGTTCCATCTGCCAATGTGGAATGGATGTGTGGTGCGCGTGCTCGGAGCGCCCAAGCGTAGCGGATCGAGGGGCACGTTGAGCGCGATGAGTCCGTTCTCCGGCACTTGGACCTCGAAGGGGCGCCCGAGCCCAGTCCCTGCGGCCGCGGCGAGTGCGAAGAAGAGAAACGACCTCCCGCGCGTCGTGCTTTCGGACTCCACCCCCTCGACGAGACCATTTGGGAAGGTCATCCAGACCCGTAGCCGATCGAGATCGTTGCGTTGGAAATGCCGCCGCATCCCTTCGAAGCAGGTCTCCTGCGACGTACTGACGGCGCTCTCGCCCGCATGGCTTACGAACAGGGGCGAGTGGCCCGCGTCGAGCTTGTCTATCGCCCCGATCAGGCTGTCTAGGCCGCCCGAGAAAAGGCTGATGCCGTCGTACGGTATCCCTCCGAGCTGTCCGTCGGGTGCGACCACAAGAGTATTATGGGTGCGAGGCCGTGCCCGGAATCCGATCTGCCAGCGGTCACCAGTGAGGAAGTCGAGCGCTCGCTTGAGTGTCTGCTGGGTCGTCCGCCAGAGGTTCGGGTCGCTGACGGGGACGACGAGACGTATTTCTCTTGTCCAGCCGTCCTGCGACTCTGAGGTGCGAGAGATGCGGGTGTCGGCGGCGTGAACGTGCGCGGCGAGTACAAGGAGATCCGCTCCGATCTCGCTCGGATGAAGCCCAAGCTTCCGGAGATCGTCTAGCGCATGGCCCAGCCCGAAAGCCAGACCGTCGGGCGCGCCGAACCGCAACTGCGTCATCTGTTCATCTGCAGCCTTGGGAATGGCAGTCTTGTCGCCGATGCCGAGTCGGCCTGCAATGAGATGGCGGGTCACTTCGCCGCCTCCTCTTCGCCGAGCGCCTCGAGGATGTCGAAGGCGGCCTCATAGATACGTTCCATGGTCTGGTCGATCGTAGTTGGATCGATAGCGGCGAAGTCGATCGCGGCCTCACTGAATGCGTCGGTAACGCCGCCGAGGATGAACTCGTGCAATTGATCCTGGACTGTTTGGGCTGCGCCGGCATCCGCTGGAATCTCGACGCCCTTAATCCCGATGTCGTTGTAGATTCGATCCTCGATGGTGTGCGCGACATAGAGTTCGAGCATCGTCTGCATCTGCTCAGGCGTCAGGCTCGACATGTCGGCGATCCCAGCGTCCGCGAGATCGACGACGGTTTCCATGAAGGCGTCGCGTGCGATGCCCTCGTCGATCGACCCACCTTCGGGGCAGAACTGCTCGACCAGTGCGGAGAAGATTTCGGCAGGTGTACTGCCCGCCATCCCGGCAAGGTTGAATGTTGCGAGTGCTGCCTGGAGGCCACGCGCGCTGACGTCGCCGAGGAACCCGGCGATGCGGGCGGCCGCCGTGCGAGAAGATCCCATCCGGCGGGCCGCAGGGCCGGAGCCTCCGGAGGCTTGGGACACATATTGAGAGACCGCGCGACCGAGCGCGCGCCGGTCGTCCCCTCCGGAGCCCGCGAATTTGGTGAAATTCCGGCGGGCGTTCCTGAATCGGTCGGGAAGTGGGGCCGGTGACGAAGCCGGGCGTGGGGGAGGGGCCGGCGGGACCGGTGCCGCGCCATCGCCATCCTGCGGGGCCGGTGCCGGTGGCGCGCCATCACCATCGTTGACGAAGTCGGGAACTAGGGGATTTTTCCCATTGGGTCCGCCGAATGGCGTGGAGGTTCCCATCAGTTTTTCGCCTTGGTCTTGATCGTCATACCGGCTCCTGCCGCAGCCTTGAGCGCGGTATTCCCGTCCTGTTTCGCCCAGCCATCCTGAATCTGGGTGAGGCGGTCCTTCGATGGCTGTGAGGTTAGGGCAGCGTTCCACCCCGTCGCCAGCCACGGGCCGCATCGGTCTGTCGGCAGCTGCTCGATAAAGTCCAACAGGTTCGGTTGAAGAGCGGATTGTGCGGTGACCAGTATCACCAGGCCCTCGACGCCCTTCGGCTTCTGCCTGAAGTCGTCACTGGACATAATCCGCTGCCTGACGCCTTCAAATACCTTGCTGGCTTCGGCTGGCGCGAGCTCTTTGAGCCTCGTTGATTGTATCGCGATCCGCGGGAGCATCAGCATTTCGACCACGCCCTCGAGGTGGCCAAGTGTGGAGGCCGCACCGAAGAAATCCTTTCTGTCGCGTGCGATGAACAGATACGGTCGCAAATCGACACCGGCGAGCTTTGGCTCCAGTTTCGCCCATTCCGTGACGCGCTCGTCAACCCGCCACTCGTCGAGGACATGATCGGCGGCCGCGGAAGGCGGGGATGAAGTGTCGGCGCTCGCCTTTCGCTTCGCCGCCCCATCATCGATCTTGGGCTCGGTGTCATCCGCGGCCGCTGGCGGAGAATCCGGCCCGGCCTCGAGCTTAGCCAGCCGGCGGCAGACACCGCCTTCATCCCTGGCTGCGTCGGTGGCAACCTGCTCGAATAGGCGGGGAATGAAGCGTTCGGCCAACATCAGCTTGGCAAGTATCGTCCGCTTGAAATCCTCGCCGAATTTCCGGTTACGCGCAGTGTGTTCGCGTAGCAGCAGTGCATTGAGGAAGCGTTTGATCTGCCGCGGATTGCCGAACGTACCGCGTCCTAGCAAGGGACCGATCTGGTCGCTGAGAGTGAGCGCGGAGACGACCGCCGGTCCCTTATCTCCGAGATCGCCGAGCGAGGAGCTCAGGAGCGCGGCGTCCACGCCGCCGCCTTTCCAAGGTTCCCTCAGCGCTTCCCGAGCCTTTTCGATAAGCGTCTGGAACCCGGGGTGATCTTCTCCCAGTTCGGCGCCGACGAGCAGGAGTGTCACGTAAGAACGGGTCTCTACATCGCCGAGCGCGGGGATCCGGAACGGAACCTGAATCAGTTTCTCGAGGTAGTTGCGAGCATAATCGCGGGGGCCGGTGCTGTCGGGCAGATCGGGGAAGTGCTTACGCACCGAATATTCGATCATCGCCTCATCGGCCGCCACGACGAAGGCGGTGTTGGATGTGAACAGGAACAGCCTGACTGCTTCCAACGTCTCGATCGCGGTATCGGGGAGACAGCGGTCGAGATCGTCGATGAGGATCACGAGTTGGTTGATTCCGGCCTTCTTGAGGAGCTCGTCAAACTCCTTCCTGAATGCCTCGATTTCTTCGGGGACGCGCTTCGAAGAAGGCTTGATAAGATCTTTCGTAGCTTCCGCTACAGCATCGAGATTCTCTCTTGTCGCCAGTTTTTCGGGATCAGCCGCGAGATCTTTAAGTTTTCCGAAAAGCGCGCCGACCATGTCGGGCGAGGGGATGCCGGTGGTCGCGGTGAGGGCGAGTCCGCCGGCGTGCTTCGCGAGTTTCAGCCAGTCTATACGCCCGAAGATGTCTTTTACTGCGTCTCCGGCCTTGGTCAGCGCGGGGCGCTTTTCGACGAGGACGGTGACGATGCCTTCTATCAGAGCGATCTTGGCGTCTTCAAATCCCTGAAACCTCCAGCCATTGAACTTAAGGCAGACAGTGTCCTCATGGGACTCGAATTGGTTCTCGATCATCTCGAGGATGCTGGATTTACCAGCGCCCCAATCACCGTGCACACCGATCGTCATCGGCTTCACGGGGTTATCCCGAAGGAGGGCGACGATGGAAGCTGCGATAGGCTCGTTGTTGAGCAGATCGACCTTGGTCTCGTTATCGAATAGGAACATCTACCCCTCCTAGTTCGATGTTTGTTCGTGGTCTTTGCCGCAGTCAAGCGCGGTGCTGTACTATTAGATCCAGAATTGAGTGATCGGTCTCACCTGTTTATTCAATATCGTGGGCGGGACGTAAACGACGACGTAGTGAGATGCATGGAGGCCCCATTGGCAGAGGAAGATCAGCAGCGAAATCGGCCTATTGAACCACCGGCGAAGCATCGGGCGGGCGATATGACGCGGTCAGTTTCGAAGGCGGTCTTGGGTTCCATTCCCGGGGCGGGGGCTTTTCTGGCGGAGGCAGCCGATCAATTTCTTCCCGATGCGACGGCGCGCGACCGTGAACGATGGGAAGGCGAAATTACAAGCAGCGTGAATGGCCTGCAGATTCAGGTAGCGGCCTTGGGATCGACGGGATTGAGTGCAGTGCCGCTCAGCCGCATGGCGTCGGCCATAGGCGTGTTCATGGCGCGAGAATGCCCCGAAGGCATGGGAGACCATTATATCGCTTGCGACGACATGGCGGCGGCGCTGCCGGAATTCAGCGCTGACGATCTTGCAGACGGTCTTGGCGAACTCGAGGCGCTGGCACTCATTGCGTCGTCGGACTGGATCGGATCCGACGAAGCCTACGCAATGACCGACGCCGGATATGGCGTTTTCGACCAGCCGGCAATGGGCTGGGATACCGCGGAGGATGCGCGGACCCTCGCCGCTTGGGCGCTCGAACAAGGGGACGCGGCAGAGATGTCACTGTTCCAGGACTCGTCGGCCTGGAGCGTTCGTCGAATCAACCCTGCTCTCGCATTGGTGCTCGCGCGGGTCGATCCCGAGAATGTCAGCAAAGAGGTGCCGCGAGCGTATCACACCAACTATTTCTACATGAGCAAGGCTGACCGTGTGCGCCTTCGCCGTTATGTCGGAGCGTCTGGGACCTGAGGCGCGAGCCTGTCTGTTTCTGCGTGCGCATTCCTCGGGAGCATGTTTCATGAAATCCGTCTGTGAGTGGGACTGGTCCGCGATCGCTGCATGGGCGCAGGCCATCTTCTCGGTCGTCGCAATCTGGGCAGCCTTCACTCTGTCCAAGGATGAGCGCGGACACCAGCGGAAGCACGAGTTCGAGACGCAAAGGCGGCGCTGATCGCAATTGTCAGACACGGGCAGGATATGGCGGCATGGCAATAAAGCTCTTCCTTCCGATGCCCTTCGACTATTTCAAGCTTGAAGGTGATATCGTCGGTCGGATCGTGATTGAATATGGGGAGCTTGAATGGGCACTTTGCCTCCTAGCGAACCATGTCATCGGCAACATGGATATCGCCTTAAAGTCTCTTTATCGACCACGGGGCGAAAGCCAGCGGCTCGATATTGCAGATGCGCTCATACGCAACAGCATCCCAGCGAAGTTGAAACAGACATACGAGGAGACGCTGGCTCATATCCGGGTCTGCCTTTCGATACGGAACCGTTACGCGCATTCGAACTGGATCCATGCGGGCGGGGATAGGCTCGTATTCATCGATATCGAGGAATTGGCAGGGCGAAACCAACCAGTCGATTTCGACCGTATGACGCACTATCACCTGACCAAGGCTGTTATCAAAGATCAGGCTCGGTTCTTCATGGAGGTCATGCAGAACATCACGTATCTGAACATGGAGATTCAACACTTAAACGGCACATCGGCTGTCACGGGTTTTCACTATGTCTCCAATATTAAACGTCCATTGATGGCTGAAAAGGTGGACGTGTAACCAACGTGAAGCCGCCGAGAGTTGACACTCTCAAAAACCGTTTCGAGTGATCAATCGACGAATACCAGGCCTTCCTCCACTATGTCATTTCGTTGGAGGACCAGCGGCGCGGATCGCTCGTTCTGCACTTGTAATCAGGTCCGAGGCGGCATGTGGCTGGCATCGAGCCGGCGATGGATCAGGGATACGATCGTAAGGAGATCCTCGGCATCTTCCTTGGTCATTTCCCAATTGATCTTCGCTTCGTGCGCCGTGGTGTTGCGGAACATTCCAAAGGCGCCCTTCATCAGATTTGCAAAGCCGGTCTGCTCACTCTTTTCGCTTATCGTCTTCCGGGGATTGATCGCGATCATCGGCGTTTCGCCGCCAAACGCCCGATCGACGAGCACACCCCCATCGTCAACCAGCCCTGTCTTGCGTCGCACCTTGTCCGCGACGCTCTTCACGGCTTCCTGAACGGCATGGAAATAATTGTCCGCTAGCAGCTCGGCGCGGCAAAACGCGATGACGTCGGGATGGACCCCGCGCCCCTCAAGATCGCCTCGCAGGTCGCGCGCGCGTCGCTGCGCCTCGGGAAGCGTCGTGACTTTCTCCACGCTCGACAAAACGCCGCTTTCGTCGACAGCTAGGCCTGCGAAGGCCAACGCCCGGTTGAGGTTCGCCCGCAGCGGCTCATATCGGTGAGGTTCGCGACTATAGCGCGCGGGGCTCATCGCCTGCCTTATGAACTTCAGGACATGCGTGCGATTCTGCTTCGTATTCTGACTGTCTACGAAAGCATTGTAGATTCTGATCCGCTTCGTCATCGCACCCGGATCGACCATCTTCGCTGCCTGAAAAAGAAAGCCGATCTCCGGGTTGGTCAGACCGTCGGTCGTGTCGCCAAGTGCGTCGGCGATCGCCTCAAGCTGCCCCTGCGTGAAAAACGTCATCCGTTTGCGTGCCTCCCTGCTCCGTAATAGTGCGCCATCCTACGTGCCGACACCATTCGATGATCGGGGATTGCAGGAGAATGAGCCGGTCAAATGGACCGTCTTCTAGCTGTTTCGTCAGCCGCGACATCCCCTCAAGCCACTCATGATCCATGAAGGCCATCACCCGCGACAAAGTTCCCCCCTCGGTGATCATCAGCCAGTAGGACGAGGCCGTCACGACGGTCGATGACCGCTTCGCATCGACTATCGCCATCAGCTCGGCCTCGGTGACGCCGATCCACGCTATGTCGAAATTCCAGCTCCAGCCCAGATATCTCACCGTGGATGCGGCGATCTCCACGCGGCTGACATATTTCCCGAGGATCGGCCACCGTGCGGGGTCGACGTCGATGGTGGCGGGCAGGTCCACTGCGCCAGCGGTGATCGCGAACACCTGTGCGACAAAATCGTGCGTCTCGCGGCGCGACGGCAGCTTGAGTGCCCTGAAATCCAAATCGACATGCCGGTGCCGAGGGAAATCGTTGAGCAGCATTGGCCACTGCCGGAGCGACGCCCAATGTTCCTCGACCTCGCGGCGATTGCCGGCAACGTGATAGTCTGTCACCTCAACGCCAATTGTCACCCCGTCGAGGCGCAGAAGGAAATCAGGCCGCTCGGCCTGGTCGATCTTGCCGTCGTCGACTGCGATCGCGGCCGCGGCAAGATAGGCGCCGAGGTTCCGGCGCTCCTCATCCTTCTTGGATGGCCGCGTCACGGATCGACCGCAAAGGCTGGAGCCAAGGTGTCGAATGCCACGACGTTCAAACCAATCTTGTCGAGATTGGCCTCGATAAACGCTGCCGCATCGTCCCGCTCGCTGGCCCAGATTCGGTCAGCGGCCGCAGCTATCGTTGTGAGATTGACCCGTCTGATCAGCTCGGCCGGTGGAATGCGATCCAATATTTGCTCCGTCGCTGCAGACCGCGCGCCAAAGAAGGCGCGGCGCGGGCCAAGCGGCAACTGGATCATGAAATCTTCGCTGGTAAAACCGCCTTCCCAATGGATCGGCAAATCTGAAAGAAGAAGCGTCGGCTGATCCGCATCGAACTCGCGAACCCACCATCGCAAACCGGCGAAAGCGTCCATGACCCCGTCGTGCAGGATCATCTTCGGGAGCCAGCTTGTCAGAGTCATCGCCTCCATCGCGCCGGGATGATTGTGATTGAACCATTCCTCGGTCGTCGGCCAACCCTCGGGCAGCGTTTCCCTATCACGTGCGGCTAACGTCGCCCTCAACCTCGTCATCCCTTCATTCCGCAGGAATCTGAGAACATCGGGTTGCCGAATCCGAAGCGAACTCAGGAAAAACGTCCATGCAATGTGCTCATCTTCGGTCAGCACCGCGTGCTGTTCGAGCTTGTCGAGAACCTTTGCCGCATTGCTATCGATTGGACCGAAGAGACGCTTCTCTAAATGATCCTCGCCCACGCCAAGCGCATTTGCCAAGATTCCGTACAGATCTTTCTCAAATCCCGTATATTCGGGCGTACGCTCGCTGCAGACGAGACGCCCGTTTCGGATGGAGAAACACTGCAATCGGCCTGTTTCTGTGGTCCACCGCCGCAGAAGAAATTGAGGGACATAATGATGTTTCACGATCTGAAACTGCCCTTGGTAAGTGTCGTCCGCAACATTTCTATCTTCTGATTTATGGTTTTTCTTTTCCCCAAGGTTTGAAGGCTGAAGAGATGCGGACCGCCTTCGGTGCCGCGTTCTATGCGCATCCTAGGGCGCGCGACGAGCCCGTGACGAGTCTCGGCCGAAGGTAACGGTGGGAATGCAATCCTCTATGAGCAGGTGGAGCACATATGGGTAAAATCACGGGGCGTTTGCGAAGGGCAGGTTCCAGCGTGAACAGCCCTTTACGCATTCCGACCTGACCAACGAAATTGGTCGGCAGCCGACGCCGAACGAATGCCAGCTACCTCTGCGGCCGGCGTCGAACCGGACATTCGCCTATCGGCCATTGCTAAGCTGATGCTCTGCGCGCAGCTGCGATGTCGATGTTGGCAGTGAAGCCATGGCGCTCGAGCATATGAAGCAGATTTGCACCGTTCATTAGTGTGATCGGCTTGCCGTTGGCGAAACTATACGCATCAGGGCCATAGTCTGCTGTGGTCACCAATATCCCACGGGATGCACCCTCGTTCATCATCGTACCATACAGGTCACGCACAGCGGAAACGCCCACCGTTCGGGTGTAGCGCTTCGCCTGAATTACAATCTTGCCCCCGGTGATCGGATCGGGATCGAAGGCAACAGCATCGACACCTCCGTCGCTGCTCGACTGCGTGATCTTCACCTCGCCGCCGCGTGATGCGAACTCCTTCTCGAACAACTCACGTACTAGGTGTTCGAAATCCTCCCACGACATGGCGGCGAGGTTGGTGCCTTCGTCGAGTGTCGCGCCGACCTCGCGCGCGTCGACAAATCGACGATCTTCTGTGTCGAGCTCCATGACTGGGGCGATTGGCGCTAGCGATGCCAGTGATGCCGCTGAAACTCCCTTCAATGATTTGAAGCATGTTTTCGGCTCAACCCGGGCAAGATCGATCGCGCAAAATGTTGGCCGATCGACGAGAAGCGACAGCAGGCAGCTTCGTTTCTGCAGACCGGTCGCGGGATCGATAAAGTCGACAAAGCCGTTGAACAAAATGGCGTCGATGTTGCCGGCTTCGTCTGCTTCGAACAGCTCGTGAACGGTGCGCAGGCAGATTTGATAGGCGACAGTCTCGAAATTTGCTTTGCGCTCGCGCTCTGAGATGAAGCTTTCCTTCAACTCGCCGGAGACCTTGACGAATTTTACCGCTTTTGTTGCCGGCAAAGTGTCGATCGACGGTAGGTCGTACGCGAGTTTGATGAGCTTGCGGGGACGGTCATATTGGAGAAGATAGGATTTCTCAAAGAGGCTGTCGTAATCCGAGCGTTCAAGGACGAGGGAGGCATGTTCGATGACGGCTTCTTCGTCGCCGCTAGCCACATCGGCAGCTAGCCGGTCAACTTCGGCGTGTGAAGCGGCCTGTTCCGCTTTGAAGGCGTCCTCCTCAGCCTTATGCGCGTCCCAGAATGCCTTGCGCCGCCTTTCCCATTCGTCTGTTGCCTGGGCTAGCGACTTCTTACGCCGCGTCTCTTCCTCGTCCCAAGCACGTACTGCGGCCGAATGATCCTCTTGCGCGGCGGCAAGAAGGGCCGTTTTCTTGCCCATGATGAGCTGGAAGAACCCGATTTTCGGTTCGACATATTCGGGTATTTTGGCTGGGCTGCTCGAGGGTTTGGGTTCGGGGAAGTCTTTCGGATAATCGTATTTCGAACGATCCTTCAGCGTTTCCCAATCGATCTTGTCGTCCACCCGCAGGGTGTGGGCGAGGATGCGGCCAAGGGATTCCAGCTTCAGGCTGGCCTCGATCGTCAATTCATCGGCAGCAGCCTGGCCTGAGAGCAGGGACTGCCGCTTCTGATAGGACGCGTACTTTTCGTCCCAACCTGCCATCAAAGCATCCAGTTTGCTCTGAAGGATAAATATTTCGGGGGCGCTGACTTCCTTATGGAGATTGAGCTTGGTGTGCCGGACGTCGATGTAATACCGCAGAATCCGATCGCCACGGGCGCTCCATTTGGCGTCCAGCGATCCGATCACGATATTTTCAAGGTTATTCGAATGTATGGTGACTTTGGTCACTTCAATCCCCCCGGATTATATTTGAATGGTTCTAAAAAGCCGCTTGATTGGAAGAGATCAAGCCCCATCAGCTCCGATTTCGCGGCTGCTCGCTCATCTAGTCGACAGCGCTGGCGGCCTTGAGGGCCAGATCGAACGGCTGACCTTTCATAAACGCTTCCATTACTGCAGCTGGCGTTTCGCTCAGCCCCTCCTCGACCATCCGGCGCTGGAACTCGATGACAGCTTGAAGCATCCCAGGCGCGGCATAAACAGGTGCAACCAGCTGGACCCAAAGTTCCAGTTCGCGAACTTCGGTTTTGCGATCTCGGTTAAGGATTTTTGCGAGCGCGATGATAGACGGCGCGAAATCTGGGTCGACAGCGTCGGAAGGTTCACTCCATCTCACTGCGTTTGTGAAGCAGTCCGTGTACAGGGCGAGCTGCTTCACGCCATCAAGGATTGCCGTGTGCTCTCCATCCTTGTTGGTCGCCGGCCGCAACGCCTCTAGCGTGCGCGCTCCCTCGGCCGCCAGCTTCGGAATGATCCAATGCACATTCTTCGCGCGATGACTGCGATAGTCCCGCCATGCTTTCTTGAGTTGGTCAGGGTCGGAGAAAAGAACGATTGATTTGAGGATCTGAACCTTACCCAGTTCCTCGATAGCCAAAATCGCGAGAGCCATTGAAGATGGGTGGCGTCCAGCTTCGAGCAAGAGTTCGGCATCGCCGATTAGCCGACTGGCGTTCGCCCGAGCCAAAGCGATACCTTCGGCCGCTTGGGCCGGCGAGAGCGCTCCTCGATACTGTGAAGGTTGCAAAGCCATCAGCCTGTATAACCGAACTCGAGGCAATGGGTCGATCGCTTTACGTCTTGCACGCGAGCGCTTGGCGATTGTCCGCTTTCTCGTATTTGCGTCTGGAAGCTGTCGGACCGCAATCGGCCAGGAGCGCCCGACGGGATGATCGTGTCAGCTCGAAACTACCAAATTAGTCAGCACGTGGTCGTGGCGCGGGAGTGCTGCATAACCGGAGGCGGCGGAGCATTGATGACGGCAGAAGCGGTGCAACGTTCTGCGGTCGCCGGCTCGAAATGCGCTTCCGGCTTTCCCTCGCTGGATATTGAAAACGGACCGCCAGCAGGTAGGAGTATAAGCTGGGCCGCGCGACAGCTTGAGGATTGGAAGCCTGGGCAGTTTGGACGGGGCGCCTGCATTGTAGAGGCGGGCCGCAAGCAATTGTTGGTGATAATAATTTCGCTGCGCCGCCGCACCCCAAGGATCGATGTAACTCGACGTTAATGGCCTTACCCGCGTGCGTCAAAGCCCTCACCTGAATGACATCGGGCGTAGGGTGAGCTTCGGCAAGCTTCCGCATATCCAGTATAGGCCGAAGGTCTCAATGGGTGGGCGTATGGCGGCGGTTGGACTGGTGCCGCCGTTGACTATGCGGGCACTTTTCAGCATGAGTGCGGCATAACTTCGGAAACCCAATAAACTGCTTGTCGCCGCGGCCCGAATGGGATGGACCGTTCCGCCGCAAATGCGGCATGCACAGGCAGCCGAACGACGGTTATCCCTTCCGATCTCGTCATTCTTCCGTTAGCTGGATTTCCGACGTGTCTGAACGTATCGGATCGTCGCGTCAGATGACACACCCTGGTCAGCACGTCGACAGTCTCGAGCCTAGAGATAACGAAGTGACAGGCGGTCCATTTCTGCCTCAAGAGTGAGATATGTCCATGCTCCATGAACCTCGGAACATTGGATAAGTGCACTTTTAGGCGCGACGAGCCACTGAAATCGGTTCCGCCATCGCAATTGGTGCTCGGAGTCGGGCCAGGGGCCCTGGCAAATGGCATCGAGGCGCGCGAGGTGTTGTTCAACCATCGCCCAGTCGACATCTGACCAGAGGTCATGAAAGCGAGTAAGGTTCCGGCGCGGGCGAAACGCAAGATACTCGACGTCGATACCGGACATGAGGAGCCCGACGTTTATGAGCTCCCCACGCTCCATCGAAGGAACGATGCGTACAGTCGCATACTCATACTCCAGAGCCTCTGCATCCATCATAGAGTCCTGTAGGCCATTCTGACATCGTCGCAAAAGGTCTGCGCGCGGAGCGACCGCTCCTGAAGATAATTTGCGTACCACAGCCGCCAACTGTCGGCATCATGGCTCGCCCTCAGACTTTCCGGCATCCATTCTTCGGGCAACCCGGTCGTCACCTCCATACAAAGCTGCGCATCGATCCGGGCGCGACAAAAAGCATCCGCCTCGTCGAACTGCGTCGCTTCTCGTAGCAGGATGTGGTCCTTGACGAATTCCGCCCCGCGATCAACGTCGGCGACGGCCTTATCCTTCCATCCGTGATGGAAGAAGAACGCCGCGCCATGATCGATGAGCCAGATATTGCCGTGCCAGCTTAGCAAATTGGCATTACGCCATGTCCGATCCACATTGCTCGTGAACGCATCCAGCCACAATATTCGCGATGCGGACGCAGGGTCGATACGGTCGGCATGAGGATCGAAGGTCGCGGCTCCCTCGAGATATTGCAGAGCGAAATTCGTTCCGACGCTTCGTTCGAGTAACTCTTTAATGTCGGGATCGCGTTCGGTCCTGCTCAACGCGCGGGGCACGTCGATATGGGCGCAATGGGGAATGTTGAGATCGAGCGCGCGCGCGAGGCCGGCTACGATATGCTCGGCAACCAGCGCCGCGGCGCCTTGCGCAGCACCGCGAAACTTTGTGATCCAAACTGTTTGAGCGTCATCTTCAACGAGAGCAGGCAACGAGCCCCCCTCACGCATCGGTGCAATGTAGCGGGCGGCGCTGACCTGCCTCGCCGAAAAATTCATTCCGTCCACCGGCACTTTAAGTTCCTATCATGTATCTGCACCTCGTTAGCGGCGATCCACCGGCCCCGAAATGCCTCTGCTACTTTTTCGAAATATTCGGCGAGTATTGGTTTGCCCGGTCGAACCGGCGGTGGGCAGCGGGCTGACGCTCATTTTTAGAGGCGCACCGACGCGTATCAAAACAGGCGCCACGGAGCGCCGCTCCGCGCCGCCAATACTCGCGTCGACCCGGACCAAGCTGCGAACTTTTCGAGTGTCGTGGATCAACCGTGAGCACGAAGCATACGCTTTGCGCCGCCTCAGTTCGAAAGGCGCTGCAGTCCCTTATTCTCACGATGCCAGGGGCGGACTTCATAGCCGGAAAGCGCGTCGAATACAGGCTGGGGTTCGTGATTGGCCGAGCTTTCATCCAAATATACGTTTTCAAATGTAATATTGTATGCAAATATATATCGGTATCTGTGTGCCTGTCAATTCGGAGTCATCATGAGCCGCAAAAAAGAGCTGAAACGTGCCTATCGTGAGCGCCAACGTCATCTCGGGCTTATTGAAATCGGCTGTGCGGTGTGCGGCAGGCTTTGGCTCGATCTCAGCATGACGCCAGACACATACAGAAACGGGCTATTCTTCAAGCTGCAAGCTGGCCTTCATTCAAATCCCCGCATGAACGCGTGCTTTGCAGCCCATCAAGACGCCCTAACGGTTCTAATCGGTGAGCAACTCCCATTTGAGGATAACAACCTGAGTGAAGTGCAGGCGATGATCGAGGATGAGCTGCGCCTGCGTGCCACGCCCGGCACAGAAATTCTGGTGCGCCTACCGGGCTCTTAAGCGCGGTTTCCGCGCGGCTGCGAGTGCGCTCGTTCGCAACGCAAAACCTTGGACCGCTTGGATTGATGTCGGGGTGATGTGGCGCAGCTGAGACTCGGCAACCCCGACACGTTCCGATCAAGCGGGTGCGATAGTGGTGCCGGTCGGCCCGCACGGTAAGTCACGCCGCACTATCGACATTATGGCTTGACGCAAAATACAGATACTATAATGTATGTGAAATCGACTATGTATGACAAGCGAATTGGATGTTGGTCCTGTTTCGGACGCCGCTACGTCTTCTGCAGCGGCGCAGGTAGCAAATGGGCAGCGGAGGGATGGATTTGAACGATATAACGGTAAGCTCGACGGCACGTCCGATCGTCGGTTATATCAAAGTGTCGAGGGAGGGAGAGCCCTATCTTTGCGGGACGCGCTGTGAGGGCTGCGCCGAGATATTTCTCGGGCCTCGTCGCGCTTGCGGCAGGTGCGGAGGGCAGGACTTCACCGAAACGCGCCTTGCCCCTCGAGGCCGCCTCTACAATTACACCATCGTTCATCGCAGCTTTCCTGGTGTGCCAACGCCGTTCGTCTCCGCGATCGTGGAACTAGACGGCGGCGGGGTGATCAAGGGCACGCTCGACGGCGTACCGGCTCTTCTTGACGCAGTGCAGTTCGATATGCCGGTTCGGGTGGTCTTCAAGGAAATCGCTGCCGCCGGAGCCGGCGAAGAGCCTTTCCTCGGCTTTTCGTTCCGCCCTCTCTGATACCGCGGACCAACGAGAAGGAACATTCATGACAGACGTATTTGTCGTCGGAACGGATATGATCCGGTTCGGTCGCTTTCCAACCCGAACAGTGCCTGATCTCGGTGCCGAAGCAGCGCTTCTGGCGCTTGCCGATGCCGGGCTTAGCATCAAGTCGGTGCAGGCGGTCTATTGCGGCAGTTTCGGCGAAGCGGGGTCGATGATCGGCCAGCGCGTGCTTCGAGAAATCGGCCAGATCGCAGTGCCTGTCGTGAATTGCTCCAACGCCTGCGCGACTGGAGCCACGGCGTTTCGCGAAGCGTGGATGGCTATCAAAGCGGGTGCATATGATATCGTGCTTGCGCTCGGGGTCGAGCAGATGGGCAAGGGCATGCTGGTCTCACCCGGAGCTGGCCCCATTCCTACCGAAGGACTCCTTGGCTCCGATACGCTCCCTTCGCTCTTTGCGCACGTCGGCATGGAACATTCGAGAAAATACGGCACGACCTTCGAACAATTTGCGAAAGTGTCGGTCAAAAACCACCATCATTCTACGATGAATCCCAAGGCGATGTATCAGATTGAGACCCCGCTTGAGGATGTGATGGGAGCGGAGATGATTTCCTATCCGAACACGAAGCTCATGTGTTCGGTCAATGTCGACGGTTCGGCGGCCGCGGTGCTGTGTTCGGAAAAAAAGGCGCGCGAGCTCGGGCTGATGAGTCGGGCCGTCCGTGTCCGCGCCTCCGCTCTGTCGAGCGATCCCTATGGTTCGCGCAACGCGGCTATGCCTGACTTTAATGCGGTAACCCGCATCGCCGCGGACGGCGCCTATGACGGTGCCGGCCTGGGGCCCGAGGCGATCGACCTGGTCGAGCTTCACGACTGCTTCGCAACCGCGGAGATCGTCCATTACGAGAACCTGCGACTGTGCGGCGACGGGGAAGGTGGCCGTATGATCGATGAAGGCACCACATCGCTTGGAGGCCGCATTCCCGTCAATGTCTCGGGCGGACTCCTCTCAAAGGGGCACCCTCTGGGCGCCACCGGCATCGCCAACATCTGCGAGATCGCGACGCATCTGCGCGGTGAAGCGGGACGGCGTCAAGTCGAGGGTGCCCGCATTGGAATGACGCATGTCGCAGGCCACGTCGTCGACATGGGCTCGGCGTGCGCCGTGCACATCCTTGAGAAAGTCTGAATGATGCACGCCGACGACACGCGCGACAATTCCCCCGGCGCGGACTGCAATCTCGTATGAAACAGGTGGAAATGCTTCACTACACCGAGCTTCCACAGTCGCACACTCCGCCCGCAGCGGGTGGCATCTCTTACCTTGCGTCCGATATCCTTGGCATCGAGGCGTGCGCGATGACGGTGATGAAGTTGCCGGCCCATGCCGAGGCGTCCCCCAAAGCCTTGCAGAGCGAGGGACTGATTCCCGAAGTGTTCGTGGTGGTCGGGGGGAGCGGCTACCTCGCGACCGACACGCAAGAGTTCTCGCTTCGCCAAGGAATGATCGCCCGGGTCTCGGGGTCACCTTGCGTCATTCGCTCGGAGGCGGAGGGCATGGCCGTCATTCTCCTGGCGGCGCGGCCTTAAGAGTGGCGAGCCGACCCGCCAACGTGCGAGGAACTGTTCAAATACGATCTTGCATTGCAATCCATATGTGGATGTGGTTTAACGAGCGGACCGACGAACGGCCGTTCGCTGAGGCCGTCCAAAGCGGGCATCGTACGTCTGGAGGAGGTTCCCTTTGAAATTCGTCACTTATATCGATGGTGGAGACAGGCCGAAGCTTGGTGCGCTGGTCGAACGTCTGGGAAGCATCCTGGACCTCCAGAGCGCATACCGTCGGCTGACGGGTGACAGTTTGCCGGCCTTCGCCTCGCTTCAGGCTCTTATCGAGGCCGGCGAAGAAGGGCTTTCCGCGGCCCGTGCGGCATTGCTCGATCCCGACGAAAGAGATTTGAGTCCCGCGGGTCGGCCGGGGCAGCTCCTGGCCCCGCTTCCACAGCCGCAGCAAATTCGGGACTGCCTCTGCTTTGAGGCCCATCTCATCGGCGCGGCCGACAGCGGCGCCAAGGCGCTTGGAATGAGCGAGGCCGAGGCGGAAGAGCGCAAGCAGGTGATGCTCGCGAACATGCGGGCGCGGCCTTACTGGTATAAAGCAAATCGCTTTTCGGTGTCGGGGCATGAAAGTATCGTGACGTGGCCCGGCGACTCCCGTTTCTGGGACTATGAGCTGGAACTGGGTGCCGTCATGGGGAAACGGTGCCGGAATGTTACGCCGGCCGAGGTTCCGGAGTATATTTTCGGCTTCACCATCTTCAACGACTTCACGGCGCGCGACCTTCAGGGTCCTGAGATGCAAATGGGGTTCGGGGTGTCGCGTTCGAAGGACTTCGACGGCGGCAATGGGTTGGGGCCATGCGTGGTGACCATTGATGAGTTTGATTTCCGGAACGCGCGCATGGTCGCTCGCGTGAACGGCGAAGTGCGCTGCGACAATAACAGCAACACGATGACGACAAGTTTTGAGGAACTCATCTCCTATATATCGCAGGGCGAGACGATCCATCCGGGCGAAATCATCCTTTCGGGAACCGTCGGCGGCGGCTGCGGAATGGAGTTTGGCAAGTTCCTAGCCTCCGGAGATGTCGTCGAACTCGAAATCGCAGGCATCGGAACGCTAAAGCACACCGTGGTCGCCCATCCCCCGAGCGGGCTGGAAGGCGGCGGTCGCGCGCAATCAAACGACGACGCCCGGGCTGTGTAACATGGATCTGCGGACGCAGCTTCGCCGGTCGGCCGGCTATTTCTCGGAAAGGCTAGCGGTCGTTCATGATGATCGACGCATTACATTTCAGGAAGCTTGGCTCCGGGGGCTGCGCCTCGCAAATGCGCTGATTGCCATGGGACTGCGGCCAGGTGATCGCATCGCGACTCTGGAGGACAATTCGATCGAAGCTGCCGATATCTTTCTCGCGGCGGCTGCTGGAAATTTTGTGCGGGTGCCGCTTTATGCGCGCAATCGCCGCGAGACCCACCAGCATATGATGGCCAGCACCGAATGCAAATTGGCCCTTGTGAGCGAGCGCTATCATGCGGAAGTCAGCGGCTTGGACGCACAGCTTCCCTGTCTTAAACGTATCATCGTGCGTGGTGCGGATTATGAATCATGGTTGGCGGGATTCCCGGACGAAGATCCTGATCCCCCCGTCTCTCCGGAAGATTTTTGCGTGATCAGGCACACGGGCGGAACGACGGGACTGCCGAAAGGCGTGGGCTATCGACATCGGACGTGGCTATCTGCAGCGCGGGGCTTCTATCAATGCGCACCGCCTCTTCGGGTAGGCGACGGTGTCTTGCACATCGGCCCGTTGGCCCATGGCTCCGGCTATATGTTCTCGCCTGCCTGGGCCGCCGGGGCGCGCAACGTGATGATGAGCAGCTTTGAGCCCGAAGCGCTTCTCGACGTACTCGAGGCGGAAGAGATCGCCTATGTATTCCTGGCTCCGACGATCCTGAGCGCTATCGTCAACTGCGCGGGCGCCAGGAATCGCTCCTTTCCGCATATGAAGATGATCCTCAGCACCTCTGCGCCGGTGGCTGATCGCACGGCGCTGCTGGCGCGCGAAATGTTCGGGCCCGACGTATTGTATCAGGGCTATGGGCAAACCGAAGCGCTGCCGATCGCCATGATGGGTCCCGCCGACTGGTTTGGCGAAATTCCAGGCTCCACGCCGATGCGCGCCTGCGGGCGGGTTTTGGACGACGTCGATATCGAAATCCGCGACGAGGCCGGGCGACTGCAACCGCCGAACCAGCCTGGCGAAATCTTGGTCAGGATCGAGAACCGGCAGATGGAGGGCTTTTGGAACGATCCGGCCGAAAGTGCGCGCCGCCTGACCGACGGTTGGGTGCGCACCGGTGACATTGGAAAAATAGATCAGAACGGGTTTCTCTACCTTCTTGATCGAAGCAATGACGTCATCATCTCCGGCGGCTTCAATATCTATCCCGCGGAGCTCGAGAATGTCATCGCGGAACATCCCGACGTCAGAGCCGTCGCGGTGGTCGGGGTCCCGCATGAGAAATGGGGTGAAACGCCCCTCGCGATCGTCGTCACAGATCCTGGCGCCCGTGTTGAGGCATCGGACATCGTTGCGCTGGTCTCGCAGCGCCTGGGATCAATGAAAAAGCCGTCGGATGTCATTTTCAGAACGGAAGCTCTCCCGGTAAGCAACGTCGGCAAGGTTATGCGTGCGCAGCTTCGACAACCTTTTTGGGAAGGCCGATCGCAACGAATTTCAGGGTCCTGATGATGCCGTCGCCGGTCCCTTTGCCAAAGTTCAGGTGGTCGGCAAGGCAGTTGATGGGGACACGCGGCGCTCCAACCTTGAGGAAGAGATGATGCAGAAGGCAGCAAACTGGCTCTTTTCAAGCGTGCTTCTCCTTATGGGCTGCGGCCTGCTCGGGCTGGGCGCACGGTTGCTCGCTCTGGGTGGCTCCCCCTATTACGTGCTGGCGGGAGCCGCGATATTCGCTTCGGCAATCCTTGTCATTCGCCGTAACCCTGCAGCTCTATATGTCTACGGCGCTTTTTTTGTCGTGACGTTACTTTGGGCGATTTGGGAAGCGGGATTGGACGGCTGGGCGCTCGCGCCGCGTCTTGCGATGCCCACCGTGCTTGGCCTTTGGATGCTTACCCCATGGCTGCGCCGCCATATCGGGCGCACTTCCCATTTTACCGGACAAAAAGTGCTTTTCGGTTCGGTCGCGCTCTGCCTGGTAACGAGCGTCGCGTCGGTATTTGCGCTTGACCGCATCGCTGAGCCAGCCCGGTTCGACGCCGCAGTTGTCTCGCCCGGCTCGCCCGGGGCGGACTGGACGGTCTATGGAGGTGACAGCACTGGCCGGAAATACTCGCCGCTCGCGCAGATTACACCGGCCAATGTCGCCAATCTGAAA